>Ga0153956_1002329_pt1 | contig 14232 bp, 17 predicted proteins | sample TSFL040MetaG_FD_104704 | JGI IMG/M metagenome (GOLD analysis project Ga0153956, IMG submission 104704) | Attine ant fungus gardens microbial communities from Florida, USA - TSFL040 MetaG | ecosystem: Host-associated > Fungi > Mycelium > Unclassified | place: USA: Florida, Wekiwa Springs... | reverse complement strand
TGGCGGAAATGCGTCCCGTGAATTGCTTGTCCGGATAGGTGTCGGAGGTCGCGAAAATGGTCTGGCCGACTTTGATCGCTTCCAGATCCTGTTGCGGCAGATAGAAGTCGACGTGAATCGGATCCAGCGCCTGCAGCGTGACGATCTTGGTGCCCGCGCCGACATACTGGCCGGCATCGACAGCGCGAATGCCGAGATGGCCGGCGAAGGGCGCGCGCAGGCGTTTCTTGTCGATCAGCGCCTGCTGCTCGGCGACCTGGGCTTTCGCGCTTTTGTAATTGGCCGCGGCCTCGTCGAGGCGCGCCTGGCTGATGGCCTGGGCCTTGAACTCGGCGGTGGAGCGGTGATAGGTGAGCTCGGCCAGCTTGGCGCTGGCTTGCAGCGATTCCAGGCGCGCGACGTCGTCGCTGGCACGCAATTCCATCAGCAGCGCGCCGGCTTTGATGTCATTGCCCGATTCGAAATGAATGGCGTCGACCACGCCGGCGACTTCCGCGCTGAGATCGGCGCCGCGCACCGCGTGCAGCGTGCCGACGGCGGCGAGCTGCCGGTGCCAGGGCTGGCTTTCGGCCTTGATCACGGTCACGGTCTGCCTGGGTTGTCCCGCGGCTTTGAACGCAGCGATTTTCTTGGAGACATTGTAGCCCCAGATACCGCCGATCACGACGACGAGGGCAACGACGAAACCAATCATGATGAACCAGCGCTTCATACTCGTGGAACTCCGTTTTATTGCGCGGCGGTGGCGCTTGCCACCCCGTTGCTAGAAGAAGTGTTCAGGCCGCCGCCGAGCGCCTGGAACAGCGCCGCCGTGTCCTGGTAGCGGCTGGCCAGCGCCTGCAGATAATTGATGCGGGCCTGTTGATACTGGCGCTGTGCCGTCAGCAGATTGAGATAACTGACGCTGCCGAGCGCGTATTGTTTTTCGGTCAGATCGAGGCTGGTTTGAGCGGCGGTCATGGCCTCGTACTGGGCGCGCAGGCTTTCCGCGTCGGTTTCCAGGGCGCGCAGCGCATCCGCCACGTTCTGGAATGCGGTGAGCACCGTATTGCGATAATCCGCGGCCGCCTGATCGTAGCCGGCGATGGCGGCGCGACGTTGCGCGCTCAACGCGCCGCCGTGAAACAGCGGTTGCGTCAGGCCGGCGGCAATGTTCCAGATGTGATCGTCGAACAGATCGCCACTGGTGGCGGCCTGCGAACCGAAACTGCCGGAGATCGACAACTGCGGGAACAGGTTGGCGGTGGCGACGCCCACCTGCGCCTGGGCCTGGTGCAGGCTGGCTTCGGCCGCGCGCACATCGGGCCGTTGCCGCACCAGTTCCGACGGCACCGACAAGGGCAGTTCTTTCGGCAGCGTGAGCTCGGCCAATTCGAAATTCGTGGACTCGCGCTCGCTGGGCAGTTTCCCCAAATACACGGCGAGCTGGTTTTGCACGGCGCTCAGCTGGCGCTGAAGCGTGGGCAGCGTGGCGCGGATCGACGCGAGATTGGAGCGCGCCGACAACACGTCGGCGCTGGAAACGCTGCCCAGTTCGAATTGTTGCTCGGTGATTTTCAACTGGCGCTCGAACGCCGCGACAATATCCTCGGTGGCACTGACCTGGGCGCGGAGCGAAGCTTCGGTGACGCCGCTGGTGACCACATTCGCCGCCAGGGTCAGATACGTTGCCTGCAGTTGGAAGCGCTGGAAATCGACCGCGGCGGCCTGCGCCTCGATGCCGCGGCGCACGCCGCCGAACAAATCCAGCGTGTAGGACACATCCACCGAGGCGTTATACAGGTTGTACAGCGTGGCGAAATTGGCGGGTTGTCCCAGTACCGCGCCGCTGGCGCGCTGCCGCTGAGCCGAGGCGTTAGCGTCGACGCTGGGGAACAACGCGCCGCGCTGGGCCTTGAGGTTTTCCTGGGCGCGGCGCAGCGAGGCGCTGGCCGCTTCCACGTTCGGGCTGCCGGCGAAGGCCTGTTCCACCAGTTTGTTGAGTTTGTCCGAGCCGAACAATGTCCACCATTGTTCCGGCACGGCCTGGCCGGGTTTGAAGGTTTGCGCTTCGCCGCCGGCAACCGGCGTCGCCGCCGTTTGCTCCGGCAGAGGCTGCGCGGTATAACGATCCGTCTCAGGCGCGGCCGGGGTTTTGAAATCGGGGCCTACCGCGCAACCGCTGGCTGCGGCGATCAGCAAGGGCAATAGCGCCCGGCGGGTTTTGTAACAGCTCATTGGTGTCCCTTGTGTTTCCGCCGGGGTTGCGTTGTCGCCGGCGGGGCATCGGCGGCAACGAGACCGCCCAATAAAATCTTGAAAATCTGCTCGGCGTAAATTGCCGCCGATTTGATCCGTTTCGTTTCCGGCAGCCGCTTGAGCATCTGCTGGGATTGAAAATACAACTGGTTCGCTCCGCCCAGGATCAGCGCCGCCACCGCCGGATCGAAATCCCGGCGCAGCTCGCCGCGTTGCTGTCCCTGTTCGAACAAGGCGACCGTGGCGCGGAGGTTTCTGTAAAACGCCTGCTCGGCAAGCTCGCGCACGTTATCGTGCGCGTGGTCGGTGATTTCGCGTAAAACCAGCCGCATCTTTTGCTTGTTTTCGAACATGTCGACGATTTCAAACGCAATCAGGCGCCGGATTTTTTCCACGCTGGAAACCGGCTCGTCGAGCAGATCCTCCGCGAATTGCGCGTGTGGCTGGCTGACCTCGCGCATCACCGCCAGAATCAGCGCGTCCTTGGAGAGGAAGTGATGAAAGACATTGGCCTTGCTGACGCCAGCGCGCTCCGCAATCGCGCCTACCGAAACCGACTCGAAGCCTTCCTGCGCGAATAATTCGGTGGCCGCACAAAGGATGGAGCGCGCGCCGTTGGCCAGCTCTCGGGTGACAGTCATGGGTGGTCGAAAAGCCTTGGTTTTCAGCGAGTCCTGCGGGTGTATCGGCGATCGTGAACGTGTACTGACCGCTTGGTCAGCGCAGTGTATGGGTTCACTCACATTTGCGCAAGCAGGCGGCGCCGCGGGATGGTCGTATTTTAGTCGGAAACCGATGAACGGCATCGATTGTTGCCAATATTTAACGAAAAGCGCGCTTCCTGTATCGGCTCTCAAAATCGGCGCGCGGTGCTGGATATGCGGGGGCCTCGAATTGGGGAAATCGGATTGACGGGTTCCGCCGGGATGGATGATTGAACCCTTTTTCAGGGCGTGTTTTTTCAAAAAACCTGTTCAAAAAACAGCCTGTTTTGGGAGGGCTCGCGAACCCTTGGCCCGGGTCGCTATGCACAAAGTTATCAACAGCCTTGTGCACAGAATTTGGGGAAAACCGAGCCGGGGCATCAAAGGTGACGTCTGTCACATTTCTCCGTGGTTTTGGCGATTTGCCTGGGATTTGGCTCGTCAAAAAGTCATTTTAATGACGAATCCTAAATAGGGTTGTGGATTTAATTGAAATGCAATATTAAGCGCATAAGATGAGCGGTTTTCCGAAACAGCCCTCCGTCGCGGCAAACAGGCTGCGTCATTTTTTTATCCACAGCTCTCTTGACAGTTTTTTTCTTTCCTTTTTCGGGCTCTGTCTCGCGAGCAATTACTCACGCCTGAACAGGGTTTCGCCAGCTTGCACGCTTCCTGGTCGCTTTTGCTCGGGTACATGAGCCGGGGACGGTGGTGGAGGCTTCTGTGGGACGATATCCGCTTCGTTTTTTGTTCTAGGTATTCTTGGGGTTGCCGTCCTGCTGCTGGGAAGCGGGCGCCGATTTGGCATAATGCCGCTCCCTTGTGGCCGCGCGATCCTGAGGGGATGAATGCAGCTCCTCGGCGTAGTTGGTGCGCAGCCACCAGGGCGATGCGTGGTACTGCCGGAGCGCATCGCGGCGTTCGCGCATACGACGACACCCGCCCGGCGGAATGGCTTCCGGGTGATGGTGTTTGCGGCGATCGCCGTTGGCGCGTCGGTCTTCAAACATTGCTGCGGATGACAGGCTTCGTTACTGCGGATCAGGCGCGCATTTTAGCGAGTGGCGCGGGACGCCAACAATGTCGAGCACGGGGATAGTGTGACTTTCCGCACACTTTTGTGCCGAACGTGGAGCGAATTGATAAGGGTTGCCGCGATGACGGGCATCAAGGTTTTTTCTCTGGTAGCGGATTTCCCTGATTTTCTGGTGATCGACAAGGCGCCGGGAGTCAGCGTGCACCGCGACCGGAACGATTATGGATTGCTGGAGCGGGTGGCCCGGGAGACGGGCTGCGGGCCGCTTTTCCTGGTGCACCGCCTGGATCGCATGACATCGGGCTTGTTGCTGCTGGCGAAAAGTTCGGCTGCCTGCGCGACGCTGGCGGCGCTGTTCGCGCAGCGGCGCGTGGAGAAATATTATTTTGCGCTGTCCGCGTCGAAGCCGCTGAAAAAACAGGGGCTGGTGCGCGGCGACATGGAGCGCGGCCGCAATGGCAGCTGGCGCCTGGCGCGCACGCAGGTGGAGCCCGCGGTGACGCGTTTTTTCAGCGGTTCCGTGCGCCCGGGCCTGCGTTTATTCACGTTGCGTCCGGAAACCGGAAAGACCCATCAGCTGCGGGTGGCGTTAAAAAGCCTGGGGGCTCCCGTGTTGGGCGATATCCGCTACGGAGGCAGCGTCGCCGATCGAGGTTATCTGCATGCCTACGCGCTGCGCTTCGAATACGAAGGGATATCCGTCTGCCTGTGCAGCAGGCCATGGCAGGGTGAGTTGTTCAATGAAGAGGCGGTGAGCGCCGCGCTCGATGCCCTGGCGGAGCCGTGGCAACTACCGTGGGTGGTGAAACAGAATGCTGGCGGTCGGCCGGCTGATGCTTGAGAGAAACGGGAGTGGCTTGTGGCGGGCGTATTTCGCGCCGGCAAACGGCATCGCTGAAAACCGAGACCAATGAGCCGCGGCACCAGGCAAGCCGGTGTGCAACCGCGCGCCCGAAAATCGGGCGCGCGGGCACGACCTGTTCAGTGAACGTGGCCGTGCGCGATTTCTTCCTGGGTGGCATCGCGTACGGCGGCCACGTTGACGGAGAAATGCAGTACCTGGCCCGCGAGGGGATGATTCGCATCGACGGTGACCGAATCGTCGGTGACTCCGGTTACCACCACCGACAAGGTACCGTTGTCGGATTGTGCGGTGAACCGCATGCCGGCCTGAATGTCGTCCGGATCGGGAAATGCATCGCGCGGTACGGTCTGAACCAGCTGAGGCTGGTGTGTGCCATAGCCCTGCTCGGGCGGGACGGTGACCTTGAATTGCGAGCCGACGGCTTTGCCGGTCAGTTCGTTTTCCAGGCCGGCGATGATATTGCTCGCGCCGTGCAGGTATGTCAGCGGTTGACTTTTGGGTGAAGCATCCAGCAATTCCCCTGCATCGTTGGTCAGCTCATAATCGATGCTTACTACGGAATTTTGACCGATCAGCATGGAGTGTCCCCTAAGTTTCGATTGCTTCAGATGGGCTGTACGTTTTCCGCCTGCGGGCCCTTTCTGCCGGTGCCCTCGGTGAACGAAACGCGCTGGCCCTCGGTGAGAGTGCGGTATTCGGTGCCTACGATATTGCTGAAGTGGACAAACAGATCCGGGCCATTTTCACGTTGAATAAAGCCGTAGCCCTTGGCGTCGTTGAACCATTTTACGGTTCCGGTTTGTTTATCTGACATGGGGTGTTACCTGTGTTGTGTGGTGCAGGACCTGCGCTGACAGGCGGACTGAGATTCGGCGGGGCTGGTGAGGTCGGCACTGGTGGCTTGACGGTGCGGCCTTGCAGCTGCGGTATGTCCAAAACGCCAACGATCTCGCGGCTAGTGTAGCCAGATTTGACAAGCGCCACAAATTTTTCTAGGCGCTGGGCCGGGGCCGCGATGGCCGTCGGCAAGCTTGTATTCGGCGAGTGTTTTGCGCAGTCTTCCACAAAAGAAAAAAGCATGAGTGCAAGGAGAAAATCGATGAGCTGGGTGCGCGGATTTTACCGTTTGTTCGCTTTCTGCCTGCTGTTGCCGTTGGCGCAGATGGCTTGCGCCGAGGCGGCGCCTGCTTGCCCGTCCTGGCTCAATCAAAACATGCGACTGTTGCGCTCCGAACAGAACCGCAATTTGTGCGAGGCTTACGGCGGCAAACCGCTGCTGATCGTCAATACCGCCAGTTATTGCGGTTATACGCCTCAATTCAAAGGGCTGGAGGCCTTGTACCAGCGCTATCGCGAGCGCGGGCTGGTGGTGATCGGTTTTCCTTCGGACGATTTCTGGCAGGAATCCGGCGACGAAGCCAAAACCGCAAAGGTCTGCTACGCGAATTACGGCGTGACCTTCGATATGTATGCGCCGATTTCCGTGAAAGGCGATAAAGCGCATCCGCTGTTCCGCGAACTGGCGCAGCGCGGCGAGGGCGCGCCGCACTGGAACTTTTATAAGTATCTTGTCGATGCGCAGGGGAAAGTGGTTGGCACTTTCTCCAGCAAGGTGACTCCCGACAGCGCGGAGTTGCAACAGGCCATCGAGCGTGTGCTCCAGGATCGCGAAGGCGCGCAACATGCCGGGCGCTGACGCGGCGGCGCGCTGTCTTGCGCGGATCGAAGCGGAGCTGGCGGAGATGGCGCGGGCGTTGAGCGAGGGTTGCGATGTGGCGCCGGCGCGGCGCGCGCGTCTGGAGGGCATGGTTGCCATGGCGCTGGAATCGGGTTTATGCGAGGCGGATGATCTTGGCGGGCGCGCGCAACGCGTGCTGGGAGATCGCGGCGCTCTGCATATCGCTGGCGGCGACGCGCATCGTGCAGTGCGGTTGCTGTTGTGGCAGCGCCGGGCGCCGGTTTATCCGACGACCAGCGACTGAGCGCTGGCCGGCGGAAACATGCCTTGGGCATCTTAGTGGGCGAATGCGGCGCGCAGCCATTCCTGCATGGCCTGCCAGGATTTTTTATCGGCGGCCGCGTTGTAGGCGACCGGCAGATCGAATTGCTTGGCCACCGCATCGGCGTCGGGATTGGTGAAGCCGTGTTTGGCGCCCGGATGATTGTCGATGCGATGTTCGACGCCGGCGCCGGTCAGGGCTTTGTCGAGCGCTGCGAGGCCCGATGCGCTCACCATGCGGTCATCCGCGCCGTTCTCCACCAACACGCGCGCCTTGACCTGGCCCGGCGCCACCGCGGTGGTCTGCGGCAACATGCCGTGGAAGCTGACCGCCGCGGCGAGATCGACGCCGGCCAAGGCCATGTTCAACACGGTGCCGCCGCCGAAGCAGTAACCGATCGCGGCGATTTTATTAGGGTCCACGGTCGGCTGCTGTTGCAGCAGATTTTTCGCGGCGACAAAACGCTGCTTGGCCACGTCCGGGTGTTGCAATACCGCCTGCATGACATCGCTGGCATCCTTCGGATGCGCCAGCACCTTGCCCTCGCCGTACATATCCACGGCCAGCGCGGTATAACCCAGCTCCGCGAGCATGCGCGCGCGTTTGCGGGCATAGTCGTTGAGCCCCCAGAATTCATGAACCACCAGCACGCCCGGCCGTTTGCCGGAGAATTTATCGTCCCAGACCAGATAGCCTTTCAGCGGCGTATCGCCGGCGCGATAGTCGACGCGCTGTTCCTGCACGGCCGCGTGCAACAGCGGGCTGAGAAGCAGCAGGCAAAGGGTAAATCCGATTCTTTTCATAATGATCTCCGCGTGAATGATTTCACTATCAATTCCGATGGGGCGCGGAACGCGCGCGGCAGGCGCCGGGCGCCTTGCCAAACTCCGGCCGCCGACGGCATCATAACCGGCCGCCGCCGGTCGCGTTGGATTTCCCTGCATCCGCATTGAAAAACGGCCAGGTATTTATAAGGAGGTATTGCCATGGGCAAGGGCGATAAAAAATCGTTTCGTGGAAAAGTGTGGCGCGGCTCCTACGGTAAGACGCGGGCGCGCAAAAAGTCGCGAGGCAGGCGTTGAATTGACATGCGGTCCCGCTAGGCGGGACGCGTCCATCTTGTAAAGTGTCGCGGCGTCGAAGTGGTCGCCGCGACGGTTCGGAGTATTCGGCATGGCCAGTATTTTTACCCAGATTCTCGAAGGCAAATTACCCGGGCATCGCGTGTGGACGGACGATCAGGCCTTCGCCCTGATGACGATTCGCCCCTTGCAGCCGGGCCATGTGCTGGTGATGCCGCGCGCTGAATTCGATCATTGGGACGATGTGCCGGAATCCTTGATGGCGGCGCTGATGAGCGTATCGCGGCAGTTGGCCAAGGCGATCAAGGGCGCATTTCCCTGCGAGCGCGTGGGCATGGCCATTTGCGGGCTGGAAATTCCCCACACGCATATTCATTTGTTCCCGATCAACCGCATCGAGGACTTCAATTTCGGCAACGGTCATGCGGCCAGCGCCGATGAATTGGCCGACGCCGCCGCGCGGATTCGCGCGCAATTGGCTGCGCGGGGATTCGCGGCGCAGGCCAGCGGTTGAAAATCGGATTTTCGTTCATGGTTTTTCGGGCCCTCGCCGGAAGGTACAACAATGAGCGGCCCGGAAAGAGGTAGTGCTAGCAGATGTTTTCCAGTGCAAGAAACCCGCGGTTTGGACGGAGCCTGCGATCCCTGGCCGGCGCGCTCCTGTCGTGTGTCGCCGTCGCCGCCGTGGCCGATGTTTACAGTGGCGGCACCACCAGTGGCAACCTGTCGGTATGGCGCATCAACGAGAAGACCGGCCAGGTTTCGTTATGTAGTTTTGAAAGCAAGAATTCGCCGGCGTCCTGCGCCCCCTGGAGTCAGAAAGAAAGCGACGGACTCTACGGTTTGATCGCCGGCAACGACGTGTTGTCGGTGTGGCGCATCAATCGCAAAAACGGGATGGTCTCCCAATGCGAGTATCGGGATGTGGCCAAGCCGCCAGTGTGTACGCCCTGGGGCTGATGGTCGGGAGCAAAAAACTTTTAAAACGTTCCCCCGATAACAGGCCGGCGAGAAAGTTAACCGCTCATTTTTTGACGCGCATGGCTATGGTTTTGTGCGCCTTGTGCATGTTCGACGGCGTGCGCACATCGAATTTGCATTTGCCGATTTGGATTTTTCAGATATTTCGAGGAAGGATTATGACGAGTACCGCCACTGCCGAAATCCTGGTACAGCTGCCGCGGGAGCAGGTTTGGGAGCGCCTGCGCGATCTCAGCATCGCGCATTATTACGTGCCGGGGCTGATCGATACGCGTATCACCACGCCACAGCGCGAAGGTGTGGGCGCCAGTCGCAAGGTTTATCAAAAAGGCACGGCGCCGCTGGACGAAACCGTGGTTGAGTGGAACGAGGGCTACGGTTTCGTGTTGCGCCTGCATCAGGGCGACAAGGCGCCGCTGATCTTCAAGGAAGCGCATTTTTCTTATGCCATCGAGGACGCGGGCCCCGGCGTGACGCGATTCAAGCCTTCCCTGATCTATACCGTCAAATGGGGCGCTCTGGGCGTCCTGCTCGATCGCCTGTTCATGAACGGAGTTTCGCGCGGCATGCTGCGCAAGCTTTCGCTCAGCTTCAAAACCTTTTACGAGACCGGCAAGCCCTCCAATCCCGCATTCAAAGCCGGTTGATTTTTCCCGGCCCGAAGCGGGCCGGGAACGCTGATTCACATCTTGCGCGGGCGGAAGTAGGGCGGTTCGGCTTCGATGCCGAGCAGCGTGCGGCGGATCAGGTCGAGGCCGATGCAGCTGACATAGTGTTGAAACTGCTGGCGCGGAAAACGTACGTGCAGCTGTTTTGCCCGCAACAGATTGCGCGAGCCCCAGGCGATCCAGACGGTGCCGACCGGTTTTTCCGCGCTGCCGCCATCCGGCCCCGCGATGCCGGAAACGGCGACGGCGTAATCGGCGCCGCTGGCGCGCAGGGCGCCGGCGGCCATCTGCAGGACGACCGCTTCGCTGACGGCGCCGGCTGTGGCCAGCGTCGCCGCATCGACGCCGAGCACCTGCTGTTTGATGCGATCGCTGTAGGTGACGAAACCCGCATCGAACACCCGCGAGGCGCCGGGAATCTGCGTGACCAGCGCCGCCATCTGCCCTCCGGTGCAGGATTCCGCCAGCGTAAGATGTGCCGCGCGCTCCGCGAGCAATTGCACGACGCGTTCCGGCAAGGAAGCCTCGCCCTCGCCAATCAGAAAATCCGCGATCAACGGTTGCAGGCGTGGCAGCAATGCGTCCGCGCGCGCCCGCGCGGCATCGCTCTGCGTGGTCAGCTTGAGATCGAGCACGGGGAAGCCGGCGCGAAATCCCAGATCCACCTCGGCCGGCCAGTCGGGAATGGCTTCGCTGATGCGTTGCTGGAGTGTCGACTCTCCGAGGCCGAACAGCGCGAATTTGCGCACCGTTGTATCGCCGCTCGCGAAGCGGCCGCGCAGCAGCGGCAGGATTTCGTCGACCAGCATGTGTTCCAGCTCGCGCGGCACGCCCGGTGTGCACAGCACCAGGCACTGGCCCAGCCGCATCGAAAAACCGACGGCGCTGCCGGTGGCGTTGGCGATGATCTCGGTGCCCTGGGGCAATAACGCCTGTTTGCGATTGGCGGCGTTGAGCGGCAGGCCGAGGCGCTCGCACCAGCGGTGCAAATGTTCGAGCGCACCCGGATGCTCGGTCAGGGGAACGGCGCAGGCGGCGGCGAGCGCCTGCGCGGTGAGATCGTCGACGGTGGGGCCGAGGCCGCCGTTCACCAGCAGCACGTCGCAATCGCGCGCGAGATGCTGCAGCGCGTCGATCAGATCCGGCAGATCGTCGCCGACGGTCAGCTTGCGGCGAATGGTCCAGCCGCAGTCGAGCAGGTGACGCGCGATCATCGCTGAATTCGAATCGACGATATCGCCCGTCATCAGTTCATTGCCCGAGAGGAGCAGGTTGAAAATCATGATGGCTTGTTCCGCAGTGAAAATGACGAGGCCTCAACGAGCGCGCGCGGTCGGTTTCGATGGATGAAAAGACGCTCGCCCGAACCCGCGCGGGCGCCGTCATCATAACCTGTTCAGCGATGCTCCGAACCTGCCGTGCGTGCCAATGGCCGATCGTCGCACCACTGATTGCGACCATTGTGCTTGGCCCGGTACAAGGCCAGATCCGCCTGCTGGCGCAATTGCTGTGCACAGGCCTCGCTCGGCAACGTGGGGATCGTGGTCGCGCAGCCGACGCTGGTGGTGATGCGCACGACCTGGCCTTCATGGTCGAGAGGGAGGCTGGCCACGCCAAGACAGATCTGTTCGGCGACCACGCCGGCGCCGATGGCGTCGGTATTGATCAGCAGCAATGCGAATTCCTCGCCGCCGATGCGGGCCAGCACATCGCCGCTGCGCTGCATGAGTTCGGTCAGGCATTGCCCGACCTGCGCGAGGCAATGGTCGCCGAAAGGATGACCGTAGCTGTCGTTGATGGTTTTGAAATAGTCGAGGTCGATCAGCAGCGGCGACAGCGGATATTGCTGGCGATGCGCGCGCTTCCATTCGAGCTCGAAATGGGCGTCGAAATAACTGCGATTATTCAACCGGGTCACGGCGTCGGTGAAGCTGATGTATTCAAGCTCCTTGGAGCGTTGTTCGAGTTGCAGGCCGGCTTCGGCGGTGCTGGTGACTTCAGCCTGGCGATAGCGGCCGAGCAGCACAATATGGATGAGCATCGCCAGCGCGAGCAGGGAAAAGCGCCGCTGATCGGGGGCGTGCAGCAACAGCGCCAGGATGCCGGGCAATCCCATCAACAACGGAAAACCGATGCGCAACGTTGTGTTGAACGCCAGCATCATGGTGCCCGTGCTGATCATGCTGACCAGCTCCAGCAAGAGCGGCAGACGCACGGGTGCGAGATCCGGTTCCAGGACACACCAGGCGCCCATCACGCCCCAGTGCGCGGCATTGGCGAGGGTGGTGAATATCAGCAGGCGCCGCAGCGATCCCAGGCGCATGAGTGAAAAGCGCTGCATCCGGAAATGAAATAAAAGGCGCAGCAGACCGGTGAGCAGGAATATCGTCGTATTGACGCCGCAGAACAAAGGCGCGAACTCCCAAAGCCCGGTGCTGGCGACGATCAGCAACCAAAGGCCCGGATAAGAAAAGATGGCGATGAGATTTTTGCGAATCCAATCGTGCAGGGCACGCACCTGGATTTCCTGGGCGATGGTGCGGTCGATATCCATTTTTCACACACGGGAGCGGGGACGGAGCGGCGCCCGTCTTGCGCGTTTTATTATCGGATGCGCCGTCGAACACATCGGCTATGGCGCAATGCGACGGCGGGCGGCGAGTATACGGTATGGCACCTCGGCTGTGGCTGATTTTTATCCAGGCGACGGGGCGTTGTCATTGCGCTGCGGCGGCGGGCTGCGCGACGTTTTCGGTCTGGATGGTCAGCGGGGTGGGCTCGCCGGTGATGCTCCAATACTTGAAGCCCTGGTAACGATGACCCTCGACGCTCACACCCTCCATCATCAATTGCCCGTTTGGCCACCAACTGCGCTGGCGGCCATGTTCCTGGCCGTGCTTCATATGGCGTTCGCTCATCAATTGACCGTTCGCATACCAGGATAGCCAGGGCCCGTTGACCTCATTGCCCGCATCGACGCATTTCCATTCATAGCCGGCCGGCGGGCGCGCGCCCAGCGCATGACTTTTTTCAGGACAGGCCGGCAAGGGATCGCCGTGGGCTGCGCCGCATGCGGCCAACAGGGAAAAGAGGAGCGGACGAGCTTGGATCACGGGCTGGACTCGAAGACAGGGTCAGGCAACAGACTAGCATCTCGGCCGATTTTTACCCGGAGGACGCAAAACCCATACAGAAATTGATCGCGCTGAAACATTTGCTGCGATTTTTCTGTAGGATAACGCCTTAGCCGTCTTTCGAGTCAGGAGCGATTGCAATGCCGGAAATCAAACGTCCCGTTCAGACCATAGAGGTCAATTACGTCTGCGATAAATGCGGCCACGGCATGATGCAGAAGGAGGGGGAAACCAATGCCCATACGGGAGAAACCCTGCACCGTTGCATGATTTGTGGCCACGAGCAGACTTTCAAATGGGTGAGCTACCCCCGCATCGATTACATCGGCGTGGGTGAGAAAATCTGACCTGCCGATCGATAAAACATCCGTCCTTGCTGCGGGTAGGCGTCATGGATGAAATATCTTTTGAAAAAATTGTTGTTTTGAGGTGAAATAGCGCCCGCCCGAGATTGATGGGTCTTGTAAGTGATGTGCCGCAATAGCTCAGTCGGTAGAGCAACTGATTCGTAATCAGTAGGTCGCGTGTTCGATTCACGCTTGCGGCACCATTAAAATCAACGAGTTACCTCACCCTCCCCAGCAGCCGCCCAGCCCTCTGGTCCCTGTATTGGTCCCCGTTCGTTCCGGGCCTGACTTCCCTTGTTTCTCCCGTCGAGCCGTCGCGTTTCTGGCCGGAATTTGATCGGCTGGCGATAGTTGTTCGTTTTCTCCGATGCGAATCGTCCGTTGCCGGTTTTTGGGTGCCACTGGCGCGCGTTATTCAACGCCAGGCCAATTCCAGCTGTTTTAGCGGTGATTTGACGTGGCCGATGCGCGCCCCCCGTTGTGCCGGAGCCGTGGAATTTCCAGTATGGATTCCAGGCGATGCGTTTCCGGAAAAAGCGGTGGAGGGGGTGGCGTGATCACCGATCTTCAATTGCCGCCTCAAGGGCAAACTGTCCGAGCCGCTGGGCTATCGCGGCATGGGACGCCTGCAATTCCGGCGTCGGAGCACCGGCCAGATCGAGGCGTATTACGTTTACGCTTTTGAAGGCAGTCCATTCTCTTTGAAGATCGGCGCCTACGATCGCACGGGCATTATCGGTTTCACGCTGGCGCACTGCCGCAAGCAGGCGCAGGAGTTCGCCGCGCTCCACAAGGAGCATCCCCATCTGAAAAGATGGCTGGAGGAAGAACAGCGGCGTATCGAGCGGGAACAGGCCGCTGCCGTCGCCTGCGGTACTTTCGCTGATCTGATCGACAGCTACGTCGATTATCTGCGGACACAGAATCGCAGTAGCGCGGACGCGGTGCAGCGTGAACTGACCGTCAGCGTGAAAAAGGCTTTTCCCGAGTTGGCTCGAAAAAGAGGACACACGGGTAGTGCATTAATCGTCCCGCTGCACGCGGCGGGAGGGGGCGTTGGGCCTTGGCCTTCGTCTGCTGGAATATTTCGAGACATCGCCTTCCACGGTCATTTTATAAACCAGCCCCGATATGGTTGAGACGCCATATCTCTTTTTCAGGGCTTTCATGTGCTTGT
>Ga0153956_1002328_pt1 | contig 14241 bp, 10 predicted proteins | sample TSFL040MetaG_FD_104704 | JGI IMG/M metagenome (GOLD analysis project Ga0153956, IMG submission 104704) | Attine ant fungus gardens microbial communities from Florida, USA - TSFL040 MetaG | ecosystem: Host-associated > Fungi > Mycelium > Unclassified | place: USA: Florida, Wekiwa Springs... | reverse complement strand
GTGGAATTATGAGCTGGGCGCCAAGACCGCCTGGCTGGATGATCGCCTGTCGGTTGACGCCGCCGGTTATTTCATCAAGTGGGACAACATCCAGCAGGTGGTCTCGCTGCCGTGCGGTTTCAACTACACGGCGAACGCGGGGTCCGCGCAGAGCAAGGGCTTCGAGCTGGAAACCCATGCCCGGCCGTGGCCGTCGCTGGACCTTTCCGCGGGGATCGGATACGAGCACGCCGTCATCACCAGCAGCGGCGCGACCTCACCGCAGCAGCTGGGAGACCGGATCCCGCAGGTGCCGGACTGGACCGGCGACGTCGCTGCGACCTACAGCCGTGAGCTCGGCGCCGGAGTCCGGGGCCTGCTGAACATCACCTATTCCTACGTGGGCGAGAGCCTGAGCGCCAATAATGATCCCACCAGCCCGAGGCTGCGGCCGGCCTATGAGCTGGTGGACACCCGGCTGGCGTTGAATTTCAGGAACTACGAACTTGCGCTGTTCGGCAAGAACCTGACCGACACCCATGCCAACCTGGCGGATAACCTTTCGATCGCCGCGGAGCTGCCCGGGCGCCCGAGGATCGTCACCAACCAGCCGCGCACCTTCGGCCTCGAGCTGCGCTACCAGTTCTAGGGGATCTATGACGGCGCATGAAGCAGGGGCGGGAGCGACGGTTCCAGGTGCAGGCCGCAACGAGTTCGGTCACATCGAGAGCCGGGGCATCGACTTCATCCCCGACCACGAGCGGCGTGGCCGGCCTCGCGAGCTGTTCACGGTATGGGCCGCCTCGAACGTCAACTACCTGTCGATCGTCGTCGGCGGCGCCCTGACCACCCTGGGACTGGGCGCCCGGCAGGGGCTGACCGTGCTCGCGCTGGGCTGCACGTTCTGGGTGCTGGCGGCCTTCCTCGCGGTCAGCGGACCCAGCGCCGGCACGCCGAGCTACATCATCACCCGGTCCATGTTCGGCATCCGGGGCAATCGCCTGCTGGCGGGTCTCACCTGGCTGCTCTACGTGATGTTCGAGGCGCTCAATCTCTCGATTGCCGCGTTGGCGGCCTTCGCGCTGCTGAAGTTCCTGGGCGTCACGGTTGCGTTGTCCGTGAGGCTGGCCATCGTGGTGGTGCTGGCCGTCGTCACCTTGGGCATCAGTGTCTACGGACACCGGACCATCGTGAGACTGAGCACGGGCTTTGCCCTGGTGGTGACCGCGATCGGCGGCATGCTGCTGTTCTTCATCGTGCCGCGGCTGAATCTGCAGTTCGTGCCGCCGGGGGCGCCGCATGGCGCGAAGCTGCTGGGGGCGTTGTTCGTGGGCTTTACGGTCATCGCCTCCGGCCCGCTGTCCTGGTTCGGGGGCGCCGATTACGCGCGCTACCTGCCGCGCGCCACCCCGGCGCGCAGCATTCTGCTGTGGTCGACGCTGGGAGCGGTGGTTCCGGCCTTCATCTTCGGGGTGATCGGCGTGATGGCCGGGACCATCGTCGATATGACCGATCCCCAGGCTTCATTCATAGCGATACTGCCGCACTGGGCCTACCTGCTGTTCCTGGCGGTCATCGTGGTCGGCACCACCACGTCGAACATCATGACCACCTACAGCTCCGGCCTGATCCTGCAGGCAGCGGGGATGACCGCGTCCCGCAGCAAGACGGTGCTGTTCGACGGGGTGATCGCCGTCGCGATCGCCAGCTACGCGCTGTTCATCTCCAGCTTCTTCACCACCCTGATGAATTTCCTGCCCCTGTCGGTGGCATTGTTCGCCCCCACCATGGCGATCTATGTCTGCGACATCCTGCTGCGCCGCAATCGATACGATGGCCTGGCATTGAACGATGAGTCGCCCGGCGGCCCCTACTGGTATTCGGGTGGGGTGAACCGCCCGGCCTTCGTGGCCCAGGGGCTGGGCACGATCGTGGCGCTGTTGTGCATCAATACGCCTGTGTTCGTGGGACCGGTGTCCGCCGCACTGGCGGGGGCCGATCTGTCGGCGCTGGCGGGGCCCGGGGTGGCTGCCGCCGTATACGTGTGCCTGTGGCCGAGAATGGCCCCGGCGGGCCGGAAACGCCCATGAGCTACAGCATTTGCGTTGATACGGGGGGTACTTTCACGGACGTCGTCGTGCGCGACGGCCAGGGCGTGTTCACCATCGGCAAGGCGCTGACGACCCATCAGCGCGCCATCGAAGGCATGCGCAACGCCATCGCGCATGCGGCCGGCCAACTGAACCTGTCCACCGAGGCTTTGCTGGCGCGGACCAGTCTGCTGATCTACGGCACCACCCGGTCCACCAACGCCGTCGTGACCCGCAACGTGGCGCGGACGGCCTTTGTGACCACCGCCGGGTTTGCCGACACCCTGGTCATCCGCGAGGGTGGCAAGGTGAACCCGCATGACTATTCGCGGGACTTTCCCCAGCCCTACATTCCCCGGCGCCACACCTTCGAGATCAAGGAGCGCGTCGGCGCGGGCGGCGAAGTGGTGCTGCCACTGGACGCCGCCCAGGCGACGGATCAGATCGAGCGGATCAGGAGCGGGCGCTTCGAGGCCGTGGCGGTCAGCCTGCTGTGGTCGGTCTCGAATGCCGCCCATGAACTGCGCATCGGCGAGTTGCTGGACGCCCTGTTGCCGGGCGTGCCGTATACGCTGTCGCACCGGCTGCTGCCCGTCGTGCGGGAGTACCGCCGGGCCTCGGCCACGGCCATCGACGCCTCGCTGAAGCCGCTGATGCAGGCCCATCTGCGTGATCTGGAGCGCGACCTGCGCGCGGCCGGCTATGGCGGCGAGATCCTCGTCAGCACCCTCAGCGGGGGGTGCAGTGACATCGACACGCTGATCGACAAGCCGATCTACAGCATCGGCTCCGGCCCCGCCATGGCGCCGGTGGCGGCCATCAACTATGCGAAAGCCGAGGGCCTGGGCGCGGACGTCATCGTGTGCGACACCGGCGGCACGACCTTCGACGTCGGGATCGTCCGCGACGGGCGGCCGACCTACACCCGCGAGACCTGGCTGGGACCGCGCTACCAGGGGCATCTGCTCGGGATGTCGGCGGTCGATGTCCGCTCCGTCGGCGCTGGCGGCGGCTCGATTGCGTGGATCGACGACGGCGGGTTGATGCGGGTCGGGCCGGAGTCCGCCGGTTCGATGCCGGGACCGGCGTGCTATGGGCGCGGCGGCACTCGGCCCACCGTGTCGGATGCCGCGGTGGTGCTGGGGTACCTGGATCCGGAGTACTTTCTGGGCGGGCGGATGCGGCTCGACGTCGCGGCGGCCCGCCGCGCCATCGACGACGTGGCGCGGAAAATCGGCCGTACCGTGGAACAGACTGCCTTCAGCATCCTGGGCCTTGCCACTGACCACATGGTGCGGGCGATCGAGGACCTGACCGTCAACGAGGGCCTGAATCCGCGCGAAAGCGTGCTGGTGGCCGGCGGCGGCGCCGCCGGGATCAACATCATGCAGATCGCGCGGGAACTCGGCTGCCGGCGGGTCATTCTGCCGGACAGCGCCGGGGCGCTGTCGGCCGCCGGCATGCAGTTCGCCGATGTGCTGTGCGAGGAGACCCGCAGCCTGCCGTGTGTATCCAGCCGCTTCGATGCCCCGCGGGTGAACGCGGTGCTGGATGAACTCGATGCCAGGCTGGAGGTCTTCCGGCAGCGGTTTGCCGCGGACCGTGGCGGTTTCCGGATCGAACGGTTTGCCGAAGCGCGCTACCTGGGCCAGGTGTGGGAGCTGGATACACCCGTGCTGCCGCGGCGGTTCCGGGACCCGCGGGATGTCCAGGCCCTGGAGACGGCGTTTCATGAGCTTCATGAACGCATTTTCGCCGTGCGCGACCCCTCAAGCCCGGTGGAAATCGTCAGCTGGAAGGCGCGCCTGACCATTGCGCTGCCCCGGCCATCGGCCGGGCTGTCCGGGACCGGTGCCGTCACCGCGGTTCGCAGCAGCCAGCACCGGACCTGCTATTTTGGCGCCACGACGGGCGTTGACACTCCGATCTACAAATCCGCCGGACTGGCGCGCGGCGGCCGCATCCCCGGACCGGCAATCATCGAGGAGCCGACCACGACGCTGGTGGTTCCGCCGGCGACGGCGGTGACGATCAGCCGCGCCGGTCATTACCTGCTGGAGGCCTGCCAGTGAGTGCCACCGCCTTCGATCCATTCCTGACGGCCATTCTGGCGAGCCGGATCGATGGAATCATCCGGGAGATGGGCAATACGCTGCTGCGGGCGGCACGCTCCGGGGTCATCAGCAGCGCCCGGGACTTCAGCTGCTCGCTGTGCACGGTGGACAACCGCCTGCTGGCGGCGGCGGAAGGACTGCCCATCCACATCTTCGGCAGCCACCTGCAGGCGCAGGCGATGTGCCGGGTGGCTGGCGATGAACTGCGTCCCGGGGACTGCTACCTTCACAATGATCCCTATACGGGCAATACACATGCCGCGGATCACACCTACCTGGTTCCGGTGTTCATCGACGGCGAGCACCTGTTCACGGCGGTGGCGAAGGCGCATCAGGCCGATGTCGGCAACTCGGTGCCCACGACCTACGTGGCCGGTGCGAAAGACCAGTACGAGGAAGGCGCCCTGATCTTCCCGGCGGTCCGCATCCAGCGCGACTACCGGATGATCGAGGACATCGTGCGCATGTGCCGGGCGCGGATCCGCGTTCCGGACCAGTGGTATGGCGATTTCCTGGCGGGGATTGGCGCGGCGCGCATTGCCGAGCGGCGCCTGCAGGAGCTGTGCGCCAAGTACGGCAGGGACGTCATCCGTGCATTCGTCGATCACTGGTTCAGCTATTCCGAGCAGCGCATGATCGCGGCGATCCGCAAGCTGCCCCGAGCACGCCTGCGCAACTCGGGCGCTCACGATCCCTTCCCCGGATTGCTGCCCGGGGGCGTGCCGTTGAATGTCACCGTCGAGGTGGACCCGGACCAGGGCTACGTCGATGTCGACCTGACCGAAAACATCGACAACGTCGCGAGCGGTTTCAATGTGAGCGAGGCCTGCGCCAGCGCCGCAGCGGTGGCGGGCGTGTTCAACGTCATCGATGCCTCGGTGCCGCGTAATTCCGGCGCCTTCCAGCGCATCCGCATCAGACTGCGGCCGGGGTCGGTTTGCGGTGGCCCGGTATTCCCCAGCAGCTGCTCGGTCTCGACCACCAACGTGAGCGCCCGCCTGATCAATCTGACCCAGGCGGCGTTTGCGCAGCTGGGTGACGGCTGGGGCCTCGCCGAAGGTGGCGTCGGCATGGGGGCGGGTTGCGCGGTGATTTCCGGCCGGGACGCGCGCGCCGGCGACACCCCGTACGTGAACCAGCTGTTTCTGTGCGGTTCCACCGGACCGGGCACCGCCGTGGCGGATGGCTGGGTGACCTATGGCATCCCGGTCGCCGCCGGGCTCACCTATCTGGACTCCGTCGAGGTCGATGAGATCAAGCAACCCTTGCGGGTGCGTCATGTACGCCTGCTGGCCGGCACCGGTGGCGCGGGCAGGTTTCGCGGCGCACCGGCCATCGAGGTCAGCTATGGCCCGACGGACCGGCCGATGATGGCGATGTGGCCCTGCGATGGCACGGTGGTGCCGCCACGGGGGGTACAGGGCGGCGAAGACGGGCTGCGTTGCGCCCACTGGAAGGTGGGCACCGATGGCCGGGAGCAGGAGCTCGCGGCGGTCGTTGCCATCGAGCTGCAGCCCGGCGAGACCGTCAAGGGGCACCAGGGCAGCGGCGGCGGCTACGGCGACCCCCTTGAGCGCGACCCCCGGCGCGTGCTCGAGGACGTGCTGGAAAAGTACGAAACCCGGGAGCGCGCGAGCTCGGTGTATGGCGTGGTGCTGCAGGACCGCGGCGCCGATATGGAGGTTGACGAGGCGGCGACGCGCGCGCGACGGGCGCAGCTGTGCCAGCAGCGATCCGCACGCCCGCAGGCGGCGGGATCGGTTTTCTCAAGGGGATGAGTTTGAGCATGACGACTGCACAATGGGTTGCGCGGGACGGCCGCGTGGTTCATCACCCACTGGGGGACCCGGCCCAGACGGACCGTCTGGTGCTGGTGCGGGGCAGGGGATCGACGGTCTGGGATGCGGACGGGCGCGAGTACATCGATGCACACGCCGGCGCCTGGCTGACGCAGGTGGGGCATGGCCGCGAGGAGATGGCGCAGATCGCGGCCCGGCAGATGGCGACCCTGGCCCATTTCACCATCGCCAAGGAATTCACCAACATCCCCAGCATCGAGCTGTGCGAAAAGCTCATCAGCCGGGCGCCACGCAACCTCGCACAGGTGCGCCTGCTGAGCAGCGGCTCCGAAGCCGATGATGAGGCGCTGCAACTGGTGCGGCTGTATCACTTCAGACTCGGCCAGCCGCAGCGCACCCGGGTGCTGGCGGTGCGTGGTTCGTTCCACGGCCGCACCTATGCCGGGGCGGAACTCGCCGGCGGCCGGCCGGGGATCGCGGTCGATGCCGGTGGGACGATCCTGCTGACGCCGCCGTGGCCTTACCACGCCGAGTTGTACGGCGGCATGGACCCCACGGACTTCTGCGTGCGGGAGCTGGAGCAGGCCATCGCCCGGGTCGGAGCTGAAAACATCGCCGCGATGTTCGGCGAACTGCTGATGGCACCGGCGGGCATGATTCCGGCCCCCGATGACTACTGGCCGCGCATGGTTGCCGTGTTGAAGTCGCATGGCATCCTGTTCGTGGCGGATGAGGTCGTGACGGCGTTCGGCCGGTGCGGAGCCTGGTATTCCTCGCTGGACTATGGTCTTGAGCCGGATTTGATCGTGCTGGCGAAGGGCATCGCCAGCGGCTACATGCCGCTTGGCGCGGTACTGCTCGATGCGCGCATGGTCAACGTGCTGCAGGCCGTGGGCGGGGGCGGCTCGTACGCCGGCCACCTGGTGGCCTCCGCGGTGGGGTGCGCCAACATCGACATCATCGAGCGCGAGAACCTGCTGCAGGCCGCGATGGCGCGGGGCCGCCAGTTCCTCGGCGAACTGAACGGGCTGCTCGACCTGCCGGTGGTGGGAGACGTGCGGGGCCGGGGCCTTGCCATCGGGGTGGAACTCGTGGCGGACAAGAATACGCGCGAGTCGCTGTTCGAGCGCTTTCCGGCGCTGCGGGCGGAGATTCCCCGTTTTGCGCGCCTCAGGCACGGGGTCATCCTCGCCGTCCACGGCGGTGCGGTGGCGTTGACCCCGCCGCTGGTCATCACGGCCGAGGAGGTGACCCGGGTTGCGCGGGCCGTCGGCGACGCCTTGAGCCGGATCGACAGCCGCACCGGTGTCCTGGCGGACTGAACCCGGGGCGTTGTTCTGGCGGGGGCCGCCGGTCAGGTCTCCCGCCTGGGCAGCGTGGCGGTGAAGTAGGACTCGAGATAGGCGCATGCGGCGCGGATGGCCTCGCCGCACATTTCCTTGGTTATGCTGCCGTGTTCCATGACCGACAGACAGAACATCAGGTCCCCGATCTCCACCGCCCGGAAGAATATCCGGGAACGCTCCGGGATCTCGGGCAGGATGAAGAACCGCGCCAGGTGGGTTTCGGCAATCCTGCCGATGGCGACGTCGCTTTGCCGGTCCCGCAGTTTCAGCTGGGTCGGGGTCTTGGGCCCGATCTGCAGCTGGCGTGCCGCTGAATTTTCGGTGTAGAACTTTGCACCGCGCCGGGTCAGTGTGCTGATGATGTCCTGCCAGCTGTGCACCGGCCGGCGGATGGGTCGTGCCAGTACCTCGGTGAGCTCCACCTGCAGGCAGTCCAGCAGGGCTGCGTACAGGCCCTGGATGTCGTCGTAAAAGTGATAGGCCGACCCCTTGGGCATGGCGGCGTGCGCCGCAACGTCCGCCAGGCTGATTTCGTCCAGCTCCCGCTCTGACAGCAGCTGGTGCGCCGATTCCAGCAGCTTTTTGCGCCGTTCGACGCCACGCGCGTGCACAAAGCGCTTTCTCTGCCCTAGCAAGGCCACGGGCGCCTCCGGGGGGAGGGGTGGTCCCGCAGGGCCCTGGAAAAGGCGGGATCGGGCTTCCAGCGTCGGGATCGGAAGTGCGTTGACATGAGGGCTTGAATTTGCAAATACTCAACTAGAGTCGGGTATTAGGTCGAGTACGAGAGCCTGCCGATAATAACAGGGGGAATCCGCCATGAGTGGCCAGATGCGAAGTTACGGCGATTTCGAGGCCTGCAACGAGGCCCTGAGCCGCATCTGCGGGGCCTATCGCGTTACCTGCGAGCGCTGGTGGGAGTTCCGGGGCGGCATCCAGGTGCGTCAGGCCGGTTCGCTCGAATTCGCGGATATCGAGTTCTCCGGCGGCACCGTGATCCGCGACCACCGGGACCAGCACTACCGCGGCGACCAGTACTTCCTGGTGTGCCAGGCGGCGGGATCGGCCCGCATGCGGCAGCGTGGCTCGGAGGCGGAGCTTGCCGCGGGGGATTGTACGCTCATTGATTCCCGCTACCCGTCCGTGTTCCAGGTGGGAGCGGGTTTCCACCAGTACTCCTTCCACCTGCCCGCACAGGCGCTGGTGGAGCGCTTCGGGACCGCAACCCTGCCGGTGGCGCGGCTGATCGGCGCGCGCGGTGCGGGCGCGATCCTGTCGCGGATGCTGCAGACCGCGGTTCAGAACGCGAGCACCCTGAACGGTGTCGACCTGACGGGGGTCATGCTGGACCTGCTGGCAGTTGCGCTGGGGCTCGGCAAGGCACGGCCGGTTGCCGCGTCCCTGCGTGGGCCTGATGCGCTGTCGGTGCCGGAGGTCGTGCGGTACATCGATGCGCGGCTGCAGAGCCCGGAGCTGTCACCGGCGGCGATCGCGGCGCATTTCAACACTTCTGTCCGCGGGCTGTACCGCCTGATCGGTGCCGAGGGGTCGGCACCCGCGGCCCTGATCTGGAGCCGCCGGCTGGCGCGTGCACGTGAGCTGCTGGAGCAGGCCAATGCCGGCGTGCCGATCATCGACATCGCGCTGGACTGCGGCTTCAAGGATGGCGCGCATTTTTCCCGCGCCTACCGCAAGGCGTTCGGCCATCCGCCGCGCGCGGCCCGGCGGCGGCCCATTCCAACCCGGCCCACCGCGGCACCGGTCGGCGCGTTTGTTTGAGAGGCCCCGGCCTACAGGCCGGCGAGCCCACCGGTCAGGGACCGCACGCCGCTGAAGCCGCGGGCGGCCAGTTCCTGCGCGGCAGCCAGGCTGCGGACGCCGCTGGCACACACCACCAGGTATTTGCCGGAAGCCGCCAGTTGCTGCGTGTCCTTCAGCAGGGCCCGCAGCGGGATATGCCGTGCACCGGTGGTGGGGGTGGGTTGTACGGCGACTTCTGCCGGTTCGCGTACGTCGATGATGGCGAAGCCCTGGCGCTGCGCTTCGGCCAATGAGGCAAAGCGCATTTCGAGCGCCGCGGGATCGGCGGCCGTGGCGGCGTCCGGGATGCGCGTGCAGGGGCCGTTGGCGCAGGTGGCGGCGCGCCGCGCCTTCATGCGTGACAGCTGCAGGGTCATGAGGTCGAGCACCAGCAGTTCATTGCCCAGTTGTCCCGGCAGGTCGAGCAGCAGCTTCATCGCCTCCAGTGCCTGCAGGCTGCCGAACACACCGGGCACGGGCCCCAGTACGCCGGCTTCCGCGCAGTTGCCCACCAGGCCGTCCCGCGTGGTCTCGGGCCAGATGCAGCGCAGGCAGGCGCCGCGTTCGGGCCGGATCACCTGCAGCTGTCCTTCGTACTGGTAGATGCTGGACAGGATGAGCGGCTTGCCGGCGGCCATGCACAGGTCGTTGAGCAGGAACTTGGTGGTGAAATTGTCGGTGCAGTCGATGACCAGGTCCCAGCCGCTGATGAGGTCCGCACCGTTGGCCGCGGTCAGCTTGAGGCCGTAGGTCTGGACGTCGACATCCGGGTTCAGGGCCCGCAGGCGCGCGGCGGCCAGCGTGACCTTCATCTGTCCGGCATCGCCAAGTGCGTACAGCGGCTGGCGGTGCAGGTTGGAAGGCTCCAGGCGATCACCGTCGATGATGCCGATCCGGCCGATACCGGCGCCCGCGAGGTAGCTCAGGGCCGGCACGCCGAGGCCGCCCGCGCCGACCACCAGTACGCGCGCCGCCCGCAGCTTCGCCTGGCCGGCCACGCCGACCTCCTTCAGCGTCATCTGCCGCGAATAGTCGGAAGCGAAGTTGCCGGCACCCGGCTGTCCGTGATCATGCGCAGGACCGTGTGGGTCCACAGGCTCGTGTCCCGGCGCCGGGCGGTGGCCGTGCCCGTGGGCAGGGTCGTGCCGGTGTGCGTGATCGTGCTGATGAGCGGCATCCCGGGAAAGCTGTGGTGCCGTCGCACAGCGCTCACAGTTGACCCAGCCGGAGTCACCACTGACGTAGTGCTCCTTCTTCCATATGGGGACCCGGTGCTTGACCTCATCGATGATGTAGCGGCAGGCGAGAAAGGCCTCCTGGCGGTGGCGCGCGCTGGCGCCGACCCACACCGCCATGTCGCCCAGCGCGAGATCGCCCACGCGATGCACGCAGGCGGCGTGCTCGATGCCGAAGCGTTCGATGGCTTCCCGGATGATGCGTTCGCCTTCCTTGACGGCCAGCAGTTCGAAGGCCTCGTACTCCAGGTGCCGCACCTGCTGACCTTCGTTGTGGTTGCGTACCCAGCCCTCGAAGGAGGCGTAACCGCCGCAGCCGGGATCGGTCACGCGCTCACGTTCGGCCGCGGTGTCGATGGGCGTGCTGGCGAAGCGGAAGGATTTCATCGGCGTCTCGCGTGGTGGGCGGGGTTCAGCCGCCGGCCACCGGCGGGATGAACACCACGGCGTCGCCCTCGGCGAGCGGTTGGGCCCATTCGCTGAACTCCGCGTTGATGGCCACCCGCAGGTTGTCGTCGTCCAGGGTGAACGGGTGGCGGGACTTCAGCTGCGCATACAGCTCGCGCGGCGTGCGCGCGCTGGTAGTGAGGGTTTCCTCGCTGAGCCCGGCCTGCTCGCGCAGCAGGGCATAGTACTGGACCTTGATCTGCATGGACTGCCGGGGCTGGCCGGGGCTGAAAGCCTCGAGCGCGGCACCGTATTCCTCCGGTGTGTTGATGTTGTCCAATGCGCGCGGTTGCGGCTGGCCGAGCAGTTGCGCGTCGGACTGGATCAGGAACTTGCGCGGACAGGTCTTGCCGCGCTCGATGTAGGCCGTGATGGCTTCCCGGCTGCGGGGCTCGAAGATGGCGCACAGGGGTTCGGGCAGCCCGTCGTGGCTGGAACGGTAGGCGGTGGCCGTGACGGCCGGGTTGCGGTGTGCGATCAGATCATCGAGGGTGGCGCCGTCGAGGAAGGGCAGGTCGCAGGCCAGCACCAGCCAGGCCGCCTCGGGGTGCGCAGCCTGGGCGGCGGCGATGCCCGCGATCGGCCCTTTGCCGTCATGCGCCGGGTTGTCGGCGATCTGTTCAAACCGGACCCGCGCGGGATCATCGCGCTGATCAGGGCGCACGGAGACGAACACCCGGCCGACCCGGCCCGTGAGCAGTCCCACGGCCCGGTCCAGCTGGGACTGTCCGTGGTAACTCAGGGTGGCCTTGTCGCGCCGCATGCGGGTGCTGCGGCCTCCGGCCAGCACCAGGCCGTAAAGGGGAGGGGACATGGCTGCGATTTTACGGCCGAACGGGCCGCCGCGTCGAACCGCGGCGCTGGCGTGCCGGGGGGGATGCACGCTGGAAGTCCCGTTTGCCGCCGGTCTTGGCCAGGAGCCTGACCCCGGTGATCTCGATGTCGTGCGACAGCGCCTTGCACATGTCGTAAACCGTCAGCGCCGCCACCGTGGCGCCGGTCAGGGCTTCCATTTCCACGCCGGTGCGATGCTCGACCGCGGCGGTGCAGCGGATGCGGATGCCGCCTGCGACCGCTTCGATTTCGATGGCGCAGTTGTCCAGCGGCATGGGGTGGCAGAATGGGATCAGGTCCGAGGTGCGCTTGGCGCCCAGCACTCCGGCGATGACCGCCGTGTCGAACACGGGGCCCTTTTTGGTGCGGTGGCCGGTGGCGCGCAACGCGCTGACGATGGCTCGCGGCAGTCGCACGTGCGCTTCGGCGGTCGCGGAGCGGCGGGTGATGGCCTTGTCACCGACGTCCACCATGGCGGGCCGGTTGCCGGCATCGAGGTGGGTCAGGCCCGCGGATTTGGCCCTGGGATGATGCGTTGCCGCCAATTCAGCCTCCGATGTAGTACATCTCGACCTTGGGGGAGTCGGCCTGCTGCTGTTCGCGCAGGCGTGCGCGCAGCTCGCTGTAGCGGTCGCTGCGTCCGGTCCAGGTGGAGTGGATGAGCGCGGCAAGTTCCTCGTCACTGGCACCGGCGCGCAACGGATCGCGCAGGCTGGTGCCGTGATTGGCGAACAGGCAGGTGTACAGCGCGCCGTCCGACGACAGCCGCGCGCGCGAGCAGTCACCGCAGAACGGCTGGGTGACGGAGGAGATGAAGCCGATTTCGCCCTGGCCATCATCGAAGCCGTAGCGCCGCGCCACTTCGCCGCGATAGTTGCTGTCGAGCGGCGTCAGCGGCCAGCGCGCGCCGATGCGTTCCACCAGTTCGCGCGAGGGCACGACGCGGTCGGCCTGCCAGTGGTTGCGGTTGCCCACATCCATGTATTCGATGAAACGCACGATGACGCCGCCGCCGCGGAAGCGCTCCACCAGGTCGAGCAGGGTGTGATCGTTGACCCCACGCTGCACCACGGTGTTGACCTTCACCGGTGCCAGGCCCGCGCGCAGCGCCGCCTCGATGCCCTTGAGGACCTCGTCCACGCCGCCGAAGCCGCCGGACATGCGTGCGAAGACCTCAGGATCCAGGCTGTCCAGGCTGACCGTGACGCGGCTGAGTCCTGCGGCCTTGAGCGCCGCCGCGTGCTGCGCGAGCAGCACGCCGTTGGTGGTCAGCGCCACGTCCTCGACGCCGGGGATGCCGGTGAGATCGCCCACCAGCTCCTCGAGGTTGGCGCGCAGCAGCGGTTCGCCACCCGTCAGGCGCAGTTTGCGCACGCCGTGACGCACGAACAGGCGCGTCAGGCGCAGGATTTCCTCGAACGACAGCCGCTGGGGGGATTTGAGGAAGCTGTAGGCCTCATGGTACTGCTCGCGCGGCATGCAGTAGGGGCAGCGGAAGTTGCAGCGGTCCATGACCGAGATGCGCAGGTCGCGCAGCGGCCGCTCCAGCCGGTCCCGGGGCCGGGGCGGGTTCAGCGGAACGAGGATTTCGGTGGGGTTGGCCACGGCTTTCACCAGCGGTAAAGCGGCGTGACGGCGCCCGCGGGACAGATGCCGGGCCCCGGGGGCAGTTCGACGAAACCGTCCGTGCCGGCGAGCGCAGTGAAATCGCCGGAGCCATTGGTGGGGCGCGGTACCGCCCAGGTGCGGCCGTCGGCGTCGGTCTCCAGGCGCACGGGCAGGAACTGCGTCAGCCGGTTGGTCACGGTACGTGATGTCTTGAGGGCGATACGGCGGCTTTCAAGCGCGGACTCGCCCATGGCGGCGTTCAGGGCCGGCACGACGTAGCGGCTCAGGCACACCAGGGTGGAGACAGGATTGCCCGGTAGCCCGAATACCATCTTGCCGGCCTCGGTGACGCCGAACCACAGTGGCTTGCCGGGGCGCTGCTCCACCTTGTGAAACACCTCGCGTACGCCGAGTTCCGTGAGAACGCGGGGTACCAGGTCGAACCTGCCCATGGAGACGCCGCCGCTGAGGATCAGCACGTCGTGCGTGGTGAGATGCTGTTGCAGCCGCGCGAGCATCTGTCCGGCATCGTCCCGCAGGTGGTCGTCCGCAACGCGCGTGAATCCCTGGCGTCGCAGGGCCGCGGCCACGCCGTAGGCATTCGAGCGGCGTACCTGGTGCGGCAGGATGGGTTCGCCCGGTTCCACCAGTTCGTCGCCGGTGGAAATCACCAGCACCATGGGCTGGACGCTGACCTGTACGCGGGCACGGCCCGCACCGGCGGCAATCGCGACTTCAGGCGCATTCAACCGGGTTCCGGGCTTGAGCAGCAGTGAGCCCTGGCGGGCGTCACTGCCACGGCGGTGGACGTTCTGCCAGGCTTCGATCGCGGGTTCTTCCAGGGTAGCGGTGTCGCCGCTGATGCTGATCAGTTCAAAGGGGACGACGGCATCGCAGCCGCCGGGGAGCATGGCCCCGGTCATGACTTCCAGGCAGCCCGCGCCAGACTTCAGCTGCAGCGGTGCGCCGCCTGCGGCCTGGGTGCCCTCGAT
>Ga0153956_1002327_pt1 | contig 14241 bp, 14 predicted proteins | sample TSFL040MetaG_FD_104704 | JGI IMG/M metagenome (GOLD analysis project Ga0153956, IMG submission 104704) | Attine ant fungus gardens microbial communities from Florida, USA - TSFL040 MetaG | ecosystem: Host-associated > Fungi > Mycelium > Unclassified | place: USA: Florida, Wekiwa Springs... | reverse complement strand
GCCCGCTCTTTATATAAAGCCGTGTCGGCGCGAGCAGCGCTTCGCCCAGCTTGCGCGACTTGTCGAATGGCGCTGGCGCGTCCCAGTCCAGCCCGGCATCGCTCACCACGCGGCGCACCAGCGAATAGCCGTTGGAGTGCACACCGCTGGACGCGACACCGATCAGCACATCGCCCGCCACCATGTCGCGCGTCCTGGGCAGCACATGACCACGCTCCACTGCGCCGACCGCGAAGCCTGCCAGATCGAAATCACCTTTGGCGTAGAGCCCCGGCATCTCTGCCGTCTCGCCGCCGACCAGCGCGCAACCGCTTTCCTTGCAGGCGCGCGCAATGCCTTCGATCACCGTCGCCGCGTCATCGACCTCAAGTTTGCCGGTCGCATAGTAGTCGAGGAAGAACAGCGGCTCTGCGCCCTGCACGATGATGTCGTTCACGCACATCGCGACAAGGTCTTGTCCGATGCCACTGAACAGTTTCGTGTCGATGGCGATCTTGAGCTTGGTGCCGACGCCGTCGGTCGAGGAAACCAGAATAGGGTCTTTGAAACCGGCTGCCTTCAAGTCGAACAAACCACCGAACCCGCCGAGGTCCGCATCCGCGCCTTTGCGCCGGGTCGCCTTCGCGGCGGGCGCGATGCGATCCACCAGCGCGTCGCCTGCGTCGATATCGACGCCGGAGTCCTTATAGGTGATGCCGTTGCGGCCGGACGTCATGGAATCCCGAGTGTGGCGCGACGGCCCCGTTTAAGCAGCCCGTCGGGGCCTGACAAGCCGCTAACTTGGCACAGGAACGGCATTTCCTGTGGCTTTCCAGCGCTTTCGCGAAAAGGGCGGCCCACCTATATTGCACCGGTCTTGAGGGTCCACATGCGCCATATCTTTATTGCCGCCGCTCTGGCTTTTCTGGCTTTAGCGCCGGTTTCTTCCGCGTCGGCTGCCGGTCCGGCGGATCCGTTCACCGTCACCAACATCCCGGTGCAGGCGAAAGCCGCTTCGGCGGTGGAAGCCCAGACCATCGCCATCAACTCCGGCAAGGCGCGCGCCTGGCAGGCGGTTTTGAAGCGGCTCCTGAAGCCGGAAGATATCGCCAAGGTTCCCGCGCTGGACGATGTCGCGCTCACCCGGCTGATCGCCAGTTACATGCCGCAGAACGAGCGGCGCTCGACGACGCAATACGTCGCCAACATGACCTACACTTTCAATCCGGCGGCTGTGCGCCAGTTGCTGCGCCGGTCGAGCATCGCCTACAGCGATGCGCAAGGCCATCCGATCCTGATTCTGGCCCTTTCGCCGAAATGGGCAGGCCGTTCACCCTGGGCCGCAGCTTGGGCGACGCCACTTTATTCGCATGCCGCGCTACCGCTGGTGCTGCCCTATGGCGACCCTATCGACCAGGGCAACCTTGCGGACACGAATTTCGACACGACGACGTGGCAGGATGTCGAACCTTCCGCCTCGCGCGTGAAGGCGGAAGAAGCGGTGATCGCGCAGCTTACGGTCTCCGGCGGGCAGACGATCGTCAAAATGAAGCGTCTGGGTCTCGGCACTTCTCCGCCGATTCCGGACGTGACGGTGCCGGGCACACCGCCGGGCAATCTGAAAGCTGTCGCCGCCGCGACCGCCGCCGCGATCACGGATTATTGGAAGGCGCGCACCGCGATCGACTTCGGCCATCGCAACCGTCTCACGGCGGAGGTGACCATCGACTCGCTGACACAATGGGGAACATTGCTGGCGCGGCTCGGCACCATCCCCACGCTCACCGATGTCGCGGTGAATGCGATGGACACAGGCATGGCGCGGCTTTCGCTCACCTATGTCGGCACCGCCGATCAGCTTCGCGACAGCCTCGCGCAACAGAAGGTCGATCTCGCCCAGAAAATCGCGGGCGGGTCATATACGCTGACATTGCAGGACCCCGATCCCAACACCACGACGACGGCAGGGCAGTGAACACCCTCCTGCGAAACATTCCGAATTTCCTGACCGCGCTCAGGCTCGCGGCGTCACCGGCTCTTGTCGCGTTGCTGTGGCGCGGCCACGATTATGCGGCATTGATCGTGTTTGTGATCGCCGGCGCCACGGATGCGCTGGATGGTTATCTCGCGAAGCGTTTCAACCTGCAGTCCCGTTTTGGCCGCTATATGGACCCGGCGGCTGACAAGTTGCTCATGCTCACGTCGTTTCTGGCGCTCACGGTTTTGGGCGTCACGCCGGTCTGGCTCACGGCGCTGGTCATCACGCGCGACGCCGCCATCGTGCTGGGAATTGGGCTCGCGCATCTGTGGGCGCTGCCGGTGCGCGCAACACCGAGTTTTCTCGGCAAGGTCAGCACGGCGGTGCAGGTGATCTATGTCGGCGTCATGCTGCTGCTTCTGACATTCGATATCCGCGCGCCGGTTCTGACCAATTTCGCGGAGATTGCAGTCGCCGCGTTCACGCTGGTGTCGGGGCTTGGCTATGCGCAAATCTGGCTGCGCGCGGCGACGCATTCGCGCCGCACGGCCTGATCTTGCCGCAGCAACTTCCTTTGCCGCTCGGCTCCCGCGTTGCCTTCACGCGCGAGGATTTCGTGCCGTCGCTGGCGAGCGCGCCGGCATTGGCCTTTATCGATTCCTGGCCGCACTGGCCCGTTGCGGTGGCCGCGCTGCATGGCCCTTCCGGCTCCGGCAAATCACATCTCGCCGCCATCTGGCAGGCGCGTTCGAATGCGCAGATCGTTGCGGCAAAGGAATTGAGCGGATCGTCCTTCGTCCGCGATGACGCGTTACCGTTGATCGTGGAAGACGTGGATTCCGCCCATGTCAGCCCGGCGCGCGATGCTGTGTTGTTCTCGTTGCTGGAACACGCGCAACCGGACGTGCCGGTGTTGCTCACCGGGCATGAACCGCCGTCCGCATGGAAAACCTCGCTGCCCGATCTTGCGTCGCGCTTCTCCGCGCTGCTCGCTTTTCCACTCTGGGCGCCGGATGACGAATTGCTTGCCGCCATCGCGCGCAAACTGTTCAACGACCGTCAGCTCACGGTGCCCGATGCGGTGATCGAACGGATGGTGAAATCGCTGGAGCGCAGCCCCGCCGCCATGCGCGATTTCGTGGCGCAGGCCGATGAGCGTGCGCTGGCCGAGGGCAGGGCGATCAATCTCGCCCTGGTGCGCGATATGCTGGCGGAGAGCGGCGGTTAGCGCCGCGCCTCGGGATAGAATTGCGGTGCTTCGCGCCGGTCGAACATGCCGTAATCGCGCACAATGCGGATTTTGCGATGGCGCAAAGTCTGAATGTCTTTTGACGCGAGCGGCGTCCAGCAATTCGCGGCGTCCGCGTCTTTCCATGAGACCAGCAATGCGATTTTCCCCGGATTGTAGATGCTCGCGAACACATCATGGTCCAGCACGCCGTTCGCCATCGCATTGAAGTGGAGCGCGGCAAGCGGATCGCCGATGGTGCCGTCCGCATGTGGCGTGGTCTCGGTCAGGGTGGCGAACTTCGCTGCGCCGATTTCGGTTTCATCGAAACGCTGTTCGTGCACGGGTGCCCCGCGCGGCGCATCGGTATCCACGGTCACATCGCCCACGCGCAAATGATAGTCGCCCAGGATTTGATCGCGCCCTTTCGCCTGCATCGCGTGGTGTTCGCCGGTGGTGCGCCAGCGGATCACCGATTTCTCGTCGCGCCATGTGGAATGCGACAGGAGCCAGCCGGGCCGCCGCCGGCTTTCGAAGCGTTCGTTGTCTACGAAGCCGTCGATGGTCTCGAGGATCGGCTTCAGCTGCTTGGCGATGGCGAGATACTCGTTGAAGCGCTCCTGCTTCGGCAGGACTTCGAAAATGACCGAAAACATGGGGTGTCCTTTCGCGGGCAGGATAGGGGGCTGGCCCCCCGCCAAGGTTCGATAGAAGTCGAAACAACCGGGCGGCTGCCTTGTCATCGCCATGACACGGTAATGTTTATCCTCTAGGATTCCGGCATTCTCCACAGGCGGAAAATGAATAAGCCTCAGTTAAGTATAGAAGATTCCAACTCTTCGGCGCTCGGCAGCCTGCCGCTGACGGCGCCTGTGAAAGAGGCTGTTTCCGCATCTGTGCCCGCTATGGACCTGACCTCGCCGGACCGGTTCGTGAACCGGGAACTTTCCTGGCTGGCCTTCAACCGCCGCGTGCTGGAAGAGGCGCAGAACCCGCGCCACCCGCTGCTGGAGCGGCTGCGGTTTTTGTCGATCTCCGCGTCGAACCTCGACGAGTTTTACATGGTCCGCGTCGCAGGCCTCAAAGGCATGGTCGCTGCCGGCGTTGTCACCGCGAGCGATGACGGCCACACGCCCGCGCAGCAACTCGCGCGCGTCGAAGAGGTGGCAGGCAAGCTGATCGTCGATCAGCAGACCATGTGGGCGAAGTTGCGCGTGGAATTGCGCGACGCCGGCATCGCGGTGATCGGCCCGGAAGAAGTCACCGACGCGGATCGCGAATGGCTCGACAAGGAATTCCGCGAACAGATTTTCCCGATCCTGACGCCGCTGGCGCTGGACCCGGCGCATCCGTTTCCGTTCATCCCCAATCTCGGCTTCACCTTGGCGCTGCAGCTTACGCGCAAGAAGGACAACAAGCCGGTCAACGCGCTTCTGCCGGTGCCGCCGCAGCTCCAGCGCTTCATCAAGCTGCCGGGCAGCAACGGCCATGTGCGGTTCGTAGCGCTGGAAGACGTGTTCACGATCTATATGGGCAAGCTCTTCCCCGGTTACACGCTGAACGGCTCGGGCCTGTTCCGCATCCTCCGCGACAGCGACGTGGAAGTGGAAGAAGAGGCCGAAGATCTCGTCCGCCTGTTCGAGACCTTGCTCAAGCGCCGCCGCCGCGGCTCCGTCATTCACATGAAATGTGCCGCCGCCATGCCGGAGAGCCTGCGCAATTTCATCGCCGATCAGTTGTCGCTGAAGAAATCCGAGATGGTGATCGTCGATCACATGATGGGCATTTCGGACATGAAGCAGCTCATCGTGCCCGAGCGGCAGGATCTGCAGTTCAAGCCCTATAACGCGCGCTTCCCCGAACGCATCCGCGATCATGGCGGCGATTGTTTCGCGGCCATCCGCGCCAAGGACATCATCGTCCATCACCCCTTCGAAAGCTTCGATGTGGTGGTGCAGTTCCTGCGCCAGGCCGCCGCCGATCCGAACGTGGTCGCCATCAAGCAGACGCTCTACCGCACCTCCGCGGATTCGCCGATCGTCTCCGCGCTGATCGAAGCGGCGGAAGCGGGCAAATCCGTCACCGCGCTGGTGGAATTGAAGGCGCGTTTCGATGAAGCCGCCAACATCAAATGGGCGCGCGATCTGGAACGTGCGGGCGTGCAGGTGGTCTATGGCTTCATCGAGTTGAAGACCCATTCCAAGGTCAGCCTTGTGGTGCGCCGCGAGAGCGGGCAGTTGCGCTCCTATGTGCATTTCGGCACCGGCAATTATCATCCGCAGACGGCGAAGGTTTACACCGACCTGTCGCTGTTCAGCGCCGATCCCGCGCTTGGCCGCGATGCCGCGCAGCTTTTCAACTACATCACCGGCTATGCCGAACCGACGAGTTTGGAAAAGATCGCGATCTCGCCGATCACGTTGCGCGGCAAGCTAATCGATTCCATCCAGGAAGAGATGGTGCATGCGCAGGCGGGCAAACCGGCCGCGATCTGGGCCAAACTGAACGCGCTAGTCGATCCGCACATCATCGACGCGCTCTACAAGGCCAGCCAGGCCGGCGTGCAGGTCGATCTCGTCATTCGCGGCATCTGCTGCCTGCGCCCCGGTGTGCCGGGTCTGTCGGACAACATCCGCGTGAAAAGCATCGTCGGCCGCTTCCTGGAGCATGGCCGCATCGTCTGCTTCGGCAATGGCCACGGCCTACCGTCGCCGAAAGCCAAGGTGTTCATTTCCTCCGCCGACTGGATGCCGCGCAATCTGGACCGCCGCGTCGAAGCGCTGGTTCCTATCGAGAACGCCACCGTCCACGAACAGATTCTGGACCAGATCATGGTCGCGCTGCTCAAGGATCAGGCGCAAAGCTGGCATATGGAGCCGGACAACACCTATACCCGCGACCCCAAGGCCATGTCCGACGACGCGTTTTCCGCGCATACTTACTTCATGACGAATCCCTCGCTTTCCGGCCGCGGCCGCGCCCTCAAGATGAACGGCAAAACCTCCGCTTCCGCGAAGCGGGACTGATTCATGGCGCCGACCGGCACAGCAACGGCCGAGACGCGGGGGCCAGTCCTGATGCATGGCCGCAAGGGACGCGGCCCCGTCGCCATCGTGGACATTGGCTCCAACTCCGTGCGCCTGGTGATCTACGAGGATTTCTCGCGCACGCCCGCCGTCGTGCACAACGAGAAAGCCATCTGCGCCATCGGCCGCAACATGGTCACGACCGGGCGTTTGCACGATGAAGGCATCGCGCTGGCGCTTGAAGCGCTGGGCCGTTTCCGCATGCTGGCCGACGCGCACAAAGTTGAGATGCGCGACGCCGTCGCCACCGCCGCCGCGCGCGATGCCTCCAACGGCGCGGAATTCGTGCGCAAGGCCGAAACATTGTGGGGCGGCCCGATCCGCATTCTTTCCGGCGAAGAAGAAGCGCGGCTGGCCGCCGAAGGCGTGCTCGCAGGCACCCCGGACGCCGACGGCCTCGTCGCCGATCTGGGCGGCGGCTCTCTCGATGTCGTCACGGTGCGCAAAGGCAAGACCGGCGCGGCGATGACGTTCCCGTTCGGGCCACTGCGCCTGATGGATCAATCGAAAGACGATCCGGATAAAGCGCGCAAACTTGTCGATCGCGGTCTCGAAGGCTTCACCAAGCTTGGCGATCTCACCGGCCGTTCGCTTTATGCCGTGGGCGGGGCGTGGCGCAGCTTCGCGCGCATCGACATGGAGAACCGGCATTATCCGCTGCACGTTCTGCACGATTATCCGATCCCGCGTGGCCGCGTGCTGGATCTGTGCGAAATCCTTAGCCGTCAGTCGAAGAAATCGCTCGACCTGATGAAGGTCGTCTCGCGCCGCCGCTCCGAAGCGCTGCCTTATGGCGCGGTGGTGCTGGAGCGTTTGATGCTGGCGACGGGTTTGAAAGAAGTCGTCGTCTCCGCTTACGGCGTGCGCGAAGGTTTGCTTTACGCCAGCCTTACGCCGGAAGAGCGCGAGAAAGATCCGCTTATCGAATTTGCCTCCGCCACCAACACGCGCATCAGCCGCGCGCCGCTCCATGCCGAAGAAATGTTCGAATGGATGGCGCCGCTCTTTCCCGGCGAGAAAGAACCGGAGCGCCGCATCCGCCGCGCCATCTGCCTGTTCTCCGATATCGGCTGGCGCCGCCATCCGGATGACCGTGCGCTCGGCGCGTTCAACCAGGTGGTGACCGCGCCCTTCGCCGGCGCCACCCACCGCGAGCGCGTGATCATCGCCACCGCGGTCTTCCATCGCTATTCGGGCGACGAGGACTTCCCCAGTACCGGCGGCGCGCACGATCTGTTGAACGAGGAAGACGAGCGGCTGGCCCGCCGCATCGGCTTGGCGGCGCGGCTGGCCTTTTCGGTCTCCGCCTCCGCCGAGCGCGAACTGCCGCACTACCCCTTGCGGATGACCCCGACCCGCCTGCTGCTGGACGTTTCCAGCCGCCGCCAGCGGATCGCGGGCGAACCTGTCCAGAAACGATTGGGAACGCTGGCCGCGATTTTCGATCGAAAGGGCGAGATATTAATTGGATAAATCACCTCCCCCTTGTGGGGAGGTCGAAAAGCAAAGCTTTTCGGGTGGGGGGAACGCGGCACCGGCCCCCCACCCGGAAAATTCTTCGCTACGCTCGAATTTGCCGACCTCCCCACAAGGGGGAGGTGATATTCGCGCTTAGTTTCCTTGCGTTAGCGGATATGTCGCGCTTTAACCCCGCGCAAGGCATCGGCATCCTATATAAGAGTCGGACGCCGCAGGAGAACTCCATGGGTACGCTCAGCATTTGGCACATTCTCATTCTGGTGATCGTGGCCCTGCTTCTGTTCGGCGGCCGCGGCAAGCTTTCCGACCTGATGGGCGATGCCGCCAAAGGGATCACCGCGTTCCGCAAAGGCCTGCAGGATTCCGATGACGATCATCGCGACGATCGCCGTCCTTCGATCCCGTCCGATCGCGACAAGGATCAGGTCGGGCGTTAATCCCAGCCGTTCGCCATGTTCGATCTAAGCTGGAGCCATATCCTTATCTTTCTGGTCGTGGCCTTGGTCGTGGTTGGGCCGAAGGACATGCCCCGCCTGCTGCGCATGGTCGGCCAATGGGTCGGCAAGGCGCGCGGCATGGCGAACGAATTCCGCAAAAGCTTCGACGAGATGGCGCGGCAATCCGAACTGGATGAGTTGCGCCAGGAGATCGAGAATTTGCGCCGCGAGCGCCCGCTCTCCGAACTCGAAAATGAAATGAACAAGCCGCTGGAGCCCGCGCCGGTGATGCGTCCGCTCGATCCGGGACCGGCGATGGATGTTCACAACCACGCCGTCGAAGAAGCGCCGCCGGAAATTGTCGAGCCGCCCGTCGCGCAAGAAGCCAAACAATGAGCGATCGCACCGCCGACGACGAAGCCCATATCGAAAGCAGCAAAGCGCCGCTGCTCGATCATCTGGTGGAACTGCGCCGCCGTATCATCTGGTCGCTGATCACGTTTGCGATCTGCTTTGCCGTTTGTTTCGCGTTCGCCAAAAATATCTACGAATTTCTCACATTGCCGCTGGCTGACGCGCTAAGGGGCCAGCCCAACGATCATCTGATTTATACGGCGCTTCCCGAACAGTTCTTCGTGCAAGTGAAGGTCGGCATGTTCGGTGGCCTTTGTCTGGCATTCCCCGTTGTCGCTGCGCAGCTCTACCTCTTCGTCGCACCGGGGCTTTACAAGAATGAGCGCCGCGCCTTCTTGCCGTTCCTGATCGCAGCGCCGATCCTGTTTGTTATCGGCGGCAGTTTCGTGTTTTTCGTGATGCTGCCGTTCGCAATTCATTTTTTCCTCGGCTACCAGTCCGCGACGGGGCCGCATGGTCTCGGTATCCAGCTTCTGGCAAAAGTCAGCGATTATCTGGATCTGGTGACGACACTGATCTTCGGTTTCGGCCTGACCTTCCAGCTTCCGGTTTTCATGTCGCTGCTCGGCCGCGTCGGCATCGTGAGCAGCCAGCAGCTTCGCTCCATGCGCCGCTACGCGATCGTGGGATTGGTCGCCATCGCCGCGATCTTCACGCCGCCGGACCCTTATTCGATGCTCAGCCTGATGATCCCGCTGATCGGCCTCTACGAAATCTCGATCTGGTGCGTCTGGTTCATCGAACGCGACCGCGCGAAGAAGGATGCGGCGCGGGCAAACTAACTACCCTCCCCTTAAGGGAGGGTCGAAACGCGAAGCGTTTCGGGGAGGGGTGCGCGAAGCGCCTCCGGTAGTGGCGTCCCGCTTTCAACAATAGCGCGCCAAATGCTTTCAACAACGGCTTCTGGGTATTGCTGAAACTCCCAATTCCAGAATCGCAAAACTCTATATCCTTGCGCCTCCAGCCATTGGGTGCGTGCTTCGTCGTAGATGACGACTCTGGCCTCACCATGCTGTCCTCCATCGAGTTCAACGATCAGCTTCGCGGAAGGACAGAAGAAGTCGACAACGTATGGCCCAATCGGCTGCTGTCTGCGAAAGCGCAAAAGGACCATCTGCTTGCGGCGCAGCATCGCCCAAAGTCTGCGCTCGTGTTCCGTGGCGCTTTCTCGCAGAGCGCGAGCGGCTTTTCGCTTGAGCACCATTCGGCGGTCGCTATCCGCTTTCGGACGTCTGCGCATGGACCCCTCCCCGAAACGCCTCCGGCGTTTCGACCCTCCCTCAAGGGGAGGGTGGAACGGTGATCCAATCTCGTCGTCTAGCTATGTCCGAAATGTCTCAAAATGCGGCTCACAAACCCTCCCTTGAGGGAGGGTCGATAAAAGGCGAAGCGTTTTTCGGGGAGGGGGGCGCGGAGCGCTTTACCCCTCAATTCCCCCATGCCATTACCGCCTCTGACTTAGGATTCACGGCCATGCACGACATCAAAGCGATACGCGACGACAGGGACGGTTGGGTGAAGGCGCTCTCCCGCCGCCCAGCCTATGCGGAAATCGCGGAGGAATTGGCCGACGACATCCTCAAGAAGGATCGAGAGCTACGCGATCTTCTCGTCGCGCTGCAGACCGCGCAGGCGCGCCGCAACGAAGCGTCCAAGCTGATCGGCAAAGCCAAGGCGCAGAAGGATGAAGCGCAGGCCTCCGCGCTGATGGCGGAAGTCGCGGGTCTGAAGGACGAGATCCAGCAGGGCGAAGAACGCGAGCGCGCGATGAAGGCGAAGATCGATGAGATCCTCGCCGGCATTCCCAACACGCCCGCCGATGACGCGCCCGATGGCGGCGGCGAAGCGGACAATGTGCCGGTGCCCGCGCGCGCCTTCGGCAACAATCCCGGTCTGAACAACGCCAGGGAGCATTTCGATCTCGGCGAAGCGCTGGGCATGATGGATTTCGAACGCGCCGCGAAAGTGTCCGGCAGCCGCTTCGTCTATCTCACGCGCGGATTGGCGCGTTTGGAACGTGCGCTCGGCAGCTTCATGCTCGATCTGCACACCGACACGTTTGGTTACACCGAAATGCAGACGCCGATCCTGGCGCGCGACGATGCGTTCTTCGGCACCACGCAGCTTCCCAAATTCGAGAACGATCAGTTCTGGGCGATCAGCGGCGAAATCCTTGTCGATGAATCCGGGGACCTGAAGGAAGCCATCCGCAAGAACCGTTACGGCCTGATCCCGACGGCGGAAGTCACGCTGACCAATTTCGTGCGCGAAGAAATTCTTGATGAAGAGAAGCTGCCCTACCGCTTCACCGCTTACACACCCTGCTTCCGCGCGGAAGCCGGTGCGGCGGGCAAGGACACGCGCGGCATGATCCGCATGCACCAGTTCTCCAAGGTGGAACTGGTGTCGATCACCACGCCCGAAGCCAGCCAAGCCGAACATGAGCGCATGACTGATTGCGCGCAGGAAGTTCTGAAGCGCCTGAACTTGCAGCACCGCGTTGTCACGCTTTGCACGGGCGACATGGGCTTTGCGGCGAAGAAAACCTACGACATCGAAGTTTTCCTGCCCGGCCAGAACCGCTTCCGCGAAATCTCGTCCTGCTCCAACTGCGGCGACTTCCAGGCGCGGCGCATGCAGACGCGCTATCGCGGCAAGGATGGCAAGGTGAAGGGCCTCGTCCACACGCTGAACGGTTCCGGCCTCGCTGTCGGTCGCACTTTGATCGCGATCATGGAAAACTATCAGGAGCCGGACGGCTCTATTCGCGTTCCTGACGTATTGGTGCCGTACATGGGCGGCATGAAGAAGATCGAGAAAGCCGCGTGAAACACCGCATCCTTGTCACCAATGACGACGGCATCCACGCGCCGGGTCTGGAAATCGCCGAGAAGATCGCCCGCGCGCTGACCGACGATGTGTGGGTCTGCGCACCGGAAACCGAACAATCCGGCGCCTCCCATTCGCTGACGCTCACCTTGCCGCTGCGCCTGCGCGAAGTGAGCGCAAAGCGTTACGCCATGACCGGCACGCCCACCGATTGCGTGATGATGGGCGTTGCCGAGATCATGAAGGACAATCCGCCGACCTTGATCCTCTCCGGCGTCAACCGCGGCTCCAACATCGCGGACGATGTCACCTATTCCGGCACCATCGCCGGTGCGATGGAAGGCACCGCGCTGGGCATTCCCTCCATTGCGTTGTCGCAGGCCTATGGCTTCGACGAAGGCTATCAGGTCCGCTGGAATTGCGGCGAAGCACACGGCGCCGATGTCGTGCGCAAATTGCTCGCTGCGGGCTGGCCGCAAGAGACGCTGATGAACGTCAACTTCCCCGATTGCGAACCGGGGGAGGTGAAAGGCATCGCGATCACGGAGCAGGGCAAACGCGACATGCAAACCGCGGTGATGGACCGCCGCGTGGACATGCGCGGCAATCCCTATTTCTGGATCGGTTTCAAGCGTGTGCGCAGCAATCCGAGCGAAGGCACCGATCTGCGCGCTGTGTACGAAAAGAAGATTTCGGTGACGCCGCTGCACCTCAACCTTACGCAATTCGAAGTGCTGAAGACGCTGCGCACCGCGTTCAAATGACGAACGCCCGTGCCATCGAACTGGTGATGACGCTGCGCAAGCAGGGCATCACCGATACGCGCGTGCTTTCCGCCATCGAAACCATTCCGCGCGATGCGTTTGTCGATCAGCCGTTCGAGATGAACGCTTACGACAATTCCGCGCTGCCCATCGCCTGCGGGCAAACCATCAGCCAGCCTTATGTCGTGGCGTTCGCGACGCAGGCTTTGGAGATCGATCCCAAACATCGCGTGCTCGAACTCGGCACCGGTTCCGGCTATCAGGCTGCGATCCTCTCGCCGCTCTGCCGCATGGTCTATACGGTTGAGCGCCACAAGCCGTTGCTCGCGCAAGCTGAAGAGCGTTTCAAAAAGATACAGTTGCGCAACATCGTCACCCGCCATGGCGATGGCCTGAAAGGATGGCCGGAGGCCGCGCCGTTCGACAGAATCTTGCTGTCCGCCGCGGTTTCCGAGGTTCCTCAAGGTCTTATCGACCAGTTAAAACCCGGGGGAATCCTGATCGCGCCGGTCGGTGGCGATGCGCAAAGCGCGCGCGGCGTTTCCCAATCCTTAACCAAGATCGTCAAGAGTGAGGGTGGAATAGAGCGGGAGAATCTTCTTCCCGTGATGTTCGTGCCGATGATCGAGGGATTGCCGCAAAGTGCGCGTGCACCAGACGCCCGGGGGAACACTTAAACGCATCGCCGCGTTGGCGCTGTGCGTTGCCGGCGCCGCTTTGCTCTCCGGTTGCGAAACCTATCAGGACGCGCGCGAAAGCTACGCCGATTTCTACGGACACTCCGCACCGCGCGATACGCGCGTGGCGCGCAGCGAACGCCACTATGCGCCCACCGCCGCACCGACGCGGCGTGTCGCGGTGCGCGAAGACAACGACATCACGCCGCGCAAGCGTCCGGCCTATGTGCCGCCGCGCCAGGATTACGCGCAGCAGGATGCGCGCGCGGGCGACAATCTCACCTCCGGCTTTGTGATGCCCGTCAGCGGCACCGTCATCGCGGGCTTCGGCTCGACGGGTGGCGGTCAGCGCAATGACGGCATCAACATCGCCGCCGCATCCGGCACGCCGATCCATGCCGCCGCCGACGGCGTCGTCACCTATGCCGGCAATGAGCTGAAGGGCTACGGCAATCTCATTCTCATCAAGCATGGCGACACCTATGTCACCGCTTATGCGCACACCAATTCCATTGGCGTGGCGCGCGGCCAGCGCGTCGCCAAAGGCGATGTCATCGGAACCGTGGGGCAGACGGGCGACGTTTCCCGTCCGCAGCTTCACTTTGAAATCCGCCGCAACATGAAGCCGATCGATCCACGCGCGATCCTCACTGCGTCGAACGACAGCTAACGCTGTTTATAGACATTTCTTTTCTATCCAAAAATCATCCGTCATGGCCGCCCTCGTGGCGGCCATCCATTTTCCAGAGGCGGAACGATACCTGCACCGTTTCTGGAAAATGGATGGCCGGGACAAGCCCGGTCATGACGGTTGAGGGATGGTACAAAAAGAACAGCTCTAAATGCGCCGGCCCAACTCGCCCGCCACATCCTGAATGAACTGCCACGCAACGCGGCCAGAACGCGCGCCGCGTGTTGCGCTCCATTCCAGCGCGCGCGCATGCAACTTCTCGCGATCCATTTTCAATCCGAAATGCGCGGCGTAGCTATCCACCATCGCGAGATAATCGTCTTGTCCGCAATTGTGGAAGCCGAGCCACAGGCCGAAGCGATCCGATAGCGAGACCTTTTCTTCCACCGCTTCGCCGGGATTGATCGCGGTGGCGCGTTCATTGTCCATCATCTCGCGCGGCATCAGATGGCGGCGATTGCTCGTCGCGTAGAACAGCACATTCGAAGGGCGTCCTTCGATGCCGCCTTCCAGCGCCGCCTTCAGCGATTTGTAAGACGTATCGTCTTTGTCGAAGGAAAGATCGTCGCAATACAGCAGGAAGCGCCGCTTGCTCGCGCGCAACATGCGCAACAGCACCGGCAGACTTGCGATCTCCTCGCGATGGATCTCCACCAGCACCAGCCGGCCCATGCCTTTG
>Ga0153956_1002326_pt1 | contig 14242 bp, 9 predicted proteins | sample TSFL040MetaG_FD_104704 | JGI IMG/M metagenome (GOLD analysis project Ga0153956, IMG submission 104704) | Attine ant fungus gardens microbial communities from Florida, USA - TSFL040 MetaG | ecosystem: Host-associated > Fungi > Mycelium > Unclassified | place: USA: Florida, Wekiwa Springs... | reverse complement strand
TTGCTGGTAGATAAAGCGCAGCTGCTTACGCTTACTGCGCCTGAAATGACCGTGCTCATTGGTGGTATGCGCGCACTGAACGCCAATTGGGACGGTTCAAAGCACGGTATATTGACCAACCGCCCGGGAACGCTGACCAACGATTTCTTCGTAAACCTGCTGGATATGCGCACCGAATGGAAACCGACAGATACAACCAACGAGTTATTTGAAGGCCGCGACCGTGCAACAGGCGAACTGAAATGGACGGCAACCCGCGCTGATCTGGTGTTTGGCTCCAATTCCGAATTAAGGGTTATTACGGAAGTTTACGGCTGCCCGGACGCTCGGGAAAAATTCGTCCACGACTTCGTTGCAGCGTGGAATAAGGTGATGAACCTTGACAGGTTTGATCTGGTATAATTTACCTGCTTTTGTTATGGAAGGGCTATGCAAACTATGCTGCTTAGCCCTTACCTGTTAAAGTTTATTTTTTTAATACTGAAAAATAACATTGTTAAAAAACTTTCGTTATTATTGAGCAGTGAAGACGTTAAGTGCATGGTCGGGTTTTCTTTTCATCTGTGTAAAATTTTTCAATGAGTCAGAAGCAACAGTTCAGTTGGTCAAACGAATGCGAGCCACATAAGTTACGTACCAAAAAGATCATTAGCGAACATCCCGAGATCAGGGAACTGATCGGCAGAAACCCTTATACAATATTCATCATTCTTTTTTGCGTAGGGCTGCAAACAGCGTTAGCTTATTATCTCCGCGACGGACATTGGTGGCTGGTATTTGTGCTGGCTTATTTTGTCGGTGCATTTGCCTGTCATACTTTATTTGTTTGCATTCATGAGTGTTCTCATAATTTATTGTTCAAAAAAAGATGGCTCAATACGGCTGCCGGTTTTATAGCCAATCTTCCGCTGATATTCGCCAGTTCCGCCTCGTTCAAAAAATATCACCTGAAACATCACGCATTCCAGGGCATCGAAGCATTGGATGCCGATATGCCGGGTTATTGGGAAGCAAAGCTGGTAGGCAATTCTACGGTAAAAAAAGCACTTTGGTTATTGTTTTATCCCATTGCGCAGGCGAGCCGTTTGGGCAGAATGAACAAAGAAATAAAGTTGTGGGATAAGGAAATGATATTGAACTGGCTGGTGCAGATCATTTATGTTGCAGCTATTTTTTATCTCTGCGGATGGAAAGGAATCGTGTTCCAGCTGGCAAGTTTTTTCTTCTCCGTGGGCTTGCATCCGCTGGGCGCGCGCTGGGTGCAGGAACATTTTCTTACCGACGGCGAACAGGAAACCAAAAGCTATTACGGGCCGTTGAACGTTGTCAATATGAATGTGGGCTACCACAATGAACACCACGACTTCCCTTCCGTGCCGTGGCACAACCTGCCTAAAATTAAAAAGATCGCGACTGAACATTACGACTGCTTAGCCTCCCATAAGTCTTATACGCTGTTGCTGATCAAATTTATTTTCAGCAGGGAATTGTCTGTATTCTCCAGAATGGCAAGGAATAACAAAGGGAAAAGTGTGGCCCAAAAGGTGGAAATGACAACTGCTCTTTAAGCATTTGATGGGGGTTTATTTACCCACACTTGCAGCTTTCACGATATTGTAATACAGCCTTTGTAATAAGCGCATATTTTTAGTGATGACGAGCGCATCGGCTTTCAATCCGCTTTTGTATTGGATTGTTCTATGGAGATTGGTTTGTAAGCCATTATCCAATTGAACCGTTGCCAAATAACCGCTGTCGGAAGCTACTTTGGAGATATAATTCAGTTTCCCTTTTATAAAACCAACTTCTTCATAAGGATAAGCGTCAAATCGAAGCTGAACCTGCATCCCTGTATCAATCTTCCCCAAATTATTCTGAGGTAAATAAACTTGTGCATAAAATCTGCTGTCCGGCGGATTGATATATCCTAACAATTTACCTTGTTCGAGAAACCGGTTTTGCTGAAGCGGCAGGCTGAAAAATATTGTTCCGGTAATCGGTGTCGTAAGAATGTATTGGTGTTTCCAATCATCCACATTGCTTTTTAAAGTTTGCAATGCCTGTTCAAAAGTAATTTTTTGTTGGGCTGCATCGTGCTCCAACTGTTCCAGCTCTTTCAGTTTATTTCTTTGTTGGTTTTGATTGGAAAGAATGCTTGAATTGATTTGCGGGATTGCCATTTGTTTATTCACGAGCTTGCTTTGTTCTTGTCGGTATTCTTCTGCTGAAATTACTTTTTCGTCAAACAACTTTTTATTCATTGCATAAGTTTGTTGTGAAAGTTCATTGTCTTGTTCGGTTAATTTTTTTTGTTGCTCTAAAGAATTATTCATTTGATTGATAGAAGACATATCGTTCAAAATCATATTTTTTTGCCTTGCATAAAATCCATTCACCAAATAATCGTTAAACTGTTGCAATGCAGTTACATAGGTTTGATACGAAGATTGCAATGTGCCTAAGTTCTGAAAATGCTCGGTAAATAAAGCAGCAACTTTAGCCGATTTGCCTTGATTTAATAAAACAATACTGCTATCTAATTGTGTAGACAATTTTAAAACTTCTTCGGGATTGGTGGTACTTTCTATCCATCCGAGCATATCGCCCTGTTGTACCTGTTGTCCGCTTTGAACAAATAGTTTCACCAATCTTCCCGTTTGTAGTGGCATAATTTCTTTAGGTCCGTTGTATGTTGATAGTGTTGCGCGTGTTTGAATAATGTCGGGATAACGAATAAACCATGTTCCCGCAAACAACAATAGCAAAATCCCTAAGAAAAGAAATAAAGCCCACTTCTCCACAAAGTCCGGTTTGCGGCTGATGATCTCCTGTGCGGCTTCGGAGCGGTTTTGGAAATTTCCGATCAATACTTCCTTCAAAGAATCTTCTTCGATGGCCGTATGTTCATCTATGTTTTTTCGAGGCATAAACTAAGTTATACGTTGTGAATAATAGATTCAGGCATCCTTATTATTAATTATTAATTTTCAATTATTAATTGGTTTACGTTCCCAATTCCAATTGATTTTTTACCAGTTCATAATACTTTCCTTTGATAGAAGTCAGGTATTCATGAGTGCCTTCTTCCGCGATTTTACCTTTATCCAACACTATGATTTTATCGGCATTTTTTACGGTACTTAACCTGTGAGCGACAACGATTACCGTTCTGCCTGCAAAAAATTGTTCAAGATTTTCTACAATCTCTTTTTCATTATTTGCATCAAGTGAATTAGTAGCTTCATCAAAAAATAAATAATCCGGATTTTTATAAACTGCCCTTGCAATTAAAAGGCGTTGTTTTTGTCCCTGACTTAATCCTGTTCCTTCTGAACCAAGTTGTGTATAAAAGCCATTCGGTAAGGATTCAATGAAAGAATAAATATTAGCGATTCTGCAAGATTGAATTAGTCGATCATATTCAATTTCCTCTTGTCCTACTGCAATATTTCTTGCAATAGTGTCATTAAAAATATAACCGTCTTGCATTACTGCTCCGCAGATGCCGCGCCAGTATTGATGAGATAAATAATTAAACCGCGTGCCGCCCTCTAAGCCGTTATTTGTTATTTGTCGTCGGTTATTCGTTTCGCTCAACCGGGAACTGACAACGGATAACTGTGAACCAATTCTTATTTCTCCGGCATATTGTTCATAGATTTTTAATAGGATTTTTAATAAAGTCGTTTTTCCGCTTCCGCTTGTGCCTACAATTGCCGTAACTTTTCCTTGCGGAATAAAAAGACTAATGTTTTCCAAAACCGGGTCGTTTCCCGCTCCGGGATATGTAAAAGAAAGGTTGTTGATGGAGATACTTTTATTATCGGATAATTGAGAGATGTACATTTTATCCGCATCTTCTTCATCGGGCAACTGATGGATTTCGTTCAATCGCTCCATACTGATCCTTGCATCTTGTGCGCTTTGCACAAAGCCTACCCATTGACCGACCGGCCCGCTTAATTGCCCTACAATATATTGTACTGCGAGCATAGCGCCCAAGGTCAATTGCCCGTCAATAACCAATTTAGCAACAATAAAACTGATCGCAATATTTTGGATTTGGTTGATCAATGTTGCTCCTGCCGATTGCCATTGGCTGTAATTAAGCGTTTTAAAATTCAGCTTAAAAACAGATGCCTGAATATTTTCCCAGTCCCAGCGTTTTTGCTTTTCGGCATTGTTGAGGCGTATTTCCTGCATGCCCTGAACCAATTGCAACGTGGCACTGTTCTCCCTGGAAGATAAATGAAAGGTTTGGTAATTTATTTTTCTGCGGATTCTTAGAAAGATTTGTACCCATGCAAAATAAATAATGCTGCCAATCATAAAAACAAAAAACAATTCTATATTGTATATCACGAGTACGATGGCATAGACAACAAAAGTAAAAGAAGAGAATAATGTGCTGATGGCCGTTCCTGTGAGAAAATTCTGTATCTGCCGATTATCGTTAATTCGTTGCAGTGTATCGCCTGTGTGGTGCACATCAAAATAGGAAACAGGAAGTTTGGTCAGTTTAATCCAAAAATCGGAAAGTATTTGCAGGTTCAGGATGTTGGATATTCTCAACAGTAGCCTGCTTTGTATAAAACCTACTATTGTTTGACTGAAAGTGAGCATGAGCTGTGCTATCAAAACGATAACCACATATTGCAGGTTCTGTGTATTGATGCCTGTATCTACAATGCTTTGCGTTAAAAATGGAAAGATGAGTTGAAACAGCGAACTGATGATAAGCGCAATGAATACTTGTGCAATTTGAGACTTGCTTTGTTTTAAATATTGTAGTACAAGATGCCAACTGATTTTCTTTTCGTGTTCGCCTTCTTCGTTATAAAAGCCGGGGGTTGGTTCTAATAATAATGCAATGCCTGTTTGCTTGCCCTCTTGTGTTTCGGAAGAAATCCAGTGATTAAGAAACTCGTTTTTAGTATAACTTATTATGCCCCGACCCGGATCGGCTATCCTTGCTTTATTTTTGGAAACGTGTGTCAGTACCACAAAATGGTATTGATCCCAATGAAGAATACAAGGAAGTGTTATCTGAGACAATTGGGAATAATCGATCTTTACACCTCTTGTACGGAATCCTATTGATTCTGCCGTGTCGCTGATGCCAAGTAAGGAAACGCCATCTTTGCTGAAACCGGCTTTAAGTCTTAGTGTATCTGCATTGTAATGTCTTCCATAGTATTTCGCAAGCATACGTAAGCAAGTTGGCCCGCAGTCCATCGCGTTGAGTTGTTTATAGAAAGGAAAGGGCATAAAAAGAATAATTATTTAAAATTAAATCGAACGCTTAACAAAAATTGCCTTGGCCTTAAAACGTATTGGCTTTTTGATATCGAGTATAAAGAATTATAAATAGTTCTATATTGCTTAGTATTCAATAAATTATTACATGCCAATTCTAAATCGATTTTATTTTTATTGAAACTGAATACATACTTTGAATTTAAAAAAAATTGTCTATTGCTCGTGGTGTATTTATCAATATAATATTCTGAATTAATAGATAATGTTTGGTTCTTTATTGGATATAAATCAACATTTAATTTGTGTGTTTGAAACACAATATTGTCGGGCTCCTGCACAGAAAATTTATTGTGCATAAAAACTACATCAACCTGACATGAAAAATCAAAAGCATTTAAAATAGTATTGTTTAACGATAAAGACGTCTCGTAAGTATTGTTTTTTATTTTACCTAAACTTTCATTGAGCAAATAAGGCGAAATATTATTTGTATAACTTGAAGCTAATTTTACTATGGTTTTGATTGGCTGAAGATAGATGGCATAATTACAGGAAACAGAGAAACTCTTACTGGTATTTTGCTGTGGTAAGAGCGTAGTAGAGGTTAGTCCCAACGAGTCTATTTGAGTACCGTTTAAGAAATTGCTTTCAATAGTGCTATACTGAAAACGTAAATTTCCGAAACTACATTTTAAAGTATTTTTATAGCTTAGAGTTAATTCATTCGTGCGGTATTTACTATTTCCGATAGTGCTAGAAATGGATCTTTGCAAGATGTTGTAATTCTGTAATAAATAAGCAGAATATAACTGCGAAATATCTGCAAATGAATTGCTGTACCTATTGTTCATAGTTACCTGCCACACAGGCGAAATATTGTATTTAATATTTATATCAGGTTGAAAAGTAAGTTTATCGGGGGTTACAATATTTGGACTGTTCAGTCTATTATGGATTGAAAAATTTTGTATTTGTAAAGGAAGATTAAAATCGAAAGACAATGCCTTTATTTTATATTGGATAATAGGCGCCACATATATTTTTGTAATTAAAAAACTTAAATCATTATTGGTTGGCACATTCGGCGAATTGTTTATTTGACCATCTAACAAAATATTACTTTCTAAACTTTGTTGCTGAACATTGACACCAGCCTTTGTGTTAATAACAATTCGTTTTATACTCTTAATAAGGGCTATATTTTCATCGGTAATAAAATCTTTGTACAATACATTTTGGGTCAATTGAGCATAAGCGCTTCCATTATTTAAAACATTGATAAACTGCCCGGGTATAACACTTAAATGCTGTGGGCTTACACTGTAATATACTCTGGAATTCATCCCTACTAATTGTTTGCCCATATAAAAAGCTCCGGAGAATAAATTTTCAAAATTGAAATACTGATTTTTCCCATATTGACTAATGGTGGTATTTTGATTTCTAACATTGTTAGAAAAATCGCTATTCCACCTTTTTTTAAAGCTTAGTTTATTCTTTATATAAATTCTTTTTTCATTTTTAAGGAAAACAAACTCTCCTTGTAAATGGTTTATATTGTGCGTACTGCTATCGGACGTGGTTACTATTATATTTTCATCAGGAGCAAAAGTGGTTGTATTCGCTGCGGTATTTGTTTTTTGAAAATCGTTGTAATAACTGAGACCGCCGGTTAATTGAATGCCATTGTCAAGTTTTTTTAAAAGATGGGAACTTAACAGATTGATATTATTGTTCAGGTAACGATCTTCTTCAAAGGGGGGTGTATTTTCTGCCGGAATGCCGGTAAATGCAGGGTTATTTTGAATTGAATATTCGTTAAAAAACATGTCCACATCACTTACCGTAAAAGTATTTAACCGCGATGCTACGTTTTTGCCCGTATTATTCGACTGAAATGTATTCAACATTTGCATCGATTTATTAAAAGTCATTGGCGTCAAATTGATGTCCCGCAAAAACGGCTTATAGCCTATTCCCACTTTGCCACTTCCCGTGCTAGTAAACTTTTTTAATTGAATATTCAAAGAGGCCTGGTTTGAATAAATCAAAGAATCGAACGCCTTAATGGGCTGGTCATTTTCTACTATCTGAACTTTTTTTACCACATCTACAGGTAAATTATTATTGGCCAGCGGATAATTTCCTTCGAGCAAATTCAAACCGTTGATATAATAGTTCTTTAATGGTTTACCATCGTATAGTATCTGGTCTCCGTTCATTGTTATACCTGGCAGCTTCTTAATTACATCGCCTATTACCCGATCTGTTTTGCTGGCAAAAGCAGATAAGGAATAGTTAATGGTATCTTTATTTTCATAAATAGGCTTAGTATTTATTATTATTGGTTTTAAATTATGGCTGCCGTCTGTCAATCGTATATCCAGCTTAATTGTTTTATTGGCCAGTCTGATGCTTTTTGAAACGTAATTGATATGGGTAAATTTTATTAATATGCTGTCAGCATCTTTGTCTATATAGAGCTGAAATAACCCATTGCCATTGCTAAAGGTATAACCTTTGATCGCTGTATATGGCGGTATGCTGTATGTTACACTCACACCTATAACCGGGTTGCCAGATATATCTGTAATTTTTCCTGAAATAATATTTTGTGACATTACTTTTGAAAAAGAAAATATTAATGTCAAAAAAAATATTCCTGCTATGCGTATAAAATACTTCATTCAATAACGGCGTAATAGATGCGTTTTACTTTGACCTTAATTGTTTTCTTTTCCCTTTCTGTAATTTTCTATCCAGTTATTTATTTTCCCAGCCAACCTTTCTACATTTTTTTTCATTACATCTTGTCCAGAAATAAAGTGAACGGCATTGGGGCCTACCTGCGCACTTTCAAACGGATAGTTGAAATAATAATTAAGCGCTTTGAAAAAGGCGGCCTTGCTTACTTTTAACGGCTGTACATCCTGCTGTTTGTGAACAACAACAGATTCCTCGACTATACTTATCAAGCTAAAGTCGTAGCTGTTTTTACTGTCGCTTATTTTTATTATCAACCCAGGCAAACCACAAAACTTATAAGGCCCGTCGCTGAAAGGAAGCGATGTAGCAAACCAGGCAATCCAATGCCGGTTGCCAAAATCACATTCAGCCTTCTGGCAAAGAAGATTGCTTATGCTGGCAGTGTCGTTTAGAATAGTCCATTTAATATCGCTTTTATTTTCCTGATACTCATAAAAATCATAATGTATATAATCATCCGTTATTAATTTATCTGTTTTTTTATAAACAGCATAGCTGGGGGTTCCTGTAAATGCAAAAGCATATTTTGAACTTCCCGGAAAGTTCTCTGCATTCGCCGGGTTGCTAAATACTGCAGCGTCATAATTTAACTGGGCTGTAGGTTCAAACAAAGATTGCTGGCTCTCTGAATTAATCAATAACACAAGGGTTGCCTGCTTTATATTTTCCATATTTAAGCTATCTGGTTGATAATTTAACTTGTATAAGCAACGATAATCATAGTGCTCCTGTGCTTGAAGAGTTTGAATGCACAAGCAGAAAACTAAAAAAGAAAGTAAATAACGCATAAGATTGGTGGGTTTTAGTATTTACTGATTTTTAATAAGCCGGATAGCAATAACTGAAGCTAATCCGGCTATAAAATTACATACTAAGGCTGTAATTGTGTTTGAGCTTGTACTGGCGCTTTACAGCCATCAGATACTGAGGCCGACATGCTTGGGCAATAATGCGCTACATCTGAGGCTAATTGTGTAAAACTGGGATAACCAGAGTATGACCATTGGCCAGCAGAACCATTGCATGTAACCGTACATTGCGCTACTGCTTGTACACCACCTAATATATCTCTCATTTCATCGCGGCTTAATACACCTTTGATTTCATTCAAACTTAACTTTTTAGTTTGCATAATTTTGAATTTTTAAAATTAAAAAATACGATCATGTTCATCCTAAACATGATATTTCTACATAAACACTTTGCTGACCTGCCTTTCCGCCTTTTCCGGAAAGATTTTATTTGGTTAAGAAATATTTTAAATCGGCTACCGAATATATTTCCGACAGCTGATAATTATTCTTAAACAAGTTGGCTCGCAATCCATTGCATTTAATTGCTTATAGTAGGAGAAAGTCATAATATTATTAAAGAAAAGTGTTTACTGTTTTATTTCAATAGCTCATCCAATCTTTTTCTTAAAAGATTTATATCACTTGGCCTTGGTAAACTGTCATCTGCCATAACACCGTTTTTATCAAACAAAACATATCGCGGGATAGACAAGCTTCTTGCATTATTATAAACTTTTGCAATTATATCTTTTCGTAGTTTCTTGCTCGCCAAAACATGATAGCCTTTTAAATCAAAATACCGCACCGCTTTTATCCAATCTTTTCTCATTGATGTATCGTCTATACTTATATACAGGGATTTTATATTTTTTCTCTGTAGAACAGAATCTAATTGCTTGGTAAATTGAAATTCCGCTTTGCACGGACCGCACCATGTAGCCCACAAATCTATAAACACAGGCGTTCCTTTAAAACGATTTTGAACAATATCTTGTAATGATTTAGCCATGTCAGAAGAATCAACGATGACATCATTGTCGTTCTTTGACGATATGTTTTCAGTCGGTCTTTTAAATTCTTCTATAAGTTTTATATAAGAAGATGTCGGAAATATTTTCTTATAGTGTTCAAAAATCGTATCAAACGGAAACTCATTTACATTACTTACTTTTTGTGTTAACAGGGATTCACCCCAGGCATATTCGCTGTATGCAGGAGGTAATCGAGCGTATTCTTTATAAACATTCCCGTATTTATAAAAAAAGGTATCGCGAACAGGGAAATCTTTTTTACTGAATAAATTTTCGTAATCTCCACCCCAAACAGCAATTATTGTACTTCCGAAAGTTGTATGTAATATGTAAGGGTCATTGCTAATTGCATTTGTATAAACGGCTCTTTTAAAATCATCTTCCCCAACAGGAACCGACCATGGGTTGTTTTTTTCCAATAAATCAAGACCTGGGCGAATTGCATAGTGCAACATTATATTGCGGAAATCACTTTTTACGATGCCTAAAAAATAATCCGAAATTTTTTTCTCTTTATACAAAGAATCAAAGGGCAATAAATACCGATTTATTCCGGCAACAAGCGTATCATACAAATTGGTACCATCCGGATAATGTTTTTCCAGCAAAGAATCCATATAATTAAACTTATACCATAGGTTTGCATTCATTTTGTTGTAGAGATATTGCATTGCTGCATTGCTGCCTGTAAAAAACACCGGGTTACTTGCAAAACTGTCATTATAAGGGTTCGATTGCTCCCGAAAATTGATACTGTCGCCATTTTGCGCAAGAACAAAAATTCCAAATTTACTGTTACGGATGACAACAAAACCGGCAGAATCTATATCAGCGATTATTTTAAACTCACCGCTGTCATTGATTATCTTTGTTGTACTAACGATATAATAATTTCTATTCCCGTCTATGGGCAGATAATATTCAATTATATCGCCTTTTTCTGCTCCAAGCAGTTTTCCTACTATAATAGTTTTACTGTTATGCTTATTGCAAGCAGATAAGCAAACACAGCAGATAAATAAGTAAATAAACAATATCTGTTTTCCGAGAGTCTTATTCATAATTATGTTTTTTGTAAGAAGAAAAGAAAGGGCTAATTAAATAGCCCTTTCTAAACCGGCTTTACGGTTTGGGGTAAAGCCCTTCGGTACAAGTACCGCCATTGCTTCCGCAAGCATCTGGAATGCTATTATTTGCTTCTGTTTGACCTGGATAAGTACCAAGCCATGTACCAACTACTCCGTTGCATTGACACTTATAGTTATAGTAATAAGTACCTCCTCCGACTTTTTTCATTTCTTCTCTTGAGAGTTGTCTACCGCCTGTAAAATCTTGCAGGCTGAATTTTTTCGTTTGCATTTTAATTATATTTAATCTTTAATAATTACAGCCTTATCATTTTAATAAGACCGGTTTTCTTTCCATTTATAGTCGACATCAAACAGAAAGAAAATATTTTAAATCGGCTACCGAATATATTTCCGGCAACTGATAACCATTCACAAAAAGAGTAGGCGTGAAAGCAATATCCATTTTGTTGCACCAGTCGCTCATCGCCTTTACTTTATCGTCTTGCTGTATTAATTCCCCATTCATCGGGTATTTAGCAGCAAACACGTCATAGTCTTTTTTATCCGCCAGATACCAATCGTCCAATGCCTGTTTTGTTTGCGCTTCGTTGCGCTGTGCGGCTATTGCCAGTAAATGTTTTACAGGCTTGTTTCTGTAATCATTTTCATCATTTGTCGGTGTAAAAATTATCTGCACCTGCACATTAGGATTATTTTCCAGTAACGCTTCAATAGCCGGGTGCGCTTTGGCGCATGGCCCGCAATAAGGATTGCAGACTTTAATAAGTTTATACCTTGCATCAGGATTGCCTAACACAATTCCTAATCCATCGGTTGGTTCTGTAACGGCTTTTTGTTTTGCCAATAATGACTCGAATATTTGCGAATTATGCTTTAGCCGCTGCAATTCATTTTTGTTTTGCTTGTTTTCTTTGGCTTTACGTAAAGCAGGCAATAGTAAGCTCACAATTAAAAACGGAATAACAAAAGAAATAACTATCGTGAAAATTGCAGATGCCGAAATAAGGTCGGCATGATGTACGGAAATATGAAATTTTCCAAGCAATGCCGTTACAAATTGTAAAGCAAGAATGGCTTGTACAGTCAAACAAAGTACGCACCATTGCCTGGCAATCTTTGATTGATAATAAAGAGAAAAAACAATATAAGGTAGTGCAAGAACATTCAACCACGAAAGAATAAATAACGTGTGTAAATGATAAATACCTGAAGCTAATAAACTGATAAGACTTCCTGCGAAATAAGTAAACCCGACAGCGCTCCAGCTGATACCGAAAATCTTAGAGGCATCGGAACTGAGTACAGCATTGCAATTGGTCTTCTTACCGCCGGTGCATATTTGCTGCAATACAGGGTTATGCTTGTCCACTTCATACCAAAGTAACAAAGCACCAATGGTCGTACCCATTAACGTAAGCAACGTATAAACAATAGGCGCTATTGAAGACGTACCATAATGAAAAAAACAAATGGCGCAAAATATAAGTGTCAGTACGGGTATGATACCGGCAGAAAGTGCTTTTGTTAAAGTCATCCGTTTTTCTTCACGAAGATGTCTGGCATAATCTTTTTCGCCGGCATGGTCTTTGGCTTCTGCAATCAAAATAACGCCTGTATAAATTTTCTCAAATTCTTTTACGGATAAAGCACTTTCTTTTAATTCAACAGGATGATAAAATGTAATTGCATCGCTTTCTTTTTTGGTTACGACTGCAAAGTATTTATCTTTTAATCCTCCGGCAACCAATGATAGCTGCGCAATCAAAGGACAGGGATATTCATCAAATTCCTCAACATGCTTTCTTGCAGCAACATTGTCAATACCGTAATTCTTTAATACATCGCTTATAGCCAAAGCACTTGGATAATCGGGGTGTTCTTCCAGTTCTTTTTGAATGTTGGCCATTGTTGTAGGCACGTTCAACTTTTGGCATAACATGTAGGTAGCCCGTTCGCTGTTGTTATAAGGCATAATTAATTCACGCAGGCGCTCAAATATGTTTGCCATATTTGTACATGTTGGTTGTTTACAAAATATAAATTTCAGTAGGGTTAAATAAAATTACAAACATTTGTTTTTGAGACGAAATTTATTTTAGGCAGGCAGCTATAATGGCATTATCCGGAACAGGGCAGGTGATAGCTTCAGTGAATCAATCTCATCAATTCGGTTTATATTAAAACGCTTCGCTCATCGAAAAATAATAGCCGGATATTCTTTTTTCGCCGGAAGGTTTTTGTCCGACTCCATAATCCAGCCGAAGGGTTAAGCCTTTATTCAAATCGAAGAAATACCTGAAACCTACACCGTAATCAGGTTTCAGCATATCGGCTGAAATATCTTGTTGCCCCCAAACCGTTCCGTAACCGCCAAAAGCTACCACGGCAAAGCGCGGCACCAACCGGTAACGCAATTCCGCCTGCGCCGCCGCCATGTTTTTGTCCCGGAATTTTCCCTGGTAATATCCGCGCATAATATTGCTGCTTCCAAGTTCCGGCAACAGATAAAACGGAATTTCTTTTCCTGAGATTCCCTGATATATTCCGTTTATGCCAAGTATCAGTTTTTTATTAACCGGAATAAAATACCGTCCATCGAAATTGATAAATGCTCCATTGTAATTGTCTCCGCCGAAAAAATCAGGAACATCATTAAAGGACAACATAGCGTACGCGCCTTTTGTGGTATACGTTACATTGTTGCGCGAGTCATACGTTTGCTGCAATCCAATGTAGGCGAGCTTTCCGCCGTATTTATCGTAGTAATTTCCGGTCGTAAAAATGCCGCCGCCGGCTGCCCAGTCCCGGTAAGCATATTTTTCAAAACCAACTTTCAATCCAATATAATAATTTTTTACGATCTTTTTATCCGCACCGATAACTACGCGGGCGCGTTTTTCATATATCTCATCTTTGTCGGCGGCTAAAGTGTTTGCGCCGATGCCGTAGAAATCATAGGGATAATACCTGTACCGGAATTCGGAGTAATAGTGATACTTGTTTTGCTTTGTCCAGATGTTGGAAACAAGTTTCAGCGCTGTTTGGTTTTTGGTCGTATGCGTACCCAGAAAATCGAGCGTGGATACGCGCGTATCCTTATCTTCTTTATTTGTATAAAAAGAATAGATCGCCGCAAAGCCGTATTCCAGGCCGGTTTCAGGAGCCGTCGCCAAAACAGGAACCGGAAAAAAATTGTTGCGCCTTACACTATCATTGTGGTTTGACAGGTAATGATATTTCAATTTTTTTATCCAGGAAGAATCCTGCGAAAAAGAAATATTATTATAAAAACAAAATGCAG
>Ga0153956_1002325_pt1 | contig 14243 bp, 9 predicted proteins | sample TSFL040MetaG_FD_104704 | JGI IMG/M metagenome (GOLD analysis project Ga0153956, IMG submission 104704) | Attine ant fungus gardens microbial communities from Florida, USA - TSFL040 MetaG | ecosystem: Host-associated > Fungi > Mycelium > Unclassified | place: USA: Florida, Wekiwa Springs... | reverse complement strand
TATCAAAATAAAAGTAAGCTCTGAAAAAGCGCGCTAAACCGTTAAAGTTTTTGCGTTGATCAACCGGTATAGCTGTTCTGGTGTTGTTGGCCAAAAAGAAATTAATATTACGCAGTTGTGTCCAGGTCCAGCCTGAGCTTGTTTGTGCGCTGTATACTCCGGGTCTTAAAAAATCCGGAACGGTTGTGCGGGCAGCATAATCGGCCATAGCATCACCACGCACCAGCGAACTGGCGTCTGACAGCATTTCATAAAAAGAATTGGCATATAACTGCAAACCGTTAACGCTGCTAAAAACTGCAGTATTAGTAGCCTGCGCCTGCGGCTCCTGGTCAAGTTTCTTACAGCCTATGGCCATTAGGCCTGTTGTTGCTACTAACAACAACAAACCGGCATATTTAAATTTTATCGAAAACATATTTAATGTTATTAAATTGTTTGTATGGGTTAATTAAAATGTTGCGGTTAAACCTAATGTTACACTTTTAAGTATCGGGTAGTTGTTACCGTTACCACTGGTACCATCGGTTAATACACGGTCAGATCCGTTGATACTTTCCGGATCGATATCTTTAGTAATCTTATACAAAGGCGACCATGTTAACAGGTTCTCGCCAGAAACAAATACTTTCAGGTTACTCATCTTAATTCTGTGAACTAATTGTGATGGAAGATTATAACCTAACTGTATGTTTTTCATACGCAGGTATGCTGCATTTTGCAAGTATTTGGTTTGCGGTGCCGTTAACTCGCCCGAGCCGTTTTGTGCTACATAACCACGGTAGCGAGGAAAATAGGCATCAGGGTTTTCAGGCGACCATATCTTGTTCAACATTGATTCAGGAACCTTGTTGTAAGGTCTGTTATACTGCCCCCAGAATGCACTGGCTTCTGCACCCGGATACCAATCACGTTTAGCTACCCCCTGGAAGAATGCCGAGAACGAGAAATTACTCCAATCGGCATTTACACTAATACCATAAACATAGCGCGGGGTAGTATTGCCAATTACGCGTTTGTCGCCCGGGTTGTTCGCTGTTCTTAAACCGTCGTCAATTACACCATTACCGTCAAGGTCGGCAAACTTAATATCGCCTGGCAATAATTGGCCGGTGTTTGAAGCTTTGGTGATGACTTGCTTAGGCGAAGAGGCAATCTCTGCTGCCGATTTAAAATAACCCAAAGTTGTATAGCCCCAAATTTCGCCAATAGTTTCGCCGGTGTAATAGTCACTTAACCTTTTATCACTATTGTTATATTTTGTGATCTTGGCTATATAATCAGACATAGTGAGTCTGATACCGTAGCTAAATGGTTTCGCTGCCACATCAAAACGGTCATGCCAGTTTACGCTTACTTCCCAACCTTTAGTTTGCAGGTCGGCATAGTTACCGCTAGGCGATGAAGCGCCAAATACAGCAGGTAAAGTTGGGCCTACAGTAAACATGTTTTTAGTATCGCGAATGTAAGCATCGGCACTAACATTTAAGCGATCTTTCAACACGCCCACGTCTAAACCAATATTTTTAGTGCGTGAAGTTTCCCAGGTAATACCATCGGGCAATACAGCCGGCGAGCTGGTGCGCTGCGGTAGAACACCGTTAATAATTCTGCCCGATTTAGAGATACCAAAGGTTTGCTGGAATTTGTAAGAACCAATTGCGCCGTTACCTAACGAGCCGTAAGAAGCACGGATCTTCAGGTTGCTGATATCGTCTTTTAAACCCTCAAAGAAGGGCTCTTCAGACACTCTCCAACCCGCTGAAACAGAAGGAAAGAAGGCGTAACGCTGATTTTCAGGGAATTTTGACGAACCGTCGTACCGTCCGTCAGCTTCGATCAGGTACCGTTCTTTATATGAGTAGTTTAAACGATAGAAACCACCTAAAATAGCCCAGCGCTCCCAACTACCGGCAGTTGATACACCCTGACCAAGCGCCAGGTTAATATTTGTTGCATCTTCAAACACCAAGCCGTTACGCAAAACATCTAAACCTTGAGAGGTTGATTGCTCGAAGTTGTAACCAGCCAATGCTTTAAAATAATGACCGCCTTTTAATTTAGGCTCAAACTCGCCATAAATATTAGTTGCCAGGTAATTGGTTGATTGCTCGTTTTTATCAAAATCATTATAAGCAGTACCTACGTATTCAATTACACCCGGTTTACGGCTATACGGTACTTGCACACGTTTTTGGGTTCTATCATTATCGGTGTTTTGGAAAGTAAAATCACCTTTCACACGGAATACATCATTAAAGAAATGTGCATTGAAACTGGTGGTGTTTCTGAAAACACGGTTAGCCATATCAATACCGTTTTTACCATATACAAAATCACCAACCGTATAAGCAGCCGAATAGGTTAAAGTACCGTCAGGGTTAAACAATGGTGCCATAGTATGGCCCTCGTCCGAGATATTACGCCAGATACTACCGCCTTCGCCCACGTTCAATGGGTTGTGATATTTCATGCTTGAATAATCGGCATTGTTACTTACGGTTAACCAAGGATACACCTGTAATGAACCCTTTGCACGCAGGTTATAAATTGAATAGTCATCACTATTGTAACGAAACAAGCCACTTTGTCCGTAATAACGCCCGGTGATCAGGAAGTCGGCTTTACCGCTGTTTCCAGAAACGGCCAGATTATGTTCAGTGGCGCTGTTATGATCTTTGTAAAGCAGTTTATACCAATCAGTGTTATCATAATACTCATATTCGCCTGCCGCATTTACAATAGTTTTTGGCAATGAAGGATCAGCATCATGTTTTTGCAGGTTTGCCAAATAATCCGGTGAGAACTTTACCGTTTTATTAACGTTTTGAGGCGTTTGCGAATAATCATTCCAGGCGCTCCAGGCATCATTGAACATTTTACCGAAAACATAGCCATCAGTAACATACTTTGGTACCGTAGTTGGACTTTTTATTGATTCGTTGAATGAATAGGTTACCGTAGTTTTGTCTTTCGAAGGGCTTTTGGTAGTGATCAATACCACACCAAAAGCAGCACGTGCACCATAAATAGCGGCCGAAGATGCATCTTTTAGTACCGATACGCTGGCAACGTCTGCCGGGTTAAGGCGGCTTGGATCGCCTTCAACACCATCAATCAATACCAATGCATTACCGCCCTGGCCAATTGATGTAGTACCACGAATGTTAAGCGTTGGCGACTGGATGGGCTTACCATCAAGCGGCACAATGTTTAAGTTAGGAATGGTACCTTGTAAACCCTGTGCCAGGTTAGGCAATGAGCGGTTCTCTAAAACTTTTGAAGTTATCTGATCGACAGAACCGGTAAGATTTTCCTTTTTCTGTGTACCATAACCTACAACCATAACCTCATTCAATGAACCTGACTGCGCCGTAAGGGTAATGGTATTAAGCGACAGGGTTTCACCAGCCTTAATATGAATGCCCGGAATTTTTTTGGTTTCGTACGATAAGAAGCTAACAGCAACGGTGTAAACACCTTCTTCGGCCTCGATGCTAAATGACCCGTCAAGCCTTGCCTGTGCACCCTTGTTGCTTTCAACCAGGACAATGGTGGCACCCGGTAACGATTCGCCCTTTTCATCAACAACTTTGCCTGTTATTTTACCCGGATCAGCAATTGGCGCTTCGGCTTTTTTAAACAAGGTAATTGTCCCTGGCACCTTTTCTTTAAAATCTATTTGCGTGTTGCTTAATAGTTTTTTAAGAACATTTGAAAGGCGCTCGTTATTAAAATTGAAGTTTTTGATGTTAACATCTTTTAGGTTAACTGTTTGCGGATCATAAGCAAAGTCAACATTTACAGCCTGTTCAACTTTTTTTAATGATGCAGCAAGCGATTCATTCTTTAACGAAACACTGATGCGTTTTTGAAAGATCTGCCCTTCAGAAGGCGATGCACTTAATACACCAGAGCAGGCGATTAAAGCGGTGTAAATCAGAAACGTAATACGCATAGCTTTGTTTAAGCATCGTAAGTTTTTTTTCATAGATTTGATTCTTTAGTGAAAATTAATAAGTAACTAAGGGCAAAGCTGTTAGGGCTCAATCTGTCAGCAATGCAAAAACACAGCTGGTGCTGCTTCAGCTCCAGCTTTTTTATTTCTTATATTTAGTACATAACTACTTCATTGCTGTTCCTCCTGTAATGGTTTTGATGCACCGAGCAAATAATGCGCAGCGTTTCGTCAAGTGTGCGTTTTGTGTTAATGTTAATATTATAGCGATAATTTTTAGATGCTTTGTTTTGCTTACCAGTTTTATCCTATATATTTTTTACGGCAAGGCCAGTTCACATTCTTTAGCAGTTTTAGTAACTGCTCATCATTGAGGTCATGATCGATGATATGCATGTCACAAAGTTAAGTGTGCAAAATAAAGTTTATGTTAAGTTTAAGTTGTCGTAGGATTTGTAAAGTTAGCTGTCCGGTCCGGGTTGTTAATTCAAACAATATTCTAATCTTTATAGCAATTACTATGAGATTAAGAGATTTACTTAGAAGCTCTAAAACATCATGGATTGTATGTACTAAAAGTCTTTAAACTGTGTAAAAAGATAAACGGCAAATAGGTAATATAGTCTAACCAACCAGTTAGGGTCTCATAGCTTAGCTGGATAGAGCAACAGATTTCTAATCTGTGGGTCTCAGGTTCGAATCCTGATGGATCACCACTCTATTAATTGGCCTTAAAGCATCATTTTAGCGTTATTATTATTTTTACATCTTGAAACCACCGCGCTTCGAAATAAAAAAATTGGGGTGAAGTGATGCCAGCATACTTTCCTTATAGTTGGCACCTATTTTTAAGAAAAAATTATTTCCTAAGACGACATAATCACCATCAACCGAGTGGATCTTTGATTCGTTGACCAGATATGATTTATGAATACGCAAAAACGATGTATTTGATAACTTCTGTTCTAATTCCTTCATGGTTAAATATGTGACATATTTGCTCTTTTCGAGATAAATAGTCACATAATTTTGGCAAGCCTCAATATAAAAAACATCGTCATGATTTATGCGTATCATCTTTCCTTTTGCTTCGCTTTGAATATAAAAATGCAGGGGTACGTCATTGTTGACCACAGGGTATTTGCTGGATTTTACTTTATCTAAAGCGCGATTAAACTGCGTTAAACAGATTGGGATAACCAGGAAATCTACAGCACTGTAGTTGAATGCCAGCACTGCATCGTCCGCAGCTTTGGATGTAACAATCAGTGAGGTATGATTCGTTATCAATTCGGGCAGATTGATTTGATAGGCCGCGCACACTTCAACATTTACAATTACAGCATCGGGGAATCGTTCTTTTTTAAGAATTTCTTCTAAAGCAATATTTGGGTTACTTTGACTGCCAATTAGTATAAAATCTGTATGATGACGTAAATGGTTAGCTATATTTTTCACTTCCTCGCTTTCTTCAATCACGTACAATGAAAATATTTCCGTTTTGGTAAGGCGAGATATCATGACATAAAATTAGTTTAGGTGTTAGTCTTAGGCTAAAACTAATCATTTTATACGTATTATGTATAATAAAGTTACTACCAAGTCGAAAATTGCAGTTTTAATTTTATTTACTTCCAAGGTTTTTTATGAGGGTTGACTATATACCGGCAGCCTTATGCAAACTGACAGGTATTTAATTGATTTTGCGGTTTTGTGTATGCAAAAAGCTATTTCGTCATGCCAAACTTGTTCTTCATGTAATAAAATAAAAACGATTTTAATTTTTAGTTAATATTGAATAAACCAAAAATCAAAAACATGAAAAACTTAAACAAAACTCTCAAAAGGGCTGCTATGCCAGCACTCAGTACTGTTAAATCAGTAAGCAAGAAAACTCTTTACAGTTTGTGCGGTGTGGTATGTCTTGTTACCTGCTCTTTATCGACCATGGCTAAAGACAGATTCGGCCATTTTAAAGCAAACCCTTATACACTGACCTCTTTAGGCCTGGGTGCTATCGAAGATTTCGCAAAGTCTCATCGCGCCTTGCTTACCGGTAACAATTCGGGAACAGATTTTTCAAACGCTTTCGAGCTATTTTATCATTTAGGCTTCACTACTTCTGCTACAACCACATCATATTTTCAACAAAGTAGTTGTACTTCGTGTTCTCCTATTACTCATAATTATGGAGATCCCACTCATTCAGGTAACGATATGTGGATTCATATCATTGTAGACAATGCTGGTTACTTAACTCTACGAGGAGGCACTTCCGATTTTGATAGCTTTTTCTATTTATTGGACAGCAGCCAAAACGTACTTGCCACCGGTGATGATGGCCGTGGCTCTGGAGGCACTGGTGCAGGGGGTGTCCTTTATCAATATATGCAACCCGAAATCCACTATTATGTGAGTGCAGGTGATTACTACTTAGTAGTAGACGGCACTGATAAGGTTGGTCTCGCAAAGAGTGGCACTGTACTTATCGACTATGAATTAACTCATTAAAATAATATAAAGTTCCAAAAAGTATTATCTTTTTGATGATACATAAGCTATTAAAAAGGAAGCCGCTTCATAAGTCAATATGAGGCGGTTTTTTGTTTTAAAATTTGATCGATATTAACACAGCTATAACGATACACATTCTTTCTAATCTGTGCATCCTTGGTTCAAATCATAATGGGGACTACCTTTTATCTCAATTTCCCGAAACTGCTCACACTATAACTCGCACTCAGTGTAAAATAGCGGGTAACATAATTGGTGCGGCTGTTGGTAACCGTATTGCCCGATACTATTTGCGAAAAATGGCTGGCCTGGTTCAAAATGTCTGACGCCGAGAAACGGACATTGAGCTTATTATTTTTCAGCATCATACGGCCTATTGAAGCATTGATCACAAACGGATTATTAGTATCAACTTTTGTATATCCGCTGGTAATGTTTTTACTAAGATCGAAGTTAAAGAATGTGTGCTCTTTGTAGGTATAATTGCTATTAACTCCATAACTATATGTACTAACCCTATTACTTAAACCCTGCCCTACGGTGTAATGATTATTAGTGGTCGAGTATCTTAACGAAGCGCCAAAACCAAATGACCTGATATATTGCGACACCCCCAGGTTCTGTGTGACATTACTGGCATGGTTAAAAGCTTTCTGGTTATCGGCATAAACTACCTGGCGTGTAAAACCTAAATTACCATTATAGCTTCCGTTAAATTTAAGTTTGCCTATTTTAAAAGGGATATTCCAATCATAATTTGCGCTAAGTGTGTAACCGCCATTTTCATTTACATAAGTGGTTCTTTGCTTATAAGTATTTAAAGTATCCTGTATCATCACCGTGTTTGAAATAATCTCATTCTGCTTAAGTAATCCATTAAACCCTAAAAACAACGACTGCCCTGATTTTTGGCTATAGCGCCTGATACCGAACCCCAACTGGTGACTGAATGATGGTTTTAGATCAGGATTACCGATAACAACGTTCTGTATATTCCTGGCGTCGGGCGTGGGCTGCAGTTGGTCAATGGTTGGCGACTGGCTAAATCCGTTATATCCCATATTCCAGCTATAGCTATTGTTTGGAGTATAATCCATACTAATATTTGGAGAAAAGTTATTAGTAGTTTGATAAATTTCAGACAGGTGATCTGCCGACAGGTCAGACAAGGTATTGCGCTGGGCATTAATACCGGCACTCATTCTAAATTTTTTGCCGTTATAGCGGTAGTATATGTCAACCCGGTTTACCGACGAGGAGTTATGGAAATCATTGCTTAACGAATCTACAAGCAGATATCCTAAAGTTGCCAGATCCACATAGGTGGACAAAGCGTTGTGCTGTTTGCTAAGTGTATAATTATAAGTGATGCCCAGGTTGCTTTTTGAACTGATAGCTTGCGAGAACGTCAAGTTGGCATAGATATTTTCTGAACGCGTGTTGTTTATCAGCAAATTGTTGTAAACAGAATCTTTGATAAACGTACCGTTAGCATTATAATAACTTATCAACCGGTCAATGACACTTGTTTTGGTTGATGTGTTGCTGCCATACCCCAGCCCTATGGTTAATACTCGTTTTTTTGTTTCAGAAACCCTGGAAATTGACAGGCTAAAATTACCGTTGGGCGAGTGCACATCATTGCTCGAATTGGATAACAGCCCTTGCTTGATAACACCGCTTTGTTGCGAATTACTGTAAGCGCTATCGATATTATTGTTTATAGCGAAACTACCGGACAGCGTGATATACGTTTTTTTATCTGGATTATAACTACCGCTAAAATTGATATTATGCGATTGATTGCTTGAAAAGTTTGCTGCTTTAACCGAATTGTCTATAACGCCAATGGTGTTTACCGTTTCTGAGAATGAATCGCTGCCGTAACTGTTTTTTCCGATAGTATAAGCATAGGAACTGCTAAATCTGAATTTTTTGCCGATAGCATCATTATAACTTGCATTAAGGCGCTTGTAAGTGCTTGAGCCTACCGCCGTTTTGTTATTATTATAATTTCCCTCGGCGGATATTTGCTTGCTTTGTTTCCAAAAATTTGCGCCGGCTCCGGCTTCGCCATATTTATTTGAACCTATACTGGCGCTAAGGCTTCCAAACACCCCATTATCCATACCAGGCTTGGTGATCAAATTAAGTTGCCGCACCGGTTCGCCCCTTTTTACGCCGGTAAATGCGGCATCATCTCCATAATCATTCACTACCTGTACTTTGGTCAATATACCCGTAGGTAACTGCCGAATAAAATCTTTAACATTACCGGTAAAAAAATCCTTACCGTTAACCCGCAATTTATTTACCGGCTGGCCCTGCGAGGTTACGTTGCCATTGCGGTCTACGCCTATTCCCGGTAATTGCTTCAATAATTCAATTAAACGAAGCTACATCATACTCTGTGGTATCCTGTTTAAAAACAACCGGCTGTGCCTTTGCCTTAACCACCACTTCTTTGAGCTTGGTATTACCTATTTTTAAACTGATCTTTCCCAAATCAATCTTGTCCTGATTGTTTGGAGGCGATAGTCTGTACAGGTAATCTTTGTATCCGAGATGTTTTATAATTAATGAAAGATCGGCCTTTTTGATACCCGCAAACAAAAAATGACCGTCGTTGTCGGCAACCGTCGTCAAGGTGTCTGTACCATGAACTAAAAATATATTAGCGCCTGCCACTGCTGCATATGCGCTGTCAGTAACCATGCCCTCGATATCCAAAGTGGTTTGCGCGAAGGTTAGTGTACTGAAAAACACCAAGACGATGACAGACAGAATGAATTTATAAAACATGTATATTGGTTTAGGCTCCATCGCTACAGACAGCAACAGTGATGTATTTGACAGCTACATCTCCTGCCGACTAATTTAAAATAAATGATTTAGAAAACAAGCTTGCAATTGTATATTTACCTTACCTATCACTTATCTTATGAAAATTATTTACCAGCTGCTGTTACTCGTCATATTCTCATCAATATCTGTTCAAGTCTTTGCACAAGCCGGTTATGATGTTGCCGGCACCGTAACCAATGAAAAAGGTGAACCATTAACGGGCGCAACGGTATTTATAGGTGGCTCAGAACGCGTTATGCCGACGAATGACCAGGGCCGGTTTGTTTTTCATCATATACCACCGGGCAATTTTCAGCTTTCTGTGCAAATGGTGGGTTATACCCCGGTATCGCGCAGCATTGCTATAAAAAACTCAGCGGTTACTGCCGATATTAGACTACAGACTAAAACCATTGATCTTGGTCAGGTAACAATAGGCAACAAACGTAGTTGGGCCAGAAATTTTAAAATATTTGAACGGGAGTTTTTGGGCGAATCGGCTAATGCAAGGCAATGCACAATTTTGAATCCGCATGTCGTTAACTTCAGCACTAAAAAAGGCCTGTTGATGGCCGATGCGGACGATTTTCTGATCATTGAAAATAAGCGGCTGGGCTACCGCATAAGGTACCTGGTAAAAGATTTTGGATACAATTACGTCGACGGTATAGTTTTATATCATGGTGATTTCAGTTTCGAGGAACTTGACGGAACACCCGAACAAAAACAGCAGTGGGCCAAAAACCGACTTGAAACCTACCAGGGGTCATTTATGCATTTTTTACGCTCTGTATACGCCAACAACACGCTTGAAAACGGCTTCATAGCCAGGCCGCTATACGGCTACGGTACCATAAGGATGGATACAACTACGACGGATGTATACAAGGTGAAGGTAAAAGACCGGCCTGTAAAATTTGACACCTTAGTAACTGCTATTGACAGCAATTTCAGCGCTTTCAGGTTTAAGCAATTGTATGTTATTTACAATCCAAAAAAAGCTGCCGCATTCGGCAAAAACACCTATGATGAGAAAAAGAACATGGTTATATTGCCTAAAGCCACACTCTTAAGGCTTGCCGCTGAAGCAGCTATTATCGATAAAAAAGGCAGTTATACAGATTATCGCGATTTCTTTATACAGGGATATTGGGCGCGGGCACGCGTGGCCGATCAGCTTCCGGTGGAATACAAACCGCCTGTTCCTGAAATTCCGAGCAGGCCGGTGGCTACCAATATCATGCTTGCTTCTCTTCAAAAATGGGCAGACAGCATCCCCCAGGAAAAAGCTTACCTGCAACTGGACAAACCTTATTATGCACTTGGCGATACCATTTGGTTTAAAGGCTATTTAACTACCGGCAGCAGGCATCAGTTATCGCCCATAAGCGGCGCTGTTTATATTGACCTTATCGATCAGCAAAATCAAGCGGTAAAAACACTCAAACTACCTGTCGACTCAGGCACCGTTGCCGGCGATCTGATTTTGGGCGACGATGTAAAAGCCGGCAGTTACCATATTCGCGCTTACACTCAATATATGCGCAATGCCGGCGAGGATTATTTTTTTAACCGGGCTATTACTATAGGTGATCCTATAGCGCAGCAAAAAGAAATTGACAAACCTGACCTGCAAAAAACAGACATACAGTTTTTCCCCGAAGGCGGAAACCTGGTTTACGGCCTTACTTCAAGGGTTGGCTTTAAAGCCGTAGGCGTCGATGGCCTTGGCCAAACTATCAGTGGTACCGTAACCGATAATACCGGCAATCAGGTAGCTCAATTTGGCACTTTACATGCGGGCATGGGCAACTTTTTGCTAAAACCCGAAGCAGGAAAGACGTATATCGCCAATATCAAATTAAGTGACGGCAGCGTCAAAGCTGTTGCACTGCCTGCACCAGTGAACCAGGGTTTTGTGCTTAGCGTTTATCAGCCAAATAAGGACAGTTTGCTGGTACGCATATTGGCGTCGGCAGGTTTGATACATGCAAGGGTGAATTTGATTGCTCATAGCAGTGGCGAGGTTATTTACTCGGCCCCAATAGGTATAGAAGGCGCCATGACTTCCGTTTGGTTTAACAAACATGTTTTTCCGAGCGGCATAGCACAGTTCACCATTTTCAACGAAAAGTTTGCACCACTAAGCGAGCGTATAGCCTTTATTAAAAATAACGACCACATGCAGTTGGCTGTTAAAACCGACAAACCGGTTTATAAAAGTAAAGAGCACGTAAAACTGGAGCTGAATGCCAAAACCGGCGACAGCGTTGCAGTGGCAGCTAACTTTTCGGTAGCGGTGATCAACGAAAGCAAGGTGCCGGTTGATGAAGATGCCGAGAGCACCATTTTTTCAAACCTGTTGTTAACCTCAGACATTAAGGGCTATGTTGAAAAGCCTAACTATTATTTTACAGCCGACTCGGACCAGGTGAACCGGGCTTTGGATAACCTTATGCTTACGCAGGGCTACCGCAGGTTTGAGTGGCTATCGCTGGATACCATAGTCGATACCAAACCCCGCTTTCCGGCCGAGGGCTTGGGATACACCATTGCCGGCAATGTGACTGATTTGCAGCACCGGGTTTTGCCAAATGCCAGTGTACAACTGGTGTCAATGAATGCGCGGATCACTAAAACAACCTTTACTGATACCAATGGCCGGTTTAAATTCAGCAAGCTGATATTTCCTGACAGCGCCAAATTTGCCGTACAAGCCCGCACAAAAGAAAACACCGACAATACTATCATTACTTTAGACAGTATTCCAACTCTGAAAAACCGCTTGCAGCAAAACGCAGCTGATGTAAAGAGCATCAAAACCAATTTGAAAAAAGCCCAGGACGATGGCGTACCGTTAAACCTGAACGGGCAGCACGTGCTCAGACAGGTAAATATCAAAGACGCTAAAATTCAGGTAAAAAAAGATGTGGTTCCGCAAGGCATGTATAGTTTGCCCGATGAGCAATCAGCCGACAATATCTTAACCATACCTGACCCGGAAAACTATCTTACGCTCGAACAATATCTGCAAGGCCGTTTAGGTGGTGTCAGGATAGGTACCACAAGCGGCGGCCATAAAACCTTCCTTGATTCAAGACCGCGCACAGATGTTTACTTTAATAATGTAAAAAATGCAGATCTGAAAAATAAAAAATGGGATCAAACAGGGCGCCTTATCGGATTAATTCTGAATGGACGCAAAGTTGACACCACAGAAACAGATGAAATATTAACCGGAAGTGTTTCACCGGATGAAGTGGCCAGGATAGAAATAGTTAGGACAAACCAAGCTATGGTTAATTATTTAGGCGGCCCGTATGTATTAATCCTAACCAAACCTGCTTCAATGTATCATAAGCACTACAGTCCTAACATTGTCAACATCTCCCCTAAAGGATATAATCAGGTCAGACAGTTTTATGTACCTAAATATGATGACCCGAATAATACTAATTTAAAACCAGACCTGCGTTCAACCATATATTGGAACCCCTATGTAAATACCGACAGTGGCGGCAAAGCCACGCTTGATTTTTATAATGCTGACGGACCAGGAACTTACCGCATTGTAATTGAGGGCATTAATGCGGATGGCGACTTAGGCCGGCAGGTGTATCATTATAAACTTGAGTAAAACGCAAAAAAATTCCCTTTGCAGCTTATCGCCGAAAAGGGAATCGCAATTTGTAAAAGTTAAACAAAATTTTTGTTAAGAAGCTTTTGCCAAAACCACCATCGGGGCTACTTCAGGCTCCGGCAGTTCTTGTTTTGGCTGGCTGTCCAGCCCGGCATATTTATCTCGTAGTTTTTTAAAAATTTCAAAACTAAATGCATCGGCAATTGGCAAGTGATATTTGCCTACCGTTTTTTCATGCAATCGCAGCGTCTCCAACGGAACTTTCAGGTTTTCGTGATTAATGTGTGTCAGCCCGGTTTCTCCGTCGGTAGCAAAAATCACAAATGTATCAATCTGCCTACCCTCATTGTCTGTATACACTACAGATGCATTTTCTTCAAATCTTTTCATATCTTTCATTAGCGTTTTTAGCAGTAAAACAAAAAGACTTTTAATTGACAGCCCCCTTGTTTCTTGTTTAGCCATTGCTGCTCAAGCTGCCTTTTTAACCTCTGTATGGTTAGCGGCTTGTTCAGTTTGTTGTTTCTCTCTGAACCTTTTAATATCAGCAGACAATAGCTTTTTCAATTCAATATCCAAGGCTTTCAATATTAACTCTGTGCTTTTCATAATAGGCCGATGTTTTCATCTGTTTTTCATCTTTAAATAAATAAAAACTGTGCCATGGCTGCGGTAGCTATAAAAAAGTTTGTTTAAGCCCCATGACGTATGTTTTTGCGTACACACACCAGCCAAAAAGCGTCCAGTAAAAACTATTTTGAGGTTTTAAATATAGATGGGCGTTTAAACACCAGACAATCGATTACAACGATACGCTGATACCAAAGATGTCTTTCAAGGCGCGTTTTGCAGCATGGTAACCACACATACCGTGCACCCCCCCACCCGGTGGTGTCGATGATGAGCAGATATATAATCCCCTGGCCGATGTTTTATAAGGTGATAAGCGCAGCACCGGCCGGGTAAACAATTGGGTAATATCCATTAAACCACCATTAATATCTCCGCCTATGTAATTACGGTTATGGGCTTCCATCTGTACTGTGTCCATGGTGTGTCTGGCCAGTATCAGGTCTTTAAAACCGGGAGCAAAACGCTCTACCTGATTTTCGATAATAGGGGTCATATCCTGAGTGGCGCCGTTAGGTACGTGGCAATATGCCCAGGCTGTTTGTTTACCCCGCGGAGCGCGTGTACTGTCAAACAAGCTTTGCTGTGCCAGCAGCACGTATGGTTTTTCAGATTGCCGGCCCAGGCTGGTTGAAAGTTCGCCTGCGGCAATTTCTT
>Ga0153956_1002324_pt1 | contig 14249 bp, 12 predicted proteins | sample TSFL040MetaG_FD_104704 | JGI IMG/M metagenome (GOLD analysis project Ga0153956, IMG submission 104704) | Attine ant fungus gardens microbial communities from Florida, USA - TSFL040 MetaG | ecosystem: Host-associated > Fungi > Mycelium > Unclassified | place: USA: Florida, Wekiwa Springs... | reverse complement strand
CAGATTGTCCGGGCCGACCAGGTAGGTTTCTCCGCTGTTGCTCAGGCCGGATCGGACCCATTGCTTGTCGAAGGTCATCAGCCGGTTGATTTTCGACACCGGGAACTGCAAGGCCAGCACTCCGGCGGCATGACCGCCGACGACGATCGGCGCGACCATCCATGCCGTCGGCGTGTTCTCCGCGGGTTGGTAGGCCTCGAAATCGGTGACGCCCACATAGTCCACGGCGTTGGAGGCCATCGCCTTTTGGTAGGCGTCACGGAGTTTGGAGCCGCTGTAGGGTCCGGTCACGATGTTGCTGCCCAGATCGACGTCCTTGTAGGCGCTGTACACCATGTTGCCGCGCCCGTCGAGCAGGATGGCGTCCTCGAACTCGAATCGGTTGACGATCTCGCGGAAGAAACCCTGGAATTGTGCGTTGGCTGCGGACCAGATGCTGCCGTCATGGGCGTCGTCGACCGCCAACGCGCTGTCGTCGTCCTTGCGGACCGCGGTGTAGTGCGACTGGAGATACTGCTGCGCAGGGTTTTTCGGAAGCAGTTGACCGACGTCGAGGGTGACGCCGCTGTACCGCTTGACTTCGGGGACGAACGTGCCGGCGTAGTAGCCGTCGATCGACTGCAGTTCTGCTCCGGTGACCGCCTGGTGAGCCAGCGCGTCGAAGCCGAAGGTGAAGTCGGTCAGGGCACGGGCGACGGTCTGACCGCGGGCGTAGATGACGAGCGAGCTCTTCAGGTCGGTCAGCTGGTCATGCAGTTCGCGGTTCTGGGATTGGCGCACCTCGGTGAGCCGAGACAGCACCGAGTCGCGCAGTGAACTGCGGCCGGCCTGAAACCCGATGATGCCGACCACGGCGGCCGACAGGATCGCGCACAGCACCAGCATCACCACGAGTTTGGACTGGATGCTCACCTTCGCCAGCAGGCGATGTCGTTGCATCCGGTCGATGCGTGCGGACAGCGTGGTTGTGGCCGGGGAAATCGGTGGGGTGCCGCGGCTCGGATCGTCGGCGCGCACCTCGGGTGCATCCACGTTCGCGGTCCCTTTCGCCGGATCTGCCGCAGGTTAGCACCGATGCGAGGGTCGGTAGTCGCTCTCAGCGGGTTTCTTGGGCCAGCGCGGTCAGTTCGGGTCCGGATACCCGGTAGGTGGTCCATTCGGACTGTGGCTTGCCGCCGACCCGCTCGTATAGCGCGATGGCATCGGCATTCCAATTCAGCACCCACCACTGCAGCCGGGTGTAGCCGTTGGTGACGCATTCGGCGGCCAACGTGGACAACAGCTTTCGGGCCAGTCCGCGGCGACGGAACTCGGGACGGACGTACAGGTCCTCCAAGTACACACCGGGGACACCGTCCCAGGCGGAGAAATTCAAGAACCACAGTGCCATCGCCGCGATCTGCCCGTCGATCTCGACCAGGTGGCCATGGACCGTCGGCCGGTCGCCGAACAACGCGGTGCGCATCTGGTCCTCGGTGACATGGCATTCGTCCAGGGCGCGCTCGAATTCCGCCAGTTCGCGGATCATCGCGGTGAACTCGACCTCGTCGCCCGCACGGGCGGTGCGGATGGATTCTCCTGCGGCGGCAGGATTGCTGGCTCCAGTCATTGCTCTGCTCCTAACGCCGACAACATGGTTCGGAACTTGGTGGTGGTCTCGGCGACCTCGTCGTCGGGGTCGGATTCGGCGACGATGCCGCCGCCGGCACGTGCGATGACGCCGCGCCGGTCCGCCGAGATCTGGCCGCAGCGGATCGACACCACCCAGCGGCCGTCGCCCGCGGCGTCGCACCAACCCACCGCACCCGCGTAGAAGCCGCGATCGCCCTCGAGTTCGGTGATCAACCGCGCGGCCGCCGCCGCCGGCACGCCGCCGACTGCCGGCGTGGGATGCAGGGCGACGGCCAGATCCAGTGCGGTCGTTGAGGGTTCGCGCAGTTTGCCGACGATCGGTGTGCTCAGGTGCCAGACCGCCGAGGTGGAACTGAGCTGTGGTGTCCCGGCGATCGTCAGTTCCGAGCACAGGGGCTCCAGCGCCTCGCGCATGATATCCACGACCAGCTGGTGCTCGTGGCGGTTCTTCTCCGACGCCACCAGCGCGGCGCCGTTGGCCGCGTCGATGTCGGGATCGTCGGATCGGGGTGCGGACCCCGCGAACGGTTTGCAGGTAACCACCTCGCCCCGGCGGGCTACCAGGAGTTCCGGGCTGGCTCCGATCAGCGCCGTTCCGGTGTATTGCGGTCCGGCGGCGCTGAGGTCGGTGAAAAATGTTGTGGCACTCCGATCGTCGCCGAGCCGGGCGAGGATCTGGTCGACGTCGAGTGGGGCATCGGCGGACAGGTGCAGGGCGCGGGCAAGTACCACCTTGTGCAGTCCGGTTGTCGGGTCGCGCAGCGCCTCGACGGCAGCCCAGACCCGGGAGCGGTGTACGCCGGGGGAGGGCGTCATGGCGGAGATGTGGACCGGTGGCAGCCGGGTTCGCGGCCGGTCGGGCAGTTCGGCGGTGCATCGGACCGTGGCCGGTGACATCAGCGCGGCCGGTGTCGATAAATCGAAAGGCAAGGCGCCCAACAGAATCGGCACATCACCTAGGGCGAGGGCGTTGCGGGCCTCGGTGAGGTCGGCGTAGGGCCGTGCGGGGCCGTCGGCGATGATGGCGCCGTCCGGTCCGGCCAGGACGAAGACCGGGGTCACGCCGGTCGGCACGGGTTGGGGTGGCCGGTCAGTCCGAGCGCGACGAGTTGGCGCTCGTCGTGCTCGAACCCGCACACCGCGATCGATGCCTCGACCATCGAGATCCGGATCCCGTCGGACACCGGCAGCCGCATCCAGCGCGCGATGACGCACCGGGAGAACTGGCCGTGCCCGACGAACACCACGTCCCGATCGACGACGTGGGTCAGGGCCAGTTCGACGGCGCGGTCGGCGCGAGCGGTGACATCGGCGACGCTCTCGCCGCCGGGGCAACCGTGGGTCCACACCAGCCAACCCGGCACCTGTTCGCGGATCGCCGTCGTGGTGATGCCCTCGTAATCGCCGTAGTCCCATTCGGCGAGCAACTCGGTGGTCTCGGCGACCGCCAGCCCCGCCAGTTCGGCGGTCAGCAGGGCGCGGTGCCGCGGGCTGGCGATGACCAGTGGATCGTCGAGTTCGAGTTCGGCGATGGCGTCGGCCTCCATCCGGGCCTGTTCGCGGCCGGTATCGGTGAGATCCAGATCGGTGCGGCCGGTGTGTCGGCCCAGCTTCGACCACTCGGTTTCGCCGTGTCGGAGCAGCAACAGCCGATGCGCCGGCGTGCCTGTTCCGCTACTCACGCTGGCGATTCTGCCCCACGGTATGCCGGTGCACGCGAGGACGTGCCAGGATGAACGGTGTGACGCGGGTACTTGCGGTCGCCAATCAAAAGGGTGGGGTCGCCAAAACGACGACGGTGGCATCGCTGGGTGCGGCGCTGACCGAAGAGGGGCAGCGGGTACTGCTCGTGGACCTCGATCCTCAGGGATGTCTGACGTTCTCGTTGGGGCAGGATCCCGACAAGCTGCCGGTATCGGTGCACGAGGTACTGCTCGGTGACGTCGAGCCCGATGCGGCGTTGGTGAGCACCGACGAAGGCATGACGCTGCTGCCGGCCAATATCGACCTGGCCGGTGCCGAGGCGATGCTGTTGATGCGAGCCGGGCGTGAATACGCGCTCAAGCGCGCGCTCGCCAAGCTGGACGGTTTCGACGTCGTCATCATCGATTGCCCGCCGTCGCTGGGTGTGTTGACCCTCAACGGCTTGACCGCCGCCAACGATGTCGTGGTGCCGCTGCAGTGCGAGACGCTGGCTCACCGCGGTGTCGGCCAGTTCCTGCGGACGGTCGACGATGTGCAGCAGATCACCAACCCGGACCTGCGCCTGCTCGGAGCGCTGCCCACGTTGTACGACGCGCGCACCACGCACAGCCGCGATGTGCTGCTCGATGTGGCCGACCGCTATGACCTGGTGGTGTTGGCGCCGCCGATCCCACGCACCGTGCGCTTCGCCGAGGCCAGCGCGTCGGGCTCATCGGTGCTGGCCGGGCGAAAGAACAAGGGCGCGTCGGCCTATCGGGAACTGGCGGCGTCGCTACTCAAGCACTGGAAGTCGAACAAGGCCCTGCCGGTCTTCACGCCGGAGGTGTGATTTCGGGTGTCAGCGGGCGGCGACGTGTTCGTCGACGCAGGCGATGAAGGCCCGGCAGGCCGCCGAACGCAGATCGGCCCGCGGCGTGACCAGGTGAACCTGGCGGTGCATATCGGCGCCGCGAACTGGGCGCAGCGCCAGCGTCGGGTCGGTATCGGCGCGATCGCGCGCTACCGATTCCGGTAGCAGCGCCACGCCGAGGTTCGCGCGGACGAAGTGCACCACCTCGTCCACCCGCGTCACCTCGAAGGCCACCCGCCGCGGAATCCCGGCGAAGCCGCGGTCCGTTTCGTGCCGCAGGCCGTAGCCGGGAGGGAAGTCGATGAACGGCATGGCCGCCAGGTCGGTGATCAAGACGGCATGGCGGGCCGTCAGCGGATGGGCAGCGGGCATCACCGCGATCAGCGATTCGGTGAACAGGTGCGTGTAGATCAGCGGGTCATCGGTCCGCGGCGTGTTGAAACCCACGACGGCGACGTCGAGTTTGCGATCGCGCACCGCCTCGACGAGGACGTCGCTGCCACCGCTGCGCAGCGTGACGCTGACATCGGGATAGCGGGAGTGGAACGTCGCCATCATGGTGGCCACGTCCAGGCTCTGGGAGGGGACCTCCATCATTCCCACGTTGAGCCGACCGGCGACAGTGCCGCTGAGGGCCTGGGCGTCGATGACGATCTGGTCGACGCCGGCCACCACCCGTTGCAGCAGGGGCAGAAGGGCTTCGCCGGCCGGTGTCAGGGACACCGATCGGGTGGTGCGGTCGAACAGGGTGACGCCCAATTCGGTCTCGAACCGGCGTATCTGCTGGCTGAGTGCGGATTGCACGACGAAGGCGGCCTCGGCGGCCTTGGTGAAGCTGCGCGTCTCGGCCAGTGTGACGGCATAGCGGAGTTGCTGCAAGTTCACGACTATTCATCACTTTCAACGATTAATTCGATCATATCTATGTACTGGACTCCTAGATCATGGGGTATCAGGATGGGGCGATGACCGCCGAAGGGAAGACCGCCGCAGAGGCACCGCGCCTTGCCGTGCGCGAACAGCCCGGACGTCGCACCAACGACTGCTCGGATGTTGCGGTGCGCGATGCCATCACCGCCGAGATCGACGCCATGGCGTTCCTCGGCGAGCTGCGGTGCTCGCACACCCGGCTCGTCGCCGGCGACCTCGACGAGGTGGTGTTCACCTACACCGTCGGCGCCTCGGGTATCGCCGACAGCGGCTGGCTCAAACTGTGCTTCCGTTACTACTCCGATTGGGATCTGCAGACCACCGATCCCGCCGGACGTGACTACGCGACGGCCCAACTGGTACACCGATCGCTGGCCGGCGGTGCCTCGCCCGACGGAGCGGCGACGGTGCAGACCCTGGTCACCCGCTACGACGTCAAGGGCGGCGAACGGCCGTTCCAGAAGGCGCTGCTGGTGCATGTGACCGACGGTTATCTTCGTCCCGGCGACGTCATCGAGATCCGACTGGGCGACCGTCGCCACGGCGGGCCCGGCACGCGGGTGCAGACCTTCGTCGAAGATGAATTCGAATGGCAGCTGTTCGTCGATCCGCTGGGTACGTCGCGGATGGCGCGCGCGGGTGGCTGCGTCGTGGCGATCGAACCCGGCGCTCCGCACGCACTGGTGGTGCACGGGCCGCGGGTGGTGCGCGCGGACACGGACCACATCGTGTTGCGCACACATCTGGAAGACCGTTGGGGCAACACGTGTTCCGCAGTGCCGAGCGCGGTCAGTGCCGTGGTCGACGGCGCTGCCGTCGCCCGCGCGCAAACGCCGCTGACCGGCTGGGCCAGTGCCGCGCTGACGGTACCGGCCACCGGCGGACGGATCGACGTCGGCGCCGAGACCGCCGACGGCTCCCGCTTCGGAGCCGCGGCATTCATCGATGTCCTTGAGCAGTTCCCTTCGCCCCGAGCATATTTCGCGGACCTACACGTCCATTCCAACGACACCGTCGGTACCCAGGACACCGGCTGGAATCTGCGCTATGGCCGAGATATCGGGGCGCTGGATGTGTTGGGCTACACCGCCAATGATTTTCAGATCACCGACGATCGGTGGATGGACGTGGTCCGGGCCTGCCGGCAGGCCGCGGTAGACGGCGAATTCGTCTGCTTCCCCGGTGTGGAATGGTGCGGCACGGCCGGCGTCGGCGGCGACCACAATGTGGTGTTCCTGGGCGAGGACACCACCGTCGCTCGGTCGCTCGAATGGCATCAGGGCATGGCGAGCAATCAACCGGCGCCGCAGGCCTGGCCGATCACCCGGCTGTACTCCGCACACGATAAGGATCCCGAGTCGTATCTGTTGATCCCGCACGTCGGCGGCCGACGGGCGATCCTGGACTGGCATCACCCCGAACTCGAACGGCTGATCGAGGTCCATTCGACGTGGGGTTCGAGCCCGTGGTTCTTCGAGGATGCGCTGGCCCGCGGTCTGCGACTGGGGGTCAGTGCCGCCAGCGACGAGCATCGGGGCCGGCCCGGCGGCGGCGCCCCGGGGGCGAACATCTTCGGCGGATTCGGTGGGTTGACGGGCGTGCTCGCATCCGAATTGACCGCCGCCGAGGTCGGTCGAGGGCTGCGAGCCCGGCGTACCTGGGCGAGCACCGGCGCGCGGGCGGTGGCGTTGTTGCGGGCCGGAGAGCACTGGATGGGCGATGATATCGAGACCGCCGAGTCCGAAATGCACGCCGAATACACCGTTTACGGCACGACCGGCTGGGATGAGATCACCGTCCACGACAGCAGCGGTGTGCTGCTGCGCCGGGATCTGCACGCAGAGACCGGCCTGTCGTCGCAATTGGTGCGGTTGCGCTGGGGCGGTGCGCGACATCGCGACCGCTACCGTTGGGCCACCTGGTCGGGTCGGCTGCACGTTGCCGGATCTCCGCTACTGGATGTAGCACCGTGGGCCACAATGCATCCCGAGCAGATCATCGATGTCGACGCAGATACCGTCCGCTGGGATACTGCCACGTTCGGTGCCGATAGCGGCGTCATCGTCCGGGTCGAGGACCTTGCCGACGCGCGATTCACCATCGAAGCGTCCGTGCGTGAGGACGCGTTGCGGGCCGACCTGACCGTCACCGGTGCCGAACTTCTCGAAGCAGGCCATCGTGAGCTGGCGGTCGGTGGCCTGAATCTGCGAATCATTTTGGAGCGCATCGCCGAACCGGATGATCTCCCGGTCACGATCAGCGGTGGCGTCGATCTGGCCCTACCGACGGGTGACAGCGCGACCTACGTGCGCGCCCGTCAGTTCGATGGCCACCAGGTGTGGACCAGCCCGCTGTTCGTCACCCGGGTGGGCCGATGACGCTGCGCCCCAACCTCACCCGGCGGCTGCACATCGATCTGCAGCGCGTCATCTGTGCGTCGTGTCCGACGTCGACCGACCGCGCCTGAATTCTCTTCTCTCACTGTCCATATCCGTCGATGTGGCGTCGACGTGAACCCTGTCAAGGAAACCCGTGTCTTCTCCTCTGTTCATCAATAGAGTTCTCGCCGCCGGCGTCGTGGCGCTGTCCACCGCGGCACTGGTCGGCTGCTCACACACCGACACCGCTGCCGACAACGCGGTACTGCCGCTCCGGCTGGGATATCTCACCCGCGTCACCCACGCGTCCGCACTGGTCGGGATCGCCGACGGATTGTTCGCCGACAAGCTCGGTCCTCGGGTGAAGTTGACGACCCAACCGTTCAGCCAGGGCACCGAGGAGGTGACGGCGCTGCTCTCCGGTCAGCTCGACGCGGCCTACGTGGGCCCGAATCCGGCGTTCAACGCCTGGCAGAAATCCGGCGGCAAGGCCATCAAGATCGTCTCCGGTTCGGCCAGCGGTGGTACATCCATGGTCGTCAAACCGGATATACGCACCGCCGAGGACTTGCGTGGCAAGACCGTGGCAGATCCGGCGCTCGGTGGAACCCAGGACGTCAGTGTTCGAGATTGGTTGGCGCAGAACGGATTGAAGACCAACACCCAGGGCGGCGGCGATGTGTCGATCAAGCCGACCAGTCCGGAGTCGGCGATCGTGCAGCAATTCGTGTCCGACCAGATCGCCGGTGCGATTGACTCCGCGCCGTTCGATGTGCAGATGATCAAGGCCGGCGGGGTGCGGCTGTGGTCGGACCCGAACACCATCACGGTGTTGGTGGTGCGTCAGGAGTTCCTCGATGCGCACCCCGATGCGGTCGAGGCGCTGGTGGCAGGTCAGGTGGCGGCCAACGCCAAGATCGCGGCAGACCCGGCCGGTGCGGCGAAGTCGGCCAACACGACACTGTCCAAGGACCTTGGCAAGGGACTGGCTCCGGATGTGCTGACCGCGTCGTTCCAGGAGACCACCTTCACCAACGATCCGGGTGTGTCATCGCTACGGGACCAGGTGAGCAAGGCCGTCAAACTGGGACTGCTGAAGCCGCTGGACATCACCGGTCTGTTCGACCCGGCTCCACTCAACCTGGCACTGGCCGCGGCCGGCCAACCCCCGATCGCATCGTGAGCTCGGCACCCGGCTCCGGTCAGATCCTGATGTCGCCCCGCCCGGCGGTCGGTGCGACGGTGTCGCTGGAGGGCGTCAGCAAGCGGTACGGCGCGGTCGTTGCGCTCGATGAGGTGTCATTGGTCGTCAGAAACGGTGAATTCGTCTGTCTGGTAGGGACTTCCGGCTGCGGTAAGAGCACACTGCTCAACCTGATCGCCGGGCTGGAACGGCCCTCCAGCGGGGTGGTGGATATCGGCGGTCGGCGGGTGGCCCTGATGTTCCAGGAGCCGGCACTGTTCCCGTGGTTGACCGCGCGCGGCAACATCGAATTGGCGCTGAAGGCTCGCGGTGTGCACAGGGCACAGCGGGCTCGGGAGGCCGGCCAGTTGCTGGGGACAGTGGGCTTGGCGGACTTCGCCGGCGCACGCCCGCACCAGCTTTCGGGCGGCATGCGCCAGCGTGTCGCGCTGGCGCGGGCGCTGGCACAGGATTCCGATGTGCTGCTGATGGATGAGCCCTTCGGCGCCCTTGACGCGATGACCAGGGATCGGTTGCACGAGGAACTCGAACGCATTGTGCAGAAACGCGCGCTGACAGTCATTTTCGTCACGCACAACGTCCGTGAGGCAGTCCGTCTGGCAGATCGGGTGATCGTGCTCAGCTCCCGGCCGGGACGCATCGTGGAGGAGATCGCCGTGGACCTGCCGCGCCCCCGGTCCATCAACACCTCCGATGTCGCCGAACTCGCGGCTGTCATCACCACCGGGCTGCACGATCAGGGAGGTGAGGCCGGTGGTCGCCACTGACCTCACCGCGCCCGGGACGTGGCGACCTCGGCTGCGTACCGCGACGACCGCGCTGGGTGCCAGAAGCCTGGCCGTGGTGCTGGTCCTGGGTGGCTGGCAGTTGTTGTATCTCAGCGGCTGGAAGCCATCCGTCGTACTGCCCGGCCCGGCCACGGTCGCGGCGAACCTGTGGCAACAGCTCGGTGATGCCCTGCTCTGGGAGGCAATCGCCACCACCTTGGGCCGGGCGCTCACCGGTTTCGGTCTGGCCGTGCTCATCGGCGCGGTCGTCGGCGCCCTGCTGGCGCAGAACAGTTTGTTACGCAAGGCATTCGGGCCAATCATCACCGGGCTGCAGACGATGCCGGCGATCGCCTGGTTCCCGTTCGCGATCATCTTCTTCGGCCTGCACAATTCGGCGATCCTGTTCGTCATCGTCATCGGTGCCGCGCCGTCGGTCGCCGTCGGTGTGATCACCGGCGCGGAGCAGATCTCGCCGTTGCTGCTCCGGGCCGCCCACAATATGGGCCTGCGCCGCATGGCGTTGTACCGGCACGTGATCCTGCCCGCGTCGTTGCCGATGTTCGTCGGTGGCCTGCGCCAGGGGTGGGCATTCGCCTGGCGCAGCCTGATGGCCGGTGAGTTGGTGGTGCTGATCACCAACACCGCTTCGATCGGCGTACTGCTGGAGAACGCACAGAACCTCAGCGATATGCCGGCCGCGATGGCGATCATGATCGTGATCCTGGCGATCGGCATCGTCGTCGACGCCGTCTTCGGGTTCGCGGACCGCCTCATCCGGTTGCGTTGGGGACTCCTCGACACCGGAAGGCAGCAATGACGCACGCACCGGAACCGTTCCGTATCTGGGCATTCGGGGACGCGCATGTCGGCACGGATCTTCAGCACGGCCGAAGCAGCCTGTCCGAGGCCATATCCCAGTCCGAGATCGGTGGGGACGAGGGCGGACCTGCGTTCGACTGGGATATCGCCGTCGATGTCGGTGACATGTCCGGTGCCCATCACAAGCTGCCCGACGACGAGGAAGGACGCCAGATCCGGCAGCAGTTCGCGACCCTGGGCAAGCACCGCCGGGAAGACGTCTACAGCGTGTGCGGCAACCACGACCGCAGCGGTCTGGACGAGCCCGAGGCCTGGTGGTGGCGCAAGTGGATCGATCCGCTCGGAGAGCACACCGAGTTCTCCGGCGTCGACCCGGCGGCGCGGAGACACCCGGTGTCCGGGCAGTGGTCGCACTACAGCTTCCGCGTCGGAAACATATTGTTTCTCATGCTCAGTGACCGCAACGAACCCACCCAGACGGTGGGCCGCGGCACACTGGGCGGGAACCCCGGCGGCGTGGTCACCGGCGAAACCTTCCGGTGGTGGAAGGATATGGTGCTCGCTCATCCCGACGACATCATCGTCACCGTGCACCATTACGTCCTCAAGGACACCACGGTGGCCTCGGGGGAATGGGAAGGTGTGCGCCGCAACGAATCCGGTGAGCTGGTCGAGCACTATCACCGGCCGTTCGATGCCGGTACCCCGAACGGCGCGTCGTACCTGTACTGGGTGGACAGCAGACCCGACTCTGGGGCGTTCGAGACATTCCTGGCCGAGCACCCCGGCCGCGTGCACCTGTGGCTGGCCGGACACACCCACACCCACCCCGACGACAACTACGGCGGCAAGACGCACATCGAACAACGTTGGGGGACATGGTTTCTCAATGTCGCGTCATTGAGTCGGTACCACATGCCGATCACCACACTGCCGGTCAGTCGGCGGCTGACCTTCACCCCGGGTAGCGCCGAGGTCTCGGTGCAGTGCTACCTGCACACCAGTCAGTACGCGGCCCAAGGGTGGTATCCGCCGGCCGAGAGAACCCTGATCCTGAATGCCGTCTTCCTCCGCTGACGGGTGATGTGAGTCCCCATCACTGGCCCAGGGCGACCAATTGATCTCCGCGCTGCTCCAAGATCGTCGACCCCGCCGCGGCCGGGATCACCGGATCGTTCAGCGGCGGCCGGGTCAGCGCGATATGCGCAAGCGGCGCACCGGTTTCGGCTTGAAAGGTGTCATAGCCGCTGGTGACCGGAACCAGAAGTTCGCCGGCCATCACGGTGGCCGGTCCGATCGGCGCCTGGTTGCCGCGCGGGCTGACGGTGTATTTGTAACGCAGCCCGTCGGCGTCGAGCACCACGACGCTGTCGCCGGTGTACCAGGTGATGAATCCGCCGGCGCGCGTCACCGCGGTCACCGGAGTGGCCGGCCGCGGCAGCACCGTGCTGGCGATCGTCGAGCCGGTCTCGTCGATGACGTTGATGGCCGGGTTCGGGGTCGGTACGTAGACCGCCGCTGCGGTTCCGGACACCGCGATCACCTGGGCGTCGGAATCGACGCTGACGCCGGGCTGGTCGACCCGCTTGATCTCGGGTTCGTCCTCTTCCTTGGCCGCTTTGAGCAACGTCAGCTGCATGTCGCTCTTCGCCGGGCAGGCCTCCATGACGGCGACCGAGTCCGGGCTCGCGGCGGCCGACACCAGCCGGCACAGGGGTGAGGGCGGTACACCGGGCTTGATCCGGGTGTCGAGGTAGCCGTAGCTGATCATCCGGACCATGTCCGAACGCCACTGTTCCAGGCGGCTGTCACCGTAGGACAGCACCGTGCTGCCGTCGCCGGACACCCGCACCTCGGCGTCGGCCAGGGCGCTGCGGGCGGGCCCACGCTGACCGGTGTTCGCGTCGATCGTGCTGACCTGCCCGCAGCCCCGCGGATCGGGATAGACGGCGACGGCATATTGATAGACCGAGCTCACCGCGCACAGGTCGACGTCGCGCGTATAGCTCCACAGCGAGTTGCCGGTGGCCGGATCGCGGCCGTCGACCCGGCGGCCGCTGCCGGTGACCACGACACTGCCGGCGACCACCGGCTGGGTGTTGGCGCCGCTGGGCGCGGTCCACAGTTCGTGCAGTGCGGTCGGCACCTCGTGGGAGGCCCGCAACGGCGGGACCGGCTGCTGAGCCGGGCGGCTGATGGTGGCCCGGGCATCGCTGTTCCACCAGATCAACGTGCCGCCGAGCACCACGGCCAGCACGATCGCCGCGGCGGCGAGCAGATCGCCTCGGGTCCGTCGCTCCGGTTTGACCATCGGTTGCGGTGCCGTGGAGTTACTCGGCGACGGCTGCCGAGCCGGCCGCCGGGGCGGCTTTGCGCGGGCCGCGGCGGCGGCGACGACGCGCGGCGGGCGCCGCAGCATCGGTTGCGGTCGCGGTACCGTCGGCGACCGGGGCAGCGGTGACGTTGTCGGCGGCGCCCTCGACGTGGCCAGTGGCCACCTCGCCGGCGCGAGTGCGCCGGCGCGACCGGCTGCGGGCGCGGGCCGGGCGATCCTTGTCGGCGCTGGATTCGCGCTTGACCTCGGGATCGGCCGAACGTGGGGCCTTCTTGTCCGCCTTGGCGCGCGAGGCTCCCACCGAACCGGTGACATCGGTCGGGATGTTCAGCTCTTCGTACAGGTGCGGCGAGCGCGAGTAGGTCTCGGCCGGATCCGGGCAGTTCAGGTCCAGTTCGCGGTTGATCATCGACCAGCGGTCCAGCTCGTCCCAATCGACCAGGGTCACGGCGATACCGGTGCGGCCGGCGCGGCCGGTGCGGCCGATGCGGTGCACGTAAGTCTTCTCGTCATCGGGGCACTGGAAGTTGATGACGTGGGTGATGTCGTCGATATCGATACCGCGGGCTGCGACATCCGTGGCGACCAGTACGTCGATCGTCTTCTCACGGAAGGACTTGAGGGCCTTCTCGCGGGCGATCTGGCCCAGGTCACCATGGACGGCGCCGACCTTGAAGCCGCGCTCGGCCAGTTCGTCGGCGACCTTCTGCGCGGTGCGCTTGGTGCGGGTGAAGATCATCGTCGCGCCGCGGCCGGTGGCCTGCAGGATGCGACTGACCATCTCGACCTTGTCCAGCGCGTGGGCCCGGTACACGAACTGCTCGGTGCTGTCGTGGGTGGCATTGGCGTGTGGGTCCTCGGCGCGGATGTGCGTCGGCTGGTTCATGAAGGTGCGGGCCAGGGTGATGATCGGGTCCGGCATGGTCGCCGAGAACAGCATCGCCTGACGCGAGTCCGGGGTCAGCCGCAGGATGCGCTCGATATCGGGCAGAAAGCCCAAGTCCAGCATCTCGTCGGCCTCGTCGAGCACCAGCACCGACAGCCCGCCGAGCTGCAGGTGCCCCTGCTGGGCCAGGTCCAGCAGCCGGCCCGGGGTGCCGATGACCACGTCGACGCCCTTCTTGAGGGCCTCGACCTGCGGCTCGTATGGACGGCCGCCGTAGATGGCCTCGACGCTGAACTTGCGGCCCTCGTCGGCGGTCAGATACTTGGCGGCCAGTACCAGGTCGCTGTGCACCTGGATGCACAGTTCGCGAGTGGGTACTACGACCAGCGCGCGGGGGGTACCGGTCAGCGGTCGGCTGGTGTCGGTGGAGATCCGGTGGATCAGTGGTACGCCGAAGGCCAGGGTCTTGCCCATGCCGGTGCGGGCCTGACCGATGAGGTCATCGCCGGCCAGTGCCAGCGGCATCGTCAGTTCCTGGATGGCGAAGGGGCTGCTCTTGCCGTCCTCGGCCAGAGCGCGCACGATCTCGTCGCGAACGCCCAGGTCGGCGAAGGTCTTGTCGGCTGTGGATGTAGTTGTCAGGGCGGTCATATCGGGTGTGGGTACCTTCCGGTGTTTTTCGGAGTCAATGCTCGCTGTTGTCCACGCGCGCACGAATCTGACGAAAAAACACTGGGGTCT
>Ga0153956_1002323_pt1 | contig 14252 bp, 11 predicted proteins | sample TSFL040MetaG_FD_104704 | JGI IMG/M metagenome (GOLD analysis project Ga0153956, IMG submission 104704) | Attine ant fungus gardens microbial communities from Florida, USA - TSFL040 MetaG | ecosystem: Host-associated > Fungi > Mycelium > Unclassified | place: USA: Florida, Wekiwa Springs... | reverse complement strand
CTTTTTTTATTGGGCGGAAAAAAGTGGTTAACGCCGGCCTCGCTGCTGCACGCAGCAGGCTTCGCTCTCCGCAAAATCTTCCCGCTCCATCCCGCCTTCAGGCTGCACGGCCCTGCGTTTGCTTCCTGTCTCCATCCTGCGCTCTCGCTACATGGTGTTTGCTGTGCGTAGAGGCGGTATGCGCTGACTCGCTCGATAATTTCTGTCCTTGATTTCGCTGCTTTCAAGGGGCTGCGTGTCTGCTTCTTTCAGCGTTGTAGTCTTCGGTGGCTATTCGTCTCAGCTGCCGTTTGCCTTGCTTGCAAATTGCCTAAGCGGCTTTGTCCAAATGCATGCAACCTGCCGACAAGGGCCGACAAGGGCCGACAAGGTGAGCCATTTCATCGATCGTTCCCGTGCTGTTATGATCGCGCCCGTTATCAAGCGGAGCATCGCATGGCATTCAAGCAATTACTCAAGACCTTGGCCGATGGGCAGTTTCATTCGGGTGAAGAGCTCGGCAGTTTATTAGGTGTAAGCCGGACTGCTGTTTGGAAGCAGCTGCAAAAACTTCAAGAGGTGACGGAGCTGCCATTGGAGTCAGTCAAAGGCCGGGGATACCGCTTGATTGGCGGTATCGAATTGCTCGATCTGGATGCTGTCCGGCATTCGCTGTCCCTCGCGGCTGCATCGTTGCTGAGTGTTTTGAATTTCCTGGATGAGATTGACTCCACGAATCGCTTTGCTCTGTCGGAAGCGCAGAACGGTGCCGGTCGCGGCTATGTCGTTGCGGCAGAACAGCAGTCCGCGGGCCGGGGGCGTAGAGGTCGCACCTGGGTCAGCCCCTACGCGCGAAATATTTATTGCTCGGCAATATGGGAATTCGACGGTGGCGCAGCTGCATTGGAAGGACTGAGTCTCGCTGTCGGCGTTGCCGTCGCTCGCGCACTGGCTTCAGTGGGCGTGAAAGATGTCGGGCTTAAGTGGCCGAACGATGTGGTATGGGCGGGCCGCAAACTGGCGGGCATTCTGTTGGAGATGACCGGTGACGCAGCCGGGCGCTGCCAGGTCATTGTGGGTATTGGCATCAATGTTTCCATGGCTGGCGCGGCATCCGCGACTTCAATCGATCAGCCTTGGGTCGATGTGCAAACCGCGGTTGGCGGAACCGCCTCTCGCAACCAGCTGCTTGCTAGCCTTTTATCCGAATTGTTACCTGCCCTGGCTGAGTTCGAGCAATTCGGATTTAGCCGCTTCCACGAGGTGTGGTCTGGATTGGATTGTCTGGCTGCAAAGGATGTCGCGGTACATCTGGGAGAAAGCATTGTGATGGGGACCGCGGCGGGAGTAAATCAAACCGGCGCCTTGATGGTTGATACTCCAATGGGGCGCCAGATATTTCATGGTGGAGAAGTCAGCCTGAGGCTGCGAAATTGATTCTCGAACTGGATCTCGGCAATACCTACTGCAAGTGGCGTATTCTCGATAAAAACGGGCTGGTGCCATCTCGGGGTTTGGGGGAGCGACAGCACTGGCTCCAAGGAGTTTTTCCCAATGAATGGGGCGACGCAATCTCGGAGGTCAAGGTCGCATCGGTATTGGGGGATGCCATAGAGCAGGAGCTGAACCTGCAGTTGTCCCAGCGTTTGGCTTGTCCCGTGCGCTGGGCTCGCTCATCGCAAAACTGCGCTGGGGTGCGCAATGCTTATCCGTCACCCGAACGACTTGGCGTCGATCGGTGGCTTGCGGCAGTAGCCGCCTACCAGAAAGCTCGCAGGGCCGTGCTGGTTTGCGATATTGGGTCGGCGTTGACCATTGACCTGGTTGACCGGAATGGCCTGCACCGTGGCGGATATATTATTCCCGGTCCTCGCTTGATGGTTGGGGCGCTTCTGACCTCCACCGACAGAGTGCGGTTTGCTGAGTCCGATCTGGGTATTGAGCTTGATCCGGGGAGCGACACCGGCACCTGCGTCGGCAATGGCGTCACGATAGCGATGACCGGTGCTGTGATGGTGGCGTTGCGCCGTGCGGAGATTATGCTCCAGGAGCCTGTTGCGGTTTATCTCTCCGGGGGCTATCGGCAGTCGTTGAAGAGTCATCTCCGCGCCATGGGATTGTCCGGAACTCATTCTGAGGCTGATTTGGTGCTCGACGGATTGCGTTGGGCTTTGCCTTGAATACCAAATAAGACAAAGCCGAGTTTGAGGCTGAGCGGGAGCTGCAATGCTGCGTTGGTGGGTTCTGGGTTTATTGCTGTGTAACGTTATTTACTTCGCCTGGCAACGACAGTCGATCCCTGTGCAGGCGTCCGCGTTGTCCGTGCAGCCCGCGCAGGGAATGCGCCTGGTCCTGCTCAGTGAGGCGCGCGAAGCTTCTAACGAAAAAGCTCAGCCGAACATGGAGGGTCAGCAGAGTGCTCCCGGGCAAAGTGAAAGCAATCCAGCCGGGCCTCCCTCGGTTCCGGTTTGCCATATGATCGGACCGTTCAAGGAAAAAGTCAGCGCACGCCAGGTCAAGGACCGATTGGCGGCGATGAATATCAGCGTAAATACCTACCGGCTCAATATCCCGGGCAAACCCGATTACTGGGTGCATCTCGGGCCCCTGCGCTCTCGGAAAGAAGCTCTGGATCTCCTTCGCGAGTTGCATAGTAAGAATATCGATAGTTTCCTGATTACCGAAGGCGAGTTGGTCAACGGGATTTCGCTGGGTTTTTTTACGCGCGAAGAATTGGCGCAGGCGATATTGAAACAGCGCCGCGACCAGGGCTATGACGCAAAAATCCGAGAGGTGCCGCGTTTCAGTGAAGAGTTGTGGACTGTTTTTGCGGAAGGGCAATACAACAAATTTTCGGACGAGCACTGGCAACAACTGCGTGCAGGCACTCAGGATTTGGAGTTACGCAAAAACTTTTGCGATGCGATTGCTTCGGCAGAAAAGTTGGACTAGAATGCGCAGCCCTTGAAGACGGGTAAGTCGTCGTTGGATCGGTGCCTTCAAGGGCTGGTCGGCGAGGCTAAATTCGCTGGCGTAGCTCAGTAGGTAGAGCAGCTGACTTGTAATCAGCCGGTCGGGGGTTCAATTCCTCTCGCCAGCTCCAAATTGTCGCTGTGTCAAAAAGTTAGGCGATCAATTTAGCGTAAAGTAAGAGTTGACAAGGCGAGGTTCGACAAGCAGAATAGCCCGCTCTCTGCGGAGGGGTACCCAAGCGGCCAAAGGGATCAGACTGTAAATCTGACGCGCGAGCTTCGCAGGTTCGAATCCTGCCCCCTCCACCACTTTGCCTGATGGGTTTTTTGCAGAGACAAGCTGAGCAGCGGGTATGGTTCAATGGTAGAACCTCAGCCTTCCAAGCTGATGATGCGGGTTCGATTCCCGCTACCCGCTCCAAAAGGTTTGTGAAGCCCAAAGGTTCGTGAAACCCAAAGGTTTGTGAAAGTAGTACCGATTTTACGCTCATATAGCTCAGTCGGTAGAGCACTTCCTTGGTAAGGAAGAGGTCACCGGTTCGATTCCGGTTATGAGCTCCATATTTTCAGGCGAAAGTCGGAGACGACTTTTGCCTTTTCTTAATGTGTGGCGCGTGTACCGCGCGAATCATATCAAGTAGGCCCGGCTAGGAGACTGTCGCGATGGCGAAGGAAAAATTTGAACGTTCCAAGCCCCACGTGAACGTGGGAACCATCGGTCACGTAGACCATGGTAAAACCACGCTGACCGCGGCACTGACCATCGTCAGCGCCGATGCGTTCGGCGGCGAGAAAAAGGCCTACGACCAGATCGACAATGCGCCGGAAGAGCGCGAGCGCGGTATTACGATTAACACCGCCCACGTTGAGTACGAGTCGTCCATCCGCCACTACGCGCACGTTGACTGCCCGGGCCACGCCGACTATGTGAAGAACATGATCACCGGCGCCGCTCAGATGGACGGCGCGATCCTGGTTTGCTCGGCCGCTGACGGCCCCATGCCGCAAACCCGCGAGCACATCCTGTTGTCGCGTCAGGTCGGCGTACCGTACATCGTTGTGTTCCTGAACAAGGCGGACATGGTGGATGACGCCGAGCTGCTGGAACTGGTTGAAATGGAAGTGCGCGAACTGCTGAGCCAGTACGACTTCCCGGGCGACGACACCCCGATCATCGTGGGTTCGGCGCTGATGGCGGTAGAAGGCAAGGACGACAACGGTCTGGGCACCTCCGCGGTCAAGAAGCTGGTGGAAACGCTGGACGCGTACATTCCGGAGCCGGAGCGCGCCATTGACCAGCCGTTCCTGATGCCGATCGAAGACGTGTTCTCGATCTCCGGCCGCGGCACCGTGGTGACCGGTCGTGTAGAGCGCGGCATCGTGAAGGTCGGCGAAGAAGTGGAAATCGTGGGTATCAAAGACACCACGAAAACCACGGTTACCGGCGTTGAAATGTTCCGCAAGCTGCTGGACGAAGGTCGCGCGGGCGAGAACATCGGCGCGCTGCTGCGCGGCACCAAGCGTGAAGACGTAGAGCGTGGCCAGGTGCTGTCGAAGCCGGGCACGATCAAGCCGCACACCAAGTTCAACGCGGAAGTGTATGTGTTGACGAAAGAGGAAGGTGGTCGTCACACGCCGTTCTTCCAAGGCTACCGCCCGCAGTTCTACTTCCGAACCACGGACGTGACCGGTTCGTGCGAACTGCCGGAAGGTACCGAGATGGTGATGCCGGGCGATAACATCCAGATGGTTGTTACGCTGATCAACCCGATCGCGATGGAAGATGGTCTGCGCTTCGCCATTCGCGAAGGCGGCCGTACCGTTGGCGCCGGTGTTGTGGCCAAAATCATCGAGTAATCGAGTAAGTTTTGCGGCCGCTCACGCGGCCGATATCACAGGCCAGTAGTTCAATTGGTAGAGCACCGGTCTCCAAAACCGGGGGTTGGGGGTTCGAGTCCCTCCTGGCCTGCCATGTTCGGGCACCTCTTCGCACGGCGTTCCAGAAGGAATGAGCGGGGCGAGGAGGTGTTTTGCGCTTTATCGGAAAGCGCTTTGAAAGCTTCGAGAAGGACACAGCCGTAGTTATGAACAGCAAAGCGGAACCGGAAAACCGGCTCGACGGCCTCAAGTGGCTGCTGGTGGTAGTGCTGGTGGTCGCGGGCGTAGGTGGGAATATTTATTTCGCCGCGCAGCCCTTGCTGTATCGCGTGCTGGGATTGCTGGTGCTGGCTGTCGTCGCGACGTTTCTGGCGTTGCAGACGGCGAAAGGCGCCGCGTTCTGGAAGCTGGCCAAGGAAGCGAAGGTCGAGATTCGTAAGGTCGTGTGGCCTACCCGCCAGGAAGCGACGCAAACCACACTGATAGTCGTTCTCTTCGTATTGGTCGCGTCCTTGATTTTATGGCTGCTTGATACAGGATTGGGCTGGGCAGCGTCCAAAATCGTAGGGTAGAGGTGAACAATGGCGAAGCGCTGGTATGTAGTTCATGCCTACTCAGGGTATGAGAAAAAAGTAGCTGGTTCCCTGAAGGAGCGCATTGCGCTCTACGGAATGCAGGAAAAGTTTGGCGAAGTCCTGGTGCCGACGGAAGAAGTCGTGGAAATGCGCAGCGGGCAGAAGCGCAAGAGCGAGCGAAAATTTTTTCCGGGCTATGTTCTGGTGCAGATGGAGTTGGACGACGACACCTGGCACTTGGTCAAGGAAACGCCCCGAGTGATGGGCTTTATCGGCGGCAAGGCGGACAAGCCCGCGCCGATTACCGAAGCTGAAGCCGAAGCGATATTGCAGCGTGTGCAATCCGGCGACAAACCCAAACCCAAAACGATCTTCGAGCCCGGTGAAATGGTCCGGGTCATCGATGGTCCGTTCAATGATTTCAACGGTGTTGTGGAAGAGGTCAACTACGAGAAGAGCCGCCTGCAGGTGGCAGTGTTGATCTTCGGTCGTTCCACGCCGGTGGAACTGGAGTTCAGTCAGGTCGAAAAAACCTGACGACATCGAAGCGGATTTCGATCCGCGGGGAGCCAGGCCGCTGAGGATCTTGCCCGGCAAGTTCATTGGCGGCAGGCGTTAACCACCCAATTGGGAGAAACCTCATGGCTAAGAAAGTACAGGCCTATATCAAACTGCAGGTCGCCGCAGGTAAAGCGAACCCGAGCCCGCCCGTTGGTCCGGCCCTCGGTCAGCACGGCGTGAACATCATGGAGTTCTGCAAAGCGTTCAACGCGCAAACGCAGAGCATGGAAGTGGGCATGCCCCTGCCTGTGGTCATCACGGTTTATTCCGACCGCAGCTTTACGTTTGTCACCAAGACCCCGCCGGCCACTTATCTGCTGAAAAAGGCCGCCGGTATCACTTCCGGCTCCAGCAACCCGAACACCAAGAAAGTCGGCAAGGTAAATCGTCAACAGCTCGAAGAGATCGCGCGTCTGAAAATGCCGGATCTGACAGCTGCCGATATGGATGCCGCTGTGCGCACGATCGCTGGTAGCGCGCGGTCTGCCGGTCTTGAAGTGGAGGGCGTGTGAGATGGCCAAGCTGAGCAAACGTCAAAAAGCAATTCGCGAAAAAGTACAACCCGGCAAGCAGTACACGATTACTGATGCTGTGGCTCTGCTCAAGGAATTGGCTACTGTCAAATTCACCGAGAGCGTGGACGTTGCCGTAAACCTCGGCGTCGACGCGCGTAAATCGGACCAGGTTGTGCGTGGCGCGACCACCCTGCCGCACGGTACGGGCAGCGTTGTGCGCGTTGCTGTGTTCACCCAGGGCGCCAACGCCGAGAAAGCCAAAGCGGCTGGAGCGGACATTGTCGGCATGGAAGATCTTGCCGAGCAGGTCAAGGCGGGCAACATGGATTTCGACGTTGTCATCGCAACGCCGGATGCCATGCGTGTGGTCGGTCAACTCGGCCAGGTGCTGGGTCCCCGCGGCCTGATGCCGAACCCGAAAACCGGCACCGTGACTCCGGACGTGGAAAACGCGGTTAAAAACGCCAAGGCCGGTCAGGTGCGTTTTCGTACCGACAAGAACGGCATCATCCATGGCGCAATCGGTAAAGTCACTTTTGAAGAGAAAGCCATCAAGGAAAACCTTGAAGCGCTGCTGAACGATCTGAAGCGCGCCAAGCCGGCTTCTTCGAAAGGCGTCTTCCTGAAAAAGATCACCTTGTCCTCGACCATGGGTCCGGGCCTGGTTATCGATCAGGCCAGCCTGGAAGCCTGAAGGCTGGCGTGAAGCAACAAGCCCGGCCGTTTTTGCGGCAGGGTGCTACGGCGGTAGGGACATCGCCGTTAAAAAGACTTTGGAGTCTTTGGACAGGCTCTCTTTGAGACCTAAGCCGAAGGCTGTCAAAGACCGTAGGTATCGAAGCCGCAGCGCCACAGGCGCGGCGTCGGAGATCTAAGCTCACCGCGATAGTTGGCGGGTGCCTACGCAGATGGTGGATTGGATTTTCACCGATGGGTGGTGTGGCGGCGCGGTTCAGGTTGCGACACCGAAATGTAAGTGAATCCGGGAGTTAATCCAGTGGCTTTAGGACTCGAAGACAAGAAGGCCATCGTTGCCGACGTTAGCGAGACAGCCGCCGCTGCTCTGTCCCTGGTGATAGCCGATGCACGCGGCTGCACCGTGGGCCAGATGACGCAGCTCCGCAAACTGGCGCGTGAAGCCAATGTGTATGTGCGCGTAGTGCGCAACACGCTGGCTCGCCGCGCGGTTGAAGGGACCGAATTCGAATGTGCCCAGGACGCCTTCAAAGGCCCGTCCCTGCTGGCGTTTTCGATGGAGGACCCAGGTGCTGCGGCCCGTATCTTCAAAGACTTCGCGAAAGCGAACGATAAATTTGAAGTGAAGGCATTGGCTGTTGGCGGCCAACTGCTCGGAGCGGATCAAATCGACCGGCTGGCGAATCTGCCGACCCGCGAACAGGCCCTTGGCATGTTGGCTGGTGTTCTGCAGGCGCCGATCTCGAAATTTGCTCGCACGCTCAACGAAGTTCCGAGTGGTATCGCTCGCGTCATCGCGGCTATTCGCGATCAGAAAGCGGCGTAAAAGGCTTTTCGATTTTTGGTTTTGTTTCATTTCCTGTTTAGGAGTTAATCATGGCTCTGTCCAAAGACGATATTCTCAATGCAATTTCTGAAATGACCGTAATGGATCTGGTCGATCTGATCAAATCCATCGAAGACAAATTCGGTGTATCTGCAGCTGCTCCGGTTGCTGTGGCTGCCGGCCCGGCTGCCGCTGCTGCTCCGGCTGCTGAAGAGCAAACCGAATTCAACATCGTGCTGACCGGTGCTGGCGCCAACAAAGTTGCCGTCATCAAAGTCGTTCGCGAACTGACCGGTCTGGGCCTGAAAGAGGCCAAGGCCGTGGTTGACGGCGCTCCGGCCTCGGTCAAAGAAGGTGTTTCCAAGGCTGAAGCCGAAGACGCCAAGAAAAAGCTGGAAGAAGCTGGCGCTACCGTCGAACTCAAGTAATTTGAGTTCTGACGTCGCGCAATTGCTATGCATAGGCTGGTGGGCTTGCCCGCCGGCCTTTTGCTGTTTATCAGCAAAGGGTTTGCAAGGATTTACGTTGCGGAGTCATCCGTAACCAAGCCTGGCCGACGCTGAATCGCAGCGCGGCGGGCGACCGGAGCGATCCGGGTACCGTCTCTAAAGTCAGGAAACATGCTGGGGAGTACTGATGGCCTACTCGTACACTGAGAAAAAACGCATCCGCAAGGATTTCGGCAAGTTGCCAAGTATCATGGAAGTGCCGTACCTCCTGGCGATACAGCTGGACTCCTACACCAAATTCACGCAACAGGGCGTGGCGCAACGAGCGCGCGAAGATATCGGTTTGCACGCCGCTTTCAAATCGGTTTTTCCTATCGTCTCCTATTCGGGGAACGCAGCGCTTGAGTACGTTGATTACGCGCTCGGTCAGCCGGCGTTCGATGTCGGTGAGTGTCAGCTGCGCGGAGTGACTTTCGCAGTACCTTTGCGGGTGAAAGTTCGTCTCATCATTTACGACCGCGAGTCTTCGCAAAAGACCATCAAGGACATCAAGGAACAGGAAGTCTACATGGGGGAAATTCCCCTCATGACCGACAACGGCACCTTCGTCATCAACGGCACGGAGCGGGTCATTGTTTCCCAGTTGCACCGTTCCCCGGGCGTGTTCTTCGACCATGACAAGGGTAAGACTCACTCGTCGGGCAAACTGCTGTACTCCGCACGGATCATTCCCTACCGTGGCTCCTGGCTCGACTTCGAATTCGATCCGAAGGATCTCGTCTACGTGCGTATCGACCGTCGCCGCAAATTGCCGGCCACGATCCTGCTGCGCGCGCTGGGCTATAACGCCGAAGAAATTCTCGGCATGTTCTATGACGTCAACACCTTCCATGTGGACGCGCAGGGCCAATACGTCGTCAATCTGATTCCCGATCGTCTGCGCGGTGAAATCGCGACTTTCGATATCTGCGAAAAAGACGGTTCGGTCATTGTCGAGGCCGGTCGCCGTATCACCGCCCGCCACATCCGTCAGATCGCGAAATCGAAACTCACCGAACTGGTGGTGCCGCAGGAATACCTGATCGGCCGTTCGCTGGCGAAGGACATCGTCAACAAGCAAACCGGCGAAGTGCTGTTCGAGTGCAACGCGGAAATCACCGCCGACATGCTGAAAAAGCTGGCCGAGGCCGGCATTACCGAAATCGAGACCATCTACACCAACGAACTCGATTGCGGTCCCTTCGTCAGCCACACGCTGCGCGTCGATCCGACCCGCACGCAGCTCGATGCGCTGGTGGAAATTTATCGCATGATGCGCCCGGGCGAGCCGCCGACGAAAGAGTCCGCGGAAAACCTGTTCCAGAACCTGTTCTTCTCGGCAGAGCGTTACGATCTGTCGGCCGTGGGCCGCATGAAGTTCAACCGTCGCCTGGGCCGCGAGGAAATCCTCGGCGAAGGCACGTTGTCGAAAGAAGACATCGTCGATGTGCTCAAGCACCTCGTCGATATTCGCAACGGTAAAGGCATCGTCGACGACATCGATCACCTCGGTAACCGTCGCGTGCGCTCCGTGGGCGAGATGGCCGAAAACCAATTCCGCGTCGGTCTGGTGCGTGTCGAGCGCGCCGTTAAAGAACGCCTGTCGATGGCGGAAAGCGAAGGCCTGATGCCGCAGGATCTGATCAACGCGAAGCCGGTGGCGGCCGCGGTGAAAGAGTTCTTCGGCTCGAGCCAGCTGTCGCAGTTCATGGACCAGAACAACCCGCTGTCGGAAGTGACGCACAAGCGCCGCGTTTCGGCGCTCGGCCCAGGCGGTCTGACCCGCGAGCGCGCCGGCTTCGAAGTGCGCGACGTGCACCCGACCCACTACGGCCGCGTGTGCCCGATCGAAACGCCGGAAGGTCCGAACATCGGTCTGATCAACTCGCTGGCCACCTTTGCCCGCACCAACGATTACGGCTTCCTGGAGAGCCCGTATCGCAAGGTGAAAGACGGCAAGGTGACCGATGAAATCGAGTTCATCTCCGCCATCAACGAGTCTGAATACGTGGTTGCGCAGGCGTCCGCGTCGATGGACGAGCAGGGCAACCTGACCGAAGACCTCGTTGCCGTGCGCTACATGAACGAGTTCACGGTGAAGATGCCGAACGAAGTCCAGTACATGGACGTGTCGCCGAAGCAGGTGGTTTCGGTGGCGGCATCGTTGATTCCGTTCCTCGAGCACGACGACGCGAACCGCGCGCTGATGGGGTCGAACATGCAGCGTCAGGCGGTACCGACGCTGGTATCGCAAAAGCCGCTGGTGGGCACCGGTATGGAACGCGCCGTGGCGCGCGACTCCGGTGTGTGCGTGGTGGCGCGTCGCGGCGGCGTGGTCGATATGGTCGACTCCGCGCGTATCGTGGTGCGCATCAATGAAGCGGAAGTGGAGCCCGGCCAGGCGCCGGTGGATATCTACAACCTGATCAAATACACGCGTTCCAACCAGAACACCTGTATCAACCAGCGTCCGTTCGTGAAAGCGGGCGACGTGGTCGGCAGGGGCGACATTCTGGCCGACGGTCCTTCGACCGACCTCGGCGAGCTGGCGCTCGGCCAGAACATGCGCATCGCGTTCATGCCGTGGAACGGTTACAACTACGAAGACTCGATCCTGGTCTCCGAGCGCGTGGTGCGTGAAGACCGCTTCACCACGATTCACATCCAGGAGCTGACCTGTATCGCTCGCGATACCAAGCTCGGCCCAGAGGAAATCACCGCGGATATTCCGAACGTCGGTGAGAGCGCGCTGGCCAAGCTGGATGAGTCGGGCATCGTTTACATCGGCGCCGAAGTCAACGCCGGCGATATTCTGGTGGGCAAGGTCACGCCGAAAGGCGAAACCCAGTTGACGCCGGAAGAGAAGCTGCTGCGCGCGATCTTCGGTGAGAAAGCGTCGGATGTGAAAGACACCTCCCTGCGCGTGCCGTCCGGCACCAAGGGCACGGTCATCGACGTTCAGGTCTTCACCCGCGACGGTCTGGAAAAAGACCAGCGCGCGCAGGAGATCGAAAAAGACCAGATGAACCAGTACCGCAAAGATCTCAACGAGGAATACCGCATCGTTGAGGAGGCCACTTTCGCCCGTCTGCGCAGTGCGCTGGCCGGCCATAAAGTGGTGAGCGGCGGCGGCCTGAAAAAAGGCGTGGAACTGACCGCGGAAGTGCTCGAAGGTCTCGAAAAGGATCAATGGTTCAAGCTGCGTCTGTCCGACGACGCACTCAACGCGCTGCTCGAGGACGCGGACAAGCAGTTGAGCGAGCATCGCGTCCAACTGGAAGAGCGTTTCGAAAACAAGAAACGCAAACTGCAGAGCGGCGACGATCTGGCTCCGGGCGTGCTGAAAATCGTCAAGGTGTATCTGGCGGTCAAACGCCGTATTCAACCTGGCGACAAGATGGCGGGCCGCCACGGTAACAAGGGTGTTATCTCGGTCATCATGCCGATCGAAGACATGCCCTTCGACGAAAACGGCGTGCCGGTGGACATCGTGCTGAACCCGCTGGGCGTACCGTCGCGGATGAACGTCGGTCAGGTATTGGAAACCCACCTGGGCATGGCTGCCACGGGGTTGGGCGACAAGATCAACCTGATGCTCAAGGAGCAGCGCAAGATCGCCGAGCTGCGTGATTTCCTGGAGCAGGTTTACAACAAAACCGGCCAGGGCCGCAGAGAGGACATCAAGTCCCTGTCCGACCAGGAAGTCGTGGAGCTGGCCAGAAACCTGCGGAACGGCGTGCCGATGGCGACGCCGGTATTCGACGGCGCCAAGGAAACCGAGATCAAGGACCTGTTGAAACTGGCGGGCCTGGCGGAAAGCGGTCAGACGACGCTGATCGATGGCCGTACCGGTCAGGCTTTCGATCGTCCGGTAACGGTTGGCTACATGTACATGCTCAAGCTGAACCACCTGGTGGACGACAAGATGCACGCGCGCTCCACCGGTTCGTACAGCCTGGTTACGCAGCAGCCGCTGGGCGGTAAGGCCCAGTTCGGCGGCCAGCGTTTCGGGGAGATGGAAGTGTGGGCGCTGGAAGCTTACGGCGCCGCCTATACCCTGCAGGAAATGCTGACGGTGAAGTCGGACGACGTCGCCGGTCGGACCAAAATGTACAAGAACATCGTGGATGGCGATCACCGTATGGAGCCCGGCATGCCGGAGTCCTTCAACGTGCTCATCAAAGAGATTCGCTCGCTCGGTATCGATATCGAGCTGGAAAGCGAGTGATCACAGCATCTTGATCGCCCGTTATGGCTGAGGGTGCCGAAGCAGCATGCGCGGCACCCGTCATAGATACCCGCGGAGGAACGGCCTTGAAAGATTTATTGAACATGCTCAAGCAAGGGCAATCGGAAGAGTTCGACGCTATCCGCATTGGCCTCGCATCGCCGGAAATGATTCGTTCCTGGTCCTTCGGCGAAGTGAAAAAGCCGGAAACCATCAACTACCGAACCTTCAAGCCCGAGCGCGACGGATTGTTCTGCGCGAAGATTTTCGGACCGGTGAAGGATTACGAGTGCCTGTGCGGCAAATACAAGCGCCTCAAGCATCGCGGCGTGATCTGCGAAAAATGCGGCGTGGAAGTGGCGCTGGCCAAGGTGCGCCGCGAGCGCATGGGCCATATCGAGCTGGCCAGCCCGACCGCGCACATCTGGTTCCTGAAGTCGCTGCCGAGCCGTATCGGCCTGCTGCTGGACATGACCCTGCGCGACATCGAGCGCATTCTGTATTTCGAATCCTACGTCGTCACCGACGCCGGCATGACCACGCTTGAGCGCGGCCAGCTGCTGTCGGACGAGCAGTATTTCGAAGCGATGGAAGAGTTCGGCGATGAGTTCGTGGCCAAGATGGGCGCGGAAGCGATTCAGTTGCTGCTGGCCGATATTCATCTGGAAGACGAAATCAATCGCCTGCGCGAAGAGATTCCGCAGACGACGTCCGAAACCAAGATCAAGAAGCTGTCCAAGCGCCTGAAGCTGCTGGAAGCGCTGCAATCCTCCGGTAACAAGCCGGAATGGATGATCATGACTGTGCTGCCGGTGTTGCCGCCGGATCTGCGTCCGCTGGTTCCGCTCGATGGCGGCCGTTTTGCCACGTCGGACCTGAACGATCTGTACCGCCGCGTGATCAACCGTAACAACCGCCTGAAGCGCCTGCTGGATCTGGCCGCGCCGGACATCATCGTGCGCAACGAAAAGCGGATGCTGCAGGAAGCCGTCGACGCGCTGCTGGATAACGGCCGCCGCGGCCGTGCCATCACCGGCTCCAACAAGCGCCCGCTGAAATCCCTGGCCGACATGATCAAGGGCAAGCAGGGCCGTTTCCGTCAGAACCTGCTCGGCAAGCGCGTCGACTACTCCGGCCGTTCGGTCATCGTGGTCGGCCCGACGCTGCGCCTGCACCAGTGCGGCCTGCCGAAAAAAATGGCGCTGGAGCTGTTCAAGCCGTTCATCTTCGGCAAATTGGAACTGCGCGGTCTGGCGACCACGATCAAGGCCGCCAAGAAAATGGTTGAGCGCGAACCGCCAGAGGTGTGGGATATCCTCGCGGAAGTCATCCGCGAACATCCGGTGCTGCTCAACCGCGCGCCGACGCTGCACCGTCTCGGCATTCAGGCGTTCGAGCCTGTGCTGATCGAAGGCAAGGCGATCCAGCTGCACCCGCTGGTGTGCGCCGCATACAACGCGGACTTCGACGGCGACCAGATGGCGGTACACGTGCCGCTGACGCTGGAAGCCCAGCTCGAAGCGCGCGCGCTGAT
>Ga0153956_1002322_pt1 | contig 14254 bp, 12 predicted proteins | sample TSFL040MetaG_FD_104704 | JGI IMG/M metagenome (GOLD analysis project Ga0153956, IMG submission 104704) | Attine ant fungus gardens microbial communities from Florida, USA - TSFL040 MetaG | ecosystem: Host-associated > Fungi > Mycelium > Unclassified | place: USA: Florida, Wekiwa Springs... | reverse complement strand
TCGACAACGCCCGCGATCTCGTGGCCGAGCGTGAACGGCAACGCCATGCCCTTGGTGGTGTCGAGCTTCTTGCCGTTGCCGAGATCGGCATAACCATCCTGGATATGCAGGTCGGAATGGCACAGTCCGCAGCGCTCGATACGCACCAGAACTTCCCGGCCCTGCGGCTTCGGAGTCTCCGCGATGGTTTCGCAGAGCGGAGCATCGAATTTCACAAGCGACTGGCGGCGCATCACGGCCATTTCAGTTTCTCCCTAAATCGGTTCTGTTCTTGCTGGCGGACTATTGGCCAATTCACGGGCCATAGCAACAAAGCCTGAAACGGGGATGGTTTCGGCGCGCCGCGTCGGTTCGACGTCTGCGGCGGCGGCCAGCACGGCGGGATCGACGCCGAGCGACTTGAGGCTCTGGCGCAGCATCTTCCGGCGCTGGCCGAAGGCGGCCGCGGCGACGCGCTCCAGCGTGCGAAGATCGCACGGCTCCGGATCGGCGCGCGGGATCAGCCGCACCACGGACGAGGTGACCTTGGGCGGCGGCACGAACGCGCTCGGAGAAATATCGAACAGGATTTTCGTTTCCGCGCGCCAGTTCGCGAGCACGCCAAGGCGGCCATAAGCGTCGTCGTTTTCGCGGGCGACGATGCGTTCGGCGACCTCGCGCTGGAACATCAGCACCATCATGTCGTACCACGGCGGCCAGGGATCGGCGCTGAGCCAGCCGACCAGAAGGACCGTCGCGATATTGTAGGGCAGGTTGGCGACGATCTTGGCGCGCTCGCCATTGAGGTAGGGCCGCGGATCGAACGTCATCGCATCGGCGTTCACGATGGTCAGCCGCCCCGGATAGTGCTGCGCGATTTCCTCCAGCGCGGGAATGGCGCGCTCGTCGCGTTCCACCGCGATGACGCGCCGCACGCCTTGCGCGAGCAGTGCGCGGGTCAACCCCCCCGGGCCGGGACCGATCTCGACAATGGTTGCGTCTTCAAGCGGTGCCGCCGCGCGCGCGATGCGCGAGGTAAGATTGAGATCGAGCAGGAAATTCTGGCCAAGCGATTTCTTCGCCGACAACTCGTGACGCCGGATGACGTCGCTGAGCGGCGGCAGGCTGTCGATGGCGCTCATGTGCCGGAGGCCGAGGCCATGCGAGCTGCGAGGCGCAGCGCCGCGATCAGGCTCGACGGATTGGCGCGTCCGGTGCCCGCGATGTCGAACGCGGTGCCGTGATCCGGCGAGGTGCGGATAAAGGGCAGCCCCAGCGTGACGTTGACGCCGTCGTCGAATGCGATGGTCTTGATCGGGATCAACGCCTGATCGTGATACATGCAGATCGCGCAGTCATAGGTCTTGCGCGCAGCCGCGTGAAACATCGTATCGGCAGGCAGCGGCCCGCGAACATCGATGCCATCCCGGCGCAGCGCGGCGATGGCCGGCGCGATAATGGATTGATCTTCAGTGCCGAGCGAACCGTCTTCACCGGCGTGCGGATTGAGACCGGAAATGGCGAGACGCGGGCTGGCGATGCCGAGCCGTGCCTTCAGGTCCGCCGCGACGATCCGCGCGGTTTTGACGATCAGATCGGTGTTGAGCTGCGTGATGGCGTCGCGCAGCGGCAGGTGAATCGTCACCGGCACCACGGCGAGGTCCGGCGACCACAACATCATCACCGGATGAGGCACCGCGCCGCCGGTCGCGGCGGCCAGTTGCGCCAGAAATTCGGTATGGCCGGGATGGGAGAAGCCCGCTTGATACAGCACGCTCTTGGCGATGGGATTGGTGACCACTGCGCTCGCACGTCCGGCGATCACATCGGCCACGGCATGCCGAATCGATGCAATGGCGGCAGGCGCGCTGGTGCCGTCGGGCTGGCCCGGTTTCGCCGTGGCCGCGATGCCTGTTTTCACGACGGGCAGGGCATCGTTGAAAACGCTGGCGGCATTCTCCGCGCTGGTTTCGGCCGTGGCGATGCTGACGCCTAGAACCTGCGCGCGCGCTGCGATCGCTGCGGTGTCGCCAATCAGGTAGAAAGCCGGAAGATCAAGCTCCCGGCGTTTCAGCCATGCCGCGATGGTGATGTCGGGGCCGATGCCCGCCGGCTCGCCGATGGTCAGCGCCAGAGCTTGAGGGGCGGCCGCTTGGGTCATGGTTGCGACGTTGCGATCACTTGGTGCGGATTTCGATCATGGAGCCCTTGCGGACTTCCTGAAGATACGACTTGGACTTCGCTTCGTATTTCTCGTTGTAGATCTTTTCGCGGGCCGCCCGCTTGGCAGGCGTATCGGCCTTGGTCGGCTTGCGGCTGCAGAGCGCGACCATCTCGATGCCCTGCTTGGTGACCTCGGGCGGAGTGAGTTTTCCGACCGGAGTCTTGTCGAGCAGTTCGCGCAGATTGGGCGGAAGGTCGGCGGACGTCTTGGTCAACTGATCGCGGATCGCCGCGTCGCGCATCGCGCGGAACAATTCCTGCGCCTCGTCACACGATTGAATCCGGCTGCGCAATAGCTCCGCTTCCTTGCGGCGATTTTCGACCACGGATGAGGACGACCCGCGCGGTACAATAAGGACGATCGGGCGAACCAGATACTCAAAGCTCTCGGTTTCGGATTTGTCGCCGGAGGCACCGATGCCGGCGAGATCCTTCTCGGGGACAAGGAAGCTCGACTGGAACCGGCCGCGCACCAGATTGCCCCATGTCATGTCGGCCTTGATGCGCAGCTTGAGCGTTTCGGGACGAATTCCGTGGCCTTCGAGCATCTTGCTGAGCTGGTCTGCGCTCATGCGCATGCGTGAAGCCATATTGCCATAGGCGCCATCGAGATCCGAACTCGACAGATCGAGGCCGTATTTCTTTCCTTCTTTGATCTTGACCTTGTCGTTGATCAGATCCTGGAGAGCTTCCTGACGGGAAATGTTTTTCTTGGTCGTCAGGGCGGTCAGTTTGATGCGCTGGTCGATGTCGAAATTCGTCACCGGCTCGCCGTTCACCATCGCCGCAACGGACTGCGCCATCACGCTCGAGCCGAAGCCCGAAACAACAAGGACCGCTGCAGCCAGCGCAGCGGTGCGGATGTGACGAAGGAGGAGGTCAGCGATCATGGTCGAACTCATGCTAGCCAGATTTGGAGGTTCTCGCGTGGATCACGCAATATCAACCCCGAGTTTGCGGCGGCAATGCGCACGCCCGATGAAATCCGGACATTTTCCGGGCTCAACCCGAAAGTGTCGTGAAACCTGATCGTGGAGACGACACGCCGCGGGACATCACTGCGAGGTGTTGAACGAGCTGGAGCCGATGGTGCGCAGGCCGATCTGCAGCATGATGCGGTGATCGGTCACCGGCGTGGTGTAGTTGGCTGAGGTATAGGCGTAGTCGGTGATGTAGTTCGCTGCGATGATGAAGCAGTCGTCCACGTAGCCTGCGCCGACGATGTACTGATTGACCGTGTTGTTGGTGATGTCATAGCGCAATGCGCCGGACAGCATCCAGTTGTTGGCGACCTTGAACGAGCCGGTGGCGACGATGCCTTCGCGCCGGTTGAGGAAGCCCAGTTCCGGCTGCGCGTCGTAGTTGCCGTAAAGCAGGCTCAGGCCGAAGCGATCGAAGTTCGCCTTGCCTTCGAGTTCGAAGCGCCGCACGGCGCCGGTAGCCTCGTCCAGGCGGGTGCGGGCGATCACGCTGTAAATCCTGTTCGGCTGATAGGCGATGCGCGCGACGTAGTCGGAGCGGGCCTTGTCCAGACCGCTGTCCACGGCGGTGTTGGTCAGGTCCTGCACGGCGAAGGAGTTGAGGCCGAACAACTGGTAGGACTGGCCGAACAGGACGTTGATCGAGCCGCCGCGGTCGAACTGCGTCGTGGCCTGAACGCCGACATTGGCGCGGCCGCCGCCTTCGACGCGGTCGTAGCCCGAGAACTTGTCCACGCTGAACAGGTTGCTGTCGTCGAAGGTGAAGCTCTGCGCGTCTTCGTTGGGCAGGCGGCCGGCGCTTGGTTCGTTGGGGCGGATGATCAACTGGCCGATGGGCTCGATGGTGGTGGTGCCCCACGGCTGCACGTTGATGAACGGATAGCGGTATTCGAGGCCGATCGTCGGCATCAGGCGCGCGGTCTGGGTCGAGCCGACCGGAAGATATTTTTCCACGCCCGGCTGGTTGTCGATGTTGGCGCTGATCAGGTCGCCGCGCAGCGAGGCGAACGGCGTGAAGATCTGGCCGATGGAGTCGGTGAAGGACCGGCGCCAGGACACTTCCGCCGTCAGGCGCGTGTAGTCGCCGGGAATGCCGCGCAGGAGGCAGTTCGACGAAATCTTCTTTGCCGGGTCCGCAGAGTTCGGCATGCACCAGCCATTCAGCGATGCTGTCGGGTTGATCGCATCGAACGACGCCGTCTGGCGGCTCAGGCTGAGGAAGTTCGCCTTGTAGCTGAACTCGCCGCCGAGCAAGTTGCGATTCAGGACATTCGAATAGTCGATCACCGGGTGAACGACGGGTATCTGGCCCTGATCGTCCGCCGCCGAGTAACCGAGGAAATGCATCACGCGCGCGTCGAAGTAGCTGCGGTTGCCGACGCCGGTCAGGTAAATCTGCGAGAGGCCGGTATCCGGCACAAGCAGGAACGAGTTGAGTGCGTTTTTATACGGGCCGAGATTGTAGTCGTAGAAGAACGCCTTGTCCGAAACCGCAACCGCGTCCCAGCCCCATACCCATTTGTCGTTGAGCGCGAACTGGCCCTTGGTGTCGATGCCGCCGCGGAACTCGCGGTCACCGGGTTCGCCGAGGAACTTGCTCGGATCGTCCTGCCGGATGCCGTAGGCGCGGATTTCGTAAGCGCCATTGATGAGGCGCTGGCGGAATTCGCCCTGCATCAGCAGGCCCTGCTTCGAGGTGTAGCGCGGCGTCACGGTGGCGTCGTAATCCGGAGCCAGCGCGAAGTAATACGGTACTTCCACGCCAAAACCGTTGCGCGAGCTGGATTGATAGCTCGGAATCAAAAAGCCGCTCTTGCGTTTCACCGACGGGTCCGGAGTCGAGAAGTAGGGCAGATACGCAACGGGATGACCGAAGAACTCGAGGGTCGCGTCCTCGAAATAGAGCATCTTCTCGGTCTGGTTGTGGATGATGCGCGCGCCCTTCACCTGCCAGAGCGGCGGCTTCTTGGGGTTGTCCTTACAGGCGGCGCAGGCGGTGTAGACGCCGTTCTGGAAGACCGTGACATCGCCGTTGCTGCGATCGGCGCGGGTCGCGGCCATGCGGGTCCGATCGGCGGTATCGAGCCGCAGCGAATCGACGAACCCGTCCCGATAATCGTCGGACAGGTCGAGCAGGTCGGCGTAGGTGATCTTGCCGTCGATGTCAGTCAGACGGACGTTGCCCTCGGCATGCAGGCGCTTCGTCTTCTGGTCGTAGATGACCTTGTCGGCCTCGAGCGTGGACCCGTTGTAGTAGATCTGAACGTTGCCGACCGCCGCGACACGGGAGTTGTTGTAGTCGTAGTTCACCTCGGTCGCGCGCACGAGCATCTGCCCGTCATTGTTCTGGGGGCGCGGGGGCTTGGGCGGCTTCGGGGGAAGCGGGTTATACCGGTAGTTGACGGTCTGCTGCGCCGAGGCGGGCGTTATCGTCCCGCCCGCAAAGCCGAGCGCTCCGCAAAGCCCCAGAACAGCAGACAAGACGAGGCTTTGACGGCGCAAGCGAATGCGCCGCCTGAACGCAGGCGTCAGTCCTTGGAGGGCGGCGATAACAGCCACTACCCGTCCTCCTGGTAGAGCAAGGCCAGAAAACCCGAGAGGCCACCCACGCAGACGGGTAACCACGCGGCAGCGAGCGGATGCATCAACTCGGCCTTGCTTAAATCCTCAGTTACTTTCGACAGGACATAGAGCAGAAACCCTGCTGCAACGCCACTCAAAACCATCTTTTGCACGCCGCCGAACCGGAAGAACCGAAGGCTGACGGCGGCTGCCAGCAACACCATTGCAGCCAGCAAAAACGGCCGTGCAATCAGCTTTTCATACTGCAGGCGGTATCCCGCCATGGTCTGTCCGGAGTTCTGGGACGACTGGATGTAGTCCGGGAGTTGCCAAAAAGACACAGTTTCGGGGGTGGAGAAGCTGTTCCGAATCTGCGCCATGACCAGGGTCGTTGCCAAGGTTGAGGTGGCTTCCTCGACCATCGGATTGTCGAGGGTATAGCGCCGCACGCCTTTGAAGACCCAGCGCCCCGGTTCGAGGGTCGCCTCGTTGGCCTCGATTCGCTCCTTGAAGGTCCCTGACGGATCGTAACGGTACACGGTGATGCCGGTCAGCAGCGCGCCCTGTCCGACGCTGCGGGCAGCGTTGATGATGCTTTGCCCCTCGCTGGTCGACTGGTTGAGCCAGAAGCCCGCGCCGTCCTGCGGCGCGCTGTCTGTGAAGAGCTTGGCTTCCATTCTCTTGCCGCGTTCCAGCATCTCCGCCGTCACGGGGTTGTAGACCGTGGTTGCCAGAATCCCGAGCAGGAGGGCGCTGACCAGGGCGGGGGTCGTGAACTGCCACGCCGAGATGCCCGCGGCGCGGGCGATCACGAGTTCGAGCCGCCGCGACAGCGCCAGGAACGACACCATCGCGCCGATCAGGATGCAGAACGGCATCAGCTTTTCGAGTGTCAGCGGCACGCGGAAAAATGCGGTCTGTGCAACGAACAGGACGGGCACATTCGGCAGGCTGCTCGCCCGGCGCATCAGTTCGATGTAATCGACCGTGATCACCAGAAAGAAGATCGCGCCAAACGTTCCGAGCGCTGCGATGACGAAACGCGCGGCGAAATAACGGGCAAGGATGGTTGTCACCATGCGCGGGATCGCCTCATGCGGATGCATGCCGCCGGACAAGCCGTGCGGTCGCAAGAACCCGAACGGACAGCGGTGCTTCTGTCCGAAAATCTGTGGTGCCGAGTGACCCCATCAGGCGGCGATATCCCCAAATCCAGCCGGTTCTCCGCCCTGCGCCCAGACCTTTTAAAAGGTCCCCCACGGGCGCTGGACCGGATCTTCCCGGCACATTCTTAGTTCATAGCATCCCTTTGATCGGTCAACAAAATGGCTGTGCTGGGGCTGACCGCTCCGCGTGGTTAATAAATCATTTGACGTGGCATTCCGGCCACGCGTCCGGAGGCCGAATCCTGCCACTGCGCAGGCATGCGCCCGAGCCGGTTGGCAGCGCCAGCGGGAAGGCGTCATAGTGGGGTGTCCGGCCAGATTCTGGCCTATTTGGAGGAGTTGCTAATGCCCGACGCCGTCAAGGTCGGCTTCGTTCCGTTTTCTGCCGCCCCGCGCGGTGTTCTCGCGGTCTTTTGCGACGACACGCTGAAGCTTGGCCCGGCCACCACCAAGGCGCTTGGCGTGGCCGCGAATGTCGTGAAGCGCGCTGCCGCCGCCAACCAGTTCAAGGGCAAGAGCGGCGCCGTATTGGACATTCTGGCGCCGGAAGGGCTGAAGGTCGGTCGTCTGATCGTGCTGGGCACCGGCAAGTCCGCGTCGCTCAAGGATGGCGACTTCATTAAATTCGGCGGCAAGATCGCGTCGAAGATCACGGCCGGAACCGAGACTGTTACGATTCTCGCTGAACTGCCGTCGGGCGCGATGAAGGCTTCTCAGGCGGCGGGTATCGCCTCGGGCGTGCGAATGCGCGCATATCGATTCGACCGCTACAAGACCAGGAACAAGGACGGCGACAACGCGCCGATGCGCACCCAGTTTTCCGTCGCGGTGGCTGACGTCGCCGCAGCACGGAAGGCTTTCTCGCCCGAGAATCATGTGGTCGACGGCGTGCTGCTGGCGCGCGATCTGGTCAACGAGCCGCCGAATGTGCTTTTCCCCGCCGAATTCGCGCGCCGCGCGACGCAGTTGCGCAAGCTCGGCGTGAAAGTCGAGGTGCTCGACGTCAAGGCCATGACCGCTCTCGGCATGGGTGCGCTGCTCGGTGTTTCGCAGGGCTCCGAGCATGATGGCCGCATGGTCGTCATGCGCTGGAACGGCGGCAAGGCCGGCGAGCAGCCGGTCGCCTTTATCGGCAAGGGCGTCTGCTTCGACACCGGCGGCATCTCCATCAAGCCCGCGGGCGGCATGGAGGACATGAAGGGCGACATGGGCGGCGCGGCCTGCGTGGTCGGCCTGATGCATGCGCTCGCGGCGCGCAAGGCGAAGGTGAACGTCGTCGGCGCGATCGGCCTTGTCGAGAACATGCCGGACGGCAACGCGCAGCGTCCCGGAGATATCGTCACATCGATGTCCGGCCAGACCATCGAGATCATCAACACCGACGCGGAAGGCCGCCTCGTGCTCGCGGACGTGCTCTGGTACGTCGCCAAGAAGCACAAGCCGAAGTTCATGGTCGATCTCGCCACCCTGACCGGCGCGATTCTGGTCGCGCTCGGCGTCGAATATGCCGGCATGTTCTCGAACGACGACAAGCTCGCGGAGCGTCTGACCGCGGCGGGGCAGGAGACCGGCGAGCGTGTCTGGCGCATGCCGCTCGGTCCCGAATACGACAAGCAGATCGATTCGCAGTTCGCCGACATGAAAAACACCGGCACACGCAACGGCGGCTCGATCACGGCGGCGCAGTTCCTGCAGCGCTTCGTGGACGAAACGCCGTGGGCGCATCTCGACATCGCGGGCACCGCGATGGGCGTACCCGCATCCGATCTCAGCCGCAGTTGGGGATCGGGCTACGGCGTGCGCCTGTTGAACCGACTGGTTGCGGATAACTACGAAGCGAAAAAGTAAGACAGAGCCGTCATTGCGAGGAGTGCTTGCGCGGATCCGGTGGCTCGCAATGACGGACCAACACAGTCAGACACGGCCGCCATGACCGAAGTCCTGTTCTATCATCTGCAAGACATGACGCTCGAGAGGGTGTTGCCGCCGTTGCTTGAGAAATCGCTTGAGCGTGGATGGCGCGTGGCTGTGCAGGCCGGGTCCGAGGAGCGGGCGGACGCGCTCGACGCGCATCTGTGGACCTATCGCGACGATTCCTTTCTGCCGCATGGAACCTGGCGGGACAGCGACGTGATGAACCAGCCCGTTGTGCTTGTCCTGGATGAAGGCAATCCGAACAACGCCACGGTCCGCTTCATCGTCGATGGCGCGGGATTGCCCAAGGATTGTGCGACCTATGAGCGGATCGTGATGGTCTTCAACGGCGATGACGATGAAGCGCTTGGCGCAGCGCGCGCGGCGTGGACCGATGGCAAGTCGCGCGGTCTCGATCTCACATACTGGCAGGCCGACGAACGCGGCAGATGGCAGAAGCGCGCTTAATGCGTGCGCGCGTTGAGACGGTGAACGCTCATCGGAGTTGATCCGATGCGGAGGCCGAGTCCGGGCCACTGTTAACAATACGGTCTTTTTTCGTTGACCTGACTGTCGGTTAGCCACCATGGTGCCGCAAAGGGATGGTGGAAGGCGGGTTCGCGCGACGAGAGCAAGGTGTTTCCTTCTCTCAACCGCGGGACTCGCAAGTGGTTGTTTATGCATTTGCTTTAAGGCATGAGCAGGTTCCTGAAAGCGCCGTCGGGGTGCTGAAGTTGGTGTGAGAACGAATTTGAACATCCCGCGTAAAGGCATCTCCGCACGGCATCTGGCAGCCCTCGTTATCGTGGCGCCGATGGTTTCCGGCTGTAGCGGATTCAGCGGACTGTCGGATTTCTCCATGAAGGACCAGGAGTGGTTCGCGCGTCCCGGTCGGATCTTCAAGGCGGGCAACAGCCGCATCGAAACACCGCCGCTGACGCCGACCGCGGAGATCACCCCGAACGATCTGGTTTCATCCGATGGTGCGTGCGCGGGCATGCCTGCGCCGAGCCCGGCGGACGCCAATGCGAACGCGTCGCCGGAAGCTGTGCCGGTGGCTCCGGCCGCACCGCCTGTCGCGCTCGGCCATACCGAATGTGACGTGGTGCGCGGCATCGGCGTTGCACCGGACAACGTCAACATGTCGAACAACGAGCGCGGCGACCGCGTCGCGCTGATCACATGGATGCATGGGCCAAGACCCGGCGCATATACTTTCACGTCGGGACGCCTGACCTCGATCGAACGTGTCGATGTACCCGAACCTCCGAAGCCCGCTCGCCCCGCAAAGAGAAAGCGCGGCTGATCTTTTGTCTTGATCGAAAACCTCAGCTCGCGGCTTCGTCGTAGGACGAACTCGCTTCCAGCCATGAATCTTCGGCGCGTTGCAGCGCCTCGCTGGCGCTGGCGCGGGCCTTGGTCAATTGCGCGGCCTGCTTGGGATCGCGCTTGAACAGATCGGGCAGCGCAAGTGCCGCATCGATCTTCGCGATGATGCCGGTGATCCGTTCGATCTCGCTTTCGGCATGGGCGATTTGCTGCTTGAGCGGAACGCGCTTTTCGCCCTTGGGACGCGCGGGCTTGTCGCGGCTGGTTGTTTCGCGGCCGGACGCGCGCATGCCGCGCGCCGTGAGCACGGAGCGGCGATAGTCGTCGAGGTCGCCGTCGTACGGCGTGACTGCGCGATCCGCCACCACCCACAACTGGTCCGCGCAGGCTTCAATCAGATAGCGGTCGTGCGAAACCATGATGATCGCGCCGGGGAAGTCGTTGATGGCTTCCGCCAGCGCCGCGCGGCTGTCGATGTCGAGATGGTTGGTCGGCTCGTCGAGAATGATCATGTTCGGGCCGTAGAAGGTCGCGAGCCCGAGCAGCAGCCGCGCCTTTTCGCCGCCCGACAGCGAACTCACTTTGGTATCGCCGGCCTTGCCGGAAAAGCCGATGGCGCCGACCCGCGCGCGGACCTTCGTCTCCGTCTCGTTCGGCATCAGCCTGCGCAGATGATCGTAGGCGGAACCGTCGAGATCGAGTTCGTCGGTCTGGTGCTGCGCGAAATAGCCGACCGACAGACTGGCGGCGCGCACCACCTTGCCCGAGAACGGCGCAAGCTTGCCCGCCAGCAGTTTCACCAGCGTCGATTTGCCGTTGCCGTTGGCTCCTAACAGGGCGATGCGGTCGTCGTTGTCGATACGCAGCGTGACCTTGTTGAGCACGGGCTTGTCCGGGTCGTACCCGACCGAGGCGCCATCGACGGCGATGATCGGCGGCGACAGGAGCTTCTCCGGCTCCGGGAACGTGATCTCGCGCACGTCCTGCGTCACCAGCGCCGTCACCGGCTTCATGCGTTCCAGCATCTTGACGCGGGACTGTGCCTGCTTTGCTTTCGATGCTTTCGCCTTGAACCGGTCCACGAACGCCTGAAGCCGCTTGCGCTCGTCCATCTGCTTCTTGGCGTGTTTCGCGTCGAGCATCTCGCGCGTCGCGCGCTGTTCCTCGAACGAGGAATAGGTGCCCTTGTAGAGCGTCAGCTTGCCGCGATCGAGATGCAGGATCTGATCGACCGAGGTGTCGAGCAGGTCGCGGTCGTGGCTGATGACGATGACGGTGCGCGGATAGCTGGCGAGGTGGTCCTCAAGCCAGAGCGTGCCTTCGAGATCGAGATAGTTGGTGGGTTCGTCCAGCAGCAAGAGGTCGGGGGCCGCGAACAGTGTCGCGGCCAGCGCCACGCGCATGCGCCAGCCGCCGGAGAATTCCTGACAGGCGCGGGCCTGATCCTCGGCGGAAAATCCGAGGCCCGACAGGATGGCGGCCGCGCGGGCAGGCGCGGAGTGGGCATCGATGTCCACCAGGCGGGTCTGGATGTCGGCGATACGGTTCGGGTCGGTGGCGGTTTCGGCTTCGTGCAGCAGCGCGGTTCGCTCCAGATCGGCCTTGAGCACCACGTCGATCAGGCTTTCCGGGCCGTCGGGTGCTTCCTGCGCCAGACTTCCGACGGTCCAGCGCGGCGGGATGGTGATCGAGCCGGTTTCCGTGGGCAGATCGCCGCGAATGGCATGAAACAGCGTGGACTTGCCGACGCCGTTGCGGCCGACAAAGCCGACCCGCGCGCCCGGCACGATCTGCACCGTGCTCTGGTCGATCAACAGCCGCCCGGCGATCCGGATCGAAATGTCATTGATGGAAAGCATGGCGGGCTTTTACGGAACAGGCCGCCGAACGCAACAGCTTTATCAGGCTGAATCACTTGGGTTGCGTGTCAAATGGACAAACCCCGTCGCGCCGAGAAGAGAGCCGGCGCGCGGGAAATTCAATGCGTGTCGTTTTCCAGCGCGGGGATGATCGAGGGGATCTGCTCGCGATCCAGTTCAGGCAGGCGCGCGATCAGTTCGCCCAGCCGTTCCGAGATGTTTTGCGGCTCGCGTCCCAATGCATCGCGCAGTCTTTCGCCGATGCCTTTGAGGACCGCTTCGCTGTGGATGTGGTCCAGTTGCACAACCGGAGCATTCAATCGGTTCGTCATGGCAAGCTCCAATTCGCTTCAAGCTTGATTCAATATCACGAGATCAATGCAGCAGGGCGCCGTTCGTTCATGCGTTCTTCCGGCATGGTTTGAAATGGGTAAAAATTTAAAGACCGGAACATGGAACCCGGAATGCAAAAAGACCGGCTGCCTGGGCAACCGGTCTTTGCAGTTTCAGAACGGAGAATTCAGTAGCAGCGATTCACGGTCCGCCAGCGCGGCCCCCACGGCGTGGCGACAAGGCGGCGCTGATAGCATCCCGCGTAGCTGCCGTAGTAACGCGGCGCGAAGCCGAAGCCCGGACCGCCCCAGTTGCGGTGGCCGTGATAACCGTAACCGCCGCCCTGCAGCGGACGAACGCTGTGCCATTCGCGCGCCGATGCATCGGAGGCGGTGAACGCCGTTGCGCCGAGCGCCGCGACGGCGGCGCATGCGAGGATGAGTTTCCGGATCATGATGATCTCCTTGTGAGAGGCAATGAGGGCGAACACCGATGGCTGACGATTGTTCGGCGACCCGATTGGTCGATGCCCTCACGCTAGGCCGGCAGCCCTGAACTGCGGCGGTATGGCGCGGTCAAAGGACATTCATCTCGATGAAATTGTTGTAAGTCTTGCGGGAGGCTGCCGACAACGGTATCGGGAGCGGGGTGCCGTCCATGCCGGACGCTGCGGCTGGTATACCAGCTTGCCGATGCACCACCGCGCCGTTATAAGCGCGGCAACCTCCAACATTGTTTCAAGGACACAAGACCATGGCGATTGAGCGCACCTTTTCGATCATCAAGCCCGACGCGACCGCGCGCAATCTGACCGGCGCCGTCAATGCCATCATCGAGAAGGCCGGACTTCGCATCGTTGCCCAGAAGCGCATCCTGATGACCCGCGCGCAGGCCGAAACCTTCTACGCCGTTCACAAGGCGCGTCCGTTCTTCGGCGAACTCGTCGACTTCATGATTTCCGGACCGGTGGTGGTTCAGGTTCTCGAAGGCGAGGGCGCGATCCTGAAGTACCGCGATGTGATGGGCGCGACCGATCCGTCGAAGGCCGCCGAAGGCACCATCCGCAAGGCGCACGCCAAGTCGATCGGCGAAAACTCCGTGCATGGTTCGGACGCTCCGGAAACGGCGATCGTCGAAATCGCACAGTTCTTCTCGGGGAATGAAATCGTCGGCTGATCATAACAGCCGCCAACAGCAAGTGGTCGGGGGGCCTTCGCCGTGGACTCGTTGATGCAGATTTTCGATCCAGCGCATATCAGCGCCTGGTTCGTTCAGTTCGAGAATGAAATTCAGCACCCTCAGTTCTGGGTGGCGCTGACCAAGATCATCTGGATCAACGTTCTGCTCTCCGGTGACAACGCGCTCGTCATCGCGCTGGCCTGCCGCAACCTGCAGCCCAAGCAGCGCGTCTGGGGCATGATCCTCGGCGCGGGCGTCGCTGTCCTGCTTCGCGTCATCTTCACCGGCATCGTCGCCTCGCTGATGGCAATGCCGTATCTGAAGCTGATCGGCGGTCTTGCGCTGCTCGTGATCGCGGCCAAGCTGCTGGTTCCCGAAAAGGAAGACGAAGACGGCGTGCAGGCGGCGGCCCATCTGTGGGCTGCCGTGCGCATCGTCGCCGTCGCCGACATCATCATGAGCCTCGACAACGTGATCGCGGTTGCGGCCGCGGCCAACGGCAGTCTGGTGCTCATGATGCTCGGACTTGCAATCAGCATTCCGATGATCGTCGCGGGTGCCGCGCTGATCATGGCGCTGCTGGATCGTCTGCCGGCTCTGGTGTGGCTGGGCGCGGCGCTGCTCGGCTGGATCGCGGGCGAGGTGATCGCCACCGATCCGGCGGTCGCGCCGTGGCTGCATCGTGCTCTCGGCGGTCACATCGCTCTCGATATCGACACGACCTCGACGC
>Ga0153956_1002321_pt1 | contig 14269 bp, 14 predicted proteins | sample TSFL040MetaG_FD_104704 | JGI IMG/M metagenome (GOLD analysis project Ga0153956, IMG submission 104704) | Attine ant fungus gardens microbial communities from Florida, USA - TSFL040 MetaG | ecosystem: Host-associated > Fungi > Mycelium > Unclassified | place: USA: Florida, Wekiwa Springs... | reverse complement strand
GCTCTCCCACGGTTGTAGCCGGAGGGTGGACGGGCGACATCGCCAAGCGCCGGGGACGATGGCCATCGGCCCCGGCGCTCAGTCGCTTCCATCGCACAGAACTGCGTTCAGGTAGATACAAGGGTGGATCGCCCGCGAAGCGGGCGAGACGGGTGAGGGGTGCCACAAGCTCAAAGCCTGGAATTACCCCTCATCCGTCGGGAACTTCGTTCGCGCCACCTTCTCCCACAAGGGGAGAAGGAAGGAAAAGTGCGCGCCGCCCCCGTCTTGCTCCCGCCACCGAATCCTCTCACAACTTGCGTCCGGAGCACAGGGAGGTCGCTGATGATGAAGCTGTACTGGTCGCCGCGGACGCGGTCGTTCACGACGCTGTGGCTGATGGAGGAAACCGGCGTTCCTTATGAGCGCGTGCTGATCGACATCCACAAGGGATCGCAGCGCACGCTGGAATTCCTCGAAGTCAATCCGATGGGCAAGGTGCCGGCGCTGGCCGACGGCGAGGCCACCATGGCGGAAGCGGCCGCGATCTGCGCCTATGTGGCCGAGCGCTGTCCCGCTGCGAAACTGGCGCCCGATCTCGGCGACGTGCATCGCGCCAAGTATCTCTATTGGCTGTTCTTCGCGCCGGGCTGCATCGAACCGGCGATCGCGCAGATGGCCACCAAGATGGAGCTCGATCCGGTGGCCGCCGGCTGGGGCGATGCGCAGCGGGTGTTCGACGTGCTGGAAGCCGCGCTCGAGGAAGGGCCGTGGATTCTCGGCCAGCAGTTCTCGGCCGCCGACATCGCCATCGGCTCGGGACTCAACTTCGCCGTCCGCATGTTCAAGATGGTGCCGTCACGCCCGGCTTTCGATCGCTACCTGGATCGCTGCGCGGCACGGCCGGCTTTCAAACGCGCTGAAGAATTGGCGTCGGGGGAAAAGGTGTAGCGAATCGCTTCTCAACTCCGCTCCTCATCCTGAGGAGCATGCCGAAGGCATGCGTCTCGAAGGATGGTTGTACCCGCAGAATCGCACCAGCTCATGGTTCGAGACGCGCGCCGATCGGCGCGCTCCTCACCATGAGGGACGGCGTTACGCATCCAGGCGCTTGAACACCAGCGTCGCGTTGGTGCCGCCGAAGCCGAACGAGTTCGACAGCACGGCGCCGAGCTTGGCGTTGTCGATGCGCTTGCGGACGATCGGCATGTCGGCGAATACCGGATCGAGTTCGGTGATGTTCGCGCTCTCGCAGATGAAGCCGTTATTCATCATCAGCAGCGAATAGATCGCTTCCTGCACGCCGGTGGCGCCGAGCGAATGGCCGGTCAGCGACTTGGTGGCCGCAATCGGCGGGCACTTGTCCTCGTTGCCGAACACCTTGCGGATCGCCTCGATTTCCGGCGGATCGCCGGCCGGCGTCGAGGTGGCGTGCGGGTTGATGTAGTCGATCTTGATGCCGCCGGTGCTGGCCAGCGCCATCTTCATGCAGCGCTCGGCGCCTTCGCCCGACGGTGCGACCATGTCGTAGCCGTCCGAGGTGGCGCCGTAGCCGATGATCTCGCCGTAAATGCGCGCGCCGCGCGCTTTGGCGTGTTCGAGTTCTTCCAGCACCAGCACGCCCGCGCCGCCGGCGATGACGAAGCCGTCGCGATTGACGTCATAGGCGCGAGAGGCGACGGACGGCGTGTCGTTGTATTTGGAGGACATCGCGCCCATGGCGTCGAAGAACACCGACAGCGTCCAGTCCAGTTCCTCGGAACCGCCGGCGAACACGATGTCCTGCTTGCCCCACTGGATCGTCTCGTAGGCGTTGCCGATGCAGTGGTTCGAGGTCGCGCAGGCGGACGAGATCGAATAGTTCACGCCCTTGATCTTGAACCAGGTGGCGAGCGTCGCCGACGCGGTGGATGACATCGCCTTGGGCACTGCGAACGGGCCGACGCGTTTCGGTCCCTTGGTGCGGGCGATGTCGGCGCCCTCGACGATGGTGCGGGTCGACGGGCCACCAGATCCCATGATGATGCCAGTGCGTTCGTTGGAGACGTCGGACGGTTCAAGCCCGGAATCGCGGATCGCCTGCTCCATGGCGATGTGGTTCCAGACGCCGCCTTCCGCAAGAAAGCGCATCGCCCGGCGGTCGATCATGCCTTCGGGATTGAGCGTCGGCCTGCCATGGACCTGGGAACGGAATCCAAGCTCGGCGTATTTCTCCGCCCCGGTAATGCCCGGCTTCGCCTCATGCAGGCTTGCAAGCACTTCCTGCGTGTTGTTTCCGATTGATGAGACAATGCCCATCCCCGTGACGACAACCCGTCTCATGATCGTCTCGCCCTCTGAAGTTCGTTGCGTTTCACGCTGTTATGGACTCTGGCGGTGCCCCCCACGGAAACCGCCGTCGATAGGCAGTGGTCAGCTTACGTTCCCGACTGCGTTGCGCCGTCCTGCTTGAACAGGCCGACCTTCAGATCCTTTGCCCGATAGATAATCTCGCCGTCGGCCGAAAGCGAGCCGTCGGCAATGCCGAGCCACAATTTCGAGCGCATCACGCGCTTGATGTCGATGGTATAGATCACCTTCTTGATGTTGGTCAGAACCTGGCCGGTGAACTTCAGGTCGCCGAGGCCGAGCGCGCGGCCCGGTCCGATGCCGCCGGACCAGCCGAGAAAAAAACCGACCATCTGCCACATGGCGTCGAGGCCGAGGCAGCCTGGCATCACCGGGTCGTTCTTGAAATGGCAGGCAAAGAACCACAGGTCCGGATGGACATCGAGTTCGGCCTGGATGAATCCCTTGCCGTATTCGCCGCCGTGATCGTTGATCTCTGTGATGCGGTCGAACATCAGCATCGGCGGGAGTGGAAGTTGGGCGTTGCCGGGCCCGAACAGTTCCCCGCGGCCGCAGGCCAGCAGATCTTCGTAGGAATAGCTGTTTCGTCGTTCCTGCAACATGCCGGTCTTTCTGGGTCCACTACCTGTCCAACGGCCGATTTTAACCAAGACGGCCGTATAGAATCGCTCCAAACTGCCCGGGAACTTGCCCCGATGCCGGCTCTCTATCATACGTGTGGTAAGCGGCAAAGCGGCGCTTTGTCGGCATTTAGCGGCAGATTCGCGCGTAAATGCGATGCTGCAGTGCAGGGTTCCGCGGCCGGATGCGGCTAGTTGCGAGAATCTTGCATCTGGACACCCCGGTTTCTATATTATTGGGGAATTCGCGAGTACATTTGCGTAAACGTGGCAGGATGACCGACGTGGATATGAGCGACACCGTTTCGATGATGGATGACGCGACTGCGGTTGCCGAAATCAATCATGGCCGCCAGCCGGCCCTGACGGGCTGCCCGTGGCATGACGTCAACGAAATGCTGCAGTCGGTGGGCCTGCGTCCCACCCGCCAGCGCATGGCGCTGGGCTGGCTCCTGTTCGGCAAGGGCGCGCGCCACCTCACCGCGGAAATGCTCTATGAGGAAGCTACCCTCGCCAAGGTTCCGGTGTCGCTCGCGACGGTCTACAACACGCTGAACCAGCTCACCGATTCCGGCCTGCTCCGTCAGGTCAGCGTGGACGGCACGAAGACGTATTTCGATACCAACGTCACCTCGCATCACCACTATTACTTCGAAAACAACCACGAACTGGTCGACATCCCGAACCAGAACCTGGTTCTGACCAAGATGCCGGACGTGCCGGAAGGCTTCGAAGTCAGCCGCATCGACATGGTCGTCCGTCTGCGCAAGAAGCGTTGAGCGACGTCTTCGAGTTTCTATTCTTCCTTATTTCGGCTATTAGCTTGCTCCGGCCCTCATCCTGAGGGCGGTCGTCTTCGACCGCGTCTCGAAGGATGAGTTGTCGCGCTCCTTCAGTCATGGTTCGAGACGCGCGCCTTCGGCGCGCTCCTCACCATGAGGACGGTGTGCGCTATTTCCTGCGCGGGCGTTTCGCCGGCGCATTATTCCCCACCGCCGCCACGATCGCGCGCGCCAGCGCTCGTCCGGTGCATTCGTAGCCGTCGGCGGAATTGTGCAGTCCGTCCCAACTCACCAGCGCGCTCATGGGCACGCCGCGCTCGACGGTGCGGCGCATCAGGTTGAAGCGCGAGAACAGCGGGACGCCTTCCTGCCGCGCAGCGTCCGCGATGCTCGCCTGCATCTTCCCGTAATTCGATGCCAGGATCACCGGTGCATATTGCTGGTCGATCAGGATCACGTCGGCACCCGCGGCCTTCAGTTGCCGAATGCCGTCCGCGATCGTGCCGGTCAGGTTGTCCGCGCTTTGCAGCCAGGTGACATCGTTGGTGCCGATCTGCCAGAGCACCAGATCCGGCTTGTGCGCGATGACGTCGCGTGGAAAGCGCGCGATGTTGCCCGGGATGGTGTCGGCGTTGCGGCCGCTGTTGACGACATCGACCCGAACGCCCGGCTTTAATTGTTGAAGCTCGGTTTTCAGCCTGCCGGGGTAGGTGAAGGCAGGATCGGACTGCCACAGGCCGACCGTGGATGACGATCCGATGGCGACGATACGCAGCGGTGCATTGGTCGCCAGCACGTCCGCCGTGCGCGGAAGGGCCGTCGCATGAGAGAGGCGTTGATCGATCGCAAGACAGGTTTCGACGGGCGATTGTGCAAACGCAGCATGCGACGTCAGGGCAAATGCCAAGGTCAATGCCAAGATCAATGCGAAGGCCGCCCGGCCGATGCGCATGCGCTCAATTCACTTTCTCGTCGGGATAGACGCCCCACAGGCGTTCCTGTTCGATCCAGCCGTCAAAGCCGGTACCGATGATCCGGCACCAGCCGTCGCGGCAGCGCTTGACCTGAGCCAGCACGCCGGCCTGCAGCCGTGCCGCAACCGCGCTTTTCGCATCCGGATCGTCATGGATGCTGGCGAGTTCGTCCTTGTGCTTCATGGTCACGACGGCAGTGCGGCGGCCGGACAGCAGGGAGTGATAAACCCAGCCCTCGGCGCCCTCGGAATCGCGGATGCGGCGCCAGTTTTCATATTCCGCGGTGATTTCCACCGGCAGGCCGGAACGGGTGTAGACCCAGGAGACGTCGTTGTCCTTGGTGGGGCCGCCTCGCACGTTCACATGGTCTGATTTGAGGCTGACATAGCGGGGCACCGGGAGGCCGCTAGGGCCGAGCGGAAGGTCTGCGGTGGCTGCGATTGCCGGGTCGATCGCCATATTGACCGCGACGGCGATCCCGATCATCGCCAATGCCGCATACGCACAACGCCCGAACGCCATTACCTTAACCCTCGACCCATTCCATCGCCGCCGCGCCGTACGCGCCCGCTGGGTTCTTGTTTCAGCCGGGTCTTCTGCTAGAGAGAACCCAAGCCTCAAGACGCCGGGAAGTGTCGGGGAACCCGAGAAAGCGGCATATTCGCGCGGTTGCCGGAGTTTCGATCAACCGGGTTAATGCGGGCTGAACGGAGCAAACGCGAGTGAGCGAGATATGTCGGTAAAGAAGAAACCTCTCGTCGTCGTCACGCGCCGCCTGCCGGAGTCCGTCGAGACGCGGATGCGCGAATTGTTCGATGCCCGCATCAATATCGACGATGTGCCGATGACGCAGGAGCAACTGGCCGAGGCGGTGCGTACCGCCGACGTGCTGGTGCCGACGGTGTCCGACGAAATCACCAAGGAGCTGCTCGACCAGCCGGATATCCGCGTCAAGCTGATCGCCAATTTCGGCAACGGCGTCGACAATATCGATGTGACTGCCGCCCATGCGCACGGCATCACCGTCACCAACACGCCGAAGGTGCTGACCGAGGACACGGCCGACATGACCATGTCGCTGATCCTCGCGGTGCCGCGCCGCCTGATCGAGGGCGCGTCGATCCTGACCGAGGGCAAGGACTGGCAGGGCTGGTCGCCGACCTGGATGCTCGGCCGGCGACTCGGCGGCAAACGCCTCGGCATCATCGGCATGGGTCGTATCGGACAGGCCGTGGCCCGCCGCGCCAAAGCCTTCGGGCTGCAGATTCACTATCACAACCGCAAGCCGGTCGCCCCGATGATCGCCGACGAACTCGGCGCGACCTATTGGGATTCGCTCGACCAGATGCTGGCGCGCATGGACATCATCTCGGTGAACTGCCCGCACACGCCGGCGACTTTCCATCTGCTGTCGGCGCGCCGCCTCAAGCTGATCCGCAGGGACGCCTATATCGTCAACACCGCGCGCGGTGAGATCATCGACGAGGAAACGCTCACCAAGCTGATCGAAGGCGGTGACATCGCCGGCGCCGCGCTCGACGTGTTCGAGCACGAGCCCGCGGTGAATCCGAAACTGGTGCGTCTCGCCAGGGCCGGCAAGGTCGTGCTGCTGCCGCATATGGGATCGGCCACGGTCGAAGGCCGTGTCGAGATGGGCGAGAAGGTCATCATTAACATCCGCACCTTCCTCGACGCCCACAAGCCGCCGGACCGCGTGCTGCCGAATATGCTGTGACCCGTAGGGTGGGCAAAGCGAAGCGTGCCCACCATCAAGTGCGGTGAAGGAAAGGTGGGCACGCTTCGCTTTGCCCACCCTACAACGACGGCCTCTATTTCCTTCGAAACATCAGATACGCGGCCTTGCGGCCTTCGCGCGTGGCTTTGCGGCCGTAGCGGGTCATCGTGTAGTTCGGCCACGGCTGCCGCCAGTCGTCCGCGCGCTCCGCGAGCCAGATGAAATCCGGCGCGCGCATGACGTGCTGGAGCGTCCAGGCGACATAGCTCTCGATGTCGCAGACGAAGCGGAATTCGCCTGAAGGCATGAGGACGCGGGCCATCTTCGCCAGCGTGGCATCCTGCACGAAGCGGCGTTTCCAGTGTTTCTTCTTCGGCCACGGATCGGGATGAATCAGGTCGATCCGCCTGAGCGATCGCGCCGGCGCCCAGTCGAGCAGTTCGGCGGCGTCGCCGGCGACGAGCCGGATATTGCGGATGTTCTGCGCCTCGATCTGCACCAGGATCTTGGCCATGCCGTTGATATAGGGTTCGCAGCCGATGAAGCCGATTTCGGGATGCGCGAGCGCTTCCGCCACCAGATGCTCGCCGCCGCCGAAGCCGATTTCGAGGCGGACGGCTTCGACCTCGCCGCCGAACAGCGTGCGCAGGTCGTCAGGCGCCGGCTGGGTGATATCCACGGTGAGGGCCGGCAGCAGCTCGGCCATCAGGCCGGCCTGGTGGTCGCGCAGCTTGTGGCCCTTGCGGCGCCCGAAGAAGGAGCCGGTATAGCGCTTGGTGTCGTCGTCAGTCGTCATCGCGCGGTGATAGCGCCGAAATACGCATCGCGCCATCGGTGCGATGTCGAATTGCCGTCGAAATGGATTGTAGGGTGGGCAAAGGCGCGCTTGCGCCGTGCCCACCAGTGTTGCCGACGCACGACGTGGTGGGCACGCTTCGCTTTGCCCACCCTACGACTACGATTTTGCGCTGAATCGCGTCCGGGACACGGGGCAAATTTTAATGCTGTTCCGGCGCTTCGCGGGCGGCGATCTGCTCGACGAGATCGACGATGCTGCGGCGAAGCTTGGCGTCGGCGATGCGGGTGAATGCGCGCGTCAGCGCGAGGCCCTCGGTGGAGGCGAGGAAGTCCGAGACGTAAGTGGGCGAGGATGCCTCGCTGAAACCGTTCGCGGTCGCGCCCGGCCCGCCTTCGAACAGAAACGAAACCGGCACCTGAAGAATTTCGGCGATCTGCTGCAGGCGGCTGGCGCCGACTCGGTTGGTGCCCTTTTCGTACTTCTGCACCTGTTGGAACGTCAGCCCGAGCGCCTCGCCCAATTTCTCCTGACTCATGCCCAGCATGATACGGCGCATGCGCACGCGGCTGCCGACATATTTATCAACGGGATTGGGCGCTTTCGTCGACATCTCAACTACTCCTGATCAATCATTGGGCGACGGGGCACGGAGACATCCGTCAACAGAAAGGCGGCTTCGCCATCGGTCCGCCGGTATTTCAATAGTCATGACAGTGGTATAATTTTCCTGAATGGAAAATCCGCAAGCAACGGCGCCATGGTCTCAAGCACTGACAAACATAGCTAGCTTAAAAAAGCAATTACCGAAGGCATTTCGATCTTGTCGGGAATGCCGCGGGGCGCCGTCACCCTTTCGGATATTCAAACGTCCTGGCTAATACGCGCCTCTGATACGTCGCCGTGCCGCCAATATGATGGCCAGGGCAATGCCGATGGCGGCTGGAATGTCACCTGTTTTCGAATACGGGGTGGGCGGAATCGCCGCCGGCAGCCGCGCGTCCAGCACGCCCTCGACGCCGAGGCCGAGTTGTCCGGTGATGCGTCCGAGCGGGTCGATCACGGCTGAAATTCCGGTGTTGGCGGCGCGCACGAGGGGCAGGCCTTCCTCGATCGCCCGCATGCGGCTTTGCTGCAGATGCTGGTAGGGGCCGGTCGAAATGCCGAACCAGCCGTCATTGGTGAGATTCACCATCCAGCCGGGACGATCGCTGGGAATGACGATCTCATCGGGGAAGACGGCTTCGTAGCAGATCAGCGGCAGCACCTTCGGCATGCCGGGCACGTCCATCGCCTTGCGCCGTGTGCCCGGAATGAAGCCGCCATGGACCTTGGTGAGCTGCTGGAGGCCGATCTTCTCAAGCAGGGTCTGGAACGGCAGAAATTCGCCGAACGGCACCAGATGCAGCTTGTCGTAGACGGAGAGCAGCGTGCCGTCGTGATCGATCACATAGATCGAATTGTAGGCACGGGTGACGCGCGTGCCGGGCGGCTGATCGGGCGGCCGCACCGCGCCGGTGATCAGCACCGTTCCTTTCGGCAGCAGGTCCGCGATCTGCGCCAGCGCATCCGGCTCGCGCGACAGGAAGAACGGGAAAGCCGACTCCGGCCAGATCACGACATTGACCGAGCCGATGCCGCTGTTGTCGGGTCCGGTCGCGCGGTCGGAGAGCGCGAGATATTTGCTCATCACATCCGCCTTGGCGGAGTAGTTGAAGCGCTTATCCTGCGAGATCGCGGGCTGCATGATGCGCAGCTTCACATCGGCGACGTATTGCGTCGGCGTGCGGGTGAGACGAATGACGCCGAAGACACCCATCGCCACCAGAAGCGAAAGCGCCAGCACCGGGGCGAGCCACGGGCGCTGCGTGCGCGAGCGGCTGTCGATCAGCACGGCGGGCGATGCAAAAATCGCCACCGCAAGAAACGTCATGCCCCACAGGCCGATCAGCGACATGGTTTGCGCCAGCGCCAGCGGCTCGGTGAGCGCGTAGCCGAACGCATTCCATGGAAAGCCGGTCAGCATGTGCCCGCGCAGCCATTCGCCGATGGTGAGGCTGGCTGCCAGCGCGAGCAGCCGCGCGGCATCCCGGGTCCAGAGCAGGCGGGCGAGGGCGAAGCCGAGCGCGCTGTAGAGTGCGAGATAGGCCGGCAAGCCGCAGATGGCGGCAGGCAGCAACCAGGCGAACGTGTCCGCATCGACCAGGAAGGCGTAGCCGATCCAGTAAAGTCCCGGCACGAAATAGCCGAAGCCGAACCACCAGCCGGCCATGGCGGCGGCGGGAATGCCTCGCATCCTGCCGGCTGCGGCGCCGTCGATCAGCCAGACGGCGACCGGAAAGGTGATGAACAGAATCGGCCAGGCGTTGAACGGCGCCATCGCCAGCGACGACGCCGCGCCGGCCAGGAAAGCGATGGCGGCACGCTTCCAGCCCCAGGCAAGAATGATGCTGAGTGCGATCTGTCGCAGTTTCCGAGCAATCACGAGGTTCCCGCGCTGTCTCCGGAGGGGGGCGGATTCGCAGGGTCGGTCGATTGCGAATGGGCGATGTCGGTTTCGGCGCCGCGCTTGCGCGGCCCGCGCGTGCGTGGTGCGGGGCGTTCCTTGCGCGGGCCGATGCGCAGCCGTTTGACGCGGCGCGGATCGGCGTCGAGCACTTCGATTTCGAATTCGCCGGGGCCGGCGATCACTTCGCCGCGCACAGGCAGGCGGCCGACCTGGGCGACGATATAGCCGCCCAGCGTTTCCACGTCCTCGCCGTCTGCGCCCGTCTCGAAATCCTGTCCGATCATGTCGCGGGCATCGTCGAGCGTGGTGCGGGCATCGGCGATGAAATAGTCGCCCTGCTTGACGATCGAGGGCGGCTCCTCGCTGTCGTGTTCGTCGTCGATTTCACCGACGATCTGCTCGACGATGTCCTCGATGGAGACGAGGCCGTCGGTGCCGCCGTATTCGTCCACCACCAGCGCGAGATGCAGGCGCTCGGCCTGCATCTGCGCCAGCAGATCGATGGCGCGCATCGACGGCGGCACATAGAGCAGTTTGCGGATGATCGCGGTTTCGGCGACGGTCCGTGCGAGATCGACGGCGCGCAGGTCGAGGCCGGCGGGCAGCGGCTTCTTGCGCTTCGATGCGGTCGGCTTGGGCTCGCTGCGCGCCGTGGTCGTCATGTAGCCGAGCATGTCGCGGATGTGGACGATGCCGACGGGGTCGTCGAGCGTCTCGTTGTAGACCACGAGGCGTGAGTGGCCGGCGCTCTCGAACAGGCTCATGAGCTCGCCGAGCGAGATATCCTGCTTCACCGCCACGATGTCGGAGCGATGCACCATCACGTCGGCGATGCGGCGTTCGTTGAGATCGAGAATGTTGCGCAGCATGGTGCGCTCGGTGGTGGTGAAGCCGGTCTCCTCAGGTTCGGAGGCATCGAGCACCACCTGCAGGTCGGCACGCACCGATCCGGTCTTCCATCCGAACAGCGAACGGATCGCGCGGGTCAGCCAGTTCTCGGCGGCGGGCCTGATAACCTCGCCGTCATGCACCACCGCAGGCAGGTTGTTCGCGCTGTTGTTACTATCGCCCTCCGGCATGTCAGGCCACCTTGTCCTGATCCGCATAGGGGTCGGGAATGCCGAGCGTTGCAAGAATCTCGCGTTCGAGTTGTTCCATCTCCTCGGCTTCCTCGTCGTTCTCATGGTCGTAGCCGACAAGATGCAGGAAGCCGTGCACGGCGAGATGGCTGAGGTGATGGGCGAACGGCTTCCCTTCCTCATCCGCCTCGCGGCGCGTCGTCTCATAAGCGATGGCGATGTCGCCGAGCATCATCGGCATGTCGTCCGGCACCGCGGCCCCTTCCGGCGGCTGCAGGGCGGGAAACGACAGCACGTTGGTCGCCTTGTCCATGCCGCGCCAGTTGTTGTTCAGCGTGCGAATGCCGGCATCGTCGGTGAGCATCACCGCGAGTTCGGCATCGGCCGTGTCGTCCGCGACCATGGCGGAGGCTGCTTCGATGGCGCGATGAATGATCGTATCGGCCTCGGTCTCGACGGACCAGCAATCGGCGACGACGAGAACTTCGGTCGCGGGTGGAATATGCGTCGTCATTGGATAATGATTTTTCTCATCGGCGGACGATATCGCAAGCCCGTCGTTCGTTCTGGTTGTTTCTACTGGACTTTGATCCGGTAGCTCTGAATCCGGACGCGACGCTCGAATGGTTCGGTGCTGCCGGATCACATTCTAATCCCTAGCGGCCGGTGCTTTTGCCGCAGGCTTCGGCGCTGCTCCCTCATAGGCGGCGACGATGCGTGCCACCAGTTCATGGCGAACCACGTCTTCGCCCTTGAAATGCACCTGCGCGATGCCTTCAACGCCGTCGAGCAGGCGCACGGCTTCGGACAGGCCGGAGACCTGCCCGTTCGGCAGGTCCACCTGCGACGGGTCACCGGTGATGATCATGCGGCTGTTCTCGCCGAGGCGCGTCAGAAACATCTTCATCTGCATCGATGTGGTGTTCTGCGCTTCGTCGAGGATGATTGCGGCGTTGGTCAGCGTGCGCCCGCGCATGAAGGCGAGCGGCGCGATTTCGATTTCGTTGGCGGCAAGCGCGCGCTCGACGACGCGCGCATCCATCAGGTCGTACAGCGCATCATAGATCGGGCGCAGATACGGATCGACCTTTTCCTTGAGGTCGCCGGGCAGGAAGCCGAGGCGCTCGCCGGCTTCGACGGCGGGGCGCGACAGGATGATGCGATCGACTTCCTTGCGCTCGAACAGCATGCAGGCATGCGCCACCGCAAGCCACGTTTTGCCGGTGCCGGCGGGGCCGACGCCGAACACGAGTTCGTTGCTCTTGAGCGCGCGGATATATGAGTCCTGCGCGGCGGTGCGCGCCCGCACCGGGCGCTTGCGCAGATTGATCGCCTCGAAATTCGAGATCGGCTTCGACGGATGTTTCGGGTCGAACGGAAACAGCGAGCCCTGCGCCAGCGTGGCGCGGATCGCGCCTTCAACATCGCCTTGCGCGAGTTCATGGCCCTGCGCGGCCTGCGTATACAGCATCTCCAGCACGCGGCGGCCGGCGTCGCAGGCGTCGCGGGTGCCGGTGAGGGTGATGTGATTGCCGCGGCTGTCGACGACCACGTTGAGCCGTCGCTCGATCAAAGCGAGGTTCCGGCCGTAGGGGCCGACCAGCGCGGAGGCCGCGCGGTTGTCGTCGAAGTCGACGACGACTTGCGTCTCGGCCTGGGTGGGGAAGTCGGGTTTGCGAGCAGCGAGCGGTGACGAATCCGATGCACTCTTGGGCAAGAATTCAGGCTCCCGTGGCGGTGAGGACTGGCTGCGAAAATGTCGTTGGCGAATCTGTCGCGGATGGGCCGCTCGCGAGCGTGCCGAGCAGGCTGTAGCGCTCAAGGCTCTCGATATGGACCGACAGCACCCGGCCGATGATGTCTTCGGAGGCCATCACATGGGCCGGTTGCAGATAGGCCGTGCGGCCGACGATCTGGCCCGGATTGCGCGCCGCGCGTTCGAACAGCACATCGACTGTCCGGCCCACGGCAGCCTTGTTGAAGGCCGCCTGCTGGCTGTCGATCAGGGTCTGTAACCGCGTCAGTCGCTCGTCCATGTCGGCCTGTGACACCGTCTCCTGCAACTCCGCGGCCGGCGTACCCGGGCGCGGCGAATACTTGAACGAATACGCACCAGCGTATCCGATTTGTGTGACGAGTGCGAGTGTGTCGGAAAAATCCTGTTCCATCTCGCCGGGAAAGCCGACGATGAAATCCGACGTAAAAGCAATGTCTTGCCGCGCGGTACGGAAACGATCGATGACACGGCGGTAATCATCCGCTGTATGTTTTCTGTTCATCGCGGCCAGAATGCGGTCGGAACCCGACTGCACCGGCAGATGCACGAACGGCATCAGCGCCGGCAGGTCGCGATGCGCCGCGATCAATGTGTCCTCGACGTCGCGCGGATGGCTGGTGGAATAGCGGATGCGGACGATGCCGGGAATCTCGGCGAGGCGATAGATCAGCGTGCCGAGCGCCCAGGCGCGGCCGTCCGGGCCTTCGCCGTGATAGCCGTTGACGTTCTGGCCGATCAGCGTGATCTCGCGCACGCCGTTGTCGGCGAGGCGCTTCACGTCATCGACGATCTGTGCGACGGGGCGCGAAACCTCCGCGCCGCGCGTGTAGGGCACCACGCAGAACGTGCAGAACTTGTCGCAGCCTTCCTGCACCGTCACGAAAGCGGACACGCCGCGGGCGCGGATCGCGGCCGGCTTCGGCGGCGGCAGGAAGCCGAATTTGTCCTCAACGGGAAACTCAGTATCGAGCGCGCGCTCGCCACCGCGCGCTTTGGCCAGCAATTGCGGCAGGTTGTGATAGCTCTGCGGCCCGACCACGACATCGACCACGGGCGCGCGGCGGATGATCTCGTCGCCTTCGGCCTGCGCAACGCAACCGGCGACCACCACATTCATCTGCTTGCCGGCCTGCGCCGCCTCGGCCTTGGCGAGGCGCAGCTTGCCGAGTTCGGAATAGACCTTCTCGGAGGCCTTTTCGCGGATGTGGCAGGTATTGAGGATCACCAGATCCGCGTCGTCGGCATTCGCCGTCTCGACGAATCCCTCAGGCGCCAGCGTGTCCACCATGCGCTGGGCATCGTAGACGTTCATCTGGCAGCCGAAGGATTTGATGTGCAGCTTGCGCGGCGCGGTCATGATGTAACGTTTTCTGGAACCTGCAAAAGCGCGTCTCGCGCGCAGGGCTCAATTATAGACTTATGCCGGGAAAATCCAGCGCTGGCGGCAAATTATAATTATAACAATGAGTTACGTCGAGGTGCCGGCGGCGATCAGCGCCGGCAGTTGCCGCATGTCGTCGAACACCAGATGTGCGCCGGCCGCCTGCAATGTCGCGGCGGTGGCCGGGCTGCAGTGAGCGCCGCCGTGGAAGCCGAATACCGTCATGCCCGCGGCCACCGCGCCGGTGACGCCGTGGATGCTGTCCTCGATCACCACGCAGCGCGCGGG
>Ga0153956_1002320_pt1 | contig 14273 bp, 9 predicted proteins | sample TSFL040MetaG_FD_104704 | JGI IMG/M metagenome (GOLD analysis project Ga0153956, IMG submission 104704) | Attine ant fungus gardens microbial communities from Florida, USA - TSFL040 MetaG | ecosystem: Host-associated > Fungi > Mycelium > Unclassified | place: USA: Florida, Wekiwa Springs... | reverse complement strand
CCACGCCCCCTACCACCACGGCCGCCACCGGTCCGACGAGGGCCGCGAGCAGGCCCGATTCGGCCTCGCCAAGCTCGTTCGAGGCGGAAATGAACAGGCCCGACACCGCCCCGACGCGACCGCGCATCTCGTTCGGCGTCGAAAGCTGGACCAAGGATTGACGGACATAGACCGACAGCATGTCGGCCGCGCCGAGGACCGTCAGGCAGGCAAGCGATAGCGGCATCCAGCGCGATATGCCGAAGCCGATCGTCGCCACGCCGAAGATCGCGACGGCGATCAGCATGCGGACGCCGGCGCGGCGGCTGAGCGGGCGGTGCGAGAACCACAAAGCCGTCGCCATTGCGCCGACTGCCGGCGCGGCGCGCAAATGGCCGAGCCCGGTCGGCCCGACCTTGAGCACGTCGTGCGCGAAAGCCGGCAGCATGGCGGTCGCGCCGCCGAGCAGGACGGCGAACAGATCGAGCGAGATTGCGCCGAGCACCAGGCGGTTGTGCCGGACATAGGTGATGCCTTCGACCATCTGGCGCCACGGATTGGGCGACCGGTCGAGCGTCGGCGATCCGATCGGCCGGATCATGATCGTCGCGAACACGGCGACGCCGAACATTGCCGCGCTGACGATGTGCGGCATGACCGGGGCCCAGGCGTAGAGATAGCCGCCGAGCGCCGGACCAAGGATCGATCCGATACGCGACGCGATGGCATTGGTCGCAATAGCGCGGGGCAGGACATGCGCCGGAACCAGCTGCGGCGCCAGCGCGCCAAGCGCGGGGTTCGAGAATGCCCGCGCGATGCCGAGGAGGACGGCGACGAAGAACAAGGGCGCGAGGCTGATCGACCCTGTCGCGCTGCACCAGGCAAGAATCGCCGCGCAGAAGGTCTGCAGCGTCAGGCACAGCCGTGAGACCAGCCGCCGGTCGACATAATCGGCGGTCCACCCGGTCACCAGCGTCAACGCGAACAAGGGCACGAACTGCAACAGCCCGACCAGCCCAAGCTGGAACGAAGCTTCCTTCACGCCCATCGTCAGGCGCGCATGGTCATAGACCTGCCAGCCGATCACCACGATCATGCTGCTCTGCGCCAGCGCCGAAGTGAGGCGCGCAATCCAGAAGTAACGGAAATCGCGAAACTGGAAGGGATGTGTCGGTTCGGCCAATGCCTCGTCCTTGTCGTCCGGCGCACGCGGGCGGTCAGGATCGCTTGGCAGGCCGCGGGGCGGGGTTCAAGGCGACCGATCGAGGATTTCGCGCAATCTCGACAGCGGACGACGAAAGACTAAGCTTATGGTGCAAAACGGCGAGGGGAGAGGCCGGAGATGTCGGAACCGAGGTTTGAACGCCTGCTGATCACCGGCGCGGCGGGCGCGCTGGGCGGCACGCTGCGGCGTCGCCTCGGCACCTTGTGCCGGACCTTGCGCGTGACCGACCGCGCCGATCTCGGGGCCGCGGCCGACAATGAGGAGGCGATCCGGGCCGATTTCGCCGATCATGATGCGGTCGATGCGCTGGTCGCCGGCTGCGATGCCGTGATCCATTTCGCCGGCATCATGCGCGAGGATTGGGACGGCATCCTCGGCGCCAACATCGTCGGCCTCTACAATCTCTACGAAGCCGCGCGCCGCCACGGCGTGAAGCGCATCGTCTATGCGAGTTCGAACCACGCGACCGGCTTCTACGGCACCGATCAGGTGATCAGCCCAAGCGACCCGGTTCGCCCCGACACGCTCTACGGCCTCAGCAAGACATGGGGGGAGAATATCGCCCGCCTCTATTTCGATCGCTACGCTATCGAGACGGCATGCCTGCGCATCGGATCGGCCTTTGCCGAGCCGCGCGACCTGCGCATGCTGGCGACCTGGCTGAGCTATGACGATCTCGAACGGCTCGTCCGCGCCTGCCTGATCGCGCCCAAGGTCGGCCACACAATCATCTACGGCATGTCGCGCAACAGCCGCCGCTTCTGGGACAACACGTCCGCGGGCCATATCGGTTACGCGCCGCAGGACAGCGCGGACGATTATCGCGAGGCGCTGGAAGCCCGGCTGCCGCCGCTCGATCCGACCGAAGATGGCGCGGTCTATCAGGGCGGACCGTTCGTCCGCGCCAAGCCCCCGCGGGCGGTATGACCGCACTGATCGACACCAGCCCGCTGTTCGCGCCGGCGACGCTTGCCGGGGTGACTTTGCCCAATCGCTTCGTCCTGCCCGGCATGCAGCGCGGCTGGTGCCGCGACGGCGCGCCCGACGATCGGCTCGGCGCTTATTATCGCCGCCGCGTCGAAGGCGGCGTCGGGCTGGTGATCAGCGAATCGGTCGCGGTCGATCATCCCTCGGCGACGCAGAACGAACTGTTCGCCCGGCTGATCCCTGCCACATTGGATGCCTGGAAGGCATGCGTCGGCACCGTCAAGGATGCCGGCGGGACGATGATTCTCCAGCTGTGGCACGAAGGGGCGATCCGCAAGGAAGGCGGCCAAGGGCCCTGGTCGGCGCATCCGACACTCAGCCCATCGGGCCTGGCCTATCGCGAGCGCATCAACGGCCGCGCCGCAACCACCGACGAGCTTGCCCACATTCGCGACGCGTTCATCCGCAGCGCGCGTCTCGCCCGGGCGGCAGGGGCCGACGGCGTCGAGGTACATGGCGCGCACGGCTATCTGCTCGATCAATTCCTCTGGCCGGTCACCAACCGCCGCGACGATGGTTATGGCGGTGACGATATCGCCGCGCGCGTCCGGCTGCCGGCCGAGATCGTCGCCGGAATTCGCGATGCCTGCGGCCCGGATTTCCTGATCTCCTTCCGCTTCTCGCAATGGAAGGAAGCCGATTTCGCCGCCAAGGTCGCCGCGACGCCCGACGAGCTGGCGATCATGACCAATGCCATCCGTCACGCCGGCGCCGACCTGCTCCATGCCTCGACCCGCCGCTTCTGGGAGCCGGAATGGCCGGGTTCCGACCTCAATCTCGCCGGCTGGACCAGGAAAGTGAGCGGGCTGCCGGCGATCACCGTCGGCAGCATCGGGCTCAGCGCGGATGTCATGGCGACCTTCATGGGCGAGACGATCGACGGCCGAGTCGAACAAAGCCTGCGCGAACTTGTCGATCGCTTCAATCGCGACGAATTCGATTTCGTCGCGGTCGGGCGTAGCCTGATCTCCGATCCCGACTGGATCCGGAAGATCCGCGCCGGGCATTATGGGGAGGTCCGCATCTTCTCGCGCGGGGATCTGAAGCTCGGCGATGGCGATCTCGGCATTGCCGGCGAAGCGCATGCGGCGCCCGTAGCCGGCTAGAAGCGTTCACGATCCGACTGCTTGGTTTTCTCGAAGCTGGAAGCGAGTCTAAGTCCGGCGGGTCCCCATTTTCCACGCGCCGGGCGTGATCCCCTCCCATTCGCGGAAGGCGCGATGGAAAGCGCTGGTATTGCGGTAGCCGAGCAGAGCGGCTGCCCGGTCGATCCCGATGGCGGGATCGGCCAGCAAGCGGTGGCCGAGCTCCTGTCGCGCTTCGAGCAGCAGCGCGCGAAAGCTCGTTCCCTCCTCCGCGATGCGCCGCTGGAGCGTGCGTTCGCTCATTGCCAGCGCCTGCGCCACCCGGCCGATCGCCGGGCGGCCTTCGGCCAGGCCGCTCCGGAGCGCGTCCTTGACGCGTTCGCCGATCGACATCGCGTCGAAGATGCGCGGCGTCTGGGTCAGCGCCGGGGCAAGGATGCCGAACAGCTCCGGATTGTGGCCGGGAAAGCCAAGGTCGACGTCGGCGACGCGCAGGATGAGCCGGTTGCGCGGGCGGCCGTACAGGATCGGGCAGTCGAAGAAGGCGCGATGTGCGTCGCTCTTCGGATCGGTATGCTGGAATTCCATGCGGATCGGCGTGATGCGCTGGCCGGTCCCCTTGCGGCCCAGCGCGAGCAAGGCGGCGAAGCCGGCATCGGCTGACAAGGCCGGCTCGGGCTCGGTCGCGAACGGCCAGTCCTTGGCGATCGCGAACTGGCCGTCCTGCTCGTCGAAACGCAATTGGAAGCAGCTGCCATATTTCCGGGTGCCGGCGAGCAGGGTCAGGGCATCGCGATAGGTCGCCGCGTAGAAGGCCGCGATCAAGGCGGGCTTGGGCCGATCCGGCTCGGGCGCCTCGGCCAGGGCGATGCCGAGCGCCGGGTCGCCGGCCAGCGCGGCGACCGCCTTCCAGATCGCGAACAATTGCGCGGTGGTGACATAACCCGCTTCGTTGCGGTGCAGGCTCGCGGGCAGGCCGGCGCGCCGCAGCACCTGCGCCGGTGCTACGCCGCGACGTTCGATCGCGCGCCAGAAGCCCTGCGGCGTCAGGCACCGGTCTGCGGCGGGAACGGTCATGGCGCCTTCCTATCGTTTTCGCCGGCCCCGGCCCAGACGAACCGCGCCAATCGACTTGCAAATCGCGCCAACCGAACCTCCGGCGAACCTGCCCGGCTTGACGCCATGCGCGCGCTTGGTTCGTCTTCGGCAAGCGCAGAGGAGATGGGATGATGGCGACCGGGCAGATGAAGCTGGGCCTGTTCTTCGAAGGATTGGGGCACCACACCGCCGCCTGGCGCGATCCCAAGGTCGACCCCGCCGCGCGCCAGAGCCTCAGGCATTTCGTCGACATGGCGCAGACCGCCGAGCGCGGGCTGTTCGATCTTTTGTTCACCGCCGACACGTTCGCGATGTTCGGGCCCGACGATCCGATCGTGGTCGGCGCCACCACCCGCGCCTCGCGCCACGAACCGATGACCCTGATGGGCGCGCTCGCCGCGGTCACCCGCCATATCGGCCTGGTCGCGACCGCCAGCACCAGCATCTACGAGCCCTTCCACGTCGCGCGTTTCTTCGCCAGCCTCGACCAGCTTTCGGAAGGCCGGTCGGGCTGGAACCTGGTCACCACGCTCGCCGGCGCCAATTTCGGCCGCGAGGATAGCGAGGAGGGGATCAGTTCGGAGGAACGCTACGCCCGCGCCCGCGAATTCGCCCATGTCGTGATGGGCCTGTGGGACAGTTGGCAGCCCGATGCCCTCGTCGGCGACAAGGCATCGGGCCGTTACGTCGATCCGGCTAGGATCCATAAGCTCCATCACCAGGGCAGATGGTTCAAGGTTCGCGGGCCGCTGACCATTCCTCGCTCGCCGCAGGGGCGGCCGATCATCGTCCAGGCCGGCCAGTCGGGCTCGGGCCGCGACACCGCCGCCGAAGTCGCAGACGTCGTCTTCGCCGTGCAGCAGGACCGCGATTCCGCGCGGGCCTATCGCGACGACCTGCTGCAGCGCGTGGTCGATCACGGCCGCCACGCCGAACAGGTGAAAGTGCTGCCCGGCATGGTCGCGGTCACGGGCCAGACCCGTTCGGAGGCCGAGGACAAATATGCCCGGCTGCAGGACCTGATCGGCGAAAGCCTTGGTCTGACCATGCTGTCGTCGGCAGTCGGGATCGATCTGTCGCACTATCCGATCGACGGTCCGATGCCCTATCGCGAGGTCCAGGACCGGGTCGGCCACCGCATGGTCATCTTCGATCTGGCCAAGCGCGAAGGCCTGTCGATCCGCCAGACCTACCAGCATGTCGTCGGCCAGCGCAGCCACAAGGTGGTGATCGGTACGCCGTCGGACATCGCCGATCATATGGAGGATTGGTTCTCCGCCGGCGCCTGCGACGGCTTCAACATCATGCCGGCGACCCTGCCCGAGGGGCTCGACGATTTCGTCAACCTGGTGACCCCCGAACTCCAGCGCCGCGGGCTGTTCCGCGAACGCTACGAAGCGACCACCCTGCGCGGCAATCTCGGCCTCGACATTCCGGCCTGGGGCGAAGGCCGCGCCTGACGGCGCTTACGCCGCCACCAGGTGTGGATGCTCGGCCGCCGCGGCGGTGCCGCACTTGGGCCTGCTTTCGCCCAGGCAGATCTGGCAGCCCTTGCTCACCGCGACCCCGTTGGCGAGTTCGGCGAACATCTGGCGCGCTTCGCGGCTGTTCATCGCGTCGACCAGGCTCGGATAATCGTGGATCGATCCGAACGTCGCGGTGCCGTTGAGATCGAGGCAGCAGAAGCCGAGTTTGCCGGTGGCGAAGACGGTCAGCGACGGTGTCGGCACGAAGAAGCGGCACGGCTCGGCATTGAGCAATTTCCGCTCGACCTCCCATTCGGGATGATATTCGAGGAGCAGGTTGGCGTAGGTTTCGGATGGCCGCGCCGACAGGAACAGCTGCTGGCGATGCCCTTCGGTGTCGGTCCATTCGATCAACGGCAGGGGGATGCCGGTATCCTCGATCGCGTCGTGGAAGGCATGGGCGATCGCGTCCTCGCTATTGTGGAAGACGTGCACCTGCGCCGAAACCGGCGCTTCCGAGGCGATGTCGGCGGCGATGCCTTCCCATTTGCGGACATGCGCGCCGAAGCGCTGCGGATCGCTGGCAAAGGCGCCGCGGACGACCGGATCGACCCTGGCATCCTCATGCCCGTTGGAGACCATCTGGTAGAGGCGCATGTGGCAGGGCGCGCGCTCGTTGACCATCTGCCGGGCGAGCTTGCTGACGCGCGCGATCAGCGTGTCATAGTCGCCGATCTTGCTGCTGCGCGTCGCCGCATAGCTTTCCTGGCTGTCATTGTGCATCGAGACGGCGATGCCCGTCGGATAATTATGCGACAGCTGCTTCAGTTTCTTGTCGACCAGAGTCATGCCGTGGGTGGTGAAGAAGGTCGGCCACGGCATCCTTTTCTCGCGAACATAGGCGATGATCTCGTCGATGTTCGGGTGGAGCAGCGGCTCGCCATAGGCATTGAGCTGCAGCATGTTGAGGTGAAGCGTGTCCGCGATCTGGTCGATCAGTGCCTTGACCTGGTCGAGCGGCAGCCAGGTGCGCGCATTCTCGCGATGCATGTCGGGGCAGAAGGTGCACTTCTGGTTGCAGTAGTCGGTGATCTCCAGGAACAGCATGTTGACGTGCGGCCGCCCGTGGAGCCTCGGATAGGGGGCGATGAAGGCCGGCGTCGGCGCGGCATAATCGTCGAACAACTCGCGCAGTGCCTGGATGGCTTCGGGCAAGGCGACGGCGAGCAAGGCCGCGTTGGTGTGGAGCGCATTGGCGGCCTGGCGCGCGGCGGCCGCATTGGCGCCGAGCGTCAGCTTGACGCGGGTGTCGCCGATCAGTCCGGCTTCTCCCGACGACGCGATAACGGCGGCGATCACCGCCAGGTCTTCGGCCAGGCCGAGCTTGTCGGCGGATCCGACGGGCAGCGAAATGCCGGTCAGCGCCGCGTTGAGCGCATCGCCATACCGGCCTTCGTCGGCGAGACGGCGCGCGCGGGCGCGGTGCGCGACCATGTCGAGCGGATGGGTGTCGAGCCGCGCGTCGATCCGCTCGGTCGGCGTCAAGGGCGCGCACTCGCTCCACAGGCCGGCAAGGCCTCGGACGTGGCCCCGGGCGAGCATCATCGCGGCGAAGGCACCGGCATGGAAAGCCCGCGCCGGGCGGCGCGCCTGCTCGGTCGCGATCAGCCCGGCAGCCGTGTCGGCCTGGCCCGATGCCGCCGTCAACATGGCCAGGACGAGGAAGCTCGCGTCGTCGAGGTCGATCGTGTCGCCGCTGCCGTCGGGGAAGCGCGACAGCACGAGGAACTGGTAGCCGATCGCCGCCTGGTCAGGGTCGAGCGCGGCGACGAGGGCAAGGATTGCCATCGGTGCCGCTCCTGCATCGAGCGCGTCGAGCGACAGCGCGATGAGCTCGATCATTGCGGCCTGGACGTCTCCGTCGTCGGCCGGAACATGGTCTGCGGCGTACTGCGCCAGCGCGGCAGCAATGGCCGCCATCGGCGTCGGATCGATCGCCGCGGTCGACGTTTGCGGTTCGAGGATGGCGACATGCTTCACGACGATTCCCCAGCCGATCCCGGTCGCGGGACGGTCACGCTGGCCGGCATGGGGCGATCGGGGTTAATTTCGCGTCAACCACGCAAATGCGGTGGGGCACGCAATATAAAGCTAGCATTCTATATAATGGCCAACGTAGACGGGCGGCATCACCGATCGTCGGAGAGAGAAAGTGAACCAGCCTCGCACCGTTGACGTCGCGAGGGTCATCGACGCCGAAAGGCTGCGCCCGTTCAATTACCGGCTGATCGTGATCTCCTGGCTGATCACCGTGTTCGACGGGTTCGACCAGATGATGATCAGCTTCACCGCACCCTACATGCGCGACCAGTTCGGCCTGTCGGCACCGCAGATCGGCTGGATGGTATCTTCCGGGCTGGCCGGGATGATGGCGGGGGGCTTCGTCTTCTCGTGGCTCGCTGATCGGATCGGGCGACGGCCGACGATCGTCGGCGCGGCCTATGCGTTCGGCGTGCTGACGCTGGCGACGGCGCTGGCGGGCAGTTTCGGGCAGCTGGTCGCGCTGCGTTTCGTCGACGGCCTGGCGATCGGCGGCATGCTGCCTTTGGCCTGGGCGCTCAACATCGAATTCGTGCCGAAACGCATGCGATCGACCGTCGTGACGGTCATCATGCTCGGCTACAGTTTCGGTACGGCCGCTGCCGGGCCGCTGACCAATTGGCTGGCACCGACGCACGGCTGGCAGGCGGTCTATGCAGCGGGTGGAATCGGAACGCTGGTCTGCGCGACCCTGCTCCTCCTGTTCCTGCCCGAATCGGCACGTTTCCTGGTCATGCGCGGCATGCGGCCGGATCGGGTCGCGGCAACGCTCAATCGGCTGGACCCGGGCCTCGAACTGACCGGCCGCGAACGTTTCGTCCTGAGCGACGAAGGGAAGGCACGGGGCGGCTTCCGCGTCGGCCAGCTGTTCGAAGGCGACCTCGCGCGCATCACGCCGCTCTTGTGGCTGGGCTTCATGGCAAGCTCGCTGGCGATCTATTTCATGTCGTCATGGAGCCCGATCGTACTCGAGGAGCTCGATTTTTCGCGCCGCACCGCCGCGCTGACAGCATCCAGCGGCAGCCTGCTCGGGGCGATCGGCGGCCTGGTCCTGATGCGCTTCACCGATCGGCATGGCGCGCGCTCGGTCGCGCTCTATCCGGCGCTGGCAATCCCCGTCCTGCTCGTTGCTGGGCTGGGCTGGGTTCCCCACGACAGCTTCCTCGTCGCCCAGATCCTGGCGCAGCTTTTCATCAACGGCGGCCACTTCGGCATCACCTCGATTGCCGGGATATTCTACCCGTCGTCGATCCGCGCGAGCGGGGCCGGGTGGGCCGCGTCGCTGTCAAAGCTCGGCGGGGTGCTCGGTCCGGTGATTGGCGGCTATGTCCTGGCAAGCGGCATGCCGGTGGTCCGCACCTATGCCTTGCTTGCGGCTTGCCCCCTGATCCTCGTCCTGGCGGCGCTGGCGATCGCCGGCGTCGTCAGGGGACGTGTCGCGCGGCCGACCTTTGTCGAGCCCACGACCGCGTCATGATCGCCGCCGCCGATTGCCTCATGCGGCGCTCCGGCGCTAGAAAGGCCGCTCCATGGCGGGCGGCGACGTCGCAAGACCCGCCGGCTTGGGGGGCATGGCGCAGCGCGTGACGCAAGATTTGGAACCTCGCCCCCCCCGATCGTCCGGCAAGAGAGGGCGTACGCCCAGCCGCACCCGCGCCGACAAGCTGGCGGGCGGCACAATCCCCGCTACCGGCCCCGGTATCGCCGACGCCGATCGGCGGCTGGTCAATTATCAGCGCCACTTCATCTCGGACACCGACGACCAGACCTACTTTCGCGCCACCCGCTCGCTGGTTTCCGCGGCGCGGCGGTGGCGCAAGGTCGCCAATGAACGCGTCAAGGCGGTCGGCCAGACGATGGCGCGGTGGGAAACGCTTTTCCTCGTCGGTTTTTCGGGGGAGGACCTGACCCAGGGCGAGCTCGCGCGCCTGATCTCGGTCGAAGGGCCGACCATGGTTCGCATGCTCGACGTGCTCGCGCGCGACGGCCTGATCGAACGGCGCCAGGCCGACAGCGATCGTCGCGTCACGACCAACGTGATCACCACGGAGGGTACCCAGGTCATCGGGGAGGTGATGGAGGTCATCAACAAATTGCGCGTCGAGGTGCTGGGTGAGATCGAGCCCGAGAAGCTCGACATCTGCGTCGATGTGCTCACCCAGCTCATCCGCAAGCTCGATACGTTGCGCTGATGCGAGGCTCCAGCGCGCCATACCGAATTGCTAAAGGTAGCATTCTACTATTATGGGGTCGCCCATGGTTAAGCTGACCGGTGAGGAACAGGCGATGCTGGACGGCGCGAAAGGCGCCGCCACGGCCAAGGCGATGGAGCTTCTGATCCGCTACGCCGACGCGCTCGGCGCGGAGCGGTTCGTCGAAACCAACAATGTGGCCGGCGTTCCGGGCTCGTCGATCCCCTGGGTCAAGGAATATTACAAGGCGGACGGCGGCGACTATCGCGCCGTCTTCTCCCGCTTCGATCTCGATTCGGACGAGGTCGTCGACGTGCCGCGGATGCGTGCCTTCTCATGTCACCTGCAGGGGGGAATGGATCCGACCCTGTGGGCCGAACAGGGCATGACACCCGAGCAGCATGCCAATTTCGCCTCCGACGAACGTGAGACGGCGGCGCATGGCGTCCAGATCCTCAAGACGTGTACACCCTATATCGCCGGGAACGTGCCGGTGTTCGGCGAACATTGCGCCTGGATGGAAAGTTCGGCCGTCGTCTTCTGCAATTCGGTGATCGGGGCGCGTACCAATTGCGAAGGGCGCGAATCCACGAGTTCCGCGATGCTCGCCCAGCGCGTTCCCGATTGGGGCTTCCACCGCGACGAATATCGCTACGGTCAACACAAGGTGAACGTCGAAGTCCCCGTCGACAGCCTCTTCGACTGGGGCATGCTCGGTTACTTCGTGGGCCTGGCGGTCGAAGATACTATTCCCGTGATCGACGGCCAGCTGGGACAGCCGAGCTTGATCCGCCACAAGCATTTCGGCGCGGCCGCGGCATCGTCCGGCGGGGTCGAGATGTACCATATGGTCGGTATCACGCCCGAGGCGCCGAGCGTCGAGCGCGCCTTCGGCGCCAACCGCCCGGGCGAGACCTTCACCTACGATGCCGCGGCCAGGCGCCGCATCTACGAGGCGCTGAACGGTGTCGGCCAATCAACCGACGTCGATTTCGTCATGCTCGGCTGCCCGCACTATTCGATCGAGCAGATCGCGGAGGCCGCGCACCTGATCGAAGGGCGCAAGGTTTCATCGAACTCGGCTCTCTGGGTCTTCACCTCGCGCGCGGTGAAGGCGACCGCCGACGCCAACGGCTACACCAAGACGTTGGCCGACGCCGGCGCCCTGCTGATGACCGACACCTGTTCCTCGATCAGCGCGGCGGTTCCACCCGGCACCAAGGTCGCGGCGCTGGATAGCGCCAAGCAGGTCCATTATCTGCCCGCGATCATGGGTATCGAAGGCTGGTACGGCACGACCGCCGACTGCATCGATGCAGCCTGCACCGGCAAATGGGCCGGCCGTCTGGCGGAACCGGCATGAGCGCTCCGTCCATGACCGATGCCGTCGCAGGCCCGATCGTGCTGACCGGCCGCAAGGTGGTCGGCGGCGTCGCCGAAGGCGAAGCGCTCGTCACCCACCAGACGATTTCCGGCTGGGGCGGCGTGCATGCAATGTCGGGCACGGTGATCGAAAGCCGGCACGAGCTCAAGGGCCAGAGCTTCGCCGGCAAGATCCTGGTCTTTCCTGGCGCCAAGGGCTCGTCGGGCTGGTCGGGCGTCTTCCACATGACGCGCCTCGCCGGAACGGCACCGCTCGCGCTCGTCTTCACCACCATGACGACCAAGGTCGCGCTCGGCGCGGTCGTGATGCGTGTTCCCAGCGTCACCGATCTCGACGGTGATCCGCTCGCCCTGATCGCCACCGGCGATTGGGTGCGGGTCGATGGCGACGCGGGCACCGTCCAGATCTGGAAAGGCGGCGCCCGCCCATCTTCGGTCGGCTGAACGGGCCGTCCGGATTGACAGCCGTCTGCAAATATAAATAGAAAGCTATCTATATAAAGCGCTGCGCAAGGCGGCGAGTTGGAGGTTATATGAAGGGGTTGCGTAACATTATCCGGACTCTGCATCGTGGCGGTGCCGCCGGCGCCTTCGCGATCATGCTGTCCACGGCCGCTGCTGCGCAGAGCGCCGAAGCGCCCGTCGCGTCGTTGCCCGCCGCAGCCGATCCGGCGACCGTCGCCCAGCCGCAGGATGCGGCTCCCGCCGACGCCGCCGCCCCGGCAGCCGAAGCCGCTCCCGCAGCGGAGATCGTCGTCACCGGATCGCGGATCGTCGGCGGCTTCACCTCGCCGACGCCGGTTACCGTCCTCAGCAGCCAGCGCGCCGAGTCGCTCGCCATCAACAATGTCGGCGAAGCGCTGAACCAATTGCCGAGCTTCCGCGCGACCAGCGGTCCGGCGACGCAGGCCAATAGCGGCGGCAATATCGGTGCGCGCCTGCTCGATCTGCGCGGGCTCAATCCGCAGCGCACGCTCGTGCTGGTCGACGGCAAGCGCTTCGTGCCGAGCACGTCGCAGGGTTCGGTCGACGTCAATCTGATCCCGTCATCGCTGGTCCAGCGGACCGAAGTGGTGACCGGCGGCGCATCGGCAGCCTACGGCTCGGACGCCGTCGCCGGTGTCGTCAACTTCGTGCTCGATCGCAAATTCATGGGCTTCAAGGGCGAAGTGAATAGCGGCATCTCGCAGCGCGGCGACGATTCCAGCCAGTTCGCCAGCGCCACGGCAGGCTTCAAAGTCGGCGATCGCATCCACATCATCGTCGCCGGCGAATATGAGAATAATGGCGGGCTGGCCGACTGCAATTCGCGCAGCTGGTGCGCGCGGCAGACGCTGATCCTAGGCAATTCGCCGGCCGGCGCCGGCGGGCTTCCCGCCAATCTGATCGTCGGCAACGTCAACACGTCGACGATTTCGCCCGGTGGCCTGATCAACCGGTCTTACAATGCCGCCGGCCAGGTCGTCGGTACGACCGCGACCGATCCGCTGCGCGGCCTGACCTTCAATCCCGACGGCTCGACGCGCCAGTTCCAGTACGGGACGCTTGTCGGCCCGCTGTTCATGCTCGGCGGCGAAGGCAATGGCCGCAATTCGTTCATCGAGCCGTTGCTGCTCAAGGCGCCGGTCCGCCGCTTCAGCGCCTACAGCGCCGCCACGGCCGAGCTGACCGACGACATCACTGCCACGCTGGATCTGTCCTACGGCCGCGTGCGTGGCCGCGTGGTTTCGAACGTGCTGCGCGATTACAATGCGTCGCTGATGGGCCGCATCCAGCAGGACAATGCCTTCCTGCCGGCTTCGATCACCAGCGTCATGAACGCCAACGGCATCTCGTCCTTCATTCTCGGCCGCGCCGGCTTCGACCTCGGGCCGTCGTCGGCGGTGTCGACGACGTCGACCTATCGCGCGGTCGCCGGGCTCAAGGGCAAGATCGGCGGCTCGTCATGGACGTGGGACCTGTCGTATGAATATGGCAAGACCCAGTTCCGACAGAAGACCTACGACGCGGTCAACACCATCAACCTGCCGAAGGCGGTCGATGCCGTGCGCAACAGCGCCGGACAAATCGTCTGCCGCGTCAATGCCGATGCCATCACCACCAACGACGATTCGGCCTGCGTGCCGATCAACCTGTTCGGCGAAGGCCGTTTCAGCGCGGCGGCGCGCGCCTATGTCCTCGGCAACGGCTTCCAGCGCACCGATAACGACCAGAACGATGTCACGCTCAACGTCCAGGGCAGCCTGCTGAACCTGCCGGCCGGGCCGCTGACCGTCGCCGTCGGCGCCGAATATCGCCGCGATACGATCGACGGCACCGCCGACCCGGTCTCGCTGCAGAATGGCTTCTTCACGCTCAACGGCTCGGCCCTGTCGGGCCATGTCTCGGTCAAGGAAGGCTATGGCGAGCTTGCCGTCCCCGTGCTCAAGGACGCCCCGTTCGCCCGCTCGCTCGAACTGAACGGCGCGGTCCGCCGCACCGATTACAGCACCAGCGGCGCGGTCACCACGTGGAAGGCCGGCGGCGTCTACGAACCGATCGATGCGCTCCGCCTGCGCCTGACCAAGTCGCGCGATATCCGTGCGCCGAACCTCTCCGAACTGGTCGGCCCGCGCGTCAAGTCGACCATCGGCCTGACCGATCCGATCAACGGCCTGCAGACCAACCCGGTCGTGTATACGGGTTCGAACCCGAACCTGCGGCCCGAAAAGGCGGATAGCCTGACGGTCGGGGCCGTGCTGGCTCCCACCGGCGGCGT
>Ga0153956_1002319_pt1 | contig 14289 bp, 12 predicted proteins | sample TSFL040MetaG_FD_104704 | JGI IMG/M metagenome (GOLD analysis project Ga0153956, IMG submission 104704) | Attine ant fungus gardens microbial communities from Florida, USA - TSFL040 MetaG | ecosystem: Host-associated > Fungi > Mycelium > Unclassified | place: USA: Florida, Wekiwa Springs... | reverse complement strand
GATCTTGCCGATGCCGGGATGGCGGCTGATCTGCGCCCCCAGATCATTGCCTCCGGTGACGACGTTGAGCACACCGGGCGGCAGCACCTGGGCGATCAGTTCCACCATGCGCAGGGTGGACAGCGGTGTGAACGGCGAGGGCTTGATGATGACGGTGTTGCCGGAGCGGATGGCCGGCAGGACGTGCCAGACGGCGATCAGCAGCGGCCAGTTCCAGGGCGTGATCGAGCCGACGACGCCGATGGGCTGCCGATGCAGTTCAATGTGGTTCCGCTCGCTGTCCTCCAGTATCTCCACGGGCAGCGACAGGCCGGCAGTAAAGCTCGCCCAGGCGGCCGCGCCGCCGAGTTCGAACTCGGAACCCATGCCTTTCAACGGCTTGCCCTGTTCCTGCGTCAGCAGCACGGACAGTTCCGCCGCATTGGCCTGGATGGCACCGGCGATCGCGCGGCAGGCCTCGGCACGTATTGCATCATCAGTGCGGCCCCAGGACTTGAAGGCCTGTTGCGCGGCCTGCACGGCCCGTTCCAGGTGGTCGGCACTCGCGAGCGGGCACAGGCCGATGACCTCACCGCTGGCCGGGTTGCGGATTTCCTCGTGGCGGTGCGAGGCCGTGGCCTGGCCGCCGATGGTCATGGTGTATTGCTTGCTCATGGTGCCCAGGGCTGGCAAAAATCACTAACATGTTAATGATAATCGCCGGTCCGAGGACATGTCAACGTTGACCTGTCAAAGCCGGACCGGCTTGCGGACGATTGCCTGGAGCTTGAAAACCGGATTTCCGCCGGCTGGTACTCGGTCCAACCATGGGCTTCGCCCCGGTCGCGGCCGCTGCTGCGCTGCGTCCAAAGCGGCAGTCCTGCCGCTTTAGTAGACGCTGGATGGGGGGGCGGGCGGTGCTGAATCCGTGCCGGTCCGGAACGCGGCGGCGAGGCTCCTGGCCGCCCGCACCAGCAGCGTGGTGTCGACGCCGACGGCCACGAACTGCGCGCCCAGGGCCAGGTAGTCGCGGGCCAGCTGCGGGTCGGCCGTGAGGATGCCGGCGGCCTTGCCGTGCTCCCTGACCACCCGGATGCCGCGGGTGAGGGCCTCCTGGACCTTGGGATCGCCGGCGCGGCCGATCAGCCCCATGGAGGCCGACAGGTCGGCGGGTCCGAAGAACACGCCATCCACGCCTTCGACCGCGGCAATGGCCGGCAGGTTGGCCAATGCCGCGACGGACTCGACCTGCACCAGTACGCACAGCTCCTGTTCGCACTGGGTGAGGTAGTTGCCGACCTGGTTCCAGCGCGAGGCGCGCGCCAGCGCGCTGCCCACGCCACGGATGCCCCGGGGCGGATAGCGCGTGGCTGCGACCACCTGCGCGGCCTGCTCGGCGCTTTCCACCATGGGCACCAGCAAGGTCTGCGCACCGATGTCCAGGTACTGCTTGATCAGCGCCACATCTCCGGTGACCGGACGCACCACGGGATGGGCCGGGTAGGGGGCGATGGCTTGCAGCTGCGGCAGGATGCTGCGGGGATCATTGGGGGCGTGCTCGCCATCGAGCAGCAGCCAGTCGAAGCCGGTGGTTGCCAGCAGTTCGGCCGCATAGGCGTCCGCCAGCCCGACCCATAGGCCGATCTGAGGTTTGCCGGCGGCGAGCGCTCGTTTGAATGAATTCAACGGCAGCTGCATTAGGGCGTCCTTTATACGAACCGGAAGGAGATGCCGCCGAGCGGGCCGTAGTCCGCGTGCAACACGTCGCCCCGCACGGCGGAGGTCGGCCGGGTGAAGGAACCGGCCAGCACCACGTCGCCGGCGCGCAGTTCCTCGCCGTAGGGAGCGATCTTGTTCGCGAGCCAGGCCACACCGGTGGCCGGATGGTTCAGCACGCCGGCGGCCAGTCCGGTTTCCTCGATGATACCGTTCTTGTGCAGCAGCGCGCCGCACCAGCGCAGGTCCACTGCGTCCGGCCGCACCGGCCGGCCGCCGAGGATGATGCCGGCGTTGGCGGCGAAGTCGGAAATGGTGTCGTACACCTTGCGGGGCGCGCGGGTTTCGCGGTCGAACTGCTCGATGCGCGCGTCGATGATCTCCAGCGCGGGTGTCACGTATTCGGTGGCCTGCAGTACGTCGCACAGCTGCACGTCCGGGCCCTTCAGGGGCCGGCCCAGGACGAAGGCCAGCTCCACCTCGACGCGCGGAGCGATGAAGCGCTCGATGGCGATGTCCGAGCCGTTGTCGAAGAACATGTCGTCCATAAGCGGCGCGTAGTCCGGCTCGGTGATCTGGGAGGACAGCTGCATGGCGCGCGACGTCAGGCCGATCTTGCGGCCACGGATGCGGCGGCCATCGGCGATCTCGAGTTTGACCCATTCGCGCTGGATGGCGTAGCCGTCCTCGATGGTCATCTGCGGGTGCTCGCGCGAGAAATGCCGCAGCTGGGTGCGGTTTTTGCGCGCGGCGTACAGCTGGCGCGCCAGCTCGACGATCGTAGCTTGTGGCAGCATCTAAGGTTGCTTTGCAAAAAGTGGATGGATGTTGCTGTGCTTGGCGTCGAAGACTTCCTGGCCCTCGTCGATCTGCAGCGTCAGGCCGATGAACCGCCGCGCGAACACCGGCTCGAGGTGCGTTCTGGCGGCCGCAAGCAGTGCCTCGCCGGCGCGTTTCTTGACCGCCTCGCTGCGTCCGCGACCCATGCGTAGATTGAGGTAAATGAAGGCGTAGTCGCGCTGGCCATCCGCGACGGCGTAATGTGCCGCCGGGTAGGCGAACACCCGCACCCCGCCGGTCGGATATACCTGCCGCTGCTGTTCATCGCGCACTCCCAGCATGGCATCGGCCAGGCCGCGGGCGAGGGAGGTCATGTCAGTCTCGGATTCGAGATTCGCCGTATAGAGGATGACCACGTGTGGCATGGGTGTCCCTGTGGCGTCAGGCCGCGATGTCCATAACCGCCACGGTGCAACCCACGGCGAAGATCGGGATGGCCGCATAATGTTGCACATGGCCCTGGCCGCGGGCCGCGGCGGCGATGCTGATGAAGGTGCGGATTTCGAAGCCGCCCTGGCCGGCATCGCGGTAGATCTGCCTGTCGTCGTAGGACAGCAGTGCCTGCTTGTCGTTGCGTGCCCACTCGTCCAGCACCTGCCGGTCCCAGGCCTCGTTGATCTTGCCGGAGTCGGGCGTGCAGGGCCAATGCGAAATACCGCCCGTGCCCACGATGGCGATGCGCTGCGGCACCTTGTCGGCGGCACGCCGCAACGCCTCGCCGAACGCCCAGGCGCGGTGCAGCGGCGTCAGCGGCGGGCCCTGGCAGTTGATGTTCACCGGAATGACCGGCAGATCGAAGCGCGGCGTGAGGAAGTGCAACGGCACCATGATGCCGTGATCAAACTTCCATTCCTCGGCAAAGGCCACATCCACGGTCTGCATGATCTCGGTGATCAGCGTCTTCGACAGCGCAGCGTTGCCGGGGATCACCGCGGGCGGAATCCGGATCCAGTCCGGGTCCTCGATCGGGCCGCGGTAGCTATCGGCCATGCCCACCGCATAGGCGGGCATGTTGTTCATGAAGAAATTGGCGAAATGCTCGGCGGCCACTACTATCAGCGCGTCCGGGCGTGCTGCCGCGAGCTGCTCGCCCATGAGGCGGTAAGCATTGTGAAAACGGTCGCGCACCTGGGGGTCGGCCAGGTCGGCGCGCCCGGTGATGCCGGGGGCGTGACTGGAGACGCCTGCGAATACCAGGCTCATACGCCGGCCACCTTGTCGTCCATGGTCGTGGTCATGGTGTAGACCCCGGCCCGCACCTGGCCGTGGCGCTCCACGCCATCGCGCATCGCCTGGATGTAATTGGCCCAGGGCATGCGCAGGAATGCGGCGTAATGCATCAGCAGCTGGCCGTTGGCGCCCAGCACGTACATCAGGCCGATGTCGCCATTGAGGACCGCGCCGTGTTCCTCGGCGGTCAGCTCATAGTGCTCGAGCAATGCGGGCAGGTCCGCGCGGGCCTGCTGCTGCACCCGCGGGTCGCGGTTGATGTCGAACAGGAACTTCTGCATCTGGTAGAGGCTCATGGCGTCATGTCCCCCAGTGTGGAATGTGATGCGAGCCCAGGCTGACGCAGACGTTCTTGGGTTCCAGGAACACCTCGTAGCTCCAGGTACCGCCTTCGCGGCCGGTGCCCGAGGCCTTGGTGCCGCCGAAGGGCTGGCGCAGGTCACGCACGTTCTGGCTGTTGACAAAGCACATGCCGGCCTCGATCGCCGCGGCCACGCGGTGCGCCCGGCCCAGGTTCTCGCTCCAGACGTAGCTGCTGAGGCCGTACTGGATGTCATTGGCCTTGGCGATGGCATCGGCCTCGTCCTTGAAAGGGATCAGGCAGGCCACGGGCCCGAAGATCTCCTCCTGCGCGATGCGCATGCGGTTGTCGACGTCGGCGAACACCGTGGGCCAGACGAAGTTGCCCTTGCGCAGTTCCGCGGGCAGTTCCGGCGCGTAGGACGGGCGGTCGATGCCGCCGCACAGCAGGGTGGCGCCTTCCTTCGGTCCCAGCTCGACGTAGCTGCGCACCTTGGCCAGGTGGCTGGGGCTGATCATCGGACCGATGATGGTCCTGTCGTTCAGCGGATCGCCGACCGTGATGCGCTTGGCGCGCTCGACGAATTTCGCGGCGAAGTCGGCGTAGATCGACTGCTGCACCAGGACGCGCGAGCCGGCCGTGCAGCGCTCGCCGTTGTTGGAGAAGATCATGAAGATCGCGGCATCGAGCGCGCGGTCCAAGTCGGCGTCATCGAACACGACGAACGGACTCTTGCCGCCGAGTTCCATGCTGAATTTCTTCAGGCCCGCGTTCTTGACGATCAGGTTGCCGGTCGCGGTCGAACCGGTGAAGGAGATCGCGCGTACATCCGGGTGGCGGCACAGCGGCTCGCCCGCCTCCTTGCCGTAACCGTGCACGAGGTTGAGCACGCCGGGCGGGATGCCGGCCTCCAGGGCCAGTTCCCCCAGGCGGGCGGCGGTCAGCGGCGACAGCTCGCTCATCTTCAACACCGCGGTATTGCCGAAGGCCAGCGCCGGGGCGACCTTCCAGGTGGCGGTCATGAACGGCACGTTCCAAGGCGAGATCAGCGCGCAGACGCCGACGGGGTGGAACAGCGTGTAATTCAGATGCGTCGGGGTCGGGTAGGTGTGGCCATCGACGCGCGTGCACATTTCGGCGAAATAGTAGAAGTTGTCGGCCGCGCGCGGCACCAGCTGCTTGCCCGTCTGGGCGATGGGCTGGCCGCAGTCCCGGGTCTCGGTCTGCGCGATCTCCGGTACATGCTTGACGATCAGGTCACCCAGCTTGCGCAGCAGGGTGGCGCGCTCGGTGGCGCTTCTGCTCGCCCAGGCGGGGAAGGCCGCCTTGGCGGCCGCCACCGCGGCGTTCACTTCGTCCGCGCCGCCGCTGGCCACCTCGGCCAGCACCTCCTGGGTGGCGGGATTGATGGTCTGCAGGTAGTCGCGGCTGCCAACCGGTTTGCCGTTGATCAGGTGGTCGATTTTCTTCATGCCAGTTGCTCCGAAGGCTCAGCGGCCGAATACGGCGTCAGACACAATGGTGTTGGAAAGGCGGCCCAGGCCGTCGATTTCGCAGGCGACCTCGTCACCGACCTCGACGTTCACCACGCCCTCGGGCGTGCCGGTCAGCAGGACGTCGCCAGCGGACAGGGTCATGAAGGCGCTGAGGTATTCGATGAGGCCAGGAATGTCGGTCATCAGGTCGCGGGTGTTGCCCTGCTGGGTCTGCCTGCCGTTGACGAAGGTACGCAGTTCCAGGTTGCCGGGGTCCGGTACGTCCGCGGCATCCACGAACCATGGACCCAGCGCCGTGCCGCCGTCGCGGTTTTTCACGCGCAGATTGGGGCGATACCAGTTCTCAAGGTAATCGCGGATCGCGTAGTCGTTCGCGACGCAGTAGCCGGCGACATATTGCATGGCGTCGGCGCGGCTGACCTCGCGGGCGGTGCGGCCGATGACCACGGCCAGTTCGCATTCGTAATGCATGAACTGCACCCCGGCGGGGCGGCGGGTCTGGGCGCGGTGGCCCACCAGCGTGCCGGGGCCCTTGATGAAGACCAGCGGCTCTTCCCGGGACGTGAACGCCAGTTCCTTGGCGTGATCAGCATAATTGAGCCCGAGCGCGAGGATGGTGCCGACTTCGAACGGCGGCAGCCATACCACTTGATCCTCGGTCACGGCCCGGCCATCGGCCAGCCGCACGCCCGCGCTGCCGTTCGCGAGCCGGTGCGGGTAGGCTTCGTGGATCGCACCTGAATAAGCCACGCGCGCGCGCTTCATGCCCGTGCCCCCACGATGCGGTTGGAGAGGCACCCCAGGCCGCTGATTTCCACCACCACTTCCTGGCCGGCACGGACGCGGGGCGCGCCCGCGGCGGCACCGACGGCCAGGACGTCACCCGGGGCCAGTGTCATGAACTCGGTGACTTCAGCCAGCAACGTGGCCACGGGACGGATCAAGTCGGCGGTGCTGGCGCTTTGACGCAATTCGCCATCGACGCGCACGGTAATGGTGAGCGCGGCGGGATCGGCCACCGCTGCGCGCGGGGTCACCCGGGGTCCCAGCGGGCAGAAGCCATCCCGCGCCTTGAAGCGTACCGACGGCCGGTAGTAGGGCAAATGCGGCACGCTGATGTCATTGACGATCAGATAACCGGCGATGTGCTGCAGCGCCTCTGCCGGATCGACGCGGCAGGCCGTGCGGCCGATGACCAGCCCCAGGTTGGCGCCGACCTCCAGCTCCGTGGCGTCCGCGGGCAGGAGGATGTCGGCACCATCCGCGGCCAAGGTGTTGCGCGGCTTGACGTACAGCACCACCGCCTTCGGCGCCGCCTTGTACGGGGGCTCATTGATCGCGGTGCCCAGTGCGGCCAGCGCACCGCGCTGGTTCAGCAGCGTGCCGTAGACGGTGCCGGAAAGGTGATAAGGCGCCACATCCATCGGCAAATTGACAGGCGAAACAGCCGCCATGGAACCCCCGCAAGGTCAGGTCATCATCAAATTCACTAATACATTAGTAATATAGGCAGTGGCTGAAGAGTGTGTCAAGATGGGGCATGACTTTGAATCTGGCCAGACCCCCGGAGCGGCTGACCTCAGGCAAGACCATGGGTTCCAAGAGTACATCGTTGATGCATCGCAACCTGCCACTGCTGCTGCTGCAGGCGCGCGAGCGGCTGATGGTGCGCTTCCGGCCGATACTCAATGACAATAACATCACCGAACAGCAATGGCGTATCCTGCGGGTGCTGCTCGACGCCAAGGCGCTGGAGCCGCGCGAGATCGGCGAGCTGTGCCGGATTTCCAGCCCCAGCCTGGTGGGGGTGCTGAACCGCATGGAGGAGCTGGGCCTCATCAGCCGCAGGCGCTTCGAGCAGGACCAGCGCCGGGTGCGCGTGACGCCGACCGCCCGCAGCCGCGCACTGGCCACGCGCATGGCGCCGCAGATCGAGGCGGTTTACCGCGACATTGAAGAACTGATCGGCGAGGATCTGCGCGACCACTTGTACGTGGTGCTGGACCGTCTGATCACCACCCTCGAGCCCTACGCTCAGGACGCCGAACAGGCTTAGGTTTCGCTGGTCGAAATCCTCACGGTCGACCGGTCCGGGCGGTGCTGACACTCCCTTATAGTCCTTGAATCGTGCAGGCGGTGGCCGTGGGCCGCCGCTGTACGCATGGAGGAGAGGGAATGCGTCTTGCCAGCTTCGTTGCCGACGGTAAGCGCCGTTTCGGTCTGTCGCCCGACCAGAAGCGGATTTACGACCTTACGCCGCTGCTGCGGAGCCACTGTGCCGAGGGTTGCGAGCCGCGCAGCATGCTGGATTTCATCGAATCAGGCAGCGATGTCTGGGCGGCAGCCCGGGCTTTGCAGGAGCAGCTCGAGGGCAACCCCGATGCGGCCCCGCAATTCCGCGTGGAATCGGTCCAGTTCCTGGCCCCGGTGACCAAACCGTCGAAGATCTGCTGCGTGGCGCTCAACAACAGCGCCAACAGCGAGCGCATCCTCAGCGGACCGAAGCATCCGGCCGTGTTCCTGAAGGCCGCCAACAGCCTCATCGGCCATCGCGACCAGATCCGCTGTCGGCCGTTCTACGGGCATGTGCACCCGGAGCCGGAACTCGCGGTGGTGATCGGCCGGCAGGCGAAGGATGTCGCGCTCGAGGACGCCTACGACTACGTCTTCGGCTACACCGTGCACAACGACATCACCTCGCCCACCATGCGTGCGGAGGATACCTTCCACTACCGCGCCATCCGGCCGAAAAACGGCAACATGCGCGAGACCGAGTACGTTGACACCTGGGTGAGTTATCCCGGCCGCTACAAGGGCAGCGACACCTTCGCCTGCATGGGGCCCTGGCTGGTCACCCGTGACGAGGTCCCGGACCCCCATAATCTCGCTATCGAGTGCTGGCACGACGATGAACTGGTGACGGCCGACAACACGGCGAACCTGTTCTACAAGATTCCCAAGGTGCTCTCGTTCCTGAGCAGATACATGACGCTGCTGCCGGGCGACATCATTTCGATGGGGACGGCCTTGAAGGCATCGACCGGCAATGGCCGCGCCGTGCAGAACATCAACCTCGGGCAGTCCAACACCCGGGTATCGGTGTCGATCGAGGGCATCGGTACCCTGGAGAACACGTCTACGCTGGAGGCGTAGTCACTGGCGACGTTGCGCTGCCGTGCAGCCAATTGGCTGCATGGCAGCCATGAATTCCCCCGCGGATACCCTCGAAAGCGCGTGTTTGTTTCGCCATGCGAAATATGCCGCGAATCACCTTGTTCATATGTGAGCAGATTATTAGGTTTGCTTACATTAAGAAACAAGTAAGACAGAATAATCTTCAGGGGGGAGTTCTGTGAGCAAGGTCATCTCGTCAGCAGTACGCAACGCAGTGAGGGCGGCGCTTATCTGCGCACTGGCGCAGTCGGGCGTCGCATACAGCCAGCAGGCGGCACCAGCTGCCGATTCGGCACAGGATGCCAATCGGCTCCAGGAGGTAGTGGTTACCGCGAATTATCGCCACGAGGATCTGCAGTCCGTCGGCACCAGCATCGGCGTACTGAGCGCTGACGAACTTACGCGTCGTGATGTCACTGAATTCATCGACATCTCGCGCAATGTGCCGGGCCTGAACGTGATCGACAATGGCCCGGGGCAGAAGACCATCTTCATCCGCGGCCTGGTCGGCGCGGGCGAATCCACTGTTGGTCTGTATTACGACGGTATGCCCACTGTCGGTTCCGCCGACAGTGCCGCGGGTGCCGGTGGCCGCCAGGCGGACCTGTATGTGTACGATGCCCAGCAGGTCGAAGTGCTGCGCGGTCCCCAGAGCACGCTCTACGGCTCTTCGGCGCTCGCGGGTGTGGTGCGGGTCATCACCAACCAGGCGGACCCGAGTCACTCGGCCCAGGAGCTCGTGATGGGTGGCGCCGCCACCGATCATGGTGGCGGCAGCTACGACGTCAAGGGCATGATCAACATGCCGCTGATCGACAACGAACTGGCGGTGCGCCTGGTGGGCTACAAGGTGCACGATGGCGGCTATATCGACAACCCGAGGCTGGGCACCGTACACATCAATGGCGTGGATCAGCTGGGCATGCGCGCCAACGTCAAGTGGCTGCTGGGTGAGCGCGATACCCTCACCGCCCAGTTCTTTTCGCAGAACATGAACACCGGCGATCAGGGTATCGGCCGCCCCTATGACGCCGTCATTGCCGGGAACATCGTTCCCGCGGTCGGTCCGCTGGACAACGATCCGGCCTCGCGGCAGCCGCGCAGCGACGCCACGCGCATGGCCGGCCTGACCTATGGCCACAACTTTGACTCCTCCGCGCTCACGTTGGAGCAGTCTTACTTCCACCGCGACAATACCGACGACCAGGATCTGGCCGGACTGCCGCAGGCACTCTCGGCCTACTTTGACCCCGTCATCCCACAGGGCGTGTTTGCATCGCGCCAGCGCACGAAGATGTATACCACCGAGGCGCGCTGGGTGACCAATTACAGCGGCCCGTTGAATGGCATCGTCGGGCTGCTGTACCAGGACCGCGTGATCGACATCGACAACCAGTTCCTGCAGACCGACGTGGCCACCGGGTTGGTCGACATCGGCATTCCGAGCTGGTATCACCGTGCCGCGGAGTTCATCCTCAAGCAGAAGGCCGCCTACGGCGAGCTGACCTGGAAGATCACCAATGCCCTGTCGCTGACCGGCGGCCTGCGGGTGTTCGAAGACGACCGTCACGACTACGGCGTGAGCATCGTTGGCTTCATGCGTACTCCTATCTCACCGCCGTCGGACCTGCACGCCACGGAAGGCAAGGCGATCTGGAAGGGCGCGCTGAACTACCAGTTCAACGACAACACCATGGGCTATCTGTCGGCCACCGAGGGATACCGTGCCGGTGGCACGGTCAACCAGATCGTGCCGGAGCTACCCTCGCACTACGGACCGGACTACACCAAGAATTACGAGCTGGGTCTGAAGAACGAGTGGTTCGGACACCGTCTGCAGGTCAATGGCGCCCTGTATCGCATCAACTGGTACGACATGCAGTACTCGGGCGACTTCTACAACGGGGCTTTCTCCGGAGTACTCAACTGCCAAGGCCTGTGCGCCCATTCCCAGGGTGTGGAGCTCGAGATCAACGCGCGGCCGGTTCGCGGGCTGGACCTGAACCTGGCGACCAGCGTGCTGAAGGCGCAGCTGAACCAGACGCTTGAAGCCGCCAACGGCTCGCCCACCTCGGGCACGCAGCTGGCCCACACGCCGAAGTTCACGCTGGCCGCCGGCGCCACCTACAGTTGGGATCTGGCCGGAAATCTGGGTGCCAGCGTGCATGCCGACCTGCAGCACGTAGGTGAGGTCGCCCTCTCCAACTATGTTCCGTCGGAGAACATTCCGGCAAAGGCGTACACGCTGCTCAATGCGTCGGCCACTCTCACCATCAACGATCGGTTCGACGTGCGTCTGTATGGCCGCAATCTGGGCAATACCGCCGCGCAGACCACGATCCAGGAGGATTCGGTGACCCCGGCATGGGTGTACACGAGCCGTCCGCGCACGGTCGGCTTCGATGTGACGTTGCGTTCGAAGTAGCCTGCTCACCGGCACGCGGGCAGGTACCGGCCTAGGGCACGGACTCCCGCGTTGCTGGTAACGACTTGATTGGAAGCTGGTAGTAAGCTTATGAGGATGAGCTGTGGCTGACGCGCCACATGGCGTTTCACTGAGCGAAACATGAAATCGGTCCTCTTGTCCCCGCTTTGGTTTGTGGCCTAGGTTCCATGGCATCCGACAACGTTGCCAGGCTGGCTACATTTCAAGGACAGGGGATTGTTGCAAATGAACATATTCAACGCACGGTGCAGACTGGAGGTCTCGGGCATCCTGCGGCGCAGCCAGTGGCGTGCGCGTCTCACCGGGCTGGGCGCGATGGCATTTGTGGCGGCGGCGCCCGCCGGTTTTGCGCAGGAAGCGGGCAATGCGCCCACGGATCAGCAGACGCAGACCCTGCAGACGGTCGTCGTCACGGCAGAGAAGCGCGAGGGCACGGTGCAGAGCACCCCCCTGAGCATCACCGCCTACAGTGGTGCCGACCTCGTGGCCAACGGCGTGACGGATATTTCCGCCGTTGCGCAGCAGACACCGGGCGTGTCCATGCGCAATACCGGCCCCGGGCAGGTGGAATACGAAATGCGTGGCATTTCCTCCTCGGGCGGCACCTCGCCGACTACCGGGTTTTATCTCGATGAGACTCCGATCACCCCGCCGGCGGATGGCCAGACCGGCAAGGTGGCGATCGACCCCAGCCTGTATGACCTCGCCCGTGTCGAGGTGTTGCGCGGGCCGCAGGGTACGCTGTACGGCGCCGGCTCCATGGGTGGCACCATCCGCCTGATCACCAACCAGCCCGATACCAAGGCCTTTGCCGCCAGCGGCGAGGCGATCTTCTCGGACACGCCGGCCGGGGGATTCAACCAGGGCTACAATGTCATGGGAAACATCCCGCTGCTCACCGACTTCGCCGCGCTGCGCATCGTCGCCACGGACAAGTACACCTCGGGCTGGATCGACCGCGTCGTCGAGGACAATTTCCCGCTGCCGACGGGCGGCGGCATGGTCCGCGGCGATGTCCTGGGTACGCCGGAGTCCCAGCGCTTCACCAAGGTCAACAACGAGCGTCTCAAGGGCGCACGGGCCTCGCTGCTGGTGACGCCCACCAGCCGCCTGTCACTCGATTTCTCGTTCCTGTACCAGGGCATCACCCAGGGCGGGCAGAACCTGGTGGACGTCCCGCCGGGCGTGGACTACGAGGCCCATTACGAGCCCTACAGCATCCCGGAGCCCTATTCAGACAGCTTCGAGCTGCTGAGCTTCGTGGGCAAGTACGCCTGGGATCCGGCCGAGCTGACAGTGGCGGTCTCGCACTACCGGCGCAATTCGTTCGAGACCCAGGACTCGACCGAACCGACGCAGAACTTCATGCTGAACGTCATCGGTGTCACCGATCCGGGCTCCGACAACCTGGCCTACTCGAACATCGGCCTGTTCGCCACCTATGCGGCCGACTGGACCACGCAGACCACCGAGGAAGTCCGGCTGGCCTCGAGCGGTTCAAGCCCCTTCCAGTGGCTGGTCGGCGGCTTCCACCAGACCTACAAGGCGATCGACAACGTCTATACGAACGACCCGACGGGATCGCTCATCAACAGCATTTTCGGCACCACCACGCTGTACGACATCAACATCATCGCGCCGCAGAGCCAGTACGCGTTGTTCGGCGAGGTTTCATATGAGTTGCCGCAGCACCTGAAGTTCACCGCCGGCGCGCGCTACTACCACGCCAGCCAGGATTCGATCGTCGGGGGTTCCGGCGGCCTGGTGAATGGCAGCGATACGATGACCTATTCCTCGACCTCCAGCCGCGAGACCGGCACCAACCCCAAGGCCAACATCTCCTGGCGGCCCACGAACGACCTCACGGTCTACGCCGAGGCCGCCAAGGGCTTCCGCATGGGCGGCGGCAATGGCGTCGCGCCGACCGGGTGCCCGGTCAACCCGCTGTCCTACCAGTCCGACGGCCTGTGGAGCTACGAGCTCGGCGAAAAGGCCCAGCTGCTCGACCACCACCTGTCCATCAATGCCTCCGGCTATTATGAAAAGTGGACGGGCATCCAGCAGTCGATCGCCGAGCCCTGCGGCAACAGCTATACCGGCAATGCCGGCGCCGCGAACATCTACGGCGCGGAGCTGGAGCTGGCGGCGCTGCTGACCTCGCACTGGACGCTGTCGTCGTCGACGGGGGCTACTCACGCGGAGATTTCCGACTCCGTGCCGGGCAGCGGTTTCTACGTGGGTGAGAAGGTGCAGAACGTGCCGTCGTGGACCAACACGACCTCGCTCGAGTTCCATACGCCGTTCGGCAACAACGATTACAGTTTCCTGGCCCGGCTGCAGAACGTCTATGTCGGTCCGCAGACCACGCTGGGGTATGCGCTCTACAACATGGCCGGCACCGACACGGTGAACCTGCGCACCGGCGTGCTCAAGGGAGGCCTGTCGGTGATGCTGTTCGTGGACAACCTGGCCGACCAGCGCCAGATCCTGGGCTACGCGCAGCAGTTCTCGTTCGCGGTGCCGACGTATAACCGCGCCGCGACCAATCAGCCTCGCACCATCGGCGTGGATGTGCACTATGAGTTCAGGGGCCTCTGACAGGGTCGGGCGGCAGGGGCACAAGGGTGCGCGGGAAAGCTCAGGCTTCCGCGCACCCTTGGTCTTTTCAGGTAACTCGTTCTGGCGCCAGGGGAAGACAAAAAGGGGAATGGAAATGAAAGCCAAGTTGTTCGCGGCTCTGGGTGCGGCGCTGCTCGGAGCCGGTACGTCCGCTTATGCGCATCATTCCTTTGCCACCTTCGACATGACCAAGCAGGTGACGGTCACGGGTGAAATCAAGGATTTCCAGTGGACCAACCCGCATATCTGGATACTGATCGCGGTTCCCGCCGCAGACGGCACCTCGACCGACTGGAGCATCGAGGGGGGTGGTCCCGGCGCGCTGGTCAAGGAGGGCCTGACCAAGAAGACTCTGCAGGCCGGTGATAAAGTCACCATCACCGTGCACCCGTTGAAGGATGGCCACCCGGGCGGGGATTTCGTCAAGGTCGTGCTCCCCGATGGCAAGGTGGTGGGTGACGTCAGCGGGACCCGCGGCAAAGGCAACG
>Ga0153956_1002318_pt1 | contig 14317 bp, 8 predicted proteins | sample TSFL040MetaG_FD_104704 | JGI IMG/M metagenome (GOLD analysis project Ga0153956, IMG submission 104704) | Attine ant fungus gardens microbial communities from Florida, USA - TSFL040 MetaG | ecosystem: Host-associated > Fungi > Mycelium > Unclassified | place: USA: Florida, Wekiwa Springs... | reverse complement strand
TTCTGCAACCCCGAGCCGCGGCTGAACCCCAGCGCCAGCGGCAGCAGCGTCAGGATCGCGATCAGCGCCGACATCAGGATCGGCCGCAGCCGCGCCCGTCCCGCCTCCAGCAACGCGGCGGTATCGACCGCCGCGCCGGGTATCAGTTCGGCGAGGTAGAAAATCGCCAATTCGGTCAGCATGCCCACCACCATCGTCAGCCCCATCAGCGCCGAGATGTCGAGTTCGGTGCCCGTTACCCACAATCCGAACAGGACCGACGCGGTCGAAAGCAGCACCGTCGCGATCACCGATGCCGTATAGGCCCAGGTCTCGAACAGCAGCGTCAGCAACAGCGCGGACAGCAGCAGCGCGGCGACGAATACGGTCGTCAGGTCGCGGAACGATTGCTTCTGTTGCGCATAGAGGCCGCCATAATCGACGCGGATGGTCGCGGGCAGACCAAGGCTCGCGACCTTGGCCTGCACTTCCTTCATGCCGGTGCCGAGGTCCAGCCCCTCAAGGCGGGCCGTCACCGGGATGAACGGGGCGAGATCCTCGCGCGTGATCTGGCGCTGGCCCGCCGCGATATCGATCCTGGCGATCGACCCGAGCGAGACGGTCCGGCCATCCGCCGACCGCAGGGCAAGGCCCGCCAGCGCGCTGGCCCGCCGGCGCAGATCCTGTGGCAGGCGCACGCGCACACCGATCGTCTGCTCGCCGGACAGGATGTTGGTGGCGATCGTGCCGTCGACCTGCGCCTGGACCTGGGTCGCGACCGCCGCCGGGTCGAGTCCGGCCAATGCCGCCGCGGCGCGATCCACCTTGATCGTGATCGCATCGCCCGCGACCCGCAGGCCGTCATTGACCTCGACCACGCCGCCGATCTTGCCGATCCCCTCGGCCACCTTTTGCGCGGCGTCGGCGAGCTGGGCGGGATCGTCGCCGAACAGCTTGACCTCGATCGGCTGCGGCACGGCGGTAAGGTCGCCGATCAGATCCTCCATCAACTGCGCGGTTTCGATCTCCAGGCCGGGCACCTGCTCCTCGACCTTGCCGCCGATCTCGCTCATCACCTCCTCGATGTCGCGGCGGCTGCCGCCCTTGAGGCGGATGAAGAAGTCGCCTTCGTCGGCTTCGGTCAGGCCGCCGCCGAGCTGGACGCCGGTGCGCCGCGAATAGCTCGCCACTTCGGGCGTTTCGCGGATGATCTTCTCGACCTGACGCAACAGGCGGTCGGTATCGCTCAGCGCCGCGCCGGATTTCGCCTTGTAATCGAGGATGAAGCCGCCTTCGTCCATCTTGGGCATGAAGCCCGACTGGACCCGCGTCCACGACAGGACGCCGATCGCCACCAGCACCATTGCGGTGATGCCGACGAACAGCGCCGGCCGGGTGAAGGCGCGCGCCGTGCCGCGCTCATACGCGCGGGTCAGGCCGCCCATGAACCGCTCGGCCTTGTCGGCCGCCTCCGCATCCTTGAGCGTCAGCCAGCGGTCGGCGACCAGCGGCAGCGCATAGCGGGCATAGACCAACGATACGCCCAGCGCCGCGACCATCGTCACCGCCAGCGCCTTGAAGAAGCCGCCGGTCACGCCGCTGATGAACGCCAGCGGCACGAACACGACGATCGTCGCGGTGGTGGAGCCGATCAGCGGCCGCGCCATTTCACGCGCGGCGGCCAGCATTGAGGGCCGTTCGGCGTTGCCGTCATGGCTGGCCTCCTGCAACCGACGCATGAGATGTTCGAGCATCACCACGGCGTCGTCGACCACCAGGCCGACCGCCGCCGCCATGCCGCCGAGCGTCATCATGTTGAAGCTCATGCCCAGCGCGTAAAGCACGAGGCAGGTCGCCGCGAGCGCGGCGGGGAGCAGCGACGCGGTGATGACCATCAGCCGCCACGAGCGCAGGAACAGGAACAGCACCACGCCCGCCAGCAAGGCGCCGAGCAGGATCGCATCGCGCACCGCATCGGCCGCGCCCGTCACCAGTTCCGACTGGTCGTAGAAGAAACTGACCTTCACATCGTCGGGCAGGCCGGCATTCTTCATCCGGTCGTCGACCGCCTTGACCAAAGCGACGGCGTCGGCGGTCGGCGTCTGGCGGATGTTGACCAGCACGGCATCGGTGCCGTTCGACGTCACCTTGGTCCAGGCCGGGGCGGGGGCGCGGCGGATCGTCGCGATTTGTCCCAGCGTGACCACGCCGGGCGCGGCCGCCGGCGTACCCGCCGCAGCGGGCGCGCCCGCGCTCGCCTTGACCGGGATGGCGGCGATGTCCGCTTCGTTGCCGACCCCGTTGTCGACCAATGCGAGATAGAGGCGGTGGCGATCCTCGATCCGGCCGACCGCTGCGATGCTGTTGGCGTTGCCCAGCGCGGCGGCGACGTCCCCGGCGGTGACGCCGAGCGCCTGTAGCCGGGCGGGATCGACCTCGACTTCGATCTCCGGCGCGGCGCCGCCCAGCACGTCGACCCCGGCGACGCCGGGTACGCTCGACAGCAGCGGGCGCAGGCGCAGATTGGCGATCTGCGCCAGGTCGGTGCCGCTGCGCTTGCCGGAGGTCAGGGACAGGCCGAGCACCGGGAAGATCGTGGGGTCGGATCGCCGCGCGTCGAACCGCGTGCCGGGCGGCAGATCGGGGAGGATCGTCGCCATCGCGCCCTGCGTCGCCAGCAGCGCGCGGGACATATCGTCACCCCAGTCGAAGGTCAGCGCGATTTCCGCCGAACCGCGGCTGGTGGTCGACCGGATCTGGGTCACGCCCGGAATCGCGCGCATCGCGATTTCGGCGGGGCGGGTGATATCGGCGGCCATCTGTTCCGCGTCGCGTTCACCGGCGTCGATCGAGACGACGACGCGGGGATAGTCGATATGCGGGAACAGGGTGACCGGCAGGCGGGTCGCGGTAACGAGACCGGCGAGCGTGACCAGGAACACGCACAGCCAGATCGAGCGGCTATGCCGCTGCATCATCTCCTTCATTTGCCCTTGGCCTCCCCGCCATCGGTCTTCCCGCCGCCCAGCGTGACCTTCATGCCGTCTTCCAGCGCGGTGCCGCCTTCGGTGACGACCTGTTCGCCGGGCGCGAGGCCCTTCAGGATGGCGATGCGGTCACCCGCCGAACTGCCCGGCGAGACGTCGCGCTTGTGGGCGACGCCGGCCTTCACGACAAAGACATAGCTCTGGCCGCCGTCGTCGAGCAGCGCGACATAGGGGATGGTGATCCCGCCCGCGCTGCCGCCGGCCTGGATGGCGCCGCGCAACGGTTCGCCCGGACCGATGCCCTGTCCGGCCGGGACGCGTGCGAAGACCGACGCCTGGCGCGTGGCCGGGTCGATCTGCGGGTCGACGCCGGATACGGTCGTCTCGATCGTCGATGCGCCGTTGACGGCGGCGAGCCGGAGCGGCTGGCCGGGATGAATGCGCATCGCCACCGCCGGATCGACGCCGAAGCGCGCGCGCAGCTCGCCGGTCGCGCCGATCGTCGCCACCGTGGTGCCGGCGGCGATCACGTCGCCGGGCTTGGCGGACAGGTTCTGGACGGTGCCCGATGCGGGCGCGCGCAGGGTCAGCGTGGCCCCGCGCTGCGCCAGCGAGGCGCGGGTCGCGTTCGCCGTCTCGGCGGCGGCGCGCGCGGTCTCGACATCGGCGTCGCTGACCAGCCCGTCGGCGCGCAGCCGCCTGGCGCGGGCATAGGCGGCCTGGGCGCTGGCGGCGTCGCTCGCCGCCTTCACCGCGTCGAGCCGCGCGGTCGGGCTGGGGGTGAGGATCGCCACCACCTGTCCGGCGCGCACCGCGGTGCCGGTCGGCGCGAGGATGCGGGCGACCACCGCCTCGGCCTGCACGGTCATCGCGCGTTCGCTGCCCGGCCCCGCCTCGGCGATGCCGTAGGCGGTGAGCGTGTCGGCGGTGGCCCCCAGGATGGCGGGCGCGGTCTTGACCGTGGCGGTGGTTTCCGGCTTCGCCCCTTCATCGGATGCACCGCCGCTGCAGGCCGCGAGAAGCGCCAGCGGCGCGATTGCGATCAGGTTTTTCACTTGGTCCATCCTTCGCTGAGGCTGCCGGTCAGGAGTTCGAGCGCGATCATCTGCTCGGCGACCTGCTGGTCGAGTTGAAGAAGCGTGAGGCGCCGGTCGCGCACCGCCTGGGTCGCGGCGGCGGCGGTCGCCGGGGCGAGGTCGCCGCGCCGCGCCGCGCGCTCGGTCGCGGCGGCATATTGTTCAAGCCTGGGCAGCGCGGCGAGCAGCGCCTCGCGCTGGGCGCGGACCGTGGCGATGCCGCTCACCGCCGCATCGATATCGGCGCGGGTCTGGAACAGCCGCGCGTCATACTCGCTCTTGAGCTGTTCGCGCGTGGCCCTGGCGATCGCGATGCCGCCGCGGTTCCGGTTCCACAACGGCAGGGTGAAACCGATCTGCGGGCCGAAGGTGCGGTTGTCGGCGGTGTCGCGGGTATAGGCCATCGTCAGCGACAGCGACGGGAACTGGTCGAGAATGGCCTTGTGCAATTCGGCCTCGGCCGAATCGTATCCGGCGCGCAACGCGGCGAGGTCGAGCCGGCGGTCGAGCGCCTGGCGCACGAGCGCATCGGCCGGCGGCGGCGCGGCGGCGGGCGGCGGCGGCGCGAGCCGCAGCCGGACCTCGGGCGGCAGGCCAAGCTGCCTGTTGAGTTCCCCCCGCGCGGCGGTCAACGCCGATTCGGCGGCCTGGACCTTGTCGGCGCTGTCGAGCGCCGCCTGCCGGCGGCTGTCGACTTCGGCCCCGGCGATATCGCCCCGCCCCGCCGCGCGAAGCGCCGCGTCGAGCTGGTCGGCGGCGGACCTGGCGCTGACCCGCGCGATCGCAAGCTGATCCTCCAGCGCGAGAATGCGGACGCCCAGCAACCGCGCCTGTCCGGCCGTCTGCCATTCCGCCCAGGCGAGGTCGAGCCGGACCTGCTGCTTCTTCGCCTCGCCCGCCTGGCGGATCACCCGCGCGTCGCGAATCTGCATGAGGTCGACGCCGATCTGGCCGGCGAAGCCGTTGAATTCGTCGGCGCCGCTGAGCAGTTTGTCGACGCCGGCCTGAATGCTCGGGTCGGGCAGGAGGCGCGCGGCGAACGCCTGCGCGTCATCGACCCCGTTCCTGGCCCTCAGCGCCTTGAGGTCGGGATTCTCGATCACCGCGATGATCGCCAGCGCGTTGGGCGTCAGGGGTTGCGACAGGTCGATCGGCTGCGGTGTGAGATACGGCCGGTCGATCTTCGCGGCGTCGGTCGACAGGGCCGCGGCGTCGGGCATGGCGAGCGCATCGGCGGGCGAGCGCAAGGGATCGCGCGAATAGCTCTGGCAGCCGGCCAGCACGGTCGCCGCCAACAACGGCGCGATACGGCCCCAGCGCCTCATTGCCCGTTCCGTGGAAAGTCGGTCATCATCGTCACTCCGGGATTGGATCTTCAACAGGCGCGCCGCCGGGCGGGGGATTCGGCTGATCGTGGCTTTCTAGCAAGTTTATGCTGACATCGTGCTGACGGAAACGATAATACAATCTGTCAGCCGGGCGTCAGCACAAGGGGCGCATAAGAGCGTTTGATGACAAGGATCGGGCATCATCTGATGGAGCGGCGCTGATGCGCGCGCTGGTGGTCGAGGACGATCCCGACATCGGTGGGGATGTCGCGCGCGCGCTCGCCGACTCGGGATTGCTGGTCGACCGCATCGTCAACGGCAACCAGGCGTGGTTCGCCGGCGACACCGAGGATTATGCGATCGTCGTGCTCGATCTCGGGCTGCCCGATCTCGACGGGCTGACCGTGCTGCGCCGCTGGCGCGCGGCGGGGCGGACGATGCCGGTGCTGATCCTGTCGGCGCGCGGCGACTGGACCGAGAAGGTCGAGGGGATCGAGGCGGGGGCCGACGATTATCTCGCCAAGCCGTTCCAGCTCGGCGAGCTGGTGACGCGGGTACGCGCCCTGTTGCGGCGCGCGGGCGGCCATGCCGCCCCGCTGCTGGCGATCGGGCGGCTCAAGGTCGATACCCGCAACCGCCGCCTGCGGGTCCGCGATGTCGAGGTGCGCGTCTCGCCGCTCGAATTCCGGCTGATCAACTATCTCGCGCATCAGGCCGACCGCACCGTTGCGGTGGGGGAGATCGCCGACCATCTCTACGGCACGTCGGACATCGGCGACGTCAACGCGATCGAGGCGCTGATCATGCGGCTGCGGCGCAAGATCGGCGGCGACAGCATCGAGACGCGGCGCGGCTTCGGCTATCGCCTGACCGGCGGCGGCAACTGATGCGCTCGCTGCGCCTCCGCCTGATCGCCTTCGCCGCGCTGGCGATCGCGGTCGCGCTGTGGGCGGCGTGGCACGTCATGGGGATGCTGTTCGAACATTATACCGAACGGCGCATGGCCGACGCGCTGGTCCGGTCGGGCGAGGCGGTGGCCGCGGCGGTGCATCTCGACGCGCGGGGCAAGCCGGCGGTCGATCCGAGCAATCTCGACGCACGGTTCCGGCGGCGCGGCAGCGGCCTGTACTGGGAAGTCCGCGCGCCCGGCCTGATCCTGGGATCGCCCTCGCTCGGCGGCAAGGTGCTGGGCGCGGGCGGGCAGGATCGCGAGCCCGCCATGGCGTCGTGGCAGGAGGATGAGGTTTCCGGCCCCTATGAGGACGATTTGATCGTGGTCGAGCGCCGGTTGGCGGTCGGCGGCGTGCCGGTCACTGTCCGCGTCGGCGAGGATGACGAGCCGATCGATCGCGCCGGGGCGTCGTTCGCGCGCGAGATGGGCATGTTCCTGCTCGCGCTCGGGGTTGCGCTGGCGCTCGCGGCCTGGGCGCAGGTCGAACTGGGCCTGTGGCCGCTGCGCCGGGTGCGGCGCGAGCTGGCGGCGATGGAGCGCAACCCGGCGCAGCGCCTGTCGAACGACCATCCGCGCGAGATCGGCCCGCTCGCCGAGGCGATCAACGCGCTGGCCACCGCGCGCAGCGAGGATCTGGTCCGCGCGCGCCGCCGCGCCGCCGACCTTGCCCATGCGCTCAAGACCCCGCTCGCCGCGCTGGCCGCGCAGAGCCGGGTGGCGCGGGCGGCGGGCGCGGAGGCGGCCGCCGATGCGATCGACCAGACGCTGACCGCCGCCACCGCCGTCCTCGAATCCGAACTGGCGCGCGCGCGCGCGGCGGCGAGCCGGGCGGGCGAGGGCGTCGCGGCGACGCGCCCGGCCGCATTGGTCGAGGGGCTGTTCGCGGTGCTGGAGCGGACCGATCGCGGCATGGGCCTGGTGTTCGATTCGGACATTCCCGCCGGATGGGAGATCGGCATCGATCCCGACAGCTTCGCCGAGATTTTCGGCAATCTGCTCGACAACGCGACGCGCCACGCCCGCCGGGTGGTGCGCGTCGGCGCGGCGCGCGCGGCGGGCTGGCTGAGCTTCACCGTCGACGACGACGGCCCCGGCATTCCCGCCGACCAGCGCGCCGGCGCGCTGCGGCGCGGCGTCCGGCTCGACGAAAGCGGCAGCGGCCATGGCCTCGGCCTGTCGATCGTCGCCGACCTGGTCGAGGCGACCAGCGGCGCGATCACGCTCGGCGACGCCCCCGGCACCGGCCTCAGCGTCACGCTGCGCTGGCCCGACACCCTGCTTACCCGTGACCAGCCGGATTGACCGGCACCCCTCTCTTGCAAGGAGCATAGACGTGCAGATTGCCCATATTCCCAAGGTAAATGCCCGATATTGGGCGGCCATCACCCTCGCCAGCCTGTTCGGCACCAACATGGGCGATCTCTATTCGCATGAGGCGAAGCTCGGCATCGTGCTCGGCACGTCGATCCTCGCCGCGCTGGCGGCCGGCGTGTTCCTGGCGGAACGCCGCGACAACAGCCCGCGCGAGCTTTATTACTGGCTGGTCATCATCATCATCCGCACCGGCGCGACCAATATCGCCGATTATTTCAAGCACATCATCCCCTGGCTGCTGTTCGGCATCATCCTGACGGCGCTGCTCGCCGGGTTCGCCTGGCTGTCGGCGCGGGGCGACGCCAAGCGCGAGGCCGAAGTGGAGGCCGCGCGCGGGATGCCCAACACCGGTGTCGCCTACTGGCTGGCGATGCTGAGCGCGGGCGTGTTCGGCACCTTCGTCGGCGACGTGTGCTCGAAGCTGATCGGCAAGGGCTATGCCTCGCTCGGCCTCGGCGCGCTGCTGGTGGTCGCGCTGATGGCGTGGCGGCGCGACGGCGCGCATCGCTTCTGGCTCTACTGGCTGGCGCTGGCGGTGGCGCGGACGGCGGGCACCGCGATGGGCGACTGGCTGGCCGAGACGGAGGCGCTGGGCATCGGCCTGCCGCTGTCGACGCTCATCACCGGCGCGATCTTCGTGCTGATCCTGCTGTTCTGGCCGCGCAAGGGCGGCGACGCCGTGCCGATGACCGCCTGACGCGTTCGTCATCCCCACCCTGCCGCTCCGCTTCGGTGGGGCGGCCCTTTGTCTGAAAGGTGACCCCCATGATCGGCCGTTTCCCCCTCAAGTCGATCTGCCTCGCGCTGATCGCGTTGTTCGCCGCCGTCCCCGCCGCCGCGCAGGACGAATTGCAGGACGGGCCCAAGTCGCTGGTGATCAGCTATCGCGCCAGCCTCGACCATCGCGTGCCGTTCCGCCGCTATCTCGCCGCCAACCTCGCCCCGCGGCTGCGCGCGATGAAGGCGCGCGGCGAGATCAGCGATTTCCGCATCTTCTACAGCTGGTATCGCCAGCCGGCGGTGTGGGACGGGCTGGTCATCCTGCGCTTCCCGACCTTCGCGGCGGTCGGCAAGTGGAACACGCTCGAACACGACCAGCCGGGCGGGCTGGACGCCGCCGGCCTCGCGCTGGCCGATCCGGTGGCGAGCTATTCGAGCGATCTTTCCTGGTCACGCAACGCCGACACCCTCAAGGACGGCGAAGTCTATTACGTCATCCCCTATGAGTATCGCAACGAAGGCGAATATCGCGATTACGTGAAGGACTACGTCCTGCCGCAATTCGACGGCTGGATCGAGACCGGCGCCTTGACCGGCTATGAGCTGTACATGAACCGCTACGGCACCGGATCGCCGTGGGATTCGCTGTTCATCCAGCATTATCGCGACATGAACGCGTTCGGCCAGCGCCAGAAGATCACCGCCAGCGTGCGCGACAAGCTGCGCGACGACCCCAAGTGGAAGGCGTGGAGCGACAAGAAGGCCGACATCCGCAGCGAGACGGAAAACAGCATCGCCGAACTGATCGCGCATTAAGCGCGGCGATCGATGAAGGGGCGGTGGCTTCCGGCGGCGACGCCGGGGGTCACCGCCCGAGCGCGGCCTTCAGGATCAGCGGGATGATCCCGCCCGCGCGCAGCACCGACAGTTCCAGCTCGGTTTCGACCTGGGCCGCTGCCGCGAACCGGTCCACCGATCCGTCGCGGCGGTGGATCGCGACCGGCACCGCCGCGCGCGGCGTGAGCGTGTCGGCGGGGGCATGGATCTCGATCCGGTCCTCGGGCGCGAGGCCGAGCGTGGACGGATGCCGATCCGCCGGCAGGCGCAGCGGCAGGATGCCCATGTTGACGAGGTTGGAGCGGTGGATGCGCTCGAAGCTCGCGGCGAGCACCACGCGCGTGCCGAGCAGGCTCGCTCCCTTCGCCGCCCAGTCGCGCGACGACCCCATGCCGTACCGTTCGCCGGCGACGATCACCACCGGCTGGCCGTTTTCGGCATAGCGGGCGGCGGCGCGCCACAGCGGCAGCGGCGCGTCGCCGGTCGCCATGATCGTGCTGCCGGGCGGGATCGCCGCGCCGAGCAGGTTGCGCACGGTGGGGTTGGTGAACAGCCCGCGCAGCATCACTTCCCAATTGCCGCGCCGCGAGGAGAAGACGTTGAGGTCGGCCGGGTCCGCGCCATGGTCGATCAGCCAGCGCGCCGCGTCGCCGTCGCGCGGGATCGCGCCGGCGGGCGAGATGTGGTCGGTGGTGATGTCGTCGCCCAGCACGATCAGCGGCGCGGCGCGATAATGGCCGAGCCGGGCCTCGCGCTCGATGCTCGCGAACGGCGGCGGGCGGAGATAGGTCGAGCCGGGATGCCAGGGATAGAGCGGGGTGTCGGCGGCGGGCAACTCGGCCCAGGCCGCGCTCGCCTGTGCCGCGTCGAACATCGCGGCGTAATCCTCGGGCCGGATCGCGGCCGTGGCGGCGGCGTCGATCTCCGCGCCAGTCGGCCACAGCCGGTCGAGCGTGACCGGCGCGCCCGCCGGATCATGGCCGATCGGATCGCGCGTGATGTCGATCGCGGCGTCGCCCGCCAACGCATAGGCGACAGTGAGCGCGGGCGAGGCGAGGAAGCTGTCCCCGATCTGGGGATGGACGCGGCCGGGGAAGTTGCGGTTGCCCGACAGGATGCCGACCGGGTCGACGCCGCCGGCGGCGATCGCGGCCTGCATCGGCTCGGCGAGCGGTCCCGAATTGCCGATGCACACGGTGCAGCCATAGCCGGTGATCGCGAACCCCACCGCCTCCAGGTCGTCGAGCAGGCCGGCGCGCGCGAGCAGGCGCTCGGCGCTCGGCGATCCCGGCGCGAGGCTGGTCTTGACCCAGTCGGGCGGGGTCAGGCCGAGCGCGCGGGCCTTGCGCGCGACGAGGCCGGCGGCGAGCAACTGGCGCGGGTCGGAGGTGTTGGTGCAGCTGGTGATCGCGGCGATCGCCACCGGCCGGTCGGGCGTTTCCGTCGTGCGGCGGCCGCCGAGCAAAGCGGGGACATCGGCGGGTGCGACGAGGTCCTGCGGCCGTCGCGGGCCGGCGAGCGAAATGTGGATCGCGTCGAGGTCGATCTCGATCGTTTCGGCATAGACCGGCGCGGCGTCGGGGTCGAACCACAGGCCGGTAGCGCGCGCATAATCCTCGACCAGCGCGATCCGCCCGGCGTCGCGCCCCGTTTCGCGCAGGTAGCGCAGCGTGGTGTCGTCGATCGGGAAGAAGCCGGTCGACGATCCATATTCCGGGGCCATGTTGGCGATCACCGCGCGGTCGCCCGCCGACAGGGTGGCGGCGCCCGGCCCGAAATATTCAACGAAGCGCCCCGCGAGGTCGATCGCGCGCAGACGGTGCGTGACGACCAGCGCGAGGTCGGTCGCGGTCACGCCCTCGCGCAGCCGGCCAGTCAGGCGCACGCCGATCACTTCGGGCACGCGCATCATCACCGGCATGCCGAACATCACGCTTTCGGCCTCCAGCCCGCCGACGCCCCAGCCGAGCACGCCGATGCCGTTGACCATCGGCGTATGGCTGTCGGTGCCGATCAACACGTCGGGCATCGCCCAGCGCACGCCGTCGCGTTCCTCGCCGGTGACCACGGTGGCGAGCTGTTCGAGGTTGATCGTGTGCATGATGCCGGTGCCGGGCGGGTGCACGGTGAAATTGTCGAGCGTGGCCGAGGCCCATTTCATGAAGCTGTAGCGTTCGGCGTTGCGCTCCAGCTCGCGCGCCATGTTGCGCGCGGCCGCGTCGGAGCGGCCGTAGAAATCGACCGCAAGGCTGTGGTCGGTCGATACGTTGATCGGCAGCACGGGGTTGAGCGCGGCCGGGTTGCCGCCCGCCGCCGCCAGCGCATGACGGGCCGCGGCGATATCGACCAGCGCCGGACCGCACGTCGTGTCGTGCATCATCACCCGCCCCGGCCAGAAGGCGATCTCCGCCTCGCTCGTGCCCGTCGCGATCCATTGCTCGACCAGCGCGCGCGTCGCCGGGTCGCCGCCGCCGCGCCGCAACAGATTCTCGATCAGGATGCGGTGCACCACCGGCAGGCGCGACAGACCCAGCGCGGCGAGGTCGATGATCGTATGGGTCGCGCCGCCGCTCGTCAGGAGCCGGGTGGGGATGGTCATGCGGTTTCCTTGGAAGCGAGCGGCGCCGCGAGCACCATGACGAAGGCGATTAGGGTCAGCCCGGCGAGGAAGGCCAGCCCCATCACCGGCGAACCGCTCGCCTTGGCCACCACGCCGATCAGATAGGGGCCGACGAACCCACCCAGATTGCCGATCGAATTGATCGCGGCGATCGACACGGCGGCGGTGCCGCGCGACAGGAACTGGCCCGGGAGGGTCCAGAACGGCGCCTTGAACGCATAGAATCCGGTCAGCGCGGCGGCGAGCAGTGCGGTCGCCGGCACCGGCCCGCCCGCCCAGGCGACGCCGCCCAGCGTCACCCCCGCCAGCAGCAGCGGCCAGGCGGTGTGATAGCGCCGTTCCCCGGTGCGGTCCGACCGGCGCGACCATAACACCATGCCGATCGTCGCGACGACATAGGGCAATGTCGCGATCAGCCCCGTCTCCATGTTGCTGAGCGACGCGCCGGAATGCTTGACGATCTGCGGCAGCCAATAACCGACGCCCAGGCTGCCCGCCTGATAGACGAAATAGATCAGCGCGAGGTAGAGCACGCGCGGCTCGGTGATCGCGCGCCAGGTGTTGAGGTGGCGCACCCCGGTCGCGGCATGCTCGCGCGCGATCTCTTCCTCCAGCCACATGCGGTCGTCCGCCGCCAGCCAGCGCGCATTGGCGGGGCGATCGACCAGCAGGCGATAGGTGACGAGGCCGCCGATCATCGCGGGCAACCCTTCGATCAGCAGCATCCACCGCCAGCCGCTCAACCCGAAGCCATGGACATGGTCCATGATCCAGGTGCTCAGCGGCGTGCCGATGATGTACGAGACGGGAATCGCCGCGGTGAACATCGCCACCACGGTAGCCTGCTCGCGCCCGCGAAACCATGCGGTCAGGTAGATGATGATCGCGGGGAAATAGCCCGCTTCGGCAACGCCTAGCAGGAAGCGCAGGCCGTAAAGCTGCCACGTCGTCTGGACGAACGCGGTCGCGATCGACACCAGCCCCATGCCGATCAGGATGCGCGCGATCCACACCCGCGCGCCGTACCGCGCCATCAGCATGTTGCTGGGCACTTCGAACAGGAAATAGCCGATGAAGAAGATGCCCGCGGCGAACCCGAACGCCTCGTCCGACAGGCGAAGCTCCGCATTCATCTGGAGCGCGGCGTAACCGATGTTCGCGCGGTCGATATACGATACGATGTAGAGGACGAAGCACAGCGGCACGATCCGCCAGAACACATGGCGCATGATCCGGCGTTCGTCGGCGACGGCGGGCAGGGGCATTACACTCTCCATCAATATGTTCTTTGACATTCATAAATACAAAGCGCAAGGATGCCCCGCGTCATTGGCCGCGATGTCATTGGGAAGAGGTGCGCGATGCGATCGACGTCCGGGCCGGTGGTATGGACCGCGTCGCGCCGTGCGGTGGTGGCCGGGCTGGGCGTCGCGATGGCGATGGGAAGCGAGGCCGCGCGCGCGGTCCGGGGAGGATCGATGCCGGGTTTCGCCTATGTCGGGTGCCGCACCAGCCGGGAGCGCAATGCGCGGGGCGACGGCATTTCGGTCTATCGCATCGAGCGCGACGGGCGCTGGAACCGCGTCCAGCTGGTCGGCGATCTCGTCAATCCGTCCTATCTCGCGTTCGATCGCGGCGGCCGCTTTCTCTACACGGTGCATGGCGACGGCAGCGAGGCGAGCGCGTTCGGGATCGACCCGGAATCGGGCCAGCTCACCTTCCTCAACCGGGTGACGACCGGCGGCCGCAATCCGGTGCATCTGATGCCCGATCCGACCAGCCGCTTCATGGTCGTCGCCAACCATGTCGTCGCGGACGGGGTGAAGTCGGGCATCGCCAGCCTGCCGATCGGCGCGGACGGGCGGCTGGGCGCGCCGGTCGATGTGGTCGCATTCGAGGGCAAGATCGGTCCGCATCGCGTCGAGCAGCCATTCCCCAAGCCGCATCAGGTCGAATTCGATCCGTCCGGGCGGTTCGTCGCGGTGCCGGACAAGGGGTGCGACCGCGTGCTGGTGTTCGCGCTCGACACGGCGGGCAGGCTGCGCGAAGTGGCGCAGACGCCCGCGCGCGAGACGTCGGGGCCGCGCCATATCGCGTTCCACCCGGCGATGCCCTGCGCCTATGTCGTCAACGAGCTCGATTCGACGGTGGTCGCCTGCCGGTTCGATCGGCAATCGGGCGCGCTGCGGCCGTTCCAATTGCTGTCGGCGCTGTCGGAGGATTATACCGGCGACAGCCGCGGCGCGGAAATCGCGGTGTCGGGGGACGGGCGTCATGTCTATGTCTCCAATCGCGGCGCGGATACCGTCGCCGTCTTCGCCGTCGATCGCGCCGACGGGCGGCTGCACCGGCAGGGCCAGGTGCCGGCGGGCGGCAGGACGCCGCGCTTCTTCGCGCTGGCGAACGACGCGGTGATGTTCGTCGCCAATGAGGAAGGGCACAAT
>Ga0153956_1002317_pt1 | contig 14318 bp, 14 predicted proteins | sample TSFL040MetaG_FD_104704 | JGI IMG/M metagenome (GOLD analysis project Ga0153956, IMG submission 104704) | Attine ant fungus gardens microbial communities from Florida, USA - TSFL040 MetaG | ecosystem: Host-associated > Fungi > Mycelium > Unclassified | place: USA: Florida, Wekiwa Springs... | reverse complement strand
GGGCACCATATGATCGGGTCCACGGACCCGGCCAGGGACAGTTCCCTAAAGGATCGATAAGGCCCCGGGGATATATGGCTCCTGACGCGCGCCACAGCCTCGCTTGGCCAATGTAGCGACGATCTCGCCGCACCGCCAGCGGGGGCCGGACGATTTCCCTCAGTGGAAAATTTCAGAGAACAGCTCAGCCGAGCGCGACGTTGCCCGCCAGCGGCTTGTTCAACTCCTGCGTCATCCGCTCGATGCGATCGGAGGCGGCGTTGAGCGCGTTGGCGATCGCGCTCTGGGTGGCGCGGGCGCGATCGGAGGCAGCCACCCGGCCCTCGCGCAGCACCTCGATCTCCTCCTCGAAGCCGCGGATGCGGCGCTCGGCGTCCTGCAACTCGTCGGCAATGGTCAGCGACGCCATCACCGTCAGGCGCTGGTCGCCGATCTCGCCGAACTTGCCGCGCAGATCGGTGACGCGGCTTTCCAGCATCTCCGCAAGACGCAACAGCCGCGTCTCCTGCCCTTCCTCGCAGGCCATGCGATACTGGCGGCCGTTGATGGTGACGTTGACGTGGCTCACGAGGCGTCCTCCTCGATGACCGAACGTATCGTATCGATGGCAACGTCGAGACGCTCGGCGATTTCGCGGTTGGTGCGCTCAAGCTCGCGCGACCGCACCAGGGTGCCGTCGAGTTCGTTGGCGAGGCGCGAGCGGTCCACGCCGAGCGACTGGATGCGCGCGGCGAGTTCGTCGCTGCCGCGATCATATTCGCGACGCCGCTCCACCGCGTTTTCCAGCGCATCGAGGGCTGCCGCAAGCCGCCGTGTTGCGGCCTCAATTTCGCCCGCAGCGGACGGCGCGGCCGGTGCCGCAGTCTCGCCGGCGGCGAAGGCATTGGGCATACGGTCGGTCATGTACGAGCCATTCGGTCTCGAATGTTGAACCATGGAAGGTTGAGCAGCCGATCTCATCGGAAAATCCCGGTCCAGCAAACGTTTAGTTATTGAATCTACGGCCCGATTCGCGCTCTTGCAACGCCGTGTTGACGCTATGCACCGTTAAGCGCGGCCATCATGCGATATTCGCCTGTTGAACACCTCCTCCGCGCACCGATTTCCGGTTTGATTGCCTGACGGATTCTTGGACTCACGCGAGTGTCGGTGCTATCCACCGCTCGCAGTCATCCGGCTGTAATATCCCGCCTTTTTGGAAAAATTTTTCAGGTCCCGATCCATGACGTTCCAAGCGAAGACCCCGCGTGTCGATCCATCCCGCATGGCCAACGCGATCCGCGCTCTTGCGATGGACGCCGTGGAAAAAGCGAATTCGGGCCATCCCGGCCTGCCGATGGGCGCCGCCGACATCGCCACCGTGCTGTTCACGCAATTCCTGAAGTTCGATGCGCGTGCCCCGAAATGGGCCGACCGCGACCGCTTCGTGCTCTCGGCCGGTCACGGCTCGATGCTGCTCTATGCGTTGTTGTATCTCACCGGCAACGAGGCGATGACGATCGATGAGATCAAGAACTTTCGCCAGCTCGGCTCGCTGACGCCGGGACATCCGGAAAACTTCATCACGCCCGGCATCGAAATGACCACCGGCCCGCTCGGCCAGGGCATCTCCACCGCCGTCGGCATGGCGCTCGCGGAACGTCACCTCGCGGCCGAATTCGGCGGTGACATCGTCGATCACTACACCTACGTGCTCGCTTCCGACGGCGATCTGATGGAAGGCATCAGCCAGGAGGCCATCGCGCTCGCGGGCCATCTCAAGCTCAACAAGATGATCGTGCTGTTCGACGACAACGGCATCTCGATCGACGGCGCGATCTCGCTGTCGGATTCGGTCGATCAGGTGAAGCGCTTCGAGGCCGCTGGCTGGGCCGCCGAGCGCATCGATGGTCACAATCACGATGCCATCGCGGACGCGATCGCCCGCGCGCAGAAGTCGGATCGCCCGACGCTGATCGCCTGCAAGACCACCATCGCTTTTGGTGCGCCGACCAAGGCGGGCACCTCGAAGTCGCACGGATAGCCGCTCGGCGCCGAAGAAATCGCGGGCGCGCGCAAGCAACTGAACTGGGATGCACCGGCGTTCGAAATTCCGGCGGATATTCTCGATGCCTGGCGCACAGCCGGGTCGCGTGGCGCAAGCATTCGCGCGGCGTGGGAGAAAACGCTCGCATCGAAGGATACGGCGCAGCGCAATGAGTTTGAGCGCCGCATGAAGGGCGATCTGCCCGCCAAGGCGCTCAAGGATGCCGTCGCCAACATGAAGGCGTCGCTGGCCGAGTCCCCGAAGGATATCGCCACCCGCACCGCCTCCGAGCGCGCACTGGAAGTGCTGATCCCGGCGGTGCCGGAGATGGTCGGCGGCTCGGCCGACCTCACCGGCTCCAACAACACCCGCGTCAAGGACATGGTCGCGATCTCCGCCAACAATTACGGCGGCCGCTACGTGAACTACGGCATCCGCGAGCATGGCATGGCGGCCGCGATGAACGGCATGGCGCTGCACGGCGGCATCATTCCGTATTCCGGCACGTTCCTGGTGTTCTCCGACTATCTGCGCCCATCGCTGCGCCTCGCGGCATTGATGGGCGAGCGCGTCATCCATGTGCTGACCCACGATTCGATTGGTCTTGGCGAAGACGGCCCGACGCACCAGCCGGTCGAGCATGTCGCGGCCTTGCGCGCGATCCCGAACCTCAACGTGTTCCGCCCGTGCGACACCGTCGAGACGCTGGAGTGCTGGCAGCTCGCGCTCGAAGCGAAAGATCGCCCGAGCGTGCTGGCGCTGACGCGCCAGAACCTGCCGCAGCTTCGCCGCAACAACGACGCCGACAACAAGTGCGCGGCCGGTGCGTATGAAATCTCCAAGGCTCAAAAATCCTTGAATAACGGCGAGGCGCAAGTCTCGATCTTCGCGTCGGGTTCGGAAGTCTCACTGGCGGTCGAAGCGCAGAAGCTGCTCGCCGCGAAGGGGATCGCCGCGCGCGTCGTCTCCGTGCCTTGCATGGACCTGTTCCTGGAGGCTCCGGAAGCCACGCGTGCAGCGCTGATCGGCAATGCACCGGTGAAGGTCGGCGTGGAAGCCGCGATCCGGCAGGGCTGGGACGCCATCATCGGCTCCGACGGAATCTTCGTCGGCATGAGCGGATTCGGCGCAAGCGCACCATATAAGCAACTGTACAGCCATTTCGGCATCACGGCGGAGGCCATCGCCACCGCCGCCGAAGGGCGGCTCAAACGGTAACCCCAACGTCAGAATTGCCGCTTCGGAGAATTGCATCAGGGCGTCATTAGAGGCAAAACCGCCTCGAAAAAACGTCAATTCAGGCTTTAAGGAGAATGGAATGACCATCCGTGTCGCAATCAATGGATTTGGCCGTATCGGCCGCAACGTCCTGCGGGCCATTTACGAGGCCAAGCGCACGGACATCGAAGTCGTCGGCATCAACGACCTCGGCCCGGTCGAAACCAACGCCCATCTACTCCGCTACGACAGCGTGCACGGCCGTTTCCCGCATGAGGTGAAGGTCGACGGCGACACCATCAATATCGGCGGCGGCAAGATCAAGGTCACCGCCGAACGCGATCCCGCGAAGCTGCCGTGGAAGGATCTCGGCGTCGACATCGCGCTGGAATGCACCGGCATTTTCACCTCGAAGGACAAGGCCTCGGCGCATCTCACCGCAGGCGCCAAGCGCGTGCTGGTGTCCGCTCCGGCGGACGGCGCCGACCTCACGGTCGTTTACGGCGTCAACCACGACAAGATCACCAAGGATCACATCGTCGTCTCCAATGCGTCCTGCACCACCAACTGCCTGGCACCGGTGGCCAAGGTCCTCAACGATGCCTTCGGCATCGAGAAGGGCTTCATGACCACGATCCACGCCTATACCGGCGACCAGCCGACGCTGGACACCATGCATAAGGATCTCTATCGCGCCCGCGCCGCGGCGATGTCGATGATTCCGACCTCGACCGGTGCTGCGAAGGCCGTCGGCCTCGTGCTGCCGGAACTAAAGGGCAAGCTCGACGGCGTCTCGATCCGCGTGCCGACCCCGAACGTCTCGGTCATCGACTTCAAATTCGTGTCGAAGAAGCCGGTCACCGTGGCCGAAGTGAACGCCGCCCTGACCGCTGCGGCCAACGGCCCGCTGAAGGGCATCCTCGCCTCCACCACGGAGCCGCTGGTGTCCATCGACCTGAACCACAACCCGGCGTCGTCCACCTTCGCGCTCGACCAGACCAAGGTCATCGACGGCAACCTCGTGCGCGTGATGTCGTGGTACGATAACGAGTGGGGCTTCTCCAACCGCATGGCCGACACCGCCGTCGCGATTGGCAAGCTGATCTGACCTTTCTGTTCCAGGCGATGCCGTTCCAACGACATCGCCTGGAACCGTTTTACGGGGACGGCGGTTCAACCTCCGCCATCCGGTGTTGATGACGCGCTTTCGCGCGCCGATGGCGATCATCGGGTTCGGGGACAAGGAGACCCATGACCACCAGCCTCTTCCGTACCCTCGACGACGTCGACGTGCACGACAAACGCGTGCTGCTGCGCGTCGATCTCAACGTGCCGATGGACAATGGCCGCGTCTCCGACGCCACGCGCCTCGAACGCGTCACCAAGACCATCACCGAGATCGCCGAAAAAGGCGGCAAGGTCATCCTGCTTTCGCATTTCGGACGCCCCAAGGGCGTGGCCGATCCGAAGCAGTCGCTGAAGCCGGTTGCGATCACGCTCGCCTACATGCTCCGTCGTCACGTCGAATTCGTTGACGATTGCATTGGCGAGAAGCCGCAGGCTGCGGTCTCGCACATGAAGGCGGGCGACATTGTCTGCCTGGAAAACACCCGCTTCCATAAAGGCGAGGAAAAGAACGATCCCGTTTTCGTCGCCGAACTCGCCAAGCTCGGTGACATCTGGGTCAACGATGCGTTCTCGACCGCGCACCGCGCCCATGCCTCGACCGAAGGCCTCGGCCATGTGCTGCCCGCCTATGCCGGGCGCTCGATGCAGGCCGAACTCGACGCGCTGACCAAAGCTCTTGAAGCGCCGACCCATCCGGTCGCGGCCGTGATCGGCGGCGCGAAAGTCTCGACCAAGCTCGACCTTCTGGAAAACCTCGTCACCAAGGTCGATGCGCTGGTGATCGGCGGCGGCATGGCCAATACCTTCCTGCATGCGCAGGGCATCGATGTCGGCAAGTCGCTCTGCGAAAAGGACCTCGCACCGACCGCACTGCGAATTCTGGAAAAGGCGGAAGCCGCCAAATGCGCCGTGATCCTGCCGGTGGATGCGGTGATCGCGCGCGAATTCGTCGCTCACGCGCCGTCGGAGGCCTGCGGACTCGACGCGATCCCGTCGGATGCGATGATCCTCGATGTCGGCCCCAAATCCGTGGACCGCGTGCGCGCGGCGTTCGACGATGCCAAGACGGTGGTCTGGAACGGCCCGCTCGGCGCGTTCGAGCTGTCGCCGTTCGACCGTGGTACCGTGCAGGCCGCGCGCCATGCCGCGGGCCGCACCCGCGACGGCCAGTTGATCTCGGTCGCGGGCGGCGGCGATACCGTCGCGGCCCTCAACCATGCCGGCGTCGCGGCCGACTTTACCTACGTCTCGACCGCGGGCGGGGCCTTCCTGGAATGGATGGAAGGGAAACCTCTGCCCGGCGTCGAGGTTCTTAGGGTAAGATAATTCCAACTCATCGGGTGCCACGGCCATCGATCCGGCGCCCTATCGAAACGCGGAGATAATCACACATGGCTCGCATCACGTTGCGTCAATTGCTGGATCATGCGGCGGAGAACGATTACGGCGTGCCGGCGTTCAACATCAACAACATGGAACAGGCGCTGGCCATCATGGAAGCCGCCAATGCCGTCGATGCGCCGGTGATCATCCAGGCTTCGCGCGGCGCGCGCGCCTACGCCAACGATGTCATGCTCAAGCACATGATGGACGCGGTAACGGAAATCTATCCGCACATTCCCGTCTGCGTGCATCTCGACCATGGCAATGAGCCCGCCACCTGCATGACCGCGATCCAGGCCGGTTTCACCTCGGTGATGATGGACGGCTCGCTCAAGGCCGACGGCAAGACCCCGGGCGACTGGGACTACAATGTCGGCGTCACCAGGACCGTCACCGGCATGGCGCATCTCGGCGGCATCTCGGTGGAAGGCGAACTCGGCGTGCTCGGCTCGCTGGAAAGCGGCGAAGGCGAGAAGGAAGACGGCCACGGATTCGAGGGCAAGCTCTCCCACGATCAGTTGCTGACCAATCCCGACGAAGCCGTGAAATTCGTCAAGGAAACCCAGGTCGATGCGCTCGCCATCGCGATGGGCACCTCGCACGGCGCCTACAAGTTCACCCGCAAGCCGGACGGCGACATCCTCGCCATGAGCGTGATCGAGGAAATCCACCGCAAGCTGCCGAACACCCATCTTGTGATGCACGGCTCGTCGTCGGTGCCGCAGGATTTGCAGGACATCATCAACACCTTCGGCGGCCAGATGAAACCAACCTGGGGCGTGCCGGTCGCGGAAATCCAGCGCGGCATCAAGAACGGCGTGCGCAAAATCAACATCGACACCGACAACCGCATGGCGATGACCGGCCAGATCCGCAAGGTGCTGCAGGAAAACCCGAGCGAGTTCGATCCGCGCAAGTATCTGAAGCCCGCGATGGAAGCCATGACCAAGCTCTGCAAGGAGCGGTTGCAGGAGTTCAACACCGCCGGTCAGGCCAGCAAGATCAAGCGCGTGCTGACCACCGCCGAAATGGCCAAGCGCTACGCCAAGGGCGAACTCGCGCCGAAGATCGCCTGACCCAACACCGAGAGAGCGGGACATTATCCCGCCCCTCTTTTGGCCTCAGTCCGGTGATCTGTTCCGCACTCACACGAGCATCACACCGCCATCATGGCCACCAAATCTCCTCCGCAGCGCCCTGCACCCCGTCTTTATCTGGTTACGCCCGTGCTCGGCGATACGGCTGAATTCGCCGCGTCGCTGCCGCCGCTACTTACCACGTTCGACATCGCGGCGGTGCTGCTGCGCCTGCAGGACACTGACGAGCGCACGCTGATCTCGCGCATCAAGGCGTTCGCTGGCCCCGTGCAGGCAGCCGGGGCGGCACTGCTGGTCGATCGCCACCACAATCTCGTCGCGCGCGCGGGTGCCGACGGCGCGCATGTCGGCGGCCTGAAGAAGATGGAAGAAGCCTCCTCGCTCCAGCCGCAGCGCATTCTCGGCGTCGGACAATTGCACACACGCCACGATGCGATGCTCGCGGGCGAGAACGGCGCGGATTATCTGCTGTTCGGCGAACCCGCACCGAATGGCGAGCGGCCCTCGCCCGATGCGATCTTCGAGCGCCTGCAATGGTGGGCGGAATTGTTCGAGCCGCCTTGCGCTGGTTATGCCGCGACGCTGGAGGAAGCCACGCTGTTCGCGGGCTCCGGCACCGACTTCATCATGGTCGCCGATTTTGTCTGGAGCGATGCGCGCGGACCAAAGGCAGCTTTGGCCGACGCACAGGCCGCCACCACTGAGCGCTTTCAGCAAGCGTTCGGTACAGCACAGGCCGCGACCACATGAGCCGCGCCGCAATCGCCACGCTGACTGCGACGATGCTTTGCCTTTCGAGCGGCCACGGCTTTGCGCAAATGTCGCTGCCATCGGCGCAGCCCGCGCCGCCGCCGAAAGCGGCTCCCAAACCAGCCGCACCGAAAGCCGCGCCGAAGGCAGCCCCCAAGACTCCCGCAAAATCCGGCGCGGCCGCCACGGATGCCCTCCCGCCGGAATCCAACGACCCGAATGTCGATCTCGCTTTCGGTGCGTTTCAGGAAGGCCGCTACAAGACCGCGCTGGCGCTCGCCACACGGCGCGCGACCGAAAAGGGCGACCCGAAGTCGATGACGCTGATCGGCGAGATCTATTCCAACGGCTTCGGCGTCAAGCGCGACGAGCCGCTTGCCGCGAACTGGTACAAGAAGGCCGCCGACCGCGGCGACCGCGAGGCGATCTTCGCGCTCGGTATGATGCGAATTTCCGGGCGCGCCGGACCCGTCGACCGCAATGAAGGCGCGAAGCTGCTGGCCGCCGCCGCCAAGCTCGGCAAGCCCGCGGCCGCCTACAATCTCGGTCTGCTCTATCTGGAAGGCCAGGTGTTTCCGCAGGACATCAAGCGTGCGGCCGAACTATTCCGCCAGGCCGCCGATGAGGGCAACCCGGAGGCGCAGTATGCGCTCGCAACCTTCTACAAGGAAGGCCGCGGCGTGGAGAAGAATCCGGTCGAGGCCGCCAAGCTGCTTGGCGCCGCAGCCCTCGCCAATAATCTCGATGCCGAGGTCGAATATGCCATCGCGCTGTTCAACGGCACTGGCGTCAACCGCGATGAACTCACCGCCGTGGCGCTCCTGAACCGCGCCGCCCGGCAAGGGAGCGCCATCGCGCAAAACCGGCTTGCGCACGTCCTGATCGACGGCAAGGCCGCGCCTCAGAACAAGGTCGAGGGCTTCAAATGGCACCTGATCGCCAAGACCGCGGGCGCCAGCGACCCCGATCTCGATGCCCGGATGGCGCAATTGTCGCCTGAAGACCGCGCCAAGGCCGAAGCAGGCGCGAAAAAATGGTTCGGCATCCAATAGGCCCTCGCGCGCCTGCCGCGTGCCACGCCCATTGCCCTTGACCTGATGGGCCTTTGACGCCAATACCCTCGCCTGAACGCTGGATTATTTCTGCCTTTTCCCCTGACACAAGATCGCGCACCATGATTCATTCCGCCCTCATCAACGTCATGGTTAAGGCCGCGCGCCGTGCCGGCCGCAGCCTCAAGCGCGATCTCGGCGAAATCGAAAATCTTCAGGTGTCGCTGAAGGGGCCCGCCAATTTCGTCTCGGCGGCTGACCGGCGCGCCGAGCAGATGCTCTACGACGATCTGACCAAGGCGCGCCCGGGCTACGGCTTCCTCGGCGAGGAAGGCGGCACCCGCGAGGGCAGCGACAAGACCAACACCTGGATCGTCGATCCGCTCGACGGCACCACGAACTTCCTGCACGGCATTCCGCAGTTCGCGATCTCTATCGGCCTGCTGCGTGAAAACAGCATCATCGCGGGCGTGATCTACAATCCGGGCAATGAAGAACTCTACATCGCCGAACGCGGCAAGGGCGCGTTTCTCAACGACACCCGCCTGCGCGTCGCGGCCCGTAAAAACCTGGAAGATTGCGTGATCGCATGCGGCCTGCCGCATATCGGGCGCGGCGACCATGAATTGTCGCGCCGCGAGATGGTGGAGTTGCAGCCGCGCGTCGCGGGCCTGCGCCGTTTCGGCGCGGCCTCGCTCGACATGGCATTCGTCGCCGCGGGCCGTCTCGACGGCTACTGGGAGCGCAACCTCAAGCCCTGGGACATCGCCGCGGGCCACATCATGGTGCGCGAGGCAGGCGGCACTGTCAGCGGCATCGAGGGCGGCGACACCGCGCTCGAAACCGGCAACGTGGTGTGTGGCAACGAGATCATCCAGCGTGAGTTGGTGAGAATCCTCAAGCCGCTGGGCTGATGTAGCGCTGCACAAACGCGGCGGCTCACCCGGCACCGCTCTTAAGTTCCCCACAGCCTGTTTCGCTGCTGGTTTCCTCGACGCGCCGTGCCATAGTAGGCTTACGCATGGCGTCTCAACGAGGAGCGATAATCCGGCATGCCGAAGCACCCTCCTGTCACCGCTGACGACATCGTCGTCACGAAACTGTCGTCACCGCGGATCTTCCTGGTCCGGATGCTGGTGTTTCTGGTGCTGTGCGCCCTCGTCTGCGTCATTCTCTACAAACAGATATGGATGGCGTTCCTCGCCAATCCCGGCCTCAATGCACTGATCGGCGGCGTGCTCCTGATCGGAACGCTGCTGTCGTTCCGGCAGGTGCTCAGGCTTTATCCCGAAGTCGCATGGGTCAATCATTTCCGCGTCTCAGATCCCGGCCTTGCGCTCGACCGGCGGCCGGTGCTGCTCGCACCGATGGCTGCGATGCTCTCCAACCGTTCGGGGCGCATGAGCATCACCCAGCAAACCATGCGGCACATGCTGGATTCCATCGCCACGCGCCTCGATGAGTCGCGCGACATCTCGCGCTACATGACCGGCCTCCTCGTTTTCCTCGGTCTGCTCGGCACCTTCTGGGGCCTCATCGAGACCGTCGGCTCCGTGGGTAAAGTGATCGACGGGCTGAAAGTCGGCGGCGAAGCGGGCGCGATGTTTGAGACGCTGAAGGAAGGTCTTGCCGCACCGCTCGGCGGCATGGGCATTTCGTTTTCGTCGTCGCTGTTCGGCCTCGCCGGATCGTTGATCCTCGGCTTCCTCGATCTGCAATCGAGTCAGGCGCAGAACCGTTTCTATACCGACCTCGAGGACTGGCTCGCGGGCACCGTGCGCGAATATGCGGGCGACGCCGCGTTCACCGGCGCGGCAGCCGACATGAGCCCCGCCATCGAGCGGCTGCGCGAGGCGGTCGAGAGCATGGGCGCCAATCGCTCGGGCACTGCGGCGATGGCCAACCTCGCCGAAGCGATTCAAGGCCTCGTCAGCCACATGCGCGAGGAACAAGGTCTGATCCGCGAATGGGCGGATTCGCAAGGCGAACAGAACGCCGAAATCAAGAAGCTGCTGGAACGCATCGCGCGCTCGAACGGCGCGCTTGAGCGGGAATCCTGACGCATGGCGCTGGCACGCTCACGCCGCAACGGCGAGTCCGGCCTCAACTACTGGCCGGGATTCGTCGACGCGCTCTCCACGCTGGTGCTGTCCATCGTATTCCTGCTGTCGGTGTTTCTGGTCGTGCAGTTCTATCTGTCGCAGGAAGTCTCCGGCAAGGACAGGGCGCTGGAACGCCTCAACGCACAGATCGCGCAACTCACCAATCTTCTCTCGCTTGAAAAAGTGACGAGCGGCGGCCTCAATGACCAGATCGCGCAACTGCGCGCGAGCCTCGCCACCACCGAGGCCGAACGCGACCGCGCCAAGGGCGTGGCCGAGAGTCTTGGCGGCGGGGCGAGCGGCGGCGGGGACCTCAACAAGCAGCTTGCCACCGAGAAGCAGATTTCCGAACGCGCGCTCGCGCAGGTCGAAGTCCTCAACCAGCAGATCAGCGCGCTGCGCCGCCAGTTGGCCGCACTCGAAGACGCACTGAACGCCTCCGAGCAGAAGGGCAAGGAATCGCAAGACAAGATCGCCGATCTCGGCCAGCGCCTCAACGTCGCGCTGGCGCAGCGGGTGCAGGAGCTGTCGCGCTACCGCTCCGAATTCTTCGGACGGCTGCGTGCGATCCTCGGCGACCGTCCCGACATTCGCGTCGTGGGTGACCGCTTCGTGTTCCAGTCGGAGGTGTTCTTCGATTCGGGAAGTGCCGCGCTGTTGCCCGAGGGACGCAACGAACTCGACCAGCTTGCCAATGCGCTGGGCGAACTTGAGAAGAAAATCCCGACGGAAATTCCGTGGGTGCTGCGCGTCGATGGCCACACTGACGTGCGGCCGATCAACGGCCCGCAGTTCAAGTCGAACTGGGATTTGTCGGCGGCGCGCGCGATCTCGGTGGTGCAGTATCTGATCTCGCGCGGGGTATCGCCGCAACGCCTGGTGGCTGCCGGGCTCGGCGAATTCCAGCCGCTTGATTCTGGCACGACGGAAGACGCCTACAAGCGCAACCGCCGCATCGAACTCAAGCTCACCGAGCGATGAAGCTGCGCCCGTACAGCGCAACCGACGAGGATGCGCTGATCGCGCTGTGGCAGCGCACTTGGCAGTGCGCCTACCCCTCGATCGATTTTGCCGAACGCCTGCCCGCATGGCGACAGCGCTGGCGCACAGAACTGGTACCTGCCGCGCGTATCACGATCGCGGAGAATGATGCAGGCGCCATCGGCTTCGTCACACTCGACGGTTCGGGCTATCTCGACCAGCTTGTGGTGGCGCCCGAAGCATGGGGCTCCGGCGCGGCGGACGCTCTGGTCGATGAAGCCAAGCGGCAATCGTCAGGCGCGATCACGCTCTTAGTGAACGCCGACAATGCCCGCGCCATCCGTTTCTATGAGCGCCACGGCTTCCGCCACACCCATGACGACGTGAACCCGGCATCGGGCCGCGCAGTGCATGGGATGAAATGGGACCGGTCAAAGACCGCGGACTAACCGCCGTCGAACTGCAGCCGTGCCAGCCGCGCGTAGAGACCGTTGGCGGCGACCAGCGAGGCATGCGTGCCCTGCTCGACGATACGGCCGTGCTCCATCACCAGAATGCGGTCACACGACAGCACAGTGGCAAGGCGATGCGCGATCACCAGCGTGGTGCGGTGCTGCATCAGGTCTTCCAGCGCGGTCTGCACCAGCGTCTCGCTTTCGGCATCGAGCGCGGAGGTTGCTTCGTCGAGCAGCAACAGCGGCGCATCGCGCAGAATTGCGCGCGCGATCGCAATGCGCTGGCGCTGACCGCCCGACAACGTGACGCCGCGCTCGCCGAGTTGCGTCTCGAAGCCGTCCGGAAGGCGATGCAGGAATTCCGTGGCGTGCGCCTGCTCGGCGGCGCGCTCAACCTCGGCGTCAGATGCATCGGGACGGCCGAAGCGAATGTTCTCGCGCGCGGTTGCCGCGAAGATCGCCGAATCCTGCGGCACCAGCGCGATGCGTGAACGCAAATCCTCCGGCGCCACCTCGTCGATCGGCACGCCGTCAAAACTGATCGAGCCGTTGCGCGGGTCGTAGAAGCGCAACAGCAGATGAAACAGCGTGCTCTTGCCAGCACCCGACGGGCCGACCACGGCGATCTTCTCGCCCGCCTTCACCGTAAACGACACACCATCCACCACGAAGGCATCCGGCCGCGTCGGATAGGCGAAGCGAACACGATCGAACACGATGTCGCCATGCGCGGGCTGCGGCAGGTGTTTCGGATTGGCGGGTGCGGTGATGTCGGACTTCACATTGAGGATTTCGAACAGCCGCTCAGCCGCACCGGACGCCTGCGCGATCTCGCCCCAGACCTGGCTCAACTCGCCGAGCGCACCTGCAGCGAATGCTGCGTACAGCACGAACTGGCCGAGCCGCCCGGCGGTGATCTGGCCACTGACGATGTCGTGCGAGCCGACCCACAGGATCGCCACCACGCTGGAAAAGATCAGAAAGATCACGACAGCGGTCAGCCACGCGCGTGCCCGCGTTGAGGCACGGGCCGCCTCGTAGGCGCGCTCGACTTCGCCGCCGAAGCGCGCCTGCGCCAGCAATTCGTTGGTGAAGGCCTGCAGGGTACGGATCGCGCCAATGAGTTCAGATGCATAGGACGATGCGTCCGCGAGCGTGTCCTGCGCGCCGCGTGAGAGCTTGCGCACGCGGCGGCCGAAGGCGACCAGCGGCAGCACGATCAGCGGGATCGCCGCCAGCACGAAGCCCGACAGTTTCGGGCTCGAGATCACCATCATCGCCGCGGCGCCGACGAACAGCACGAGATTGCGCAATGCGATGGAAACCGATGCGCCGACGGCCGACTTGATCTGCGTGGTGTCGGCGGTGAGGCGCGAGACCAGCTCGCCGCTATGGGCAGTATCGAAGAAGGACGGCGACAGCCGCGTCAGATGTTTGAACACATCGCTGCGCAGATCGGCGACGATGCGCTCGCCAATCGTAATGACAAAATAATAACGCATCGCGCTGGACGCCGCGAGCACGCCAACGACACCAATCATGACGCTGAAGTAATTGTTGATCATCGCCACGCTGTCGGCGCTGAACCCAAAGTCGATCATGCGGCGCACCGCGAGCGGTACGGCGAGCGTCGCGAGCGAAGCGACGATCAGGGCGATCAGGGCACCGAAGGCCCGGCCGCGATAGCGGGCGACATAAGGAATAAGCGCCAGCAAGGGACGCAGGCCGGGGCGTTTCCCGCGTGTCTTGGCCTCAGTCGGGGATGCCGCCTCGTCCACCTTTGTTCCGGCCGAACCCGGCTCAGCCTGCCCTTCCGCCGGAATGCGTTCCACCACGTTCATCGCACCAACACCGCTGCCTTTCTTCTGGCTTCCCAATAGGCTGCCGATACCGCACTGGCAAATGCGGCGCCGTGAGATGGGTCAAGCAGCTTGTCTGAAACCGTCCCGTGCGGTATAGACCCGCCAAATTCGCCCCACAAATTACCGATCAGCAAGGCGCACGCCGCCGAAGGATTTGCCATGAAAGCCGAAATTCATCCGGATTATCATACGATTAAGGTCGTGATGACCGACGGAACCGAGTACCTCACGCGCTCGACCTACGGCAAGGAAGGCGACACGCTG
>Ga0153956_1002316_pt1 | contig 14322 bp, 11 predicted proteins | sample TSFL040MetaG_FD_104704 | JGI IMG/M metagenome (GOLD analysis project Ga0153956, IMG submission 104704) | Attine ant fungus gardens microbial communities from Florida, USA - TSFL040 MetaG | ecosystem: Host-associated > Fungi > Mycelium > Unclassified | place: USA: Florida, Wekiwa Springs... | reverse complement strand
CGCGGTGCTGGAGGAGGAGCGCAAAGAGGTCCGCGAGCAGATCCTCGGCCGGCTCGAGCCGGGCCAGGTGGTCGAAGGCAAGATCTCGAACATCGTCGACTTCGGCGCCTTCGTCGACCTCGACGGCATCGACGGCCTCATCCACATCTCCGAGCTTTCCTGGAGCCACGTCAACCACCCGTCGGAAGTGGTGGCGATCGGCGACACGGTGCGGATCAAAGTCCTCGACATCGACCGCGACCGCCAGCGCATCAGCCTTGGTCTGAAGCAGACCCAGGAGGATCCGTGGCAGCGGGTGATCTCGACCCACCGTCCCGGCGACGTGCTCGAGGGCACGGTCACGAAGGTCGTCGCCTTCGGCGCCTTCGTCGAAATCCTGCCGGGGGTCGAGGGCCTGGTCCACATCTCCGAGCTTGCCGACCACCACGTCGAGAACCCCTCCGAAGTGGTCGAGCCGGGCGCCAAACTGAACGTCAAGATCCTCGAGATCGACGAAGACCGGCGTCGCCTGTCGCTCTCGATCAAGCGGGTCGAGGGCCAGAACATGCCGATGCAGGACCTCAGCGCCCAGATCGCCGCCGCCAACGCGGCGAACGCGGGCATCGCCGCCGACGGCGGTGCGGAAGAGGCCGCGATCGACCTCGCCGAGGACTCCGCCGTCGAGAACGTCGAAGTCGAGTCGCCCGCCGTGGAGGCCGAGACGGTCGCCGCCGAGGTGCCCGAGGGCGCCACCGCGGAGGCCGCGATCGAGGACGCTTCCCAGCCGGAGGCCGCCGAGGCCGCGCCGGAGGCCGAGACTCCGGCCGCCGAGGCCGAGGCCGCTGCTTCCGAGCCCGAGCCCGTCGCCGAGGCACCCGCCGCCGAGTCATCCGAGCCCGTCGCGGGTTCCGAGGGCAATGGTGGCACCGAGGGCGGCGAGCAGGGCGAGGGTGGCGAGGCCCGCGAGGGCGAATCGGCGTCCGAGCGCCCGGATTCTCCGGACAGCGCCGACGAGGCCGCTTCCGGCGGCGACACCGACAGCGAGTCCGCGCAGCAGGACTGACAGTGAGCGGGGCCGTGTGGCGCCGCTGACGATCGGGCTGACCGGCGGCATCGCCGCGGGCAAGTCTGAGGCGCTTGCCGTCTTCGGCCGGCTGGGCGCGGCGACGCTCTCCTCCGACGCGGTCGTCCACGACCTGCTCGAAGGCGAGCCGCTGCGCCGGGAGATGGCGGAGCGCTGGGGGCCCGAGGTGGCCCCGGAGGGCGCCCCGACCGACCGCGGCGCGATCGGCGGCATCGTCTTCGCCGACCCCGAGCAGCTGACCTGGCTGGAGTCGATGATCCACCCCGCGGTCGGTGCCGAGACGGCCCGCTGGATCGCCGCGCTCCCGGACGAGGTCGAGTTCGCCGTGATCGAGGTGCCGCTGCTCTTCGAGGGCGGGCGTGAGAAGGTCTTCGACACGACCGTCTCGATCGTCGCCGCCGAAGACGTCCGCCGCGAGCGCGCCGCCGCCCGCGGCCACGCGCTGGTCGACGCCCGCGAGGCGCGCCAGCTGACCCAGGAGGAGAAGGCCGAGCGGGCCGAGCACGTGGTCGTCAACGACGGATCGGTCGAGGATCTCGAAGCGGCCCTGTCCGCGCTGCTCGCGAAGCTGAGGGGATGAGCACCAGGGCACGCGCACGTCCCCAGGCCCGTCGCCGACGCGGCCGTTGGCCGATCTTCGCCGCGATCTTCGTCCTCCTCGGCGTGATCGCCGGGGTGATGATCGTCAACGGCACGGTGAACAAGGCGATCGACGAATTCACCCTGCCGCTCGACCACGAGGACATCATCCGCCAGCAGGCCGATGAAAAGGGGGTCGACGCGGCCCTGATCGCGGCGGTGATCGACACCGAGTCGAAGTTCTCCGCGGCGGCCAAGTCCAGCGCCGGCGCCCGCGGCCTGATGCAGATCACCCCGGAAGCGGCCCAGGACATCGCCCGTCACAGCGGCGCGACCACCTTCCACACCAGCGACCTCTCGGATCCCGAAATCAACATCAAATACGGGACGTACCTGCTCGCCGAACGGATCGCGTTCTACGGGGGCGACGTGGTCGCGGCCTTGGCCTCCTACAACGCCGGCCCGGGACCGGTCGAAAAGTGGGGCGGCAGCGACATGACGATCGACGACATCACGTACCCGGAAACGCGCGCGTACGTCGAACTCGTGCTCGAACGACAAAAGGAGTACCGGGAAAAGTACGCTTCAGAGCTTGGCTATGGGGGGGGATAGGGGCTCATCCGGGATTCCTCGCGCGCGTCCGGTGGCGGCGGACGCTGCGCGGTGCGGCGTCCTCGGTCGTCCAAATAGCGCTGCTATTCGGCCTCCCTGCGTCCTGGCCCCGCTTGGTCCGGCGCTCCCCGGCCCGCACACGAGGAATCCCGGATGAGCCCCAAGCCGAACCCGCGGGTTTGGGCGCTGGCGTTGGCGGTCGGCATCGTGCTGGCCGACTCGTCGATCGTCGTCCTCGCCCTGCCCGACATCTACCGGGACCTCGACACGTCGGTGTTCGGCGTCACCTGGGTCCTGGTCTCGTTCAACCTGGTGATGGCGCTCGCCGCGGTGCCGGCGGCGATGCTGGCGCGGCGGGTGGGGCCGGGACGGGCGGCCGCGGTCGGCCTCGCGATCTTCGCCGGGGCGGGGCTCGCCTGTGGCCTCTCCGAACACCTCTCGACCCTGATCATCGCCCGCTCGATCCAGGCGCTGGGCGGCGCGCTGGCGGTGACGGCGTCGCTGGAGCTGCTGCCGATGGCGGTCGGGTCGGAGCGCCGGGCGACCGCGGTCTGGGCGACCGCCGGGGCGACCGGCGCGGCGATCGGCCCGGCGGCGGGCGGCATCCTCACCCAGCTCGTCTCCTGGCAGTCGATCTTCCTGATCCAGGTGCCGTTGGCGCTCGCCGCGGCGGTCCCGATCCTCGCCGTCGCCCGCCACGAGATGTCGACGCGGGTGATCGAGGCGGAGATCTCCCGCCGGATCGGCAGGCCGCACCTCTGGGCGAACGTGGCGCTGGCGATGGTCTCCGCCTCGATCGCCGCCGCGCTCTTCCTCCTCGTCCTGCTGCTGATCGAAGGCTGGCGCCTCAGCCCGATCGGCGCCGCGATCGTCGTCTCGGTGATGCCGTTGGCGGCGGCGGTCGGGTCGCGGATCTCCGGCTGGGTGGAGGACGAGCGCTCGCGCGCCGCGGCCGGGGCGCTGCTCCTGGCGGGCGGGCTCGGCGCCCTGGCGCTGCTGCCGAAGGCGGAGGTCGCGCTCACCGTCCCGCCGCAGATCCTCGTCGGCATCGGCCTCTCGCTGGTCCTCTCGGCGCTGACCGAGACGGCGCTCGCCGGCCGCGCCCCGCAGGCGATCCACGGCGGCTGGACGATCTCCGCCCGCCACGCGGGGGTCGTCATCGGCCTGCTCGCGCTGACCCCGGTCTTCACCCACGACATCGCGGTGCAGCAGAAGCAGGCGATCAACGCCGGCACCTCGGTGATCCTCGATTCGCCGATCCGCCCGACCGTGAAGCTCAACCTGGCGCAGAAGATCAGTGACCATCTGGAACTGGAGGACGGCAAAGTGCCGAACCTCGGCCACGCCTTCGACCCGTTGCCCGAGAACGAAGTCGAACGGAGCGAAGTGGTGGAGCTGCGCGAAGAACTGCAGGAGCAGCTGAACGCCGGGGCGACCCACGCCTTCAGCCCCTCGTTCGGAATCGCCGCCGTGATCGGCCTGCTGTCGCTGATCCCGATCGGCCTGGCGCGGAGGATCGACCTGTGAGCCGGGGGCGGATCCTGATCGGCGTCGCGCTGGTCCTCGGCCTGGCGCTGGTCGGCGTCTATGCGGCCGCGGGCGGCGCGTCCTACGAACCGGTGCAGGTCCAGAATCCGTGCGAACCGCGTACGGAGACCAAGACCAGCGGCGGGCTGGAAGGCCTGGCGGAGGAATTCACGCTCTCGGCGCTCGACGGGGCGGCCTGCCGGCTGGGCGTCAGCCGCGAGCGGCTCGCCCGCGCCCTCACCTCCAAGCAGGCCCGCGAACGCTTCACCAAGCGCTTCCACATCGACGACGAGAAACTGACGAAGGCGATCCGCGCCGGGCTGGTGCGGGCTGTCGACGACGCCGAAGAACGGGGCAAAATCCCCGCCATCCTGGCCGGGCCGATGCGCGGCGTGGTCGAAAACGTGCCGCTCGAACAGGGGATCGAACTCGTCCAGGATGCCGAAAAGATCCTGAACGGCGAAAGCTTCCTGGGCGGGATCGGCAATGCGCTGGAAAACCTGCTCCCCTGAAGCAGGAAATTCCGGACTTAAGAATTGGGTAGTCGCGTCGATATAGACGCGATGCCCGAGAACGAGCTGCAGGTCCCCATCGTCGTCGGCACCCGACCGGAGGCGATCAAGCTCGTCTCCCTGATCCTCGCCCTGCGCGAGAGCGAGAACTACAACCCGATCGTCGTCTCCACCGGCCAGCACAACCGCCTGGTCGAGTACATCTTCGAGCTCGCCGAGATCAAGCCGGACGTGACGTTGTGGGCGGGCTCGCGCCGCGCTGAACGAGCGGGTCGCGTCGGTGATGCAGCGCTTCGAAGACTTCTGCGTCGAGCGCTTCGACATCGACCCTGACCGGATCCCGAGCCGCGAGGACATCCTCGCCGGCCGCCACCCGGCCATGGTCCTCGTCCACGGCGACACCAGCTCGGCGATGGCCGCCGCGCTCTCCTCCTTCCACCTGCGGATCCCGGTGATGCACGTCGAGGCCGGCCTGCGCACCGGCGGCTCCAACCTCACGCCGTTCCCGGAGGAGCTGAACCGCCAGGTGATCTCGACGATCGCCGCGATGCACTTCGCCCCGACCTCCGAGAACCTGGGCAACCTGGTGCGGGAGAACATCCCGGTCGAGCAGGTCTTCGTCACCGGCAACACCGGCATCGACGCGCTCCAGTGGTCCTCGCGGATGGACGTCAAGTCCGCCAACGCCGACCTGGAGGAGTTGGCGCAATCCGATCGCCGGATCGTCGTCGTCACCGCCCACCGGCGGGAGAACTGGGGCGACGGGCTGCGGGGGATCGCGGAGGGGGTCGCGCGGCTGGCCGACCGTCACCCGGAGACCGGCTTCGTCCTGCCCGTCCACCCGAACCCGCGGGTGCGCGAGGTGCTGACCGAACGCCTGGTGGGCCTCGACAACGTGCTGCTGACCGAGCCGCTCGGCTACGCGACGTTCGCCCGCCTGTTGGCGCGCTCCACCATCGTGATCACCGATTCCGGCGGGGTCCAGGAAGAGGCCCCGTCGCTGGGCAAGCCGGTGCTGGTGACGCGGGAGACGACCGAGCGCACCGAGGGCCTCGCGGCGGGCACGCTGCGCCTGGTCGGCACGAACCCGCAGGTGATCTTCGACGAGGGCAACCGGCTGCTGGAAAGCGAGGGGGCCTACCGCGAAATGGCGGAGGCCGAGAACCCCTACGGCGACGGGCGGGCCGCCGAGCGGATCGTCGCGGCGCTCGAACACCTGCTGCTCGGCACCGACCCGCCGACCCAGTTCGGCACCGGTTACAGCCGCGCCGCGGTGGCGATGGTGTCCGGGCTGCGGTCCGGGCGCGGGGTGGGCGTGGAGCAGCTTCGCGCCGCGATCGACGAGGCGGCGCTGGTCGAGCCGACCGCGGTCTCCGAGGCGATCGGCGAACCGGAGCTGGAGACGGAGCTGGCCGAGCAGCAGCAGGCAGCCGCGGCAGCGGGCTGGCCCGTCGCCCGGGAGTGAGCGTCGTGCTCTTCGAAGGGCTGGCGCTGCCCTGGGTCATCCTCTTCACCGCCTGCCTGGTGGTCGTCGCCGGGATGTTCCTCTGGACGCTGCTGCTCTTCGTCCGCGGCCACGGCTCGATCCTCCACCCGCCGCAGCCGCCGCCGGAGGGCGCCGATGCCTTCACCTGGGTCTTCCTCGTCCCGGCGATGAACGAGGAGGTGGTGATCGCCGACTCGGTCGAGCGCCTGGTGGCGCTGCCGGTCGCACGCAAGCGGATCGTCGTCATCGACGACGCCTCCGAGGACCGCACGCCGGAGATCCTCGCCGGGATCGACCACCCCGACCTCTTCGTCCTGCGGCGCGACAAGCCCGACGCGCAGAAGGGCAAGGCGGCGGGGCTGAACTACGCCTACCGGGCGCTGCGCGGCTACGACCGCGAGCGGACGATCGTCGTCATCGTCGACGCCGACGGGCGCCTCCACGCCGACGCGCCCCACTTCGCCTCCGGCCACTTCGCCGACCCGGAGGTAGGTGGCGTCCAGGCGCTGGTGCGGATGTACAACCGCCAGACGCCGCTGGTCTACATGCAGGACGTCGAGTTCGGCGTCTACGGGCACCTCTTCCAGGCGGGACGCAACCACTGGGGGACGGCGGGGATGGGCGGCAACGGCCAGTTCAACCGGCTGAGCGCTCTTGACGCCGTCGCCAACGACGAGGGGCCGTGGCGGGACAAGCTGACCGAGGACCAGGATCTGGGACTGCGGCTGATCGCGGCGGGGTGGAAGGGGCGGCAGGACCTGCGCGCGGTGGTGTCCCAGCAGGGGCTCTCGAAGCCGCGCCCGCTCTTCCGCCAGCGCACCCGCTGGTCCCAGGGCAACCTCCAGGCGATCGGCCTCTGGCGCGAAGTGCTGGGGGCGAAGACGCTCGGACTCGGTCCGCGCCTGGAGCAGGCGGCCTACCTCTTCATGCCCTTCTGGCAGGGGCTCATCGGGCTCGGCTTGGTCGGCGCGGTCCTGCTCGCGATCCTCGGCGTCGCCCCGTTCTGGGGCGGCGGGCCGACCTGGCAGCTGCTCCTCTTCTACCTGCTCGCCTTCGGCGGCACTTCGCTGGGGACGATCGCCTCCCGCGTCGGCCAGGGCCCCGCCGGCTGGGTCATGGGCTTCTTCCTGGGCCAGGTCTACACCCTCTACACCTGGTTCCTCTGGCCGGTCCTCCTCCGTTCCGCCGCCCGCCAGCTCAGCGGCCACGGAAGCTGGGCGAAGACGGCCCGCGAGCCGATCGCCGACGCACCGGGCCCGACGCCGGCGTCGGATCCGGTCCTCGGAGGCTCGCCCGCGCCGCCGGCTCGCCAGCCGGTCGGTCCGGTGGCGTAGGGATGGATCTTTGACACGGGACGCGAGGGTCTGCCGCGAGCGCGGCCGTCTCGGCCACGGCCCTGGCAGGCTGTGGCCGGCTCCTGAGGGGCTGTGGGGGCGCCTCGCGGCGTCCTCGGTCGCTCGGCTCGGGTCACGCACCTGAGTGCGCTCCCCTCGTCTCGCTTCCCTGCGTCCTTGCGAGGCTGGCCCGCAGCCCCTCAGGAGCGCCTTGACCGGATCACGAAGATGCCGGGAAGGTCACGCTTCCGTGCGTGTCGGGCAACACGCATGGGGGCGCGGTCGACCTGCGTTACGCATACGTATACGCAGGTCGACCGCGCTCCTGCGGGGCCTCTGATCGGGTCCGAAGAGGCACCGAAGGCGCACGGAAGCGTGAAGTTCCCGGCGTCTTCGTCACGTCCCCGTCACACGGCAGCCGGGATGCGGGAGCCCGGGGCGTGCGGCGCGGGCGCGTCACGGGGGATCGCCGGGGCGCCCGGGCGGGCGCCCGGGTCCGTCACCGGAGAGGTCACGGATGCGTCGCGGGAGGGGCACGGATCCGTGACGCAGGTGCGACGCGGTTACGGAGATGCCAGGAACGTCACGCTTCCGCGCGTGTCGGGTAACAGTCAACCCGGTGAGTTCGCAGTTATGGCGCGCATAGCGCCCATAACTGCGAACTCAACCTGTGGTCGAGGGTTCCTTTCATGCAGAAGGGTCACGGAAGTCGGGAGTTCGTGACGGACCCTTGCCCGGTGTCTCACGAGACCCGCACGTCCTGGGCGTCTCATGGAGGTCACAGCCTGCCAGGACCTCCATGAGACGCCCAGGACACCGCCCCTCGGACGGCCGCCCCGGCCCGAACCCCTACCGCTCAGTCGCGCGCCAAACCCAGACCATCGCCAGCGGCTGAAGCGGCAACCGCGCCCACAAGGCCCAGCGGGGGATCCTGTGGGCGCCGGGGATCTTCTCCGGGCTGACGGCCATCCATACGTTCGCCGGGAAGATCGCCAACAGGAGCGCGATCAGCCACCAGCGGCCGACCGGGCGGGTGGCGGGGTGGAGGACGGCGAGGCCGCCCACCACCTCGGCGACGCCGGAGATTGCCACCGACTCCCGTTTCGGGAACGGCGGCGGCGTGATCGCTTCGTAGGGCTTCGGCCGCAGGAAGTGCATGATTCCGGCGAAGGAGAAGAAGGCCGCGAGGGCGGTACGCGAGAGTCTCATGGCGCGGGAGTCTGCCAGGAGTCCTGGCGGGCCGCTCGTTTCGGCCCCGCCGATGGTCCCTGCCCCGGCCCCTGGGCGGGCCGCGCCACCCGGCTCGCTATCTTGGATTTGTGCCGGATTTCAAGCTGAACTCTGCCTATGTCCCTACCGCGGACCAACCGAAGGCGATCGCGGGCCTCGCCGAGGGCCTCGAAGCGGGGGAACGCTTCCAGACCCTGCTCGGCGCCACCGGCACCGGCAAGACCTTCACGATGGCCGGGGTGATCGCCGAGGTGCAGCGCCCGGCGCTGGTGATCGCGCACAACAAGACGCTTGCCGCACAGCTCTGCAACGAGTTCCGCGAGTTCTTCCCGGAGAACGAGGTCAACTACTTCGTCTCCTACTACGACTACTACCAGCCGGAGGCCTACGTCCCGGCGCAGGACCTCTATATCGAGAAGGACAGCTCGATCAACGACGAGATCGACCGCCTGCGCCACGCCGCCACGGCGTCGCTGTTCGCGCGGCGCGACGTGATCATCGTCGCCTCGGTCTCCTGCATCTACGGGATCGGCTCGCCGCAGGTCTACAACGAAAAAATGCAGCTCTTCAAAGTCGGCGCGGAACTCGACCGTGACGAAGTGCTGCGCAAGCTGGTGAAGATGCAGTACCAGCGCAACGACGCCGTGCTCGGGCGCGGCCACTTCCGGGTGCGCGGCGAGGTGTTGGAGATCATGCCGTCCTACGCGGAGACGGCCTACCGGATCGCGCTCTTCGGCGACGAGATCGAGGGCATCCAGCACTTCGACCCGCTGACCGGCGAAATCATCGACGAGATCGACCACGTCTCGGTCTGGCCGGCGTCGCACTACGTCACCAAAGACGAGACGGTCGAGCGCGCGGTCGAAGAGATCCGCGCGGAACTGGAAAGCCGGACCGCCGAACTCGAAAACGAAGGCAAACAGCTCGAGGCGCACCGGCTGCGGCAGCGCACCATGTACGACCTCGAGATGATCAAAGAGCTCGGCTTCACCTCGGGCATCGAGAACTACTCGCGGATCCTCGACGGCCGCGAACCGGGGACGCCGCCGCACACGCTCATCGACTACTTCCCCGACGACTTCATCTGCTTCGTCGACGAGAGCCATCAGACGGTGCCGCAGATCGGCGGCATGTACGAGGGCGACCGCTCGCGCAAGACGACGCTGGTCGACTTCGGCTTCCGCCTGCCGTCGGCGATCGACAACCGGCCGCTGAAGTTCGACGAGTTCCTCGAGCGGGTGCAGTCGCTGGTGATGGTCTCGGCGACGCCGGGGCCGTTCGAGAAAGCGGAATCGACGCGGACGGTCGAGCAGATCGTGCGGCCGACCGGGATCGTCGACCCCTACATCGAGCTGCGCGCGACGCGCAACCAGATCGACGACCTGATGAACGAGGCGAAAAAGGTCGCCGAGAAGGGCGAGCGCATCCTGGTCACGACGCTGACCAAGAAGATGGCGGAGGACCTCACCGCCTATCTCCTCGAGTACGGCGTGAAAGTGCGGTACCTGCACTCCGAGATCGACACGCTCGAACGGATCCAGATCGTCCGCGACCTGCGGCTGGGGGAGTACGACGTGCTGGTCGGCGTGAACCTTCTGCGCGAGGGTCTTGACCTTCCCGAGGTGTCGCTGGTGGCGATCCTCGACGCCGACAAGGAGGGCTTCCTGCGCGGCGAGACGAGCTTGGTGCAGACGATCGGGCGGGCGGCGCGCAACGTCAACGGGCGGGTGCTGATGTACGCCGACAAGGAGACCGACGCGATGCGCGCGGCGATGCGGGAGACCGACCGCCGCCGCGCGATCCAGATCGCCTACAACGAGGAGCACGGGATCACGCCGACCACCGTCCGCAAGGGCATCTCGGAGATGTCGGAGCTGCTCGCGATGGAAGACCGCGCGCCGGCCCGCAAACGGCGCAAGGCCACCGAACGCTTCGACAGCCCGGAGGAGCTGGAGCGGACGATCGTCGCGCTCGAGGAGGAGATGCTGGCGGCGGCCGACGACCTCCGCTTCGAGGAGGCGGGCCGCATCCGCGACGAGCTGCGCGAGCTGCGTCGCGACCTCGAGGGCATGACGGCGGGGGCCTGACGATGCCGGTCGATGTAGCCGAAGCGGATTTCGAGCGCGACGTCCTCGAGCGCTCCAAGGAAGTGCCCGTCGTGGTCGACTTCTGGGCCGACTGGTGTGGGCCCTGCCGGCAGTTGAGCCCGGCGCTGGAGGCGGCGGAGACGAAGCGGGACGGTGAGGTGGTGCTGGCGAAGGTTGACACCGACGCCAACCAGGCGCTGGCGGCGCGGTTCGGCATCCAGGGCATCCCGGCGGTGAAAGCCTTCCGCGACGGCCAGGTCGTCGACGAATTCGTCGGCGCCGTGCCGCCCGCCAAAGTCGAAGAGTTCTTCGACGGCCTCGCGCCCTCGCGCGCCGACCAACTGCTGGCGGCGGGCGACGAGCTCTCCCTGCGCGAGGCCTCCGAACTGGAGCCCCGCCGTGCCGACATCGCCCTGGCCCTCGCCAACGCCCGCCTGGCGCGCGGCGCCGAAACGGAGGCGCTGGAAGCGGTGGAGGGATTCCCCGACGACTTCGGCGCGGCGGGCATCGTGGCGCGCGTCAAGCTGGCCGCCGCGGGCGTCGCTCCCGAGGCCTGGTCGTCCCTGGACGCCGGCGAACGCGAGCCGGCCCTCGACGCCCTGCTCGAGTCCCTGTCCCAGAACGGCAGCGACGCCGAACACCGAGACCTCCTGCGCAATGCGATCATCGGCATCCTGGCAGAGTTGGACCCGGCAGACCCCACGGCGCGCACCTACCGCCGCAAACTCTCCGCCGCCCTCTAGCCCCACCCCCCTCCGCGGCGTTCGCACTTAGCCACAACAGTTGTAGATAACTGCGAACGCCGACTAGGCGGCGTTGGCTTGACGGCGCCGGTCGAGGTGCATCGCGATGCGCTGGGCAACCTGGCGCGGTTCGTGTTTCAGGCGAGTTCCGGTAATCCGAATCGTCTCGATTCCGGCCATCGCGAGGTTCTCCTGGCGTTCGCGGTCTTCCTCGAAGGAGCGACGGGACCGGTGATGCTCCCAACTGTCGAGTTCGACGGCGAAGCGCTCGCTCTCCCAGTAGAAATCGAGCTCATACCCCTCGATGAAGTTGTTGACGACGGGCCGTCGGATGCCCGCGTCGGCCAGCACCGCCAGCATCTTCTTCTCGCCGCCCGATCTGGTGAAGCCGCTCTCTCGGTAGATCGTCAGGGCCTTGGCGAGCGGCCCGCGGCCTCGGTGTCCCCGGACCTCAACGAGGATCCGGTCAATGGCCGCCGGATCGAGGACGTCGAGTCGATCCGCCCGGTCGATCGCTAGTTCGAGTCGAAACTGACTCGCGGTCCAGGCATAGTCGAGCAGCGTTCGCGGCACCGACGTGACGGGAAGCCGCTCGGTCGTGCAGAAGTCCTCCTCTCGCAAGGCCGGACAATGATGGAGCCCGATCGCGCTCTGGCCGTGTCCGCGCCACCGTACGCTGACGTTCACCGGGATCTCCAGCCTTTTCTCGAAGCCCCAGAGCCAAACCGCCGACTGAAAGCTGAGCAATGCACCGTCCCCTCGGAACAGCACGGCCGCCATGCAGAGTCCGTGAGGACTCAGGCCTCCGTGGCCTACGGCGAACACGTTGCGATGCCAGGCCTGCAGCCTTCCCGTTTGCAGCGCGTGGTCGATCATCCGGTCCGTGTAGCCCAGCTCGGCCAGTTGGTCGCGGGTGACGATCCCGTACTGACGTGCCGCCAGGTTCGCCATCTTCTGGTGAGTTCGCAGTTGTCTACGCATGCCGTGGCTAAGTGCGAACGCCACCCGAGTTCTCCCCCCTTGCCGTCGGAAAAGACCGCAAATCGCGGTGTTGTTCGGGGGCAGGAGGGCTCGGCGGGCGTCGAGGTCGGTCGAAGGGCGGGGGAACATCTGTTCGCTTGGCTAGACTCGTTATTCGTGCCTGCCTCAGACAAGATCGTCATCTCCGGTGCCCGTGAGCACAACCTCAAGGACGTCTCGCTCGAGCTGCCTCGTGACGCGCTGATCGTGATCACCGGGCTGTCCGGCTCGGGCAAGTCGAGCCTGGCGTTCGACACGATCTACGCGGAGGGGCAGCGGCGTTATGTCGAGTCGCTGTCGTCGTACGCGCGGCAGTTCCTCGGGCTGATGGAGAAGCCCGATGTGGACTCGATCGAGGGGTTGTCCCCGGCGATCTCGATCGACCAGAAGACGACGTCGCGTAACCCGCGATCGACGGTCGGCACGGTCACCGAGATCTACGACTACCTGCGCCTGCTGTGGGCACGGATCGGCCACCCGTTCTGCCCGAACTGCGGCGAGGAGATCACCGGCCAGACCCAGGAGCAGATCGTCGACCGGCTGATGACGATCGAGGACGGCAAGAAATTCATGGTGATGGCGCCGGTCGTGCGCGGGCGCAAAGGCGAATACGGCAAATTGCTCGAGCAGATGCGGCTCGAGGGCTACTCGCGGGCCGAGATCAACGGCGAGCTGCGGCGCCTCGACGAAGACATCGTCCTCGACAAAAAATTCAAACACGACATCTCGATCGTGGTCGACCGGCTGGTGATGAAACCGGAGCTGCGGCGGCGCCTGTCGGAGTCGGTCGAGGCCGCGGCGGGGATCGCGGCCGGGCTGATCGAAATCGAGTTCGTCGACTCCGACGAGCCCAAGCTGCTCTTCTCCGAGCAGTTCGCCTGCCTCAACTGCGGCACCTCGATCCCGGAGCTGGAGCCGCGGATCTTCTCCTTCAACTCGCCGCACGGCGCCTGCGACGGCTGTCACGGGCTCGGCTTCCAGAAAGTGATCGACCCCGAACTGGTCGTCCCCGACCCGACCCTGTCGCTCGGCGAGGGCGCCCTGCAGCCGTGGAACCGCGGCGTCACCGCCTACTGGCGGCGCCTGATCGCATCGGTGGCGGAGGCCTACGACGTGGACGTCGACACGCCTTGGTCGAAGCTGAAGAAAGCCGAGAAAGAGATCTTCCTCTACGGCACCGGCGACGAGCGCCACCAGGTGACCTACACCAACCGCTTCGGCCGCCGCCGCTCCTACAAGGTGCGCTTCGAGGGGATCGTCAACAACCTGCAACGGCGCTACGAAGAGACCGACTCGGAGACCAACCGCGAGCGGATCGAGGGCTACATGGCCGAGCAGCCCTGCCCGGTCTGTCACGGCGCCCGGCTGCGGCCGGAGAGCCTCGCGGTCAAGGTCGGCGGGTTCAGCATCGCCGAGTACTGCGACCTCTCCGCGCGGCGCGCCAAAGAGTGGATCGAGGAGCTCGAGCTGACCGAGACGGAGCGGGCGATCGCACGCCTGATCGTCCGCGAGGTCACCGAACGCCTCACCTTCCTCGACAACGTCGGCATCGGCTATCTCTCGATGGCGCGGACGGCGCGGACGCTGTCCGGCGGCGAGGCGCAGCGGATCCGGCTCGCTACGCAGATCGGTTCCAGTCTCGTGGGCGTGATGTACGTGCTCGACGAGCCTTCGATCGGCCTTCACCAGCGCGACAACGAGAAGCTGATCGCGACCCTGGACCGGCTGCGCGACCTCGGCAACACCGTGATCGTGGTCGAGCACGACGAGGGCACGATGATGGCCGCCGACCACCTGGTGGACCTCGGGCCGGGAGCGGGCGAACACGGCGGCCACGTGATCTCCGCGGGCACGCCGAAACAGGTCGCCAAGGACCCGGCCTCCCTGACCGGCCAGTACCTGTCGGGGAAGAAAAAGATCGACGTGCCGGAGGAGCGCCGGCAGCCGAAAGGCGCGCTGGCCGTGCGCGGCGCCCGTGAACACAACCTGAAGGACGTCGACGTGACGGTCCCGCTCGGGGTCTTCTGCTGCGTCACCGGCGTGTCGGGCTCGGGCAAGTCGACGCTGGTCAACGAGACGCTCTACCCGTCAGTCGCCAACCGCCTGCACCAGGCGAAACTGCGCCCCGG
>Ga0153956_1002315_pt1 | contig 14329 bp, 12 predicted proteins | sample TSFL040MetaG_FD_104704 | JGI IMG/M metagenome (GOLD analysis project Ga0153956, IMG submission 104704) | Attine ant fungus gardens microbial communities from Florida, USA - TSFL040 MetaG | ecosystem: Host-associated > Fungi > Mycelium > Unclassified | place: USA: Florida, Wekiwa Springs... | reverse complement strand
CTGGGTCGCCAGCCCGTAGATGTCCTCGCGGTCGATCGGCGTGACGAAGGTCGTGTTCAGCCTTTTGATGATTTCGTGGGTGACTTTGTCCCCACGGTGCTCGGCTTCGACGACCTCCTGGTGAAGCGTCCCGGCGTCGGGCCACTCCCGCATCAGCTTGTCGAGCAGCTGAGCCGAATGGACGCTGTTCTTCCCCGCCTCCACGAAGAGATCGAAGAAGGTCTGATCGTGGGGTAGAAGCGAGAAGCGCGCCACCGTTGACATCCTAGTCGCCACCAGCGGACCCCGTTCAGCTCGCCGCCGCGGTGGTCGGGGGCGCGATCGCGTTGGTCGCGCTGGTCAGCTGCTCGGCCGCCCGCGAGGCGGCTCGCTCGCGCAGTTCGGCCTGGACGTCGCGGCGCGGCTCGTCCTCGCCGCGCCGGATCCGCGTCCATGAACCGTCGGAGGCGAGGTCCCAGGAGTTCGAGTTGTCGGCGAAGCAGCGCTCCAGCACGTCGATCATCTCCGCCCGCAGCCCGGCGTCTTCGACCGGCGCCACCAGCTCGACCCGGCTGTCGAGGTTGCGCGGCATCATGTCCGCGGAGCCCATCAGCACACGCGTCTCGGAGCCGCGCCGGAAGGTGTAGACGCGCGAGTGCTCGAGGAAGCGGCCGACGATCGAGACCACCCGGATGTTCTCCGAGACGCCCGGCACCCCCGGTTTCAGGCAGCAGATCCCGCGCACGTTCAGGTCCACCCGCACCCCCGCCTGCGAGGCCCGGTAGAGCGCCCGGATGCACCCGGCGTCGACCAGCGAGTTCATCTTCAGCGCGATCCTCGCCTCCTCGCCGGCCTCGTGCGCGGCGATCGTCGCGTCGATCTCCTCGATGAAGCGGCTCCGCATCGTGGTCGGGGACACCAGCATCTTGCGGTACTGCGCCGGGCGCCCGTAGCCGGTGAGGAAGTTGAACATCTCCGCCACGTCGGCGCCGATGTCGGGGTCGGCGGTGAAGAGGCCGAAGTCGGTGTAGAGGCGCGCCGTCTTGGCGTGGTAGTTGCCGGTGCCGACGTGGACGTACTCGCGCACCTGCTGGCCCTCGCGCCGCGCCACCAGGATCGCCTTCACGTGCGTCTTCAGCCCGGGAATGCCGTAGACGACGTGGACGCCGGCCTCCTCCAGGGCTTTCGCCCAGTGGATGTTGGCCTCCTCGTCGAAGCGCGCTTTCAGCTCCACCATGCAGACCGCCTGCTTGCCGCGTTCGGAGGCCCGGATCAGGGACGGCACCAGCGGCGAGTCGTCGCTCGTCCGGTACACGGTCTGCTTGATCGCGATCACGTCCGGGTCTTCGACCGCCTGCTCGACGAAGTTTTCGACCGAGGTCGCGAAGGAGTCGTAGGGATGGTGGACGAGCAGGTCGGAGTGGCGGATCTCCCGGAACATGTCGACCGAGCGGTCCTCCTCCCCTTGCAGCCGCGGCTGGGTGACCGGGGTCCAGGGCGAGTAGCGCAGCTCCGCGTGGCCGGGGACGTCGGCGATCTCGGAGAGGTCGGCCAGGTCCAGCAGCCCGTCGATGTCATAGACCTCGCGGTCTTCGAGCCGCAGCGCGCCGATCAGCTCGTGGCGCAGCCGCGGGTTCATCCCGGTGGCGATCTCCAGCCGCACGACCTCGCCGAAGCGGCGCCGGCGCAGCTCGTCCTGGACCGCCTGCAGCAGGTCGTCGGCCTCGTCGCTCACGGTGAAGTCGGCGTCGCGCGTCACCCGGAAGAAGCCGTGGTCCACCACCTGGGTGCCCGGGAAGAGCGCGTCGAGGTTGGCGGCGATGATCTGCTCCAGCGGCACGAAGGTCCCGTCGTCGCCGACCGGCAGGAAGCGCCCGAGCAGCTCCTTCGGGACCTTCACCCGGGCGACGATCTCCACCTCCGACTCCGGGTCGCGCAACAGCACGGCGAGGCTCAGCGAGAGGTTCGAGATGTATGGGAACGGGCGCCCGAGCCCGATCACCAGCGGCGTCAGTGCCGGGAAGACCTGCTCGTGGAAGCGGCGGTGGATCTGCCGGCGCTCCTCCTCGCTCGCGTCCTCGAGCGAGACGATGCGGATGTCGTCGTCCTCCAGCGCCGGGCGCAGCTCACCGCCGAAGCACCGCTGCAGGCGTTTGTCCAGCTCCAGGACGCGGCGCTGGATGCGGTCGATCTGGTCGGCGGGGCGCAGCCCGTCCGGCCCGCGGGCGTCGATCCCGGCGTCCATCTGGTCGAACAGCCCGGCCACCCGCACCATGTAGAACTCGTCGAGGTTCGAGGCGTAGATCGAGCAGAACCGCAGCCGCTCCAGCAGCGGCACGCTCTCGTCCTCCGCCAGCTCCAGCACCCGCCGGTTGAACTCGAGCCAGGAGAGCTCCCGGTTGAAGTAGAGAGAGGGATCCTCGAGGCTGATCACCTGGTCGGGCAAGGGGACATCGTACTGGGGGGAACGCTCTGATGGACCCCCTCTCTCACGAACAGCGGGGAGGTTCGTTCGGGGGTCCATCAGAGCGTTCGCGAGCCAGACCGGCGGCTCGTCAGGCGGCGATCCGCACGACGGTGGAGTTGCGGGCGGCAGCGGCGTCCAGCGCCAGCCGGTAGCCGGCGGCGAGCTGGCTCATCGAGCGCTCCCAGGAGCGGGCGCGGGCGCCGCGCGCCCCGGCCGAGCCGAGTTTCGCGCGCAGCTCCGGCGAAGCGGCCAGCTGCAGGATCGACCCGGCGACGTGGTCGGCGTCGGGACGGCAGAGCAGGCCCGTGTGGCGGTTCTCGACCAGCGCCGCGGGCCCGCCCTCGGCGATCGCGATCACCGGCAGCCCGCTGGCGCCGGCCTCGAGGATCACCTGGCCGTAGGTGTCGGTGACGCTGCAGAAGAGGAAGGCGTCGGCGCTGGCGTAGGCGACCGCGAGCTCCTCCCCGCCGAGCCAGCCGAGGAAGGTGGCGGCGTCGCCGAGCCGCTCGCGCAGGCCCTCTTCCTCCGGCCCGCCGCCCGCCAGCAGCAGGTGCAGCCGGGGATCCCTGGCGTGGGCGGCGAGGAAGGCGTCGGCCAGCAGGTCGACCCCCTTCTCCTTGGAGAGGCGCCCGGCGTAGAGGATCTTGATCTCGCCCGGGTAGGCATCGCGGTCGGCCTTCGCCGGATCGAAGCGCTCGATGTCCACCCCGCGCTCCCAGCGTCCGACCTTGGCGAGGTCGATGCCCAGCTCGGCGAGCGAGCCGTCGGCGGCGGGGCTCGGCGAGAGGACCCGGGCAGGGGCGTTGTAGAAGGCTCCGAGACCGGCCTTGGCGACCATCTCCAGCATCGCGTCGGCGCGCAGCCCCGCGTAGGTGGCCAGCTCGGTGTGGTAGCTGGCGAGGAGCGGCACGCCGGTGATCCGACCGAGCAGCGTCGCCGCGATCCCGGCCGGGCCGGGGGCGGTGACGTGGACCAGGTCGTAGTTGCCCTCGGCGAGCGCCTCGACCAGCTCCGGCACCGCCGGGACGCCCAGCCGCATGCCTTTGTAGAAGGGCAGCTCCAGCTCGGCGGCGGCCGGGAGGCGGCGGTCGACCCCCGGGTCGGTGCCGATCACGTCGACGTCGAAGCCGGGGACGCCGCGCTCGCGGATCTCCTCGATCGTGTGGGTCACCCCGTGCATCGAGCCGATCCCGTCGGCGATCAGGGCGACGCGGCGGCGGTCGCCGGCGGCCCGTTCGCGCAGCTTCGCTTTCTCCTGGCCGAGGAAGGCGGTAGAGGGCGCGTAGGGGAAGGCCGGGACGAGCGCCTCGAAGACCCCGGTCGCGGCGCTGCCGAGATCGCCGGAGGAGAACGCTTCGACGCCCTCGTCGACGGCGACCCGCAGGCGCCGCTCGTGGCGGCGGCGGGCGCGGCGGTAGAGGTCGGCGTGGGAGAAGCCGTCGGCCTGCAGCATGTCGAGGAGATCACGACCGCGAGCGTCGATGCCGACCCCGGCGAGCCAGGCCTCGAGCAGGCAGCGGGCGTCCCCCGGGCCGATGTCGGTGGCGACCTTGCCCTCGCGCTCCGACCCCTCGCGGATCACCCGTTCGGCCATCTTCATCACCGCGGCGGGGTCGGGCGCGGTCCCCGGCACGGGGACGGCGCCCGGGGTCGGGCCGGCGCCCGGCGCGCCCGCACCCTGGACCGCCGCGCCGACCGACGGCGCGCCCGCGTCGGCTTCGCCGAGCGCCCGCGTCGCCAGCGCCATCGCCGCGTGGGTCCACTTCGCGGCCGAACCTTGTTCGCCCCGCGCCTCGGCAAGGCCGTCGCGCATGTGGGCGAGAAACTCTTCCGGCGTCTCGGCGGCCGGGACCTCGGTCCAGGTCCTGCCGATGTCGACGCCGGCATGGTCGTCGGAGCCGCCGATCCCGGTGCCGCCGCGCGTGTCCACATAGACGGCGGCCGGCATGTTCAGCTCCGCGGCGCGCGACCCGTTGCGAACCTCCCAGATCGGGAACAGCTCGGCGAGTCGCCGCCGATGGCGCTGTGTCAGCGGCGCCGCGACGTAGAAGAAGGGGTGCGCCAGAGCGCAGGCGATCTCGTTCTCGTGCAGGTACGCGGCACAGGCCTCGACGTCGCCGGCGTGGGCCTGCAGCCACTCATGGTCTCCGGGAGTGATCCCGTAACAGAGGACGTGAACCGCCTGTGGCTCGCCGGCAAAGCGGACGGTCAGCTCCTCGGAGACGAAGGTGTCGGGCAGCCCCTCCAGCTCCAGGGCCCCGTCGATGGTGTCGTGATCGGTGATCGTCACGAAGTCCATCCCCCGCTTCTTCGCGAGCTCATAGACCTCCTGCGGAGGCGTCGCGCACTCCGGCAATCCGAGGCTGCGCTGGACGCCAAGGCGCGAGAGCTGCGAGGCGGTGGAGTGGCAGTGCATGTCAGCACGGGAAGTCATCGGTGTCTCCCTTGTCTAGTCCTCATTGCACCGCCATATTTCGTCATTTGCAGGGAAATCATGTGAACCACCTGCAAACGAGGAGTGAACTTCGTGTGATTCCGGGACTAAAGGTCGGACGAGCGCCGAGATGGGCAACCGCGCGCCGGAAGTTCGCCGCGCATACGCGCCGCTTGCGTGGTTAGAAACTTCGCCCAGGCCGAAGAAAGGAACCACGCAAGACCGAGCGCTTCGCTTGCGTGGTTCGAAATCCACGCCATAGGTGGAAAAGGAACCACGGAAGACCCGCTCCTCCGGTGTTCGAAAACCGCCTCATAGGCGCATAAGGAACACCGGAAGCGGCTTGGTGGGGCCCGGCCCCTCGCCGACCAAACGCTAGGCGGCGCGCAGCGCCCGGGGGGCCTCGTTCCTCGACGCGCCGTTGCCGGCGATCAGGTCGAGGATGATGCCCTCGCGGAGGCCGCCCTTGCCGATCTGGAGGGGTTGGCCGAGGAGCTCGGAGACCTTCTCCAAGAGGAGGACGCCGGTGGTGAGGATGCGGACGCGGCGGGGGTCGAGCTCGAAGCGGCGGGCGACGTCGGCGGCCGGTTCGGAGGAGAGGACGCGGACCGCGCGCTCCAGGGTCTCGTACTCAAGCACCGCGCCGACGAGGCGGCGCAGGCTGGTGGCCGAGCCGCCGACCGCGACGGCCTGGTCGGGGTGGTCGATCTCGACGCCCTCGAAGAAGTCCTCGATGTGGTCGCGGATGCGGCGGATCTCCGCCGCCGAGGGCGGATCGGAGGTGACCAGCTCGTCGGCGAGGACGCCGGAGCCGATGTGCCAGGAGCGCACCTCGTCGACGCCGTCGGGGACCGTGCCGAGGATCACCTCGGTCGAGCCGCCGCCGACGTCGACGACGCCGATCGAGCCCTCCGCCGGGTGCCCGAGCCCTTTGGTCGCGCCGATGAAGGAGAGCCTGCCCTCCTCCTCCCCGCTGAGGATCTCGACGTCGACTCCGGCCGCGGCGGAGATCGCCGCCGCCACCGCGGGACCGTTCGAGGCCTCGCGCACCGCCGCGGTCGCCACCGCGCGGATCTCTTCCGCGCCGAGCTCCCGCGCCAGCCGTACCTGCGTCGCCACCAGCTCGCCGACCTCGGCAACCTTGTCCGGGCAGATCGCGCCCGAATCGTCGACCGCCTTGGAGATCCGCGTGTAGGCCCGCTGCTCCATCACCTTCTTCAATTGACCGTCGATGAGCTCCGCGACCAGGACGCGGGTCGTGTTGGAGCCGATATCGATCGCAGCGCAGAGCATCAGGCCGTCGGGCCTAATGTTCCCAGGCGCAGCGGATCTAAGCGTGGTCGGCCGGATGCGAGGCGTCCTCGAACTCACGAAAAAGCCCGGTAACGACGAACGCGACCTGCTCGCCGATGTCGACCGCGTTGTCGCCGATCCGCTCGATCGCCCGCGCCGTCAGCATCATCGTCATCGCCCATTCGCGTTGGTCGGCGTCGTCGCCGATCGCCAGCGCGAGGCGGAAGCACTCACGGTTCAGCTCGTCGATCACGTCGTCGCGGTCGACCAGATCGCGCGCCATCTCCACGTTGCGCTCGCAGAAGGCCCGCTTGGCCTGCGCGATCAGCGATTTGGCGTGCGCGCCCATCGTCAGGATCAGTTTCACCATCTCCTGGTCGGCGGGCGGCTGGTGCCCCGACATCGGGATCACCTTGCAGATGTTCACGCACTGGTCGCCCATCCGCTCGATGTTCTTCAGCACGTGCAGCAGCGCCGAGATCAGGCGCAGGTCGGTCGCCACCGGCGACTGGGTCGCGAGCAGCGTGATCAGCGCCTGATGCACCTCCAGATAGCGGCCGTCGATCCGATCGTCGTCGGCGACGACGATCTGGGCCAGCTCGATGTCCTGGTGCTCGACCGCCTCCAGCGTCCGGACCAGCTGCGAGGTGACGAGGTCGAGCCCGCCCAGCGCGCTCGCTTCGAGCGTCTGCAGTTCCTCGTGATAGTCCACCCGGACCTCAGGCATCCTCTCTCCCTCCCCTCGCCGACGCCTAGCCGAAGCGACCGGAGACGTAGTCCTCGGTCTCTTTCTGCTTCGGTTTGGTGAAGATCTCGTCGGTCGGGCCGATCTCCACCAGGTGCCCCGGCTTGCCCGATTCGTCGAGGTTGAAGAAGGCGGTGTTGTCGGACGCGCGCGCCGCCTGCTGCATGTTGTGGGTGACGATCGCGATCGTGTATTCCTTCTTCAGCTCGCCGATCAGGTCCTCGATCGCCAGCGTCGCCACCGGATCGAGCGCCGAGCAGGGCTCGTCCATCAGCAGGACCTCGGGGCTGACCGCGGTCGCCCGGGCGATGCAGAGCCGCTGCTGCTGGCCGCCGGAGAGGCCGGAGCCGGGACGCCCGAGACGGTCTTTGACCTCGTCCCAGAGGTGCGCCCCGCGCAGGCTGCGCTCGACGATCGCGTCCTTGTCGGACTTCGAGAGCTTGCGCGCGTTGAAGTTGAGCCCGGCGGCGACGTTGTCGTAGATCGACATCGTCGGGAACGGGTTCGGCTGCTGGAAGACCATCCCGATCAGGCTGCGCACCGCCACCGGGTCGATCCCCTTGGCGTAGATGTCCTCGCCGTCGAGCTCGATGTCCCCTTTCACGGTCGCCCCCGGGGTCAGCTCGTGCATCCGGTTGAGCGAGCGCAGGAAGGTCGTCTTGCCGCAGCCCGACGAGCCGATCAGCGCCGTCACCTTGTTCGGTTCGATCGTCATGTCGACGTTTTCGACGGCGTGGAAGTCCCCGTAGTAGAGGTTGACTTTCTTCGCCTCCAGCGTCTTCGCCCGGCGCGCGGACGCGGCGACGCCCTGGGGCTCGCTCGAGGTCTCGGTGACAGGACCGGCTTGGGACATCGTGTTGCGGCCCTCCTCGGCCTCGGTGCCGGGCTTCGTCTCGGACCCGAACATGTCTCTCAGTTTCCTTCCCTCCACGGCAGGGCTCCTAACGGATCTCCGTTTTGTATCGGCGGTAGACCAGGCGGGCGATTACGTTGAGGATCATCACTATGACGATCAGCACCAGCGCCGCCGCCCAGGCCCGGTCGTAGGACGCCTGTTTCATCACGCCCGGCGACCTGTACTCGTTGTAGGCGTAGACCGCGAGGTTCTGCATGCGGCCCTGGAAAGGGTTCGTGTTCATCGAGGTGACGACGCCGGTGGTGACCAGCAGCGGTGCCGTCTCGCCGATGATCCGCGCCGTCGCCAGCATCACCCCGGTGACCAGCCCGGCGAAGGAGGTCGGCAGGACGACCTTGACGATCGTCTTCCACTTCGGCGTGCCGAGCGCGTAGCTCGCTTCGCGGAGGTGGTTCGGGACGATCTTCAGGACCTCCTCGGCGGAGCGGATCACGATCGGGATCATCAGCACCGAGAGGGCGATCGAGCCCATGATCCCCATCTGGATGCCAGGCCCGAGGAAGAGCTCGAAGAGCGCGTAGGCGAAGAGGCCGGCGACGATCGAGGGGATGCCGGTCATCACGTCGACGAAGAAGGTGAGCGCCCGGCGCAGGGGCCCGCGCCCGTACTCGTTCATGTAGATCGCCGCCATCAGGCCGATCGGCACCGAGATGACGACGGCGCAGCCGGTGATGATCAGCGTGCCGACGATCGCGTGCGCGGCGCCACCGCCGGTGATCGCCCCGCGGCTGGTGGTGGTGAAGAATTCCCAGTTGATGCCCGCCGCGCCGCGCTTGATCACCTCGTAGAGGAGTGAGATCAGTGGCGCCATCGAGACCCCGAAGGCGGCAGCGATCCCCATCGTGACCGCCCGGTCCTTGGCGCGGCGGCGCCCCTCCACGGTCCGCGACCAGGCGTAGATGGCGACGATCGCGATCAGCGCGCCGAAGACCAGCATCAGCGCGATCGTGAACCAGCCGAGCGCCGCCTCGACCGCGCCGGCGAAGACCAGCGCGCCGACGAAGGCGCCCCACGGGGCCCAGCTCGGCAGCGTGCCGCCGCCGCCCTCGGCGAGGACCGAGCGGTCGAGGGCGGTGGCCGATGCGTTGTCAGGTGGGGGCGTCACTTACTTCACCTCCGAGCGGGCGATGATCCAGCGGGCGAGGAAGTTCGTCGCCAGCGTGATCACGAAGAGGGCGAGGCCGGTGGCGATCAGCAGGTTGATCGCGAGGCCGGAGGACTCCGGGAAGTTGAGGGCGATGTTGGCGGCGATCGTCGAGGGGTTCGCCTGGCTGATCAGGTTGAAGCTGACGCCGCCGGAGACGGAGAGGATGATCGCGACCGCCATCGTCTCCCCGAGCGCGCGGCCGAGGCCGAGCATCGCGCCCGACATCACCGACGATTTGCCGAACGGGAGGACCGTGGTTTTGATCATCTCCCAGCGCGTGGCGCCGAGCGCCTGCGCGCCTTCCTGAAGTTTGCGCGGCGTCTGCGAGAAGACCTCGCGGGCGACGGCGGAGACGATCGGCAGGATCATCACCGCGAGGACGAGCCCGACGACCAGCATGGTGCGGCCGGTGATCGAGGCGGGCCCTTCGAAGATCGGGAGGAAGCCGAGCTTTTCTTCCAGCCACTTCATCGCCGGGACGGCGGCCGGGCCGAGGACGAAGATGCCCCAGAGGCCGTAGATGATGCTCGGGATCGCGGCCAGGAGGTCGACCACGAAGCCGAGCCAGAGGGCGATCCGCGCCGGCGCGATGTGGGTGATGAAGAGCGCCACCGCGACTGCCAGCGGCACCGCGATGATCATCGCGAGAACACCGGCGAGGGCGGTGCCGAAGGCAAGCGGGGCGACGTAGCTGAGGAAGCTTTCCCCGTGCGGCAGTTCGGAGGACGACGCGGTCAGCGCCGGCAGCCCCTCGCTGACGAGGAAGATGGCGACCCCGGCGAGCAGCGCCAGGATCGTCACCGCGGCGATCACCGCGGTGTTGCTGAAGATCCGGTCGCCCCGGCGGCGGCGCCCTCCGGACGCCGCCGCCAGCAGCTGGCCGGCATTCGTCGTGGTGTCGAAATGAGCCACGAGAGCCTTGATTCAGTCGAAGGTCCGGGGCCTATTCGATGGCGCCGACCGCGGCTTCGACCTTTTTGGTGAGGGCGCTCGAGAGGGGCGCGGAGCCGGCGGCTTCAGCGGCCAGTTCCTGCCCTTCCGGGCTGATGGCGTATTCGAAGTAGGCCTTGACCAGCGCCGCTTCGTCAGCCGACTTGTATTTGGTGCAGCCGATCAGCGAGGAGACCAGGATGATCGGGTAGACGCCGCTCGCTTCCGTTTTACGGTCGATTTCGAAGGCGATGACGTTTTTCTGGCCTTTCTCGAGTTCCGGATCTTCTTTGGAGAGGTCCAGCACTTTGGCGGCGGCTTCCGGGGACGGTTCGGCCCAGTTGCTGCCGACCTGGATCAGCGCTTTGCCGAGTTCGCCGGCCTGCGAGGCGTCGGCGTAGCCGATCGCGCCTTCGCCGGCGGAGACGGCTTCGATCACGCCGGAGGTGCCGGACGCGGCTTCGCCACCCTTGACGGGCCATTCACCGCTCACTTCATGAGTCCACACGCTGGGCGCGGCCTGCGAGAGGTAGTCGGTGAAGTTTTCGGTCGTGCCCGACTCGTCAGAGCGGTTGACCGGGACGATCCGGGTTTCCGGAAGTTCGACCCCTTCGTTCTCTTTGGCGATCTCCGGGTCGTTCCAGCTTTCGATTTCCTGGTTGAAGATTTTCGCCAGGGTTTCCGGGGTCAGTTTCAGTTCTTCGACGCCCGGGAGGTTGTAGACGATTGCGATCGGGGAGATGTAGTCCGGGACCTCGACCAGTTCGCCCGGTTCGCAGCGCTTGGTCGCCTTGCCGAGCTCGCCTTCCTCTTCCGAGAGAGGCGTGTCGGAGCCGGCGAACGCGACGGCGCCCGCGATGAATTTTTCGCGACCGCCGCCGGAGCCGACACCGTCGTAAGAGATGGTGGCGCCGCCGTTGGCGTTCTCGAATTCGGCGGTCCAGGCTTTCTGGGCCGCTTCCTGCGCAGTCGAGCCGGCGCCGGCGATTTCGCCGGAAGCTTCGGTCGAGGGAGCGCCCCCACCGCTTTCGGTTTCGCCGCTTTCTTCACTGGTGCTGGGCGAGCTGCTGCTGGAACTATCCCCGCCCCCGCAGGCGGCCAGGCCGAGCACGAGCACGCAGGCAGCCGCGAACACCGCAAGCCACTTAGAGCTGGACATCAGTCTCCTCTTTGAGTTGTTGACGAGATCGACCGCAGGGTGGTGCGGTCCACTCGGCGAGCGTCTCAACGTCGCCAACGCACCTTGTTATCTGCGTGTAGCGGGGGTGTAAAAAAAATGTAAAAGGGGCCAGATGTTCCTTTTGGCGTTCCGGGCGCCATAAGGAACAGCTGCGCCTCAGCCGTCCGGGGAGAACCGGTAGCCGATCCCGTTGTGGGTGTAGATCAGCTTCTGGTCGGGCAGCGCGGCGCCGAGCTTCGCGCGGAGGCGGCTGACGTAGACGTCGACCGAGCGGTCGTCGCGGCGCGGCGGCGTCCCCCAGACCGAGGTGTGGAGCTCGTCCCGGGTGAGGATGCGCTGCGGGTTCGACCAGAGCGTGACGAGGAGCTGCAGCTCCCGCACGGTGAGGCTGAGCGGACGGCCGTCGACCAGCGCCGCGTGCTCCTCCGGACGCACATCCAGCCTCCCCGCTTTTTCCGACGCGTTACCTACCGCCATCGTGGCGGAGGATGTCGTTGAGCGTGCCTGGACCGGTTACGCCGCGGTAAAGCTTTTGTGAACGACCTGTGAACTTTGGTCGTCCGACGACGCCTGCGAGGCCGCCGGCGGCGCGTCCGGGACGGCGTCCGCGGTGGGCTCCGGGTCGAACCGGTAGCCGACCCCGAAGTGGGTGTGGATGTACTCCCAGCTCGGGGAGCGCTTCTCCAGCTTCTGGCGAAGCTTGCGGATGAAGACGTCGACCGAGCGATCGCCGTGGGCCATCGCGTAGCCCCAGACCCGCTGGTAGATGGTCTCGCGCTCGAGCACCTGGCCCTGGGTGCCGGCGAGCAGGTGCAGCAGCTCGAACTCGCGCCGGGTCAGGTCGAGGCTGTCGCCGGCGACGAAGGCCTGGAAGCGGTCGGGGCGGATCTCGAGCTCACCGGCGGCGACCGGGGCCGACTCGGTCTCGTGGCGACCGCGGCGGTGGCGGCGGGTGACCGCTTCGATCCGCGCGATCGCCTCCTCCGGGTGGGAAGGCTTGGTGATCCAGTCGTCGACGCCGAGCCGCAGGCCGCGCACGCGCTGGGCGACGGTCGAGCGGCCGGTGCAGACGACGACGCCCAGGTCCGGCAGCAGGTTGCAGACGCGGTCGAGGTAGCGCCACGCTTCGTCGCCGAGCACCGCCGGGTCGACCAGCAGCGCGTTCAGCTTCATCGCGACCAGCTGGTCGGGCGGGACCGCGCCGCCGGAGGTGCGCAGGAGCCAGCCTGCCGCCTCGGCGCGCTTGGACAGGACGGTGACGAAACCGGAATCGGTGTCGATCACCGCGAGACGAGTGGTCGGATCGGGGGCCAACTCGATGTGGATTCTATGCACGCGGAGGGCCTTTTTACCCGTGTTTACAGGTTTTTCACAAGTCCAAGAGCCCCAAATTGCGACCGGGACGGGGGCCGGATGGCTTGTTCAAGCCAATTGAACTCCGCGCCCTGAGCGGCGGGGTGTGACGGAGTCACAGCGCCGCCGCCGGAGGCGTGCTTCCGAGCCCAGGGGCCATTCATGGCCCTAAGCCCGGAAGGTCAGCCGAACGTGGCCGGGCGCAGGCCCGTCGCGATCACGATCAGGATCGCGATCCCGACCGCGTAGCGGTAGAGGACGAAGGGCCGGTAGGAGGTCGTCCGCACCAGGCGCAGCAGCCAGACGATCGCGAAGTAACCAGAGATCGCGGCGGCGAGCGTCCCCACCACCATCGGGCCGCCGACACCGGGGGGCAGGCCTTCGTGGACGGCGCTGACGCCTTTGAAGAGGGTGGCGCCGGCGACGATCGGGATCAGCAGCAGGAAGGAGAAGCGAGCGGCGGCATCGCGGTCAAGGCCGAGGAAGCGGCCGGCGGTGATCGTGATCCCCGAGCGCGAGGTGCCGGGGGCGAGCGCCAGGATCTGGGCGAGACCGATCCAGAGGCCGTCGCGGACCTCGGTCTGCTCCAGCGCGCGCCTCTGGGCTTTGCGGTCGGCCCAGTCGAGCAGGGCGGCGAAGAAGATCAGCTGGACGGCGATCATCCAGGGCTCCCCCAGGTGTTCGTCGATGAAGTCGGAGGCGAGGCCGCCGGCGATCACCGCCGGGATCGTGCCGATCGCGATCGCGACGGCGAGCCGCTCCTCGCTCGTCTCGATCGCCCGTTTGCGCACCGCGGCGATGAAGCTGACGATGAGACGCCACACCTCCAAGCGGAAGAAGGCGATCGCCGCGATCAACGTCCCGGCGTGCAGGGCGACGTCGAACGTCTTGTTGAACGAGTCGTTTTCGGTCAGGAACGTGTAGTCCTGGAGCCAGGGGACGATGATCAGGTGGCCGGAAGACGAGATCGGCAAGAACTCGGTCAGCCCCTGCACCACCCCCAGCAGCAGTGCCTCGAGGTTTGACATCGCGCGATCCTACGCTGCCCCGTGCGATAGATTCCCGTCCGTGAAGCGCGCCACCTTCCTTTTCATCGCGGCCCTGACGACGATGCTCGTCGCCGCCCCCATGGCTCTCGCCGATAACGGCGAGGGCCTCCTGGGCAAGGCCGACGACAAAACCGTCACCTTCTTCTGCTTCGGCGTGATGGCCTTCTTCGTCATCCTCGTGATCGGAATGTCGCTGATCCAAGGCGCTCTCGAGCGCCGTAAGGAGAAGCGGCGCTACGACATCGAGCGTTTGGGCTAGACCCTTCCGCCGTCCCATGTCCCATGGATGGGACGGGTGTCGTTCTGGCCGGGGCGGCCGCCGAGTGGCGTCCTGGGCGTCTCATGGAGGTCCTGGCAGGCTGTGACCTCCATGAGACGCCCAGGACGTGAGGGGTGCGTGGGGACGACGGCGAAGGTCGGGAAGATTCCCCGCTTCCGTGAACGTCCCGTGCGGGAGAGGTCACGAAGCGGCCCGAACGGCCTCATCCGTTGACGAAGACGCCGGGAACGGCACACCTCCGCGCGTCTTCTGTCCGTTCTCGGGCCCCAGATCAGGGCCCGAGAACGCGCTGCATGCATTACCGGGGCTATGGCACGGGTAATACATGCAACGCAAAATTGACTGTTGCCCAACACGCACGGAAGCGTGACGTTCCCGGCGTCTCTCCCACGAGATGCGCCTTCCGTGACGGACCCGTGGGACTCCCGTGGGCGATCCGTCCCTCCCCCGTGACGCGCCCCGGCGCACGCCACGGGCGATCGTGCCACCCCCCACATCCCCGGCCGTCTCGGCCACGGCCACAGCCTGCCAGGGCCGTGGCCGGGACGGCCGGGCT
>Ga0153956_1002314_pt1 | contig 14338 bp, 14 predicted proteins | sample TSFL040MetaG_FD_104704 | JGI IMG/M metagenome (GOLD analysis project Ga0153956, IMG submission 104704) | Attine ant fungus gardens microbial communities from Florida, USA - TSFL040 MetaG | ecosystem: Host-associated > Fungi > Mycelium > Unclassified | place: USA: Florida, Wekiwa Springs... | reverse complement strand
GGCAACCTCACCCTGAGGAGCCGCGCATCGATGTCGCGTTCACGCGAGATCGAAAGAAAGCAACGCGTCTCGAAGGGGCCCGCCGCGATGCACTTGAAGGTCAGCGGCCTCATGCTTCGAGACGGCCGCCTCAGGATGAGGATTGGGGGGCCTCCCCAACAAAAATGGCCGGGACATGCCCGGCCATGACAAAGATCGCTCCTGGCGGTCCTCGCCTATTCGTCGCGATAGACCTTCTCTTTGCGCTCGTGACGCTCCTGCGCGTCGATGGAGAGCGTCGCGATCGGCCGCGCCTCGAGGCGCTTGAGCGAGATCGGCTCGCCCGTCTCCTCGCAATAGCCGTAGGTGTTGTCGTCGATGCGCGCGAGCGCGGCGTCGATCTTCGCGATCAGCTTGCGCTGCCGGTCGCGGGCGCGAAGCTCGATCGAGCGGTCGGTTTCGTTCGACGCGCGGTCGGCGAAATCGGGATGGTTCTCGTTTTCCTTCTGCAGGTTCTCGAGAGTCTCCCGGCTCTCGCGCAGAATCTCTTCCTTCCAGCGCAACAGCTTCTGCCGGAAATATTCCTTCTGCCGATCGTTCATGAACGGTTCGGATTCGGAAGGCCGATAGTCTTGTTCTGCCGCCAGCATGTACCTACGCCTTTGCTCCGGGTTCACCCTTATTCACCGGCCGTTTACCCGGCCGTTCGTGGCGCGCTTATAGCGGCCTCGGTCCCGTGGTCAACGGTCCGAATCGGTGAAAGTTTTCGTAGCGAAAGGGCGATACGGGAATGTGACGAGCGGCAAGGACCCGCGCGGGCTGATATTCCAAATTCTTTATATGAGCAATTCTATTGCGCGCGGCGCTTGGCCAGTTCCACCGCCACGCGCACGCCGATGGCGTCGAGCGTATCGTCGAGCTGCGGCTCCCCGCTCCGCTCGGTCAGTTCCGCCAGCATGGCCTCGAGCTTCGACAGCGTGCCCACATCCATCCGGCCTTCGAGGATCTCGACTTTCAGCGCATCGAGCATGTCGAGCGCCCTGACGCCCTTGCGGGCGAAGCGCCGCCGCCGCTCGGTTGCATCCTCCACCCCTTGCAGGGCAAGCAGCGCGTCGATCGAACCCAGAGCGGCGGCCGAGGCCGCCGCCGAAGTCTGGCCGGGCGCATTGTCGTTGCCGACGGCAAAGCCGCTGCCGCCCGTTCGCCGCGCAGCACCCGACGCTGACACGCCCGCCTTGGTGGCCGCCTGAATCCGCATCTCTTGCTCCCCCGAGCCCTCGGGATGATCCCCGAATGGCGCAGATCATGGGTTTCCATGGTTAAGGCATCGTAAACGGCGGCAAGAATTGCCGGGTCGGCAGGAAGCGCCGCGTCCCCGGCTCGCCGGGCGAAAAAATACCCAATGAAATCAGGCGCTTGATTCCGGCGTGTCTTGGCACGGCCTTCGCATTCTCTCGTCCGAAGTCTGTCGAAGTCCATCCATCGACCAAGCTGGGGAGCCATGTCGATGAACAAACTGACCAGGGTCACGGCCGCCTGGGCGCTTGTCGCCCTTGCGCTCTTGCATTGCTTCGGGACGGCGCAAGCCGCTTCCCGGATCAAGGATCTCGTCGACGTCGAAGGCGTCCGCGAGAACCAGTTGATCGGCTATGGCCTCGTGGTCGGCCTGAATGGAACCGGCGACACGCTGAACAACATCCCCTTCACCAAGCAGAGCCTCACCGCGATGCTGGAACGCCTCGGCGTCAACATCCGCGGCGCGCAGCTTCGCACCGGCAACGTCGCCGCCGTCATGGTGACCGGCAACCTGCAGGCTTTCGCGACGCAAGGCACGCGGCTCGACGTCACGGTTTCCGCGCTCGGCGACGCGAAGAGCCTGCAAGGCGGAACCCTGCTCGTCACGCCGCTCATGGGCGCGGACGGAAACGTATATGCCGTCGCGCAGGGAACCGTCGCCGTCGCCGGCTTTCAGGCCGAGGGCGACGCCGCGAAGATCATCCGGGGCGTGCCGACGGTCGGCCGCATTTCCAACGGCGCGCTCGTGGAGCGCGAGATCGACTTCGCCATCAACCGGATGAGCAATGTCCGGCTCGCGCTGCGCAATCCCGATCTCACCACGGCGAAGCGCATCGCCGGCGCCGTCAACGATTTCCTCGGGGCCGCCGCCGCCGAACCGATCGATCGCGGCACCATCCAGCTGCAGATCCCGAAGAAATACAACGGCAACATCGTGCAGCTCCTCACCGAAATCGAGCCGCTGCAGATCGAGCCCGATCTCACCGCCAAAGTCCTGATCGACGAGCGCTCCGGCATCATCGTCATGGGCCGCGACGTGCGCGTGGCGACCGTCGCCGTGGCGCAGGGGAACCTCACGGTCAGCATCGCCGAAACGCCGGAAGTCAGCCAGCCGATGCCGTTCGCGCGCGGCCGCACCAAGGTGGTGCCGCGCACCAAGATCGGCGTGCAGGAGGAAGGAACCAAGCTCGGCGTGGTGCAGGAAGGCGTGTCGCTCTCCGATCTCGTCGACGGCCTGAACGCCCTCGGCGTGGGGCCGCGCGATCTCATTTCGATCCTGCAGGCGATCAAGGCCACCGGCGCGATCCAGGCCGAAATCGAGGTGATGTGATGTCGTCGGGATTCGGCGGCGTCGGCTTTTCGCCCGTTCCGATGACGAACGCCCTCGCCCATCAGGTTCCCGCCGGCAACAGGAACGATGCTCATGCCGTCGCGCAGGATTTTGAATCCGTTTTCTTAACCAACATGTTCGAGAATATGTTCGAGGGCCTGGATGACGACGGTCCTTTCGGCAGCGGCGCCAACAACGGCCCGTGGCGCTCGATGCTCACCGAGCAATACGCGAAGTCGATCGCGTCGAACGGTGGCGTTGGCGTGGCCGCACAAATCGAACGGCAACTTGTATCGCTTCAGGAGAGTCATCGATGACCGCCCAATCCGCTTCGAAACACCCCCCGATCGCCAGCAAGGCGGCGGCCGAGGCGCTTTTGAATCATATCGGCGAAACCATGGTCGCCCTGGTCCAGGTGTTCGAGGATGAAACCCGGCTCGTGCGCGCCGGCAAGCTCAACGCCGCCGCGGAACTCGCGCCGGAAAAGACAAATCTTGCCTCGGTCTACGTGCGCGATATCGAGACGATGAAGGCGAACGCCCTTTTCATCAAGGAAACGATGCCGGAACTCGTCGAGGAGATGCGCGCGGCGCACGATTCCTTCCGCGAGATCCTGAACCGCAACCTCAAGGTCATCGCGACCGCCCAGTCCGTCGCCGAAGGGCTGATCCGCGGCGCGGCCGCCGAGGCCAGCCGCCGCGACAACCCGAACGGCTATCACGCCAATGGCCGCACGCCCTCGACGCGGAATACGGCGCGCCCGGTGATGGTCAGCCGCTCGAGCTGACGTTCGAAAACATGGTTTCTTTCAGCGGCCCCGGCCTCGCCGGGGCCGTTTCGTTTTAACCGGCCGGAACCCTCGTTAACGAACCGGAAACCATTTCTGCCCCGGCGCCCGGGCCCTTCGCGGAAGCGCCTGCGTCGATGCGCCCGCATGCGGCATGCTCGCCGCGCTTTTCACCGTAACCAGACATTAGTTTTTGCCGTGGCAGATTCACGTTTCTGATCTCCAGGACGGAGATCCCAACTTGAGTATCCTAGGAAAGGACTGACTATGGGTGACGTTACTCTCTCCGCTGGCGTTCGCCAGAACCTCCTCTCCCTCCAGAGCACCGCTGATCTCTTCCAGCAGACCAGCACGCGCCTTGCGACGGGCAAGAAGGTCAACTCCGCGCTCGACAATCCGAACAGCTTCTTCACGGCTCAGGGCCTCACCGCCCGCGCCTCGGATCTGAGCGATCTGCTCGACTCGGAGTCGAATGCCGTGCAGACGGTGCAGGCCGCCAACGACGGCATCACCGCCATCACCAAGCTCGTCAACTCTGCCAAGGCGCTCGCGAACTCGGCGCTGCAGACCTCCGACACGACGACCCGTTCGGACCTCGCGGACCAGTTCAACGATCTCCTCGACCAGATCGACCAGCTCGCGGCCGACTCCGGCTTCAACGGCATCAACCTGTTGAACGGCGACGACCTCACGGTGAACTTCAACGAAGACAACTCGTCCTCCGTCACGATCAACGGCGTCACCGACACGAATGCCGGCGATCTCGGCATCCAGGACGCGACGAACGACTGGGCGGACAAGACGGACATCGACGCCGCGCTCGATGATATCAGCGCGTCGTTGACCACGCTTCGTGCGCAGGGCACCAAGCTGAGCGCCAGCTTGTCGGTCGTGCAGACGCGCCAGGACTTCACCAAGAACCTGATCAATACGTTGCAGGTCGGTGCGGACAACCTGACGCTTGCGGACACCAACGAAGAGGCTGCGAACCTGACCGCGTTGCAGACCCGCCAGCAGATCTCGACTGCTGCGCTGTCGATGACGACGCAGTCGCAGCAGAGCATCCTTCGTCTCTTCTCGTAAGAGACGCTCGACTGAAGTGGGAACGGCGGGGCCAAAAGCCCCGCCGTTTTTCTTTCGGGAGCCGTCAAGATCGCCGCACCCGGCGGCATGATAGGCTGGCATCGATTCGCGGGAGACGAAGATGGGCCTGAAAGTCGAACTGAAGCCTGGCGAACGCATCATCATCGGCGACAGCGTCATCACCAACGACGACCAGCGCACCCGGCTCATCGTCGAAGGCAATGCGCCGATCCTGCGCGAGAAGGACATCATGACCGCGCAGGCGGCGGACACGCCGTGCAAGAAAATCTATCTCGCGGTGCAGATGATGTATCTCTCGAAAGACCCCCGGGCTCACCACGAGCTCTATTTCAGCCTGGTCCGCGACGTCATGGCGGCCGCGCCGAGCACCCTCCAGTACCTCAACCGTATCAATAATGAGATATTAACCGGTTCTTTTTACAAAGCCTTGAGGGAAGCGCAGCAATTGTTGCGCTACGAAGAGGAACTGTTGTCGCATGGCCAATCCGGCTCAGACCTACGCCAGGAACGCACAGGAAACGGGTAGCCTCCGCGAGCTCGAAGCCCAGCTTCTGATGCGCGCGGCTACCAAGCTGCAGGCGGTCAAGGACCGCACCGTAACCGCCAACACCGACATCATCGCCGCGGTGCGCTATAACCGGCGCTTGTGGATCGTGTTCGCGAGCGCGCTCGGCAAGAACGAAAACCCCTTGCCGGCGGAGATCAAGCGCAACGTCGCGAATCTCGCCGCCTTCGTGCTGAACCGCTCGCGCACCATCGAGACATCGCTCGAGCCCAATCCGGATCGCGTCAGCGTGCTGATCAACATCAACCGGCAGCTTGCAGCCGGCCTGCGCAACACGACGCCGGCGGCGGCATAGAACGAAAGACATCCGGAATAAAACGACGCGCGCCGCAGGGCGCGCGTTTTGCTTTGCGGTGGCCGCCGGGGTTACGAGAGGAAATTGACGAGCGAGAGCTTCGACAGCATCGCGGTCGTCTGCAGGCTCGCCTGAATCTGCGTCTGCAACGCCAGCAGCTTGACGCCGACTTCGTTCGGATCGGCGTTCTCGATGCCGTCGAGCACGCCCTGCAGAATCGGCTTGTTGTCGTTGATGCGGTCCTGCGAGGCTTTCGCCGCGACATTGGCGCCTGCGATCTGCGTCTCGATCGCCGCGATCTGCTGCTGGCCCGGATTGGAGGAGAGGTTGTTGCCGACCCGCTGCGTCAGCGCGATGAAGCTGTTCTTGCCGTTCGGATCGGAACCCGAATAGGTGACCGACGCAAGCACCGCCATGTTCTTGACCGCGTTGCGGATCGCTTCCTCGTTGCCGCGGACGCCGTAGCCCACGGTGATCGAGTCGTCGATGCGCGCGGTCATGGTGCCGCGCGGATCGTTGGTGCCGTCGTCGCCCGTGTACCATTGCACCGTATCGGTGTCGGTCGCGTCGCGCAGGCTCGTCGCGTTATAGAACGGCCCGGTGCCGGCGACGCGCTGCGCCGGATGGTCGGCATCCGTGTCGAAGAAATTATTGGCCGCTTCCATCGCCGACGCCGCCTTCAGGTCGGTGTTGCCCGTCAGCTGAATCTGGCTGTCGAGCGCATTCGCGATGTTCGCGGCCGTGTCGTCCGCCGTCGCGCCGATCGCGAAGCTGCCGTCGGGCAAGGGCGTTTCGCTCGAAGCCGTCAGCGTGATCGACTTTTGCGTGCCGTCGGGCAGGTTCAACTGCACGATGATCTGGTCGCCTTCCTGCGGATTGTTGCCGGCGAGATCGACCGAGGCGGAGGCAGGGCTTCCCGCGGGGCCCGTAACGCCGGCGCCGGCGATGGTCGTGCTGATGCCGGCGATCTTCATGCCGAAGGGCCCGGAAGCCTGCTCCGACAGCGAGACCGTATCGCCCGTGGCGGTCGGCTGGTTCAGCCGGCCGCGGCCATCCGCGCCTTCGTCGGCCTCCAGCCGCTCGGCGATCACCTGTTTCAGCCCCGCCGCGCCCGCGTTTCCGTTCAGGATGTGGTCGGAGGAATCCACCGCGGGCGTGTTGGTCGCGCCGCCGGAGAACAGATAGGTGTCGCCGGCCTGCTGGTTCAGCACGTCGAGGGATTCCGCGAGCGAATTCGCCGCCTGAATCTGCACGTTGGTCTGGCCGTTGGCCACCAGCGTGAAATCCACCGGCGCGAGCATGTTGCTGCGCGTATCCGCCTGCAGCGTGCGCAGACGCTCGAGCGACGTCGTCTGCAGCTGCACACGCGTATTCACGGTCGTGATGACGTCCTGATAGGAATTGAGCCGCGAGATCGCGCCGCGCACATTGACGTCGAGGCCGCGATCGATGCCGAGCCCGGCGTAATTTTGCGTGATCTTGCCGGACGAGAGCTGCAACGACAGATCGTTCATCTGCTTCTGCATGTCGATCAGCATCTGCGCCTGCATGAAGGCCGTGCTGGTCAATCCTGAAATCGAAGGCATGATCAGTTTCCAATCTGCAACAGCATGTCGTACATCTGCTTGATCGCGGTCAGCACGCGCGCGTTCGCGCTATAGGCGTTCTGCAGCGTGATCAGGCTCGACATTTCGGTGTTGATGTTCACGCCGGACTGGTCGTTGAAGCGGGTCTGCAAGGCGTTGAGCACGACCTGCTGACCGTCATTGAGGTTCGAGGCATTCGATGCGTCGGCGCCCTGCCGGCTGATGACCTGCTGGATGTAGTCCGCGACCGAGCCCGAAAACGGCCCTTTCGACGTGCCGATCCCGCCCGACGGGTCGAATTGCTGCGAAGCCGCGTTGAGCTGCTGCTGGATGAAATCCGGGCGCGTCGAATCGCCGATCAGCGCCGTCGGCGAATACAGGACAAGCGCGGAAGGATCCGCCAGGAGATCCGGATTGACCGCGATGCGGCTGGCGAAGCCCGTTTTCTGGTCCCCGCTCGCCGTGATCGCGCCGGTGTAGAGCGACGTTCCGTCGGTGAACATCGGCAGCGCCGGATCGCCGGAAGCGAACGTATCGGTGGTGACGGAAGCGCTGAGGCCGTCGATGTCGCTGGTATTGCCCGTGCCGTCATCGACCACCTGTAACGTATCGCCCGAACCCGAAAACGTGATGTTGTCGCCGCCGAGCGCCGCATTGAGCTGCGCGGCGACGTCTCCCATACCGTTCGAAAAATCGACGCCGATCACCTGGTCGTTCGGATCCGCCGTCTGCGAGCCGTCGAGCGGCAGCAGCGAGGGATCGTCCACGCGAACGATCGTGACCTTATGCTGCGTTCCGCCCGATGTGTAGGTGAGCGAAATCGTGTTGCCGTTCTTCAGCCCGGTCAGGTCGACGTTGTATCCGCCGGGCGGCCCGGTCACGGCGCTGCCCGGCACGGTCTTGTTGGACAGCGCCATCGCCATCGCGTTCGCGATCTCGTCGAGCTGGTTCTGCGCCTTCACGAGCACGTCGTCACGCAGGTCGATCAGGCTCGCGACCGTGCCCGAGCGGATCGAGCCGCTCGCGATCAGGTCGATCGTCGAGCCGTTCGGATTGGTCAGCGAAATCGTGCCGACGCCGCGCTCGTCCGGATCGGAACTGTACGCCATCGACGCGTTCAATCCCGTCTTCGCATCGAAGTCGAGATGCGCGGGCGTTCCGTCGTAAAGGCTCGCGCCGGAAGTCGTGAACAGGGAGATGCGGTTGTTCCCCATCGAGGTGACGCGAACGTCGATGAGCCCCGAAAGCTCCATGATATCCGCGTCGCGCTGATCGAGCAGCGCGGCCGTCGCGGTATCCGGCTGGCTGGATGCCGTGATCTTGTTGGATACGTCCGCGATATCCTGCAGAAGCTGGTTGATGCGCGTCACCGCGTCGGAGATTCCGCTCTCCGCCTGCGAGCGCAGCTCCTGCACGTTGCTCGACAATGCATTCAGGCTCTGCGCGAGCACCCGCGCCTGGTTGAGCACGTCGCCCTGCGCCGAGATGGAGTCCGGGCTCGCGGTAAGCGTATTCAGCGAGGTCGTGAAATTGTTGAACAGCGTGTCCAGCGCGCCGTCGCCGCCGGGCGAGCCGTAGGCCTGCACCAGCCGGGAGTAATAGCTGTCCATCGTGCCCGCGTAATTCACGCCCGCCACCGCGGTGCGGAGTTGCGTTTGCACGATCAGATCGAGCTCCCGGCCGATCCCCATGACCGAGACGCCGTTCCCGCCGGCCACGGTGTTCGACAAGAGCGGCGACTTGCGGATGTAGCCGGGCGTGTTGACGTTCGCGACGTTGTTCGCGACGGTCGCAAGACCGACGTCCGTCGCGTGCAGCCCGGCCAGCGCCGAGGAAATCGCCGTATTCAGTCCCATGGGTTAACCCCTTGTGGATATTGCGATTTCAGCCTTCTTACCGGAGCATCTGGATCGTTTCCTGCAGCATGTCGTTCGCCGTGGTGACGATCTTGGTGTTCGCGGCATAGGCCTGCTGCGTCACGATCAGCTTGGTGAACTCGTCCGAGATGTCGGTGTTCGAGCCCTCCAGCGACTGCGCCGAGATCGAGCCGGAAGCGCCGAACAGCGGCGGTCCGGATTCGTCCGTCGCCTGGAAGGCGCCGCCGTCCACCTGCTGCAAGCCGTTGTCGCCGTTGAAGCTCACCAGCGGAATTTCCGCGATGTCGAGCGTGCGGCCGTTCGAGTAGCTCGCCACGACGCGGCCCTTGTCGCTCACCGAGATTCCGTTCAGCTGGCCGGCGGCGAAGCCGTTCTGGTTGATGGTGCCGACCTGCGCGACGCCGTTCGGATCGTTGAACTGCGTGAGGCCGCCCGCGCCGAAATTCACCGTGATGTCGCCCGCCGAATGCCCGTCCACCTCGAGGCCGGTGAGCGTCAGGCTCGAAACCTGCGGATTCATCTTGCCGTCGGCGCCGAAGGTGAAAGTGGTGCCGGCGTTGGTCCAGGCTGTGTCGTTCGCGCCCGGAGCGGTGTTGCTCTGATAGAACATCTCCCAGGTGTCGGTATGGCCCGCGCCGAGTTCGCTCGAATCGAGCTTCGCCCAGCGCAGCTGCACGTCGATCGGATTGCCCTGCGCGTCGTAGATCGTGATCGAGCCGCCGGTGATGCTCTGCTCCTCGAAGGTCTTGGTATCCTTGCCGAGCACAATGCCATCGCCCGCCACGGTCGGATCGCCCGCGGCATCGAAATCCGCCGGATCGATCAGGTCGCTGCCGCCGGAAGCCGCCGCCGGCGTCGTCGGAGACGATGCGAGGTTGGCGCGGTACTGGATCGTCGTCGTCGCCTGCGCCGGCAGGAAGTCGTTGGTGATCTTCAGGACCTGCGGGACGCTGCCGGTGACGTTGCCGGTGGACGGATCGATCGGCAGGCCCATCAGGTAATAACCCGTGCCGTTGACGAGATAGCCGTCCTTGTCCATCTGGAAATCGCCGCGGCGGGTGTAGAGATCGTTGCCGGCGAAAACGGGCTGGTTGTCGGGGAAGCCGGACGGCTTCTGCACGATGAAGTAGCCGTCGCCGTTGATCGCCATGAAGGTCGAAACCGACGCCGCCTGGATATCCCCCTGCACCGTGTTGGTGCCGCGCGAGAGCGCCTGCACGCCGCCGGCCGCCTGCTGCGCGCTCGTGGCATCCGCGACCAGATTGGCGAAGCTCGTGTCGGTGCGCTTGAAACCCGTCGTCTGCGAGTTCGCGATGTTGCCCGAGATATTCTGGAGCGCGAAGGACTGCGCCTGCAAACCGCCCACCGCCGTCGTCAATGCATTGAAGATACCCATGGCACGTCTCCTATGGCCGCGCTCCGCGATCGGGCGCACACCGCCGGCAGCCTCATCGCAAGCGCTATGCCAGCCTGGCGATCTCGCAATCGATTGATTTTCAAAGGGTTTTTCAGCCTGCAGGGACGGATGACCCGGCAGAAACGAGTTCCTGCGGCAAAATCTGCCGGGCAAAACCTATTTGCGGCGCGTGGCATCAACCCGTAGAGCATGATCCCGAAAAGCGGGAGCCGGTTTTCGGGCAAGATCCATGCTCGAACAAAGCCTGGACTTTGATCCCGTCCGGACGGATCAAAGTCCAGGGCGCGCGCAAGAAGGAGCCGACATGCGTTTTGAAGGAACGAAGGACTACGTTGCCGATACCGACCTTAAGGTCGCGGTCAACGCCGCGATCGCGCTGGAGCGTCCGCTGCTCATCAAGGGCGAGCCCGGCACGGGCAAGACGGTGCTGGCCGCCGAGATCGCGAAGGCGATCGACGCCCCGCTGATCGAATGGCACGTCAAGTCCACCACCAAGGCGCTGCAGGGACTTTACGAATACGACGCCGTCTCGCGATTGCGCGACAGCCAGCTCGGCGATCCGCGCGTTTCCGACATCGGGAACTACATCCGCCGCGGCAAGCTGTGGGAAGCTTTCGTTTCCGCGAAGCGCCCGGTCCTCCTGATCGACGAAATCGACAAGGCCGATATCGAATTTCCCAACGATCTCCTGCTCGAGATCGACCGCATGGAATTCCACGTTTACGAAACCGGCGAGACGATCAAGGCGAAGGAACGCCCCGTCGTCATCATCACCTCGAACAACGAGAAGGAATTGCCCGACGCTTTCCTGCGGCGATGTTTCTTCCACTACATCCGCTTTCCCGACGAGGAAACGATGAAGGCGATCGTGGAGGTCCACTTCCCCGGCATCAAGCGCCGTCTCGTCGCCGAGGCGCTCCGGATGTTCTACGAGATCCGCGAGGTTCCCGGCCTCAAGAAAAAACCCTCCACCTCCGAGCTGCTCGACTGGCTGAAGCTCCTGATGGTGGAAGACGTCTCGCCGGAGATGCTGCGCGAGCGCGATCCGAAGAAGCTGATCCCGCCGCTGCACGGCGCGCTCTTGAAGAACGAGCAGGACGTGCACCTGTTCGAGCGGATCGCCTTTCTCGCGCGGCGCGAGGGGCGTTAGAGCACGATCCCGAAAAACAGGATTTCCGAACGGATCAAATCCTAGAGAAAGTCCCGCACCGCGAGGTGGATGCCCAGAGCCAGCATTCCGACAAAGAAGCATGTGCGGAATACGCGCGCGGAAACCCATTCGCGCATCCATGTGCCGAGCGCCATTCCGATGCCGGCCGCGCCCAGCGCGATCACCGATGCATGCCACATCGAGAATTGCAGGAATCCGTCGCGAACGAGGTTGACGGACAGGGCGAACGTGGAAAGAGAGAAAAACAGGCCGAGCGCCTGAATGAGATCGTCACGGTTGAAGCCGAGCGCCTGCAGATAGGGAATGCCGGGCACGGCGAAAAGCCCCGTCGCCGCCGCGACCACGCCGCTTGCAAGTCCCATGACCGGAGAAAGCCATTTCTCGACATGCGGCGGCACCGAAAACTGCACCGCGAACAGGCCCAGCAGCGAATAGACGACCAGGATGATGCCCAGCGCGATCGCGGCATAGTGCGCATTCGGCCCGTTCATCAGGCCGTATCCCATCCAGGTGCCGGCGCAGATCGCAAACAGAAACAGCCAAAGCCGCCGGAAAATCTGGCCGAAGCTCGGGCCCGCCAGCAGCTGCCAGGTATTCGTGACGATCGACGGCAGCACCAGCAGGGCCGCCGCTTGCAGCGGCGTCATCACCACGGTGAGAAATCCCAGCGCGACCGTCGGCAGCCCCATGCCGAGCATGCCTTTGACAAATCCCGCGAGAACGAAGGCGACGCCGATAATGGCGAACGAATAAAAGGATTCCTGCATGAAAATATTTCAGGCCTCGACCTGATCTTTATCTTTCGATTTTTTCTTTTTCTTCTTCGTCTTTCCGGCGGACTTGCTCTCGGCGCCTGAATCGACCGCTTCCGCCGATTCTACCACTGTTTGCGTTTCGCTCGCACCCGTTTCCGGTTCAGCGGCTTCCACTTCTTCCGCCGGCGCGGGTTCCTGAGGCACCTTGACGCTCTGCCGCCTTATGTCGCGCAAACGAAGGAGCGCCCTGTTCGCAGAAGGAACTAACACGCCCCGCCAGAACCGAAGCAATCCGTTTCCGGCGGCTTCCACGCCCGTCGCCAGCCCGATCGCGGCCGATTCCATTCCCCGTCCCGTTACACGCGCGATGCTCCCGATGAGCGAGGAAAATAACCGGGCGGCAGGTGCAAGCGCGCGCCCGATGATGACGGCGGCGGCGCCCATCGCTTTGCCCGCCCGCAGAACGGGCCGGGCGACCGCGAGCGCCACGCGCCTGAGCGTCTTCGCGGCGGAACAAACCGCGCGCCCCGTTCGGCTGCCGAGGAAACGTTCTCTCGAACGGCGCACGGCATGCGCGGCAAGGCCGGGCGCGAGCCCCGCCTGAACCGCCTCTTCATCGCGCTCGGCCGCCCTGGCGCGCGTTTCTTCCCGCCAGTCGCTCGCCTGCATTCCCCAGTAGGAAGCCTGCGCGATCATGCGGCCGGCGGCGCCTCCGCTCCAGACCAGGCCGAAAGGCACGAACAAACGCCAGCGGTCGTCCTGCTCGGCAATCGCCGAAGCGATCAGCTCGCCCGCCATCGCCGTCGTGTTCAGCCCCTGCCCGCCGAAGGCGGACGAAACCCAGACGCCGGGCCTCACATTGCCGATCTGCGGCATCATGTGGACCGCGTAGCCCATCACGCCCGACCACGCGTATTCGATCTCCGCTTCCCCCAGTTCCGGATAGACCCTGGCGATATCCTTCGCCATCGACCGCGCAAGATAGCGCGGCGGATTTCGCCGCGCCGAAATCCGCCCGCCCCACAGCAGACGATCTCCGATGAGGTGATAGTAATCGCCCGCGCGCCGCGTGTCGGCAATCGCCCCTTCGTAATGGATCGCCTTGCGATTCTTTGCGGAAGGTGCGGTCACCGCCACATGCGTGCGGATGGGAAGGATCGTTTTCGCGAGCCACGGAAACGTACCGCCGATCGACGCGCTTCCCGCGAGCACCACATGGAAGGCGCGCACGCTACCCTCGTCCGTCGCCAGCGACTTCCGCAGCCCGTCGACATCGGCTTCCACGACGCGGCTTCCCTCGAAGATCCTGCCGCCGCGTTCCTCGATTTCCGCCGCCAGCCGCCGCGCGAGCGCGAGGGGATTGAGATGAAATGCGTCGGCCTCATGCAGCGCCTGGAAATAGCGATCCGAAACGAGCGTGCGGCGGACCCGCTCCTTGTCCCAGAATTCGAGCTCATGCCCGAAGTCGCGCGCCAGCATCTCGGCATGGGCGGAAAGAGATTCCCTGCCGTCGTGGCGCTGCACATGCAGCCTTCCGGGCTGCGCCTGCACCGCGTCCATGTCGCCCGAGATCAGCGCCCGCACGATCTCGACGCCGTTTCGGGAAAGCCGATACAGCTCGCGGGCATGATCGAGGCCCGCGCGCGCCACGATCCGCTCGAGGCTCGCCGCGTAGCCCGCCGAGACGAATCCTCCGTTCTGTCCCGAGGCGCCGCCCGCCACCTCGCCCGCTTCGAGCACCACGACGTCGTGCCCGCGAGCCGCGAGCGCATGCGCCGCCCACAGGCCGGCAAAGCCGCCGCCGACAACGCAGACATCGGCTTCGATGTTCTGGGTCAGCCGGGGCCGGGGCGAAACGGGCGCCGCGACGGCCGAATAAAATGTGTGGTTTGAGGATTCGGTCATAGGCGTGTCACTGGAAGGCGCATGCTACGCTCTCGAGCGCCTCTTTTCGACCGGTTGGCCGCGGTTTTCCTAAACGGATCAACGAGAAATTGCCATGCGCCGCCTGCTGTTGCTGCGTCACGCCAAAGCTGAGCCGGCGGGCATGGTGCCCGATTTCGACCGCGAGCTCGCCGAGCGCGGCCGTAAAAACGCCCGTGCGATGGGTGCTTACCTCGCCAGGGAGGGCCTTATTCCCGATTTTGCCGCCGTGTCGCCGGCCAGCCGGACGGTG
>Ga0153956_1002313_pt1 | contig 14339 bp, 12 predicted proteins | sample TSFL040MetaG_FD_104704 | JGI IMG/M metagenome (GOLD analysis project Ga0153956, IMG submission 104704) | Attine ant fungus gardens microbial communities from Florida, USA - TSFL040 MetaG | ecosystem: Host-associated > Fungi > Mycelium > Unclassified | place: USA: Florida, Wekiwa Springs... | reverse complement strand
CCGTGGATGGCGTGGCCCTGCTTGGTGAAGAAGATCGAATGCGGCATCGGCGCATCGTCGAACTCCTTCGAGAAATGATTTTCTTCCATGCGGAAGGTCTGGAATTTGCCGTTCGGCGTTTCATGCGTGGGATTGCCGCTCGACACCGGCCAGCGATAAAGCACCTGACCGTCGACCGAGACGATCATCTGCTGAATGTCCTTGTTGACCTCGATATCGACCGCGGCGCGCGCCATCGACGCGCTGGCCGCCATTAGCAGCGCCGTAACAGGAATGACCAATTTACGCATGTTACCGATCTCCAGCGGCCCGCCACGCGGCCGATACTACCTTGGGATTTAAGTGCTGAAGATGGCTTTTTCCAGCGAGGGCAAGGGATGAAAAGGAGGTGGGAATGAAAACGTCCTGCTCAACGGAATGATCCGTTAACCGCTCTAACGTTTGTGTGAAACCATGGCGCCGTTGGGGCGTTGATATGGCGTCGTTTATTTTCACCCGTTCAACGCGAGAGCCTGACATGAAAGCAATCGTCTCCGCCGTTCAGCCGCCAAGTCGGATTTTTGCATGGGCATCGGCCCTGGCATTCTTAATGCTGCTCGCCGCGCCTCTGGCCGGGCATGCGCAGGGCATCATCGGTGGTGCTGAAGAGGGAGCCTATCGCGGCAACCGGGCGGCGGGGCCGGTCGGTGGCGTCGTCGGCGGTGCGATCGGCGCGGGTGTCGGCGGCGCGGTGGGTGCGGTCAACGGCGTGATCGGCAGGCCCCGTCATTATCATGGCCGCCGTCACTATCATCACCGCCGCCATCATCATCGCTACTGAGCAGGATGGTCCAAACAAGAACGGAGCCGGTCGAACCGGCTCCGTTCTATTTTTGTGCGATGTCGGCGTGAGGAAGTGCATGCCGCCTGACCTGGACGCCGAAATATCTTCAGGACGAATTCGGGTTCACGCTCTCGTCGCTGTGGTATGTCGGCATGATTCCGTGGATCGGGGCCTGCATCACCATTCTGCTGGGCGGACGTTTCTCAGACTGGATTTATCACAAGACCGGCAGCCTGCGTCTGGCGCGCGGCGGCCTTGCGACCGGCTCGCTGCTTCTCTGACGACCGTCACGTTCCTGTTCGTGTCGCGGGCTCATTCTCCGTGGACGATCATCGGTCTTATGACCCTGGCAAACGCCTCAATGCGTTGCCGGACTCGGTCTACTGGCCATGTCGCAGATCCGGCCCGGTCGCTCTAACGCTTGAGGCGGTAGCCGGTTTTGAAGATCCACCAGATCACGCTCATGCTCAGAAGCAGGAAGATCAGGATCATTCCGATGCTGAGATAGACGCTGACGTCGGCGATCTCGGTAAAGCTCCAGCGAAAACCGCTGATGAGATAGACGACCGGATTGAACAGCGTGATGAAGCGCCAGGCCGGCGGCAGCATGCTGACCGAATAGAAGCTGCCGCCGAGGAACGTGAGTGGTGTCACCACCAGGAGCGGGATCGCCTGCAGCTTTTCGAAGCCGTCCGCCCAGATGCCGATGATGAAGCCGAACAGGCTGAAGGTCAGTGCCGTCAGCACGAGGAAGGCCAGCATCCAGACCGGATGCGCGATCTGCAACGGCACGAAGAGTGCGGCGGTCGCCAGAATGATGAGGCCGAGCGCGATGGATTTGGTCGCCGCCGCGCCGACATAGCCGAGCACCGCCTCGAACGCCGAGACCGGCGCGGACAACAGCTCATAGACCGTGCCGGTGAATTTCGGGAAATAGATGCCGAACGAGGCGTTGGCGATGCTCTGCGTCAGCACCGACAGCATGATGAGGCCGGGCACGATGAACGCGCCGTAGCTGACGCCGTGAATTTCCGGAATCCGCGAGCCGATCGCGGAGCCGAACACCACGAAATACAGCGAGGTGGAAATCACCGGCGAGACGACGCTCTGCAACAGCGTGCGGAAGGTGCGCGCCATTTCGAATTTGTAGATTGCGATGACGGCGTGAACGTTCATGCGCTGTGCACCAGATTGACGAAAATCTCCTCGAGCGAGGATTGCGTCGTATTGAGATCGTTGAAGGTGAGGCCGGAATCGCGCAGATCATTCAGTAGCGTGGTGATGCCGGTGCGCTCGCTCTTGGTGTCGTAGGTGTAGGTCAGTTCCTTGCGGTCGTCCGACAGTTCGAGCGGATAACCCGCGAGCGAGGCGGGGAGCTCGGCGACCGGCTCGTTGAAATGCAGCGTCAGTTGCTTGCGGCCGAGCTTGCGCATCAGCGTGGCCTTGTCCTCGACCAGCACGATCTCGCCCTTGTTGATGACGCCGACGCGGTCAGCCATCTCCTCGGCTTCCTCGATGTAATGCGTGGTGAGGATGATGGTGACGCCGGAATCGCGCAGTTCGCGCACCACCTGCCACATCGATTTGCGCAGTTCGACGTCGACGCCCGCGGTCGGTTCGTCGAGAAACAGAATCTGCGGCTCGTGCGCGAGCGCCTTGGCGATCATCACGCGGCGCTTCATGCCGCCGGAGAGCGTGATGATCTGGCTCTTGCGCTTGTCCCACAGCGAAAGGTCTTTCAGGATTTTCTCGATCAGCGCCGTGTTCTTCGGCTTGCCGAACAGGCCGCGGCTGAAAGCTGCGGTCGCCATCGGGGTTTCCCAGGCGTCGGTGTGCAGTTCCTGCGGGACGAGACCGATCATCTCGCGCGCGGCGCGGTAATCGGTGACGTTGTCGTGGCCGCCGATGGTCACGGTGCCCTCGCTCGCCATCGCAAGGCCGCAGATCGTGCTGATCAGCGTGGTCTTGCCCGCGCCGTTGGGACCGAGCAGCGCGAAGATCTCGCCCTGGCGGATCTCCAGGTTGATGTTCTTCAGCGCGGTGAAGCCTGACGCGTAGGTCTTGGTCAGGTTGGAGACATTGATGATGGCTGGCATGCGGGTGCAGGGTTCGCGGAAAGCGGGTCGCGGACAGATAGAGGCTCGGACCAGCCGAAACAAGGGCGGCCGGGATTTTTAGTGCCTCAGGCCCGCGTCACGAAGCTGTCGATCACCTTCTTCTCGCCCGCCTTGTCGAAGGCGATGGTGAGCTTGTTGCCGTCGACGCGGGCGACGCGGCCGTAGCCGAATTTTTCGTGGAAGACGCGCTGGCCGGGGCTGAATTCGGATTCGCTGCCGGTCGATTTCGCGATCAGCTCGCCTTCGATGGTGAGCGGCTTGCGTCCGCGCCCGCCCGCATTGTGGCGCCCGCCGGATTCATTGAAGCCGCCGCGTCCGCGATTGGATTGCGCGCGTTGCCAGCCCGGCGTCGAATAGCCCGCGCCGAACGATTCCACGCTGTCGAAGCGCGAGGAGCCGTAGCCGCCCGCGCCGCCCCATCCGGAGCCGCCCTTGGATTCGGTGATCTCGACGCTGTCCGCCGGCAATTCGTCGAGGAAGCGCGAGGGGATCGTCGTCGTCCACGAGCCATGGATAAGGCGGTTGGTGGCGAAATAGATCATCGCGCGCCGGCGCGCGCGCGTCACGCCGACATGGGCGAGGCGGCGTTCTTCTTCTTCGCCCGTGCGCCCCTGTTCGTCGAGCGTGCGCTTGCTGGGAAACAGGCCTTCTTCCCAGCCGGGCAGGAATACGTTGTCGAATTCGAGGCCCTTTGCGGAATGCAGCGTCATCAGCGACACGGCATCCTCCTCCGCATCGGTTTCGCGATCCATCACCAGCGAGATGTGTTCGAGGAAGCCCTGCAGGTTCTCGAACTTCTCCATCGAACTGACGAGTTCTTTCAGGTTTTCCAAACGGCCCGCGGCGTCGGCCGAGCGGTCCCTTTGCCACATGTCAGTGTAGCCGGATTCGTCGAGTACGATTTCGGCGAGCTGTGTGTGGGAGACTGTTTCAGTTCGCTGGCCGGCCTGATCTGCCGGCTCAGTCTGCAGGAGCGCGCGCCAACGGTCAAAATTGGCGATGACGTCACGCAGGCTGCCGCGCGCCTTGGGCTTGAGTTCGTCGGTTTCGATGACGGTACGGGCCGCCTCGGTCAGTGGAATGCGGCGCTTGCGGGCGATGTCGTGCAGCAACTGCACCGTCGCATCGCCGATGCCGCGCTTGGGCGTATTGACGATCCGCTCGAATGCGAGATCGTCGGCGGGCGAATTGATGACGCGCAGATAGGCGAGCGCGTCGCGGATTTCGGCACGCTCGTAGAAGCGCGGGCCGCCGATGACGCGATAGGGCAGGCTGAGTGTGACGAAGCGTTCTTCAAACTCACGCATCTGGAACGAGGCGCGCACCAGAATGGCGATCTCGTTGAGCTTTTGTCCGGCGCGATGCAACTGCTCGATCTCTTCGCCAATGCCGCGCGCTTCTTCTTTTGAATCCCAGGAGCCGGTGACGGTGACCTTCTCGCCGTCGACATCCTCGGTGCGCAGCGTCTTGCCGAGGCGGCCTTCATTGTGCGCGATGAGATGCGAGGCGGCGGCGAGGATGTGGCCGGTGGAGCGGTAATTGCGCTCCAGCCGCACGACCTTCGCGCCGGGGAAGTCGTGCTCGAAGCGCAGGATGTTGTCGACCTCCGCGCCGCGCCAGCCATAGATCGACTGGTCGTCGTCGCCGACGCAGCAGATGTTTTTGGGGGGCGTCATTCCGGGATGCGCCGCAGGCGCAGACCCGGAATCCAGAAGTGATTGTCCTACAGATTCCGGGTTCGCACCTTCTGTGCGCCCCGGAATGACGGATGGCTTGGAAGACGGTGCCTGCGCCAATAAGCGCAACCACAGATACTGCGCGACGTTGGTGTCCTGATATTCGTCCACCAGAATGTATTTGAAACGGTGCTGGTATTGCCGCAGCACATCAGGGTGTTCGCGGAAGATGCGGATGTTCTCCAGCAGGAGATCGCCGAAATCCGCCGCGTTGAGAATCTTCAGCCGCTCCTGATAGGCCGCATAGAGCTTGCCGCCCTTGCCGTTGCCGAACACCGCCGCTTCGCCCGAAGGCACCTGCGAGGGCGTGAGGCCACGGTTCTTCCAGCCGTCGATCAGGCCCGCCAGCATGCGCGCGGGCCAGCGCTTGTCGTCGATGCCTTCCGCCTGCAGCAATTGCTTCAGGAGCCGGATCTGGTCGTCGACGTCGAGCACGGTGAAGTTCGACTTCAATTGCGCGAGTTCCGCGTGCACGCGCAGGATGCGTCCGGCGATGGCATGAAAGGTGCCGAGCCACGGCATGCCTTCGACCGTCTGGCCGAGCATCTCGCCAAGCCGGTGCTTCATCTCGCGCGCGGCCTTGTTGGTGAAGGTCACCGACAGGATTTCAAACGGCCGGGCACGGCCCGCGCTCAGGATGTGGGCGATGCGCGAGGTGAGCACGCGCGTCTTGCCGGTGCCCGCGCCCGCCAGCACCAGCACGGGGCCGTCGAGCGTTTCCACCGCCTCGCGCTGCTCGGGATTGAGCGCGCTCAGATATTGCGGAGCCGCCGCGGCGCGGGCGCGCGCGGCGATGCCGCCAGCGGCGGGCTGGTGGGCGGAAGCTTCGGCAAACGGTCGGCGGACAGGTTCAGTCATGCGAATCGATGAGCCCACGATGGCACTGCGGGAGCGCGAAAGGGAGCCTTCTTGTTCAGGGATATGTCCAGATATAGGCGCTCCGGGCGGCCGCGTACAGACGGCAGAGCCATGCTGTTCCGATACGGTTTTGTTCCCTTGAAATCTGATTTTTTAGCGGTTTTGAGGGCGGTATCGGCCCGGAACTTTCAAATCCGTCCCGGATTGGTTTTGCCAAGGGAGCGGTGACTCCCGACCGGACATAAGGAGATTACCATGTTGAGCTGGGTTGTGACGTTTCTCATCATCGCGCTGGTGGCCGGCCTTCTCGGCTTCGGCGGTCTTGCAGGCGCGTCGATCGAAATCGCCAAGATCGTGTTCTTCGTCGCCATCGTGCTGTTCGCGGTTTCGGCGCTGATCGGCCTGATGCGTGGCGGGCGGCCCACGGTTTAACGTCAGGGCATCCGTATCAGTAGAGTAGAGTGGTGAACCGGCCGGTCGGCTTGACCGGCCGGTTCACGTTTGCGACGGTTGTGTCCTCTCTTGCAGGATACATATCTTGAATACGATGACGGCATCGCGGCTCTCGCCGCAGACCTTGAGCAATGCGTTCGAAACGCTCGCCACGCGCTTCAAGCGCGATTTTTTCACCTCGCAGGCCCAGCGCGAACAGCATGCGCACACCACGACATGGATCGCGCCGCAATTGCCGGATGCGGTGGTGCTCGCGCGCAGCGTGGCTGACATTCAGGATATGGTGCGGATTTGCGCGCGCCATCATGTGCCGATCATTCCGTTCGGTGCGGGCACTTCGCTGGAGGGGCAGGTCAATGCGCCGTCCGGCGGCATCGCCCTCGACCTGCGCGAGATGAACCGCGTGCTGGCGGTGCATCCGGAAGACCTCGATTGCGTGATCGAGCCCGGCATCACCCGCAAGACGCTGAACGAGAACCTGCGCGATCAGGGGGTGTTCTTCCCGATCGATCCGGGCGCGGATGCAACGCTCGGCGGCATGGCCTCGACTCGCGCCTCCGGCACCAATGCGGTGCGCTACGGCACCATCCGCGACAACGTGCTGGCGCTGAAGGTGGTGCGTGGCGATGGCGAGATCATCACCACCGGCACGCGGGCGAGGAAATCGTCCGCCGGTTACGATCTCACGCATCTGTTCATCGGCGCGGAAGGCACGCTCGGCATTATTTCCGAGATGACGATGCGGCTGCGCGGCATCCCGCAGAGCATCGCCGCTGCCTCCTGTTCGTTCGGCAGCGTGAAAGGCGCGTGCGATGCCACCATTCTGGCGATCCAGACCGGCATTCCGCTGGCGCGGATCGAACTCCTGAATGCCGCGCAGGTCGCGGCCTGCAACGCCTATTCGAACCTGAGCCTGCCGCTGACGCCGTTGCTGCTCCTGGAATTCCACGGCAGCGAAGCCGAGGTCGCGGAGCAGTCGGCCATGTTTGCCGAGATTGCGAAGGATTGTGGCGGCAGCGCCTTCGAGTGGACCACGCGCGCGGAAGACCGCACCCGGCTGTGGCAGGCGCGGCATGACGCCTATTGGGCGGCGGCGGCGATTCGCCCCGGTTCGCGGCCGATGTCGACCGATGTCTGCGTGCCGATCTCGCGTCTCGCCGATTGTGTCAGCGAAACCGAAGAGGATATCGAGAAGCTCAAGCTGATCGCGCCGATTGTCGGCCATGTCGGCGACGGCAATTTCCATTGCCTGATGCTGTGCGATGTCAACGATCCGGATGAACTGGCCCGCGGGCAGGAATTCGTCCACCGCCTCACGGATCGCGCCCATCGCATGGACGGCACCTGCACCGGGGAGCACGGCATCGGACAGGGCAAGCAGAAATACCTTGGTCCCGAACTGGGCGTTGAGGCCATCGAGGCGATGCGCGCGGTGAAGGCCGCGCTCGATCCGCACAACATCTTCAATCCCGGAAAGATCATTCCGCCGGCGTGAGCCTTTTGCGGCGTTGTGAGTTTGCCACACTTTTCCTTATGATGGCGGCGGTTCAGGCGCGGCGGGGTTGATCGCGCCGCTTTTCGGCGGGGTTCACGTTGCAGACGACGCTGCTCGGATTGGCGATTGCCGCCATCATGGCGCTGATTGCGGCGCTGGCGGCGCCGCTGTTCGTCGACTGGAATAAATACAAGCCGCAGTTCGAGGCGGAGGCCGCGCGCGTGGTCGGAGCACCCGTGCGCGTCGAGGGCGCGCTGGATGCGCGGCTGTTGCCCGCGCCGATCCTGCGGCTGCACAAGCTCTCGGTCGGTGCGCCGAAGGACCCGACCAGACTGCGGGCCGACAAGCTCGATGTCGAGTTCAGCCTCGGTTCGTTGTTGCGCGGCGAGTGGCGGGCGACGCAATTGTCGCTGAACGGGCTCGCGCTGGATATCGGCCTGGATAAAGCGGGCCGTATCGTTGCGCCCTCAAAAGGCGAATTCAATTTCGGCGCGCTCGCTATCGACCGGCTCGACCTGTCCGGCCGCATCGCGCTGCATGACGCGGGGAGCGGTTCGGATATTCAGCTCGATGGCCTGAATTTCAGCGGCGATGTCCGCTCGCTCGGCGGCAATCTGCGTGGGCAAGGCAGCTTCCTGTCACAAGGCGTGCGGCAGCCATTTCGAATCGCCCTGTCGAAGGCGAGCGAGAGCGAGCCGACGCGGCTGCGGCTCGATCTCGATTCCGCGCAGGCGGGTGCGGTATCGTCGTCATTGGATGGTGCGCTGACGCTCATCGACCGTATTCCGCATTTCGAGGGCGCTTTGACGCTGGCGGCGGCTCCGCAAACACCGTGGCGGATTTCGGCCCGTACCACGCTCGCCCCATCCGGCGCGACGTTCACGCAAGGCGAGATTCTTTACGGCGCGGAAGCGACCGGCGCGAAGCTCTCGGGAGAGGGCGCGCTGTCGTTTCGCCCGGCCGCGCTGCGCATGACATTGTCGGCCGCGCAGATCGATCTTGATCGCGCGCTCGGCGAGAACAAGACGGAGCAGGGCACGACGCCTGCTGATTTTCTGACACATGCGCTGGCGGCGTTGCCGGTCCTGCCGTGGGCCTCGCGGATCGAGACGACGGCGGATCGCGTGACGCTTGCGGGGCAGGCGCTCGCTGCGGTCTCGATCAATCTCGAAGGCACGAAGAATGCGTGGGGCCTCACGAAGCTCGGATTCAACGGCCCCGGCGATGCGCGGCTTGCGCTGAATGGCCGGATGCAGGCGAACAAGGAGGGCGAACGGTTTTCCGGTGGGCTCGATGTCAAAATCGGCGACGCGCAGGGCTTCGCCGATTGGGCATTCGGTCCATCCGCCGCGGCGCGCGGTGCGCGAACGCCGCTTCATCTTGCGGCGACGATGACGCTCGGCAAGGAGCGTCTTGCGCTCGACAGCATGAAACTCGATCTTGGCGGCAACCGGATCGAGGGTCGCATCGCGCGCACGGGCAAGACCATCGACGCGACGCTGCAATCGCCGCAGGTAGATATCGATGGCCTTGCTGACGCGCTGCGCCGGGTGTCGGCGTGGCAGGAGAAGGGGGGATTCGAGACGCATGTTGCTCTCGATTTCGCCAAGGCGCAAATTCTCGGCCACCAAATCGCGCCGTTGCAGGCGAAGCTCTCGTCTGTCGCAGGCAACGCGCCGAAGAAGCGTGTGTTCGATCTCGCCGTGCGCCGCGCGGCGTTCGAGCCATGGTTGCAACCGCAACAGGCGATTAGCGATCTGTCGTCCCACCTCGTTGTCACCGGCGACGCTCTCACGCTGGAGAATGTCACCGGCAAGCTCGGAGCGGTCCCGGTGAAGGGCCGTCTGTCGCTGTCGCGTCAGGGCGAGAAAAACCTCACCGGCAGCATCGAGACAGGGTCGCTCGACATCCAGACGCTGGTCGCGACGCTGCTCGGCGCGGACGGCCGTGCCGCGACAGATCCGCTGGCGCAGGGTCTGATCGGCTGGCGCGGATCGGTGACGGTGCAGGCAGAGACAGCGGTGCTGCCCGGCGGCATGGAGGCAATGGGCGTCAGCGGCACGGTGCAGGGCGATGGATCGTCGCTCTCTTTTAATGACGTCAAAGGAACGATCGGCGGCGGCGCTGCGGCGTTGTCCGCATCGATCAAGCGCGGTCCTTCGGAGACGGTGGTCGACGCCAGCCTCAAGCTGGAGAATGCCGACGCCTCCGCGCTGAAATATCGCGGGCTGCAATTGCCGCCCGGCAAGGCGTCTATGCGGATGACGCTCGCGACGCGAGGCCGAAGCGCGGCGGCCTTGCGCAATGCGCTCTCCGGAAACGGCGTGCTGACGCTGACCGATGCGCGGCTGCCTGCGCTCGATGTTACCGCATTCGATGCGGCGGAACAGACGGCGGGCGATCCGGCCATGAAAAACAATATGGGATCGATCGTCGCCGCCGCGCTCGACCGTTCGCCACTTGCGGTGGCGTCCGTGGACGTGCCGTTCGTCATCAAGGACGCGCGCGTGCATGCTGATCCGACGGTGTTCCAGTCGGACGCTGCCCGCGCCACGATCTCGGGCAGCTACGATATTCCGGAGGATCAGGGCGATCTGCGGATCGGCCTGAAGGCGATGACCGGCACGATGAAGGATGCGCCGGATATCCAGATTTTCCTGCGCGGCACGGCGGATCGCATGACGCGCGATGTCGATGTCGCGGCGCTGTCGTCGTGGCTGTCGCTGCGCGCCATCGAGCGCGAAACGCAACGCCTCGACGCATTGGAGAAACTGGGCGCATTGCCGCCGCCGAAACCTGCGCCGGACAACAAGACACCCGCAGCCGCGGCGCCCGAATCGCCGCCTGCCGGAGTGAAAATTCCCGGCCCGGATCCGCGCAAGCCCAAGGCGGTGACGCCTGTGCCGCAAGCGAAGCCGTCGCCGCCGCATGTGCCCCGCGCACAACCGCCATCGGCGGGCGCGCAATTGTCTCCGTTGCCGCCGCCGATCGACATCAAGCCCGCGCCGGGCACGCTGCGGCCGCACCGTTCGCCCAGCCCGGCAACGTCCTTTTAATGCGCGGATGTGAGCTTCGGCGCCATCACCCGTTCGCCGATGAACATCGTGCCGATCGCGCGCTCGCGGAAGTAATCCAGCACGAACAGGCGGATCGCGGATGACAGATTGCTGGTCCGGCGATGCTGATCGATGGCCGCGATCTGCATCGACAGCGATAGTCCGCGCCGCGCGGCGATGTCCTTCAGGCTCGACCAGAACGCATCCTCGAGACTGACGCTGGTCTTGTGCCCGTCCACGACCACCGATCGCTTGACCACGGCGAATTCCTTCACAAGCTCGGTCGTTGGGGCTCTCACGTCACGCTGGCTGATCATCGCCGTCACTCCTTCTGAGACGCATGCGCGAGCGTTCGCCGGGCAAAGCCGTGCGTTTCTTCTCGCGGATTGCGAGGCGGATAGTGTCAGGGTGGTGTGACCGTCACGCGCGAACGACACCAGCGCACGGGACGATCGTCTGCTCCGGCGATCGATCTGAATCGCCAGAACAGTTACATCGTACCCCACACCGGCGAACGCCGGTATTCGGTGAAAGCCTTAAGAGATGAGTCAGGATATTGCGGAGGCGGTGCGTAGATTCCCGCAGCCGCTTACTCGGCGGCCTGAGAATCCATGACAGGCTCGCGCACGGCATCATGCGCGACGCTCGGCTCGGAGGGAGCCTGCGTCATCGAGCGGTAATGATCGAGCACGAACAGCCGGATCGCCGAGGAGAGGTTGCCCTGCTTGCGCTGGCCATCGATCTCGCCGACCAGCTCCGACAACGTCATGCCGCGTGCCGATGAGATTTCCTTCATCCCGTTCCAGAAAGCTTCTTCCAGGCTGACACTGGTCTTGTGGCCGGCAACAACAATGGAGCGTTTAACGACAGGGGACTTCATGAAGGCTTTCCGTCATCGCGTAGGTGTTGATTGAGAAATGCTTCGGTGCGTTGTTCGAGTGCACGCTGGTTGTTCTTTTCGGCTTTTGTGAGCCCATGCTTTGCGCGTTGACTGCTGGCCTCCACGTTGGCGCGCTCGCGTTCCTGACGCTTCTTGAACCTCTTTAAATTGACCAGCTCTCCCACAGGAATCTCATGATTGCAGATAATGAATCTGCGACCGCATCGAACAGCATCAATATCAAAATCGCCGGGACCACAAGTCCTGCTGGCGAAGAGCTGCGTTGCGTTCGCTCCCAGTGAACGCATCATACGGGTGGTAGCCGCATAATGCCACGCCTTTAGAAGAGAAGCGGTGAAGCGTTGAGGATGTATTGTGTATGCCACGTACCCAGCGGACGTTTCACTTCCCGGAATTTGTCATGCGCTCGGGCCGTACGATGGAATCGAATTCTTCCGCGGTGACGAATCCCAGATTGAGCGCTTCTTCCTTTAGCGTCGTGCCGTTGGCGTGCGCGGTTTTGGCGATTGTCGCAGCTTTGTCATATCCGATCTTCGGCGCGAGCGCGGTGACGAGCATCAGCGAGCGCTGCATCAGGTCGCCGATCCGCTTTTCGTCGGCGCGGATTCCGATCACGCAATTTTTATTGAATGAGCGCGATGCATCCGCCATCAGCCGGATCGACGTCAGCATGCCGTAGGCCATCACCGGCTTGTAGACGTTGAGTTCGAAATGGCCCTGGCTTCCGGCGGTGGTGAGCGTGGTGTGGTTGCCGAAGATCTGACAGCACACCATCGTCATGGCCTCGCATTGGGTCGGATTGACCTTGCCGGGCATGATCGACGAGCCGGGCTCGTTCTCCGGCAGGATCAGTTCGCCGAGGCCCGAGCGCGGACCCGAACCGAGCAGGCGGATGTCGTTCGCGACCTTGAACAGGCCGGTGGCGGTCGCGTTGATGGCGCCGTGCACGTAGACATAGGCGTCGTTGGAGGCGAGCGCCTCGAACTTGTTGGGTGCGGTGACGAAGGGAAGTCCGGTCAGCGCGGCGGCGTGTTTGGCGAACAGTGCGGCGAATTCCGGCGCGGCGTTCAATCCGGTGCCGACGGCGGTGCCGCCCTGCGCGAGAGGATAGAGGCTTTTGGCGCTGTCCTTGATGCGGGCGATGCCGCTTTCGACCTGCGCGGCATAGCCCGAGAATTCCTGGCCGAGCGTCATCGGCGTTGCGTCCTGGGTATGGGTGCGGCCGATCTTGACGATCGCGGCGAAGTCCTTCTGCTTGGCGCGCAATCCGCCGAGCAGGTCTTCCAGTGCCGGAATAAGAGTGTGGGCGATCTCCTGAGCGGCGGCGATATGCATCGCGGTCGGGAAGGAGTCGTTCGAGGACTGGCTCATGTTGACATGGTCGTTCGGATGAACCGGCTTCTTGGTGCCGCGTTCACCGCCGAGCATCTCGTTGGCGCGGTTCGAGATGACCTCGTTGAGATTCATGTTGGTCTGGGTGCCGGAGCCGGTCTGCCACACCACCAGCGGGAAATGATCGTCGAGCTTGCCGTCGATGATCTCCTGCGCAGCGGCGATGATCGCGTCGGCGAGCGTCTTGTCGATGAGTTTAAGTTCGAGATTGGTCCGTGCGGCGGCGAGCTTGACGATGGCGAGCGCGCGGATCAGCGGCAGCGGCATGTGTTCGCCGCCGATCCTGAAATTGTTGCGCGAGCGCTCGGTCTGCGCGCCCCAATAGCGGTCGGCGGCGACCTCGATCGGTCCGAAGGTGTCGGTTTCAGTGCGGGTGGTCTTGCTCTGTGCCATGTTCGCCCTCGTGCAGTTGCGGGCGCGAGTATGCCCAAAGCGGCAGGCTTGAGCCATGCCGCATGGGCAGACGAGGCACTTGATTAGAGGCGTACTTATTTCTTGCGGAAGCGATCCAGCCGCACGACCTGCGCACCCTCGCGCGGATGATCGTCGCCGCCGTCATCGTCCGGATGGTCCGGCGGTTCGGATGCAGCAGGGGGATTGGTCTTCTCGACATCGGCCTCGGCGGTCGCGGGTTCGCCCTCGCCCGCGGCGGATTCCGCCGTCTCGAATTGCAGGCCGAACTGCACGGACGGATCGAAGAAGCGGGTGATGGCGCTGTACGGCACCACCAGCCGTTCGGGAATGCCGCCGAACGACAGGCCGACCTCGAAATGATCCTCGGTCACCACCAGATCCCAGAACTGATGCTGCAGGATCACCGTCATCTCCTGCGGATATTGCGACAGCAGGCGCGGCGACAGCTTCACGCCTTCTGCCGTGGACAGGAAGGTGATGTAGAAATGGTGCTCGCCCGGCAGTCCGTGTTCGGCGGCATCGGTCAGCACGCGCCGCAGGACGCCGCGCAGCGCATCGCGGGTCAGAACATCATAGCGGATCAGATCGGTGGCCATCGGTCGGTCCTGTCAAAACGTGTCGCGCCGGGAGAAGAGGAGCCGACACGCACTTTTGTTCCATGCGAATGGTGGTTAGCAAGCCCGTCCGCGGCAGGAAGCGGCTTTGACCACTCTTTTCGTGAACGAACTCTTGATGTCAGCCTAGCTGCTCCGCGTGGCTGCGTCAGCACTCTTGTTGCATCGCAAGACAAGAAGATGCCTGAATTCACATCGGCATGCGGACCGGTGGAACGCTTGTTTTAAAGGTACCAGGAAATGAAGTGGAGGCTTCTGTTGCCAGGTGCCTCCGAACCCCGCCTGACGGGGCTTAATCCATCAGGACTTTAAGTCGGTATTTCAAACTGCGTTACGCAGCCTGAGCAACCGGAGCATAGTTGTCGTTTGCAACTATTGAGAAGCCCGATAACGGCGGAACAATACCGGGAAAAAACACGCCCTTTACGCCCTCGTCGATCCTGTTTCGCCCCCGCCGAAATTCCGCCTGCGGAACTTTGG
>Ga0153956_1002312_pt1 | contig 14342 bp, 16 predicted proteins | sample TSFL040MetaG_FD_104704 | JGI IMG/M metagenome (GOLD analysis project Ga0153956, IMG submission 104704) | Attine ant fungus gardens microbial communities from Florida, USA - TSFL040 MetaG | ecosystem: Host-associated > Fungi > Mycelium > Unclassified | place: USA: Florida, Wekiwa Springs... | reverse complement strand
GAGGGCGGCTTTGCCGTTGTAGAGGAAGTGCTCGGCCATCGCGCAGCCCGCGTAGGGGGCGATGTACTTGATCGGCGCCGCCTCGTCGGCCGGAGCGGCGACGATGATGGTGTTCTCCATCGCCCCGTTTTCCTCCAGGACCTCTTTCAGCTGGACGACGGTCGACATCCGCTGCCCGATCGCGACGTAGACGCAGATCAGGTCCTTGTCGCGGTTGTTGATGATCGTGTCGATCGCGATCGCCGTCTTACCGGTCTGGCGGTCACCGATGATCAGCTCGCGCTGGCCGCGGCCGATCGGGATCATCCCGTCGATCGCCATCAGGCCGGTCTGCACCGGTTCCTCGACCGGCTGGCGCTCGACCACGCCGGGCGCTTTGAACTCGGCCGGGCGGGTCTCGGTGGTGGCGACCTCACCGCGATTGTCGAGCGGCCGGCCGAGCGGGTCGACCATGCGGCCGAGCAGCTGCTCCCCGACCGGGATCTCGAGCAGGTGACCGGTCCGCTTGACCGTGTCGCCCTCGACGATCTTGTCCCACTCGCCGAACAGCACGGCGCCGACGTTGTCGCTCTCCAGGTTCAGCGCCAGGCCGGTCACCCCGTGGGGCAGGTCCAGCATCTCCAGCGCCATGCAGTTGTCGAGGCCGTGGACGCGGGCGATGCCGTCGGCCACCGAGAGGACGGTGCCGACCTCGGTCAGGTCCGCCGAATCGGTCTCCAGGCCCTCGATCCGCTCCCGCAGGATGCTCGCGATCTCGTCCGGCTTGATCTCCATCGCCATCTTGGTCTACTTCCTCCTTACGCCGCGCTCGCGACGCTTTTTCGCAATTTCTCCAGACGAGTGCGGATGCTCGCGTCAAGGACCATGTTGCCGACCCGCAGCACGATGCCGCCGAGGATCCCGTCGTCGACTTCGCTCGACAGCTCGACCTTCTCGCCGGTCTGCCGTTCGACCTCCTCGCCGATTTTCCCGACCACGCCCGGGTCGAGCTCGATCGCGCTGGTGACGGTCACGTCGAGACGGCGGTTTGCTTTTTTCCAGAGCTCGTCGAACTCGCGCCGGATGCGGAAGACCTCCGGCATCCGGCCTTTCTCGACGAGCAGCTCCAAGAAGTTGGAGAACTCCGGCTCGGCGCCGGTCACGGCGCGTCGCAGACCCTCCACCTTGTCGTTCGAGCTGAGGTACGGGCTGAACAGGAAGATCTGCAGCTCGCGGTCGCCATCGACGGCGTCGGCGAACTGCGCCAGCTGCTCCTGCAGTTGGTTGATCTTGCCTCTGTCCTCTCCCGCCGCGAAGAGGGCCTCGGCATATACGCGGGCGGCGTCGGCCATGCTCTCCGGGTACCCCTAGTTCTCCGAGCCCGAGAGAGCGGAGAAGTCGACCTCGCCGAGCGCCTCCTCGACGAGCCGTCGCTGGTCGTCTTCGGTGAGCGTCTTGCGGGTGACTTTCTCCGTCGCCAGGACGGTGAGGTCGGCGACCTCCTTGCGGATCGACTCGAGCGAGCGCCGGGTCTCGGCTTCGATGTCGCGCTGCGCCTGGGCGACGAGCTCGTCGCGTTTCTCCCGGCCGGCGGCGGTCGCCTCCGACTCCGCCGTCTCGGCGGCCTTACGGGCCCGGGCCATGATCTCGTCGGCCTGCTCACGTGCCTCGGCCAGGCGGCCGCGATACTCCTGGAGCAACTCGTCCGATTCTTTCCGCTGCTTTTCCGCGGCTTCGATCGACTCCGCGATATCCGTGGCCCGTTTGTCCAGGGCTTCCTGGATTTTCGGGAAGGCGAACTTCTTGAGCACCCACATGGTGATCAGGAACAGCAGGATCGTCCAGATCATCAGCCCGACACTGGGCGAGACCAGGAAGCTGCCTTCGCTCGCCGCGACCGGGATCGCGGCTATTTGGCCGGCGAGCGCCATCGCTACGAGAGGAAGAAGGCGATCAGGCCGAAGATGAACGTGTAGAAGGCCACGGCCTCGGTAAGCGCGAAGCCGAGCCAGCGGATCGATTCGAGCTCCGATTTCATCTCGGGCTGGCGGGCGACCGACTCGATCTCCTTACCGAAGATGAAACCAACGCCGATACCGGCGCCGATCGAACCGAGGCCGGCACCGACGCCGAGGGCGATCGCTTTGCCGCCGTCTTTGACGCCTTCGCCGAGTTCGACGGCCCCGAGGATGGGGGACAGATCCATTTGAGGACAGTGCTCCTTTTCTTTGTCAGTGACTTGCGGAGGTAGCTCCGCCGATGTAGATGGCGCTGAGGGTCGAGAAGATAAATGCCTGCAAGGTGGCCACAAGCCCGACCTCGAAGATGAAGAAGACGAAAGCCAGCGGGAAGGTCACCGCGCCGAGCGCCGAGATCCCCAGCAGGACCGCGAGCCCGCCGCCCATGAAGAGCAGCAGCAGGTGGCCGGCGAGGATGTTGGCGAAAAGACGGACGGAGAGGCTGATCAGCCGCACGAAGTGGGAGATCACCTCGATCACGAAGATCGCGCCGCGACCGATCGGGCTCATGTTCTCGAGGCCCGGCGGCAGCCACCCCTTCAGGTAGGGGACGAAGCCCTTGGCCCGCACGCCTTCGACGTGGTAGCTGATCCAGACGACCAGGGTGAGGACGATCGGGACCGAGATGTTGGCCGTCGCCGCGTAGATCGCGAACGAGGGGATGCCGATCCCGAAGACGTTGAAGGTCTCCTCGGTGTTGGTCGGCAGCGGCAGGAAGCCGAGCATGTTCGAGAACCAGATGAAGAAGAAGAGCGTGCCGATGAAGGGGAACCAGCGCTTGGCGACGCCGGGCTCGAGGTTGTCGCCGAGGATGTTGTTCTTGACCAGCCCGTAGGCGACTTCGACGCCGGTCTGCACGCGGTTGGGCTTCCCCGTCGTCATCCGGTTGGCGACGTAGGTCATCGCGACGATCGTCAGCGCGCAGGTGAGGAAGAGGTAGAGGACCGCGCGGTTGATCGAGAGGTCGAGCGGGCCGAGGTGGATCGAGACCCAGGGATGGAGCTTGAACTCGTTCTGCGGTTTGAACTCGTCGTTCTTGCCGTCGTTGCCGAAGATCAGGAAGAGGGCGATCACGACCGCCAGGTAGATCCCGAGGCCGAGCAGGACTTTCGATTTGGTCTTCATCGCGGCTGGACGCTGTGCCCTTCAGGTTCGAGGAGGTAGGCAAGGCCGGCGGAGCCCATCGAGATCGTGAAGAGGGCCGCCAGGAGGACCGCCGAGGAGAGCCCGGCGGTCCGTTCGATGATGCCGACGACCAGCACGACGGTCGCCATCAGCCAGACGCGGCCGAGCGTGGTGGCGGCGATGATCCCCATCCCGCGCTGGCGGTTGCCCGCCTTGAGCGCTTCGGTGGAGCGACGCTGCGCCAGCCACTGGACCCCGCGCTGGGCGAGCCAGGCGATGGCGGCGGCGATGTAGCCGAGCAGCGAGAAATCGCAGATGGCGAACACCACCGCGGCGGCGGCCAGCACCAGTAGGTCGACATGCTTAGGAGGAGACATAAAGACGCCCGTCTCGGGGCCCGAGCGGACGCGGGCGCGACTATATCCGAAGCAGCCGACAAATGGCTTGCTGATGCGGGTTAGTGCCCCTTGCCACTACCTGCCGGGGGTTTGGGTGGGGCCGGCTCGTCAGCCAGTTCCAGCGCTTCGAACTCGCCCGTTTCCGGGTTGATCCGGCCGCGCCGCAGCTTGAGGATCTCGAGCACGTAGACGAGGTAGACGCTGTAGGCCAGCGCGGCGGCGATCAGCGCCAGCATCACCGCGGTCCAGAGCACGTTGAAGTGACCGTGGTTGTCGCTGTAGGGGACGAAGCGGAGGGCGAGCGCGAGCATCGACATGACGATCGTCCAGGCGTAGAGGTAGGCGAGGGTGCGGCGCTGGCTGAACCCCTTGTTGGCCATCCGGTGATGGAAGTGCCAGCGGTCGGCCTGGTAGATCGGCTGGCGGTATTTGAGCCGTTTGGCGACGACGAAGCCGGTGTCGAGGATCGGCACCGCGAGCACGATCAGCGGGAAGGCGAGGGCGATCACCGCGTTCGTCTTCAGCGCTCCCTGCACCGAGGCGGTGGCGAGCAGGTAGCCGAGCAGGTTGGAGCCGGTGTCCCCCATGAAGCTCGAGGCGGGCGGGAAGCCGTGGCGCAGGAAGCCGAGCGCCGCGCCCGCGGTCAGCGCCGCGAGCACGCCCGCCTCGTTGCGTTCGAGCGAGAGCGCGATCGTCGCCAGGGTCACCGCGGCGATCGCGCAGACGCCGGCGGCGAGCCCGTCGACCCCGTCGAGGAAGTTGATCACGTTGACCACGGCGACGATCCCGAGCACGGTCAACGGGTAGGACCAGCCGTGCAGTTCGAAGCCGCCGAGGAAGGGCAGCGTCAGGTTCTCCACCCGCACTCCGGCCAGCACCGGGATCAGCGCGGCCGCGACCTGGCCGACCAGCTTCGGCAGCGCGGGCAGGTCGTAGATGTCGTCGAGGACGCCGACCGCGGCGATCGTCAGGCCGCCGATCAGGATCGCGCGGCTCTCACCGTCCCCGGGCAGCCAGATCCAGCCCGCCACCTCGACCGCGACCAGGATCGCCAGTCCGGACAGCCGCGGCATCGGCTTGTCGTGGAGGCTGCGCTCCTTCGGATGGTCGATCGCGCCGACCCGGAAGGCGAGCCGCTCGGCGTAAGGAACCAACAGCCAGGCGATCGCCGCTGCGGCGATGAACGCAAGTGCTGCATCGGTGGTCGCGGCCAAATTTCAGTCCCGCGTCTGTCGAGGGTGCGAGGGCCCGTCCGGCCTCCCCGGACCGGGTCAGATTACGGATATACGGCGACGGCGCCGAGGACCGAGGCGACGAGGAAGGTCGGGTCGCGCGGATTCAGGACCCCGACCGGATCGCTCCGCTTGCGCAGTCGCAGTTCGGCCGGGTCCTCCAGCACCCACAACCTGCCTTCGTGGATCAGCACCTCGTCGACCCCGCCCATGCGGCCGCTGAAGGTCGTGTAGACGGGCGTGCCGAGGGCGACCGCCTCGCGGTTCATCGTCCCCCCCGCGCTCACCACCAGGTCGGCGCAGGCGATCAGGCTCTGGGCGTCGATCGCCCGTTCGGGGATCAGCAGGTTGGGCGCGGCGAGCGCCCGCGCCGCCTCCGCCTGCTCGCGGGTGCGGGGGATGATCACCGCCTGCGCGTCGCCGTCGGCGGCCGCCAGGCGGCGCACGGTGGCGGCGTAGAGGTCGTTGGGAGCGTGGTACTCGGAGGTCTCCGGCGGCGGCCGCACCACCGTGATCACCTTGCCCCGGTCGAGGCCGAGGCCGTCGATGATCCCCTGGTCGGGGACGAAGTCGTACAGGTAGTACTCCTCCTTCAGCCCGGGATAGCGGACCAGCTTCTTCGGCTTCGCGCCGATCTTCCGCAGTCGGTCGACGGGGATCGCCTCCGGGGCCAGCACGCGGCTCGCGGCGCGGAAGGAGACCTGCCGCTGCAAGGTGGCGAACTCGTAGTCCTGCATCTGCACCGAGGGGATCCGCAGGACCGCGCAGACGATGGCGAGGTCGACCGACCCGTGCGCGAGCGCCAGTTCCGGCCGTTGCGCCCAGACCACCTTGGCCAGCGCCCGCGAGCGCGACTCCAGCGCCCGCACCTTGCCGAGCTTCGACGCGCCCCCGTGCTCGCCGACCACCGCGTAGTGCATGCCGAGCCGGTCGAGGATGCCGACCGTCTGCCCGTACTCGCGCGCGGTGATGAACACCTCGTCTCCCCGCGCCTCGAGCCGCTCGATGATCGGCCGCAGGACAAGCGGGTGCGCGGCGGCGGTGCAATCGACCCAGACTCTCATCGGCGAGCGACCCTAGCGGGGCGGGGATACAGGGGGACGCCACCCGGCTCCATACGCCTTCCGTGACGGCGATCCGGCGCTCGCTGAGCTATGGGCGCTCTGGCACCCCTAACTCAGCGAGCGTCCCGAGAGCGGGTGCCGAAAACCGTTCAGACTGCGGTCGGCGAGAGCTGCGGGTACAGCGGGTGGCGGTCCATCAGGGCGCCGGTGCGGTCGGCGAGGCCGGCCTTCTCGGACTCGAAGTCGGGGCCGAGGGCGGCGGCGATCACGGCGGCGATCTCCTCCATCTCCTCCTCCTTCATGCCCCGGGTGGTGAGCGCCGGGGTGCCGATGCGGAGGCCCGAGGGGTTCATGGGAGGACGCTCGTCGAAGGGGATCGCGTTGCGGTTGACGGTGATGCCGACCGCCTCGAGGCGGTCCTCGGCGGTCTGGCCGTCGAGGCCGGTCGGGTTGAGGTCGACCAGGACGAGGTGGACGTCGGTGCCGCCGGTGAGGACCGGGATGCCGTTCGCTTCCAGGCCGATCGCCAGCGCGCGGGCGTTGGCGATGGTCTGGCGCTGGCGCTCGGCGAAGGGCGCCGAGGCGGCGATCTTCAGCGCCACCGCCTTGGCCGCGATCGTGTGCATCAAGGGACCGCCCTGCTGGCCGGGGAAGATCGCTTTGTCGATCGCCTTGGCGTGCTCCTCCTTGCAGAGGATCAGGCCGCTGCGCGGGCCCGCCAGCGTCTTGTGGACGGTGGTGGTGACGATGTCGGCGTGGGGCACCGGGCTGGGGTGCTCGTTGGCGGCGACGAGGCCGGCGAAGTGGGCCATGTCGACCATCAGCAAGGCACCGACCGAGTCGGCGATCTCGCGGAAGGCGGCGAAGTCGAGTTGCCGCGGGTAGGCGGACCAGCCGGCGACGATCATCTTCGGCCTGTGCTCGCGGGCAAGACTGGCGACCTCGTCCATGTCGACCCAGTAGTCCTCGCGCCGCACGTGGTACGGAACCGGGTTGTAGAGCTTCCCCGAGACGTTGATCTTCATCCCGTGGCTGAGATGGCCGCCGTGGTCGAGGGCGAGGCCGAGGATCGTGTCCCCCGGTTCGAGCAGCCCGAAGTAGACGGCGTTGTTGGCCTGCGCGCCGGCGTGCGGCTGCACGTTGGCGTGGTCGGCGCCGAAAAGCGCCTCGGCGCGGTCGATCGCCAGCTGCTCGGCGACGTCGACCTCCTCGCAGCCACCGTAATAGCGGCGACCGGGATAGCCCTCGGCGTACTTGTTGGTGAGCACCGAGCCAGCGGCTTCGAGCACGCCTTGCGGGACGAAGTTCTCCGAGGCGATCATCTCCAGGGTGCGCTGCTGGCGGTGCAGCTCGCGGTCGAGGACGGTCGCGATCTCGGGATCGACCTCACTCAGCGGGGCGGTCTGGAAGTTCTCGGGGAGGTCGGCCATCGCTTGTGCCGACGATAGCAATGGCCTCCGATGAGGCGAAGCGCTAGGCGGCCGCCCGGTCGCCATCGGCGCGATCGCCGTCGATCGTGGCGGGGGGCGCCGCGGGAGCGTGCGGGGTCGCCGACTGAGGCGAGAGGAAACGGTCGATCGTGGCGAGCGCGAGCGCCGAGATCACAAAGGTGAGGTGGATCACCGTCTGCCACAGCATCGTGTTCGAGGAGGTGTTGCCGGCGTTGATGAAGGTCTGCAGCAGGTGGATCGAGGAGATGCCGACGATCGCCATCGCCAGCTTCACCTTCAGCACGTTGGCGTTGACGTGCGAGAGCCACTCAGGCTGGTCGGGATGGTTGCGGAGGTTGATCCGCGAGACGAAGGTCTCATAGCCGCCGATGATCACCATGATCAGCAGGTTGGCGATCATCACCACGTCGACCAAGCCCAGCACGAGCAGCATCAGGTCGTTCTCGCTGAGGTGGCCGGCGTCGCTGATCAGGTGCCAAAGCTCCTGCATGAAGCGCCAGACGTAGATGCCCTGGGCCGCGATCAGGCCAAGGTAGAGCGGCGCCTGCAACCAGCGGCTGATGAAGATCGTCGAGCCGACGGTGCGCGCCATCGGCCGGTCCACGTATTGCTCACTCGGCATGGACGGAGGATCGTAGCGAGTCGAGTTAGGGTGCCCTACAAAGGCCGAACCGGGGTAGGCTCAGGCCCCCGTGAAGGCGCCGCTCTCCGTCCTCGCGTCGGTCCTCGTCCTCGTCTTCCAGATGACGGTCGATCCAAGGCAGCTCCTCTTCGAGTCCGACGAGAGCGACAACTCCTCGCGCCGCCGCGTGCGGCTGCCCTACACGGGCGCCGGCTGTTCCTTATGCGCCTATGAGGCGCATAAGGAACAGCCGGAGGGGGACGACCAAGGGCCGGGCCCTCCCGTCCACAGCCCCGGCAGGCCGGGGAGGGACGGGACGGCGGGGGGAGAGGCGGAGGGACCGTGCCGGGAGGGTCACGGGAGGGCCACGGCAGACGGACGGATCCGTCACGGAAGTGTGGCGCTGTGACGAAGACGCCGGGAACGTCATGCTTCCTCCCGTCTTCCTCATGCCTCGCGGGTCACGCGAGGAGGCGCGTTCGCAGTTAGCGACAACATGTGTCGCTAACTGCGAACTCACCCGGGGCCGGGGCTCTCAGGGGCCACGGGAGTGTGACGTCCCCGGCGTCTTCGTCACGAACCCTTGACCTCTTCCCACGCGAAGCCTCGCGTCCTGGGCGCCTCATGGGGGTCACAGCCTGCCCGGACCCCCATGAGGCGCCCAGGACCCCCGGGACCATCTCGGACGGCCGCCCGCCCCACGAGCCCCCGCCCGTCCCTTACCCCCCGCCTCCCCGAATCGACGAGCTAGTCGAGGCCAACTCCAGCGAGCCGGCTCGCCAGGTCGCCTTCGGAGATCGCGCCTTGGCGGAGGATCTCCCAGCCGCCGTCCGCATCGATCGCGGCGATGTCGACGACGGTCGAGGGCAGGCCGCTGAGCTCGCCGCCGTCGATCGCCAGGTCGACCGCACCGAGGATCGCGGCGGGCACGTCCTCGAAGCGGCCCGGCGCAGGCTTGCCGCTGAGGTTGGCCGAGGTCTGGAAGATCGGGCACATCGCCCCCGCCAGCGGCCCGGACAGCAGGCGGACGCCGAGCCGTTCGACGTCCTCACGACAGGCGAGCGGATAGCGGTGGCCGGGGTTCCTGACGACCAGCGTGACCGGACCCGGCAGCAGGGCGCTGACCGCGGCGGCGGCGCGCGGGCCGAGCTCGGCGACCAGCTCGCGCATCGCCAGCGGCGAGAAGTACATGATCGCCGCGGGCCTGCCGTCGTCGCGACCCTTCATCCGGTGGATCCGGGAGATCGCGCCGGAGTCGAGCGGGTCACAGGCGAGCCCGTAGACCCCGTCGGAGGGGAAGACAACCACGCCGCCCGCGGCGATCGTCCGCTCCAGCGCCGCGCGGGCTGTGGCCGCGCCGCCGTGCTCCAGCGGCACCACCGGCGGCGAGGCGAAGCCGGCGCTCACCGCTCGCCCACCACGACGCGCTCGATGCCGGCCAGGTCCTCGCGCACCCGGACCTCGGCGAAGCCCGCGTCGCGCATCAGCTCCGCGACCTCGAGCGCCTGGCCCGCGCCGATCTCGAGCGCGATCGCGCCGGTCCCGTCGAGCACCTCGGGCGCGTCGCTGAAGGTCGGCCGCAGGCACTCCGCCGGCCCCGCGGCCATCGGCGCCAAGAGCTCGCGGTAGGCGTCGAGGCCGTCCTCGCCGGCGAGCAGCGCCTCGCGCGGCTCCCACTCGGTCACCTCCGGCTCGAGTCCGGCCCAGTCCCGTTCGGCGACGTAGGGAAGGTTGGCGAGGACGAGGTCGAAGGCCTCCCCCGCCGGCACCGTGCCCGGCTCGAAGCGGACGCGCTCGGCGAGGCCGAGGCGGACGGCGTTGGCGCGCGCCACCTCGAGCGCCCCCGGCGAGGTGTCGGTGGCGACGATCTCGGCGCCGGGCAGCTCGTCGGCGAGCGCCAGCGCGATCGCGCCCGACCCGGTGCCGACGTCCAGCACCCGCCCGGGCGCGCGCTCCAGCGCCACTTCGACCAGCAGCTCGGTCTCCGGCCGCGGCACCAGAACCCGCCGGTCGACCGCCAGCTCGATCCGCCGGAAGCCTTTGACGCCGACGATGTAGGCGACCGGCTCGCGCCGCAGTCGCCGCCGCACGAACTCGCCGTAGAGACGAGTTACCGCAGGCGGAAGCGCCGCGCCGGGGTCGCCGATCAGCGACGCGCGCGAGCGCCCGGTGACGTGGGAGAGCAGGACTTCGGCATCGAGGCGCGCCTCGCCGACCCCCGCGGCGCTCAACGCGTCCGTCGCCGCGCCGAGTGCGTCCTTGACCGTCGCCGAGCCCGCCGCGGTGCCGGATGTGGCGCTCACGCCACCGCGGCGGCCTCGAGGCGCCGCCGCTTCTCCTCGGCGGAGAGCGCGTTGGTGAACTCTTCGAGCTCCCCGTTCAGCACCCCGTCGAGGTTGTGCGAGGTGTGCTTGATCCGGTGGTCGGTGACCCGGCCCTGGGGGAAGTTGTAGGTGCGCACCTTCTCCGCCCGCTCGCCGCTGCCGACCTGGGCCTTGCGCTCGGAGGCGATCTGTTCCTGCTGTTCGGCGATCTGCTTCTCCAGCAGGCGCGCCCGCAGCACCCGCATCGCCTTGTCGCGGTTCTGCAACTGGGACTTCTCGTCCTGCATCGAGACGACGATCCCGGTCGGTTTGTGGGTGATCCGCACCGCCGAGTCGGTCGTGTTCACCGACTGGCCACCTGGCCCGGAGGAGCGGTAGACATCGATCTGCAAGTCGTTCTGGTCGACCTGGACGTCGACTTCCTCCGCCTCGGGGAGGACGGCGATGGTCGCGGTCGAGGTGTGGATGCGGCCCTGGCTCTCGGTCTCCGGCACCCGCTGGACCCGGTGCGTGCCGCCCTCGAACTTGTAGACCGAGTAGGCGCCGTCGCCGCGCACTTCGAAGGTCACCTCCTTGAAGCCGCCCGCCTCGGAGGGCGACTGCGAGAGCACGTCGGTGGCGAAGCCGCGCAGCTCGGCATAGCGGGTGAGCATCTCGAAGAGGTCGCCGGCGAACAGCGCCGCCTCGTCGCCGCCGGTGCCGGCCCGGATCTCGACGATCACGTTCTTCTCGTCATTCGGGTCCCGCTCGACCATCGCCAGGCGGATCTCCTCTTCCAGGCCCTCGAGCCGCGACGGCGCCTCCTCGACGACCTTGCGCAGCTCCTCGTCCTCGCCCTCGACCAGCAGCTCCCGCGCCCCTTCAAGGTCGTCCTTCAGCGTCGAGTACTCCTCCGCCAGATCGCGCGCGGCTTTCAGCTGCCGGTACTCCCTCCCCACCTCGGCATAGCGCTCCCGGTCCGCGATCACCTCCGGATCCGACATCAGCCCCTCGAGCTCCGCAAACCGGGCCCGGATCTGTTCGACGAGTTGCTCGATCATGCGACCGAGTTTAGGCAGCCGCGCTGGATGGTCGGTCCCCGCTGCCTTCGGGACGGGGAAGGGCGGCGGACGGGACGACCAAGGGACGGGCCCTCTCGTCCGCGGCTCGGGCAGGCGTGCCCGGGACGGCGGGGGTGACCCTTCCCTCACGAACCGCGGGAGGTTCGTCCAGGGTCACCCCCGCCGTCCCTCCCGGGCCGTTCCCGGGGGGAGAGGTGGAGGGACCGTGCCGAGAGGGTCACGGGAGCGCCACGGCGGACGGACGGATCCGTCACGGATGCGTGTCCCCGTGACGAAGACGCCGGGAAGGTCACGCTTCCGTCCGTCTTCCCCGGACGTCGCCATCGCGCTGCAGCTCTTGTGGTCGCCATGGCGACCATTCGCGCTGCCGCGCGATCCGGACCCCAGGATCAGGGCCCCCGGAGGGTCCCCGCGAGGTGAGTTCGCAGTTAGCGACACATATTGTCGCTAACTGCGAACGCGGTCCGGGCCGGGGTCCCGCAGGGGCCGGGAGGGCCGGGAGGGGTGACGTCCCCGGCGTCTTCGTCACGAACCCTTGACGTCTTCCCACGCGAAGCCTCACGTCCTGGGCTCCTCATGGGGGTCACAGCCTGCCCGGACCCCCATGAGGAGCCCAGGACGCCGGGGACCACCTCGGACGGCCGCAGGGGGCCCGAGCCTCCACCTCGGACGGCCGCCCGGGCCACGGGCCCCCGCCCAGCTAAGCGACGATCTCAATCGTCTGATCGGCGTGCAGGTCCTCGGGTTTCTCGCGGGCGAGGACTGCGTTCAGGGAGGCGATGGCGACGGCGAGCTGGTCCAGGTCGGGCTCGCGGGTGGTCAGGTTCTGCAGCATCAGGCCCGGCCACATGACGCCGCGTACCCAGGCTTTGCGGCGGTTCTTGCCCGCCCACTTGATCACCTCGTAGGAAAGCCCGGCGATCACCGGGATGCCGACGATCCGCGAGAGCACCAGCCAGTACCAGGCGGGCAGGCCGAGCGGGGCGAAGATGAAGATCGCCAGCACCATCACGATCAGCAGGAAGCTGGTGCCGCAGCGCGGGTGGAGGCGCGAGTAGAGCTTCGCCCGCTCCGGGGTCAGCTCGTCTTCGGCCTCATAGCAGGAGATCGTCTTGTGCTCGGCGCCGTGGTACTCGAAGGTCCGCCGCAGGTCCGGCATTTTCGAGATCGCCCAGATGTAGGCGATGAAGATCGCCGTGCGCAGCAGCCCCTCGACCAGCCAGAAGAGGAAGGGCGAGCCGAGCTGGCCCTTGATCAAGCTGGTCAGCCCGACCGGGACGACGAAGAAGAGGCCGATCGCGAGGATCAGCGAGAAGGCGATCGTGAGGCCCCAGACCCAGCCGCCGATCTCTTCCGGCTCGCCGTCCTCGTCGTCCTCGATCTGCGCGTTGGCGGAGATCGCGAGGGCACGGAAGCCGATCTTCATCGATTCGGCGAGGGCGACGACGCCACGGATGACCGGGACCCGCCAGAGCCGGTTGCGCTTCGCCCACGGGGTGAGCGGCTCGGACTCGACTTCGATCTGGCCCTCGGGGGTGCGGACGGCGACGGCCCAGGTCGAGATGCCACGCATCATCACGCCCTCGAGCACCGCCTGGCCGCCGACGGGCGCGTCGCGCTTGGCGACCAGCGCGCCGTCGGGCATGCGTAGCGGGTCCCCTCCGTTGCTGCCGTTGGAGGGGGAGGTTTGGGAAGCCTGTTGTGCGGAGCCCGTGAGCGGGCTCACGGTTTCTACCGCCTACCGGCCCGGTGCTTGGCCTGGCGACGCTGGAAGCGCTCGACGCGCCCGCCGGTGTCGACCAGCTTCTGCTTGCCGGTGTAGAACGGGTGGCACTCGGAGCAGAGCTCGACGTGCAGATCGTCTTTCGTCGACCGCGTGTAGAACTGGTTGCCGCACGAGCAGTGCACGTTGGCAAGGGTGTAATCGGGGTGGATTGAAGCTTTCACTCCACAGAGTTTAGAGCAGTGCGCAAGGGGGGTCGGGTCAGCCCGGCAGGGGTGCGGCGAAGCCGTCGATCAAGGTGAGCAGGACGCTGGTGATCTCGGCTCGTCCGGCCGGGTCGGGAGAGCGGGCGAACAGCATCGCCGCCTCGTCGAGGGCGCCGAGCAGGAGGTGGGCGGTCGGTTTGACCGGCAGGGGACGGATCTCGCCCGCCTCGATCGCGGCGATCAAGCTCGCCTCGATCAGGCCGAGGCCGTTGGCGGCGGCGATCTCGCGCCAGCGCTCCCAGCCGAGCACGGCGGGGGCGTCGTGGAGGACGATCTGCTGGAAGCCGGGGTGGGCGCACTCATCGAGGAAGGCGGCGATGCCCGCTTTCATCGCGGCGAGCGGACTGTCCATCGCGGAGTCGAGGACGACGTGGGCGACGCGCTCGGTCGACTCCGCCTCGAGCCGTTCGTAGATCGCCTCCAACAAGGTCGGCTTGCCGCCCGGGAAGTGGTGGTAGAGCGCGCCGCGGGTGAGGCCGGCGGCACGGACGATCTCCTCGGCGCCGACATCGTCGTAGCCGCGCTCGGCGAAGAGCTCGCGCCCGGCGGCGATCAGCGCCTTCCGCGTGGCTTCGGTCCGCTGGGCCTGGGTCTTCCTCCTTCGGGGTCTGCGACTTTCATTCATGCTGTATGTATGTTAATGGCCATGGGCCAGATCGTCTTCGTCCACGGCTACCTGGTCGACGGCCGACTCTGGGACGGCGTCGTCGACGCCCTCTCCGACCGCTTTCGCTGCATCGCCCCGGACCGGCCGATGGGCGCCCAGCAGGTGGCGATGGAGCGACCTTCGTACCGTTCGATCACCCCGATCGCACCGCCGCGGCAATCGCCGACTTTGCGCCGTCGCCGTAGCAGCTCTGCGAACAACTGTTCGCAAAATCCGCAAACTGCAACTTTTTCGTCCGACTGGGGGGTGAATCTTCATCAAACCCCCCGACTGAGGACGGAGCCATGTCTCAGCAGATCTTCGACCAGAACCGGCCGCGCAGCACGATGGCCCGGCTGCTCGACGAAGCCTTCGCGGGCTGCGACGAGTGGACCATCGCGCCTCCGGTTCAGCGGCGAAGCACGCTCGACTT
>Ga0153956_1002311_pt1 | contig 14352 bp, 10 predicted proteins | sample TSFL040MetaG_FD_104704 | JGI IMG/M metagenome (GOLD analysis project Ga0153956, IMG submission 104704) | Attine ant fungus gardens microbial communities from Florida, USA - TSFL040 MetaG | ecosystem: Host-associated > Fungi > Mycelium > Unclassified | place: USA: Florida, Wekiwa Springs... | reverse complement strand
CCGGCGTGTCCGACGGGGCAGGAGGGTACGTATCCGGATTGTCATGTTCCGGTTTGTCCGGAAGGGCAGGAGGGCACGTATCCGGATTGTCATCTGAAGGTTTGTGCTGCGGATGAGGATGGCACCTACCCGGATTGCCACAAGAAGGTTTGTCCTGAGGGTGAGGAGGGCACGTATCCGGATTGCCACAAGAAGCCGGTCCCGACGTGTGCTGCGAATCAGATCGGGACGCCCCCGGATTGCCAGGACGTGAATGTCGGTACGAAGGCTGACAACGTCACGACGATCTTCGATGTGAAGACCGGGAAGTTGGCGATTCGTTTGAAGTGTCCGCCGCTCGTGAAGACGAAGTGTCGGGGCACCGCTGTTGCGGTGACTGGCAAGGGTAAGAAGGCCAAGGTCATGAGCAACGCGATCCGGAGCAACTCGAAGGCCGGTGAGTGGAAGTTGATGGCTTTGACGATCAAGCCGGCTTATCGGAACAAGGTCGCGAAGATGGCGACTGTGGATCAGAAGAGGCTGGTCATCAAGCAGGTCGTGAGGTCGTCCAAGGTCAAGAAGAAGAAGACGGTTTTCCAGACCTACAAGGTCCGGATCAAGGGTTAGACCCGGAACTTCTTGCGAAGCGGCCCGCCTGGAGACATCGTTCTCCAGGCGGGCCTTTTTCGTTGGTGTGGTCTCAGATCCGGGCGACCTATCACCTGCCCCGGACGTGAAGGCACGCCGCGCGGGACAAACCGGTATCCTTCCCAGACGCCTCGCCCCTGGGCCGAGGCTTTACTTTGTAACGGCACTGCCTGAGTAGCGAGGAAATATGGCACGCGGAGATGTCCGCATCGCGGTGACGCTCGCATGTGAAAACTGCAAGCGTCGGAATTACCAGACAAATAAATCTAAGCGCAATACTCCCGATCGCATCGAGATGCGGAAGTACTGCCGCTGGTGTGGCAAGCACCAGCCCCACAAGGAAACCCGCTAGTGGCCAAGTCCCGGGCACAGCGGAAGGCCGAGCGCCGCGCGCGCGAGGCCGCAGCACAGGGTGATGGTGCTGAGGCCAAGGCCCAGCACGACACTCAGGTGCCCAAGTCCGGCGATATCGCCGAGATCGAAGCCGTTGAAGCCGGCATGGCGGCGGGCGCCCGGGAACAGGACCTCGAGACTCCGGACGCTCCCAAGCGTGGCCTGAGCTCGAAAGAAGAGAAGCGCAAGGCCAAGCAAGAAGACAAGCGCAAGAAAAGCGAGCAGAAGCGCCAAGAGGAGCAGCAACTCGCCAAACGGCAGAAGCAGGCTCAGGTCGAGCGCAAGCGAGGCGGAGTCATCGCCTTCCTGTCATCCTGCATCGCCGAGCTGAAGCGGGTTCAGTGGCCGGATCGGGATACGCTGATCCAGGCGACCGCGGTGACCGTAGTCTTCGTGCTCGTCGCCGCCGTCTACCTCGGCCTCATGGACCTCCTCTTCAACTGGCTGGTCCAGAGAATCATCTAAGGAACTTCATGTATCGCTGGTACGTCATCAACACATACTCCGGGCAGGAGAACAAGGTCAAGCAGAAGCTCGAGCACCGCGTCGAGACTATGGGCCAGGGCCACCGCGTCCGCAAGGTCGTCGTGCCGACCGAGCAGGTCTCCGAGGTCAAGGACGGCCAGAAGATCCAAGTCGAAAAACGCACCATGCCTGGTTACGTGCTGATCAACATGGAAATGACCGACAACGCGTGGAGCCTGGTAGCCAACACCCAGGGCGTCACCGGCTTCGTCGGTCCTCGCGACACCCCGGTGCCGCTGACCAAGGCCGAGATCGATCGGCTGCTTCATCGCGAGACCGCCGAGCGGTCCCGCACCCAGGCCCAGTTCGAGATCGGTGAGACGGTCAAGATCATCAGCGGCCCGCTTTCCGACTTCTCCGGCGAGATCGCCGAAATCAACGACGACCAGCAGAAGCTCAAGGTGCTGGTCTCGATCTTCGGACGCGAAACGCCTTCCGAGGTCGGCTACGAACAGGTCAAGAAGCTCTAACCACCCAAACCTTTAAGGCATTCAGTCCCATGGCTAAAAAAGTAATGACCCTCATCAAACTCCAGATTCCGGCCGGCCAGGCCAACCCGGCACCGCCGGTCGGCCCGGCCCTCGGTCAGCACGGGGTCAACATCATGGACTTCTGCAAGGCGTTCAACGCGCAGACGCAGCAAGAGGGTGGCACGATCATCCCGGTCGAGATCACGGTCTACGAGGACCGCAGCTTCGACTTCATAACCAAGACGCCGCCCGCGGCCGTCCTGATCAAGGAAGCGATCGGCCTGAAGAAGGGCTCGGGAGAGCCGCACGTCAACAAGGTCGGCACCATCACCGAGGCTCAGGTCCGTCAGATCGCGGAGCGCAAGATGCCCGATCTGAACGCAAACGACCTGGACGCAGCCTCGAAGATCATCGCCGGCACCGCCCGCTCGATGGGCGTGGAGGTCAAGTAATCATGGCTCACGGCAAGCGCTTCCGCCAGCAGTTCCAGAAGGTCCAGAGGGACCACGTCTACCCGCCGGTCGAGGCGATCAACCTGATCAAGGAGACCGCTTCGGCCAGCTTCGACGAGACCGTCGAGGTTCACATCCGCCTGGGCGTCAACGTCCGTCACGCCGAAGAGCAGCTTCGCGGCACCCTGGCCCTGCCCAACGGGCTCGGCAAAGACGTCCGCGTCGCCGTGTTCGCCCAGGGCGACAAGGCCCGTGACGCCGAGGCTGCCGGAGCCGACATCGTCGGTGCCGACGACCTCGCCGGCAAGATCGAAGAAGGCTTCGACGATTTCGACGTGGTCATCGCGACCCCGGACATGATGCCCACCGTCGGCCGCCTCGGCCGCGTACTCGGCCCGTCGGGCAAGATGCCGAACCCGAAGGTCGGCACCGTGACCGAGGATGTCGAGAAGGCCGTCGGCGAGTCCAAGGCCGGCAAGGTCGAATACCGCACGGACCGGCAGGCGATCGTCCACCTCGCGATCGGCAAGGCTTCCTTCGACGCGGAGAAGCTGCTCGAGAACTACGCTGCCGTGATGGACGAGATCACCAAGGCCAAGCCCGCTTCGGCCAAGGGTCGTTACATCCTCTCCATCTCGGTCTCGACCACCATGGGCCCCGGCATCTCGGTCGACACGACCAAGGCGACCGAGCAGGACATCTTCCCTGAGCAGGGTGGCGCCGAGGCTGAGTCCGAGGCCGTCCCCGCCTGAGCTCGGGATTCGCCGACCTTTCCGCGCTGGCGAATCAACTTCAAGGGAGCCGAAGTGAACCGCAAGATCACGCTGCTGTCGCTTGTCGTCGCTATCGTGCTCGGCGTCTTTGCGATCGGGTGCGGGGGAGGCAACTCCGACGGCGATACGGGCAGCAGCGACGCCAGCTCATCTGATGAGGCGTCGGTACATAAGGTTGCCGAACAGCTCGCCAAGGTCACCTTGGCCAAGGACGCCAAGGGCTTCTGCGCCCTCTTCGCCCCGAGGCAGATCGAGAAATGGCTCGGCAACCTGTCTTGCGTCCAGGTATTCGGAGTGGGCCTCCGCAATCCGGTTGACAAATCACAGTTCAAGATCGACAAGGTCAAAGTGGACGGGGACAAAGCGACCGTGACGTTCGGATACGGCGACGTCGGCTTCACCAAGGTTGATGGCAAGTGGTACCTCGACGTGCCTGAGACCAAAGCCCCGCTCCAATCTGACAGCTAACGCGCTGTCATCGTCAACGATTGACGACGCCGCACGCATCTATTAAGTTCGCACCGGTTAGCCGGTGAGCGTGAGGGAGTAGATCACCGGTTTCCGTGGGCAGGGGCAGCCAACGGATCATCTTCGTGACACTAGACGCCGCAGGAAACAGCGTGCCATCGATGGCGCCCCTCTTTTGTATTAATGATACAAGTTGTGTCTTGTGCGGGCGCGACCGCGGCCATAGGTTCGCCCAGACGGTGAGCGGAGGTTTCGCCGCACCGTGGGCAGGGGGACAATGCCTACGAAGGAGGGATAGTGAAGTCGAAGGGAATCAGCGCCGCGATCGCATCGGCGCTCTGCGTGTTGGGGATGGGGGTCTTCACGGGCTCGGCGGCGGCGACGCCACCGGTGATCGAGGAGACCTATGACTTTGTCACCGGCGACGACTGGGACAGGTACGGCGAATGGGGGCAGGCGATGAATCCCGATCCGTCGGACTTCCTGTTCGCGGCGATGCAGAACGATGTCGAGCCCGAGCTCTGCCCGTTCGACGAGTGCGGTCTCCTGGTCGGCGCGTTCGGCCCAGCCAGCTTCTCAGCTGGAGACGCCGGGGTCTACTACCTCGCTTCGCCCGGCGGGGAGGCCGCGTACATCAAGGCCGCCCAGGTGGACAAGTGGGCGTACTACAAGAACGATCCCTTGGAGGGAGACGATCCTCAGGGGCTCTTCACTCTGCTCGACAGCGAGGGTGAGATCGACGCGGGAGCCGAGTACTTCACCGACGCGGCGTGGAATGAGCCGGCGCTCAACTTCGCGGGCGATGAGGACAGCAAGATCTTCGCGTTCGGCTTGACGGCGGAAGCGAGCGGCTCGATCGTTGAGTCCCGCGGCGCCTACCTGGGGAAGGTCAAGTTCGAGTACGGCGATTCCGACGACCCGGTCCTCTCGACCTTTTCGTCGGCGAAGTCCGGCCTGTGGGTGGGCGAGCAGCCGTTCGACGCATCGGTCGCGGCATCCGACCAAGGTCTGGGCCTGACCCAGGTCCAGGTGACCGCGCCGCTGACACCACCGGATCACTACGAGTCCGCCTGGGGCCAGATCTGTCACGGCACTCACGAGAGCCCGTGTCCGGACGAGACCCCGGCCGGCGCCAAGGTGACGATCGACCCGTCGGAGCTGCCAGGCGGCCCGAACACCCTTACCGCCAAGGCATGGGATGTCTACGACCAGCAGTCCGATCCGATGCAGATGAGCATCAAGGTCGACAAGACCAAGCCGTCGATCGACCTGGGTGGCTCGTTCATGTCAGCGCCCGGGATGGTGCTCGACGGGCCGTCGTATGACCTGGACGTCGACGCGACCGACGGAACTGTCGGCAACCCGAACTCCGGCGTCGTCGACCTCAAGGTGAAGATCGACAACGTCCTGGTCGACTCGGACTCGCAGGCCTGTGCCACTCAGAACTGTGCGTTGGAGCTTCATCCCACCATCGACCCGTCCGAGTACACCAACGGACCGCATCAGCTCAAGGTCCAAGCCAAGGACGCGGTCGGACACATCAGGACCACGACCGTCGACTTCGAGATCGACGACTCGTCGAGGACCGTCGTAGAAGAGACCTACGACTTCGTCACAGGCGCGGGCTGGGACGGGTACGGGGACTGGTCGCAATGGCCCCCCAGCCCGTCGGACTTCCTGTTCGCGGCGATGCAGAACGACGTAGAGCCCGAGCTCTGCCCGTTCGACGATTGCGGCCTCATCGTCGCGGCCGAGGGTTCGGTCAGCTTCGAGGCGGGTGACATGGGCATCTACTACGTCAACCCGCCCGGCTACCAGGACGCCTACATCGACTCGGTGGACGTGGACAAGTGGGCCTACTACAAGGGCACCGATCCTCTCGACCCGGATGACCCCAGGGCGGTGTTCGGCACCATCTCGAGCGAGGACGGCTTCGATGATGACGCGGTGTATGTCACCGATCCCACGTTCAACGGCTCGCCGATGACCTTCCGCGGTGGGCGCGACACGGGCGCGTTCGGCTTCGGGCTGGTCTCGGAGGAGAACAGCACACCGACCGATATCCACGCGGCCTATCTGGGGAAGGTCACGCTCCGCTACGGCGATCGCCAGGATCCCGAGCTGACCGAGTTCTCCTCGGTGCACGAAGACCAGTGGGTCGGTGAGCAGCCGTTCGACGCCTCGATCGAGGCGTCGGATACCGGACTGGGGCTGTCTCAGGTTCGTGTGTCCGCTCCGCTGACTCCCCCCGACGAGTACGGGTCGGCCTGGGAGGCCAACTGCGAGGGGACCCACGCGAGCCGGTGCCCCGAGTACACCCCCACCGGCGCCAAGGTGACAGTCGACCCGTCGGAGTTGCCGGAGGGCACGAACACCTTGACGGCGACCGCCTGGGATATCACCGACCGCACATCTGATCCACTTGAGATGGACATCAAGGTGGACAAGACCAAGCCGGGGATCGATCTCGGCGGCACTTTCATGACCGCGCCCGGGATGGTCCTCGACGGGCCGACCTACGGCCTGGAAGTGGAGGCCACCGACGGCACGGTCGGCGATCCCAACTCGGGCGTCGTCGATCTGAAGGTGAAGATCGACAACGTCTTGGTCGACTCCGACTCGCAGGCCTGCGCGACGCAGAACTGCACGTTGGGCCTCGATCCGACGATAGATCCGGACAACTACTCAAACGGCTCCCATCAACTGAGGGTGGAGGCGACCGACGCGGTCGGTCACGTGAGGACGACCACGGTCGACTTCACCGTCGATCGTTGAGTCCGACGGCATAGGCAAGGAACCGAGAGAAGGGCGCCTTCGGGCGCCCCTCCTCGTTCTGGACGCCGGATCCGGCCCGAACCTGTAAAGTAATCCGCCTGCCGTAGACCGCTGGTCGGGCGATAGCCCGTAATTCCCAGCGCAGGTGAGCCAGAAAGACCGTTTCGGTCGTTCTTCGTGCCCGCCTGTGAGCGGGTTTTTGTTTGCCCGGGTTGTCTGCGACAGATCGAAAGTCAGACAAAGACAAGTCAGGCAAACATGAACCGTGAAGAAAAAGCCGCGCTGATCGAAGAGATCGGTGCAGAGATCGAATCATCTGAAGCGATCTTCGCTGTGGACTACCGGGGTATCTCGGTGACCCAGGCGGCTGAGCTGCGCGGGAAGCTTCGTGATGCGGATGCGTCCTTCAAGGTCGTCAAGAACCGTCTCACCAAGCTCGCCGCTGAGAAGGCCGGAACCGCGGAGCTGAACGATCTGCTCCAGGGCCCGACCGCGCTCACCTTCGTCAAGGGCGACACTGCCGCCGCGGCGAAGGCGATCACCAGCTTCAACAAGGAGCACGAGGTTCTCACCTACAAGGGTGGGATCATGGGCGACACGATCCTCGACGAGGGCCGTTTCACCGCGATCTCGAAGCTCCCCTCACGCGATGTCCTCAACGGTCAGCTCGCCGGCATGGTCGCCAGCCCGCTGGTCACCCTGACCCGCGGCCTGGGATCGATGATCTCCGGCCTCGCGATCGCCCTCCAGCAGGTGGCCGATCAGGGTCTGGTCGGTGGCGCTGCCCCGGCCGCCGAAGAGGCACCGGCCGAGGAGGCAACCGAGTCCGAGGCTGACGCCCCGGCCGAGGAAGCCGCTGAGGAGAGCGCCGAGGCACCGGCCGAAGAGCCGGCCGCCGAGGAAGCTCCGGCTGAGGAAGCCGAAGCAGAAGCTGATGAACCCGCAGCCGAAGAGGCACCGGCCGAAGAAGCCGACGCCTCCGAGGCCGAAGACACTGATTCAGAAGAAAATGAAGAGGCGCCGGCCGAAGAGGCAAATGATGGTGCCGACGCTAACGAGGAGTAACCAGAAATGGCAACCAGCACTGAAGAATGGATTGAAGAGCTCAAGGGCATCAGCGTCCTCGAGCTGAGCGAGCGCATCAAGGCTCTCGAAGAGGAGTTCGGCGTCTCGGCCACGGCCGTCGCCGCTGCGGCCCCGGCCGCCGCTGCCGGCGGTGACGCCGGTGGAGACGGTGGCGATGACGCCGGCTCGACCGTTGACGTCGTCCTGACCGACGTCGGTGACAAGAAGGTCCCGGTCATCAAGGTCGTCCGCGCCGCCACCGGACTCGGTCTCAAGGAGGCCAAGGCTCTGGTCGACGAGGCCCCCAAGCCCGTCAAGGAAGGCGTCGAGAAGGACGAGGCCGAGAAGCTCAAGGCCGAGCTCGAAGAAGCCGGCGCCAAGGTCGAGCTCAAGTAGCACTTGACCACAAGCGCTGACCGAAGGGCGCCCCCTCGGGGCGCCCTTCGTCGTTAACCGACCAGTCAGCCAGCATCGACCCAACCCGGCCCATCAAAGTGACATTGAAATTGCCGTCATATAGCGCCCGATTCTTCAACCTCACCGCATAACCGGGCGTTGCAAATCGTTGCACCTGTCGAGCCACTTGTGAGCAAATTTCGGCGAGGCTGCGTGGATGGCAGTCCCAACGCGGGCAACGGCGTCATCGACCGATCAGCTTCGGCTGCTGTATCGGTTCATGGCTGCGCGCGATTTCGTCGCGAGCAGGAACGAACTCATCGCGGCCGGCTTCAGCCCCTACCGCATCAGGAACTGGGTCCGTAGCGGTCGTCTCATCACCGTCGTCCGGACCGTATTTTCCTACGGCCGTGACGTCCAGACCCCGCAAGCGGCCTGGCGGGCAGGCCTCCTGGTCGCCGGAAACGGCGCTGCGCTGACGGGCCGAAGCGCCTGCGAAGCTCTGGGCATCGTCAAGCCGAAGACGGCAATGCCGAGGCTTGTCGAGGTGGGGAGCCCCTTGGGACAGGCAAGAAAGTTCGGAGGGCTGTCACCGGCGCTTCGCAACACGGTCGTGAAAGTCGCAAGATGTGACTTCGAGCCCGCAGACCTGCGGCGCCAGAACGGCCTCGCCGTGTCGAGGGCGGCACTCGCTGTGGCCGACTTTGCGGCCGACGCCTCGGTTCGCGAGGTTCGGTTCGCGTTCCTCGAAGCCTGCCGCCTCAATCACTTCGGCAGGCCCGACCTCGAGTATTGCTTCACCCGTCTCACCCACCGGCGTGGAGTACGGAAGCTTCGGCCATTTCTCAGGCTGTGGGTGCCCGAGCTGGGGCGTGTCAGGTCGGTCTATGAAGGCTGGTACCTGCTGGTCTGGATCGAGCGCGGGTATCCGGTCCCGAAGGTGAATGAAAAAGCTTTCGGCTTTGAGATCGACATCTACTTCCCGGCACGACGGTTCGCACTGGAGCTGGACGGCGGTGCTTTCCACGGCGATCCTGCTCAGCAGGCGATCGACCGGCAGAAGCAGCTCTGCCTGGAATCGCGTGGGCTGGAGGTCGAACGGCTCCCCTACCGGCAGTTTGAGCGGGATCCGGTTGGAGAGGTGGACCGGATAGCCCGGAAACTCGGCTATCGCTGAACGGTGCGCGGCAGGGCCAACCGTTCGGCTTCAAGGCCAAGTGCGGTGAGATTGAAGAATCGGGCGCAATATGACGGAAATCTCAATGTCATTGAGATTCTTGCCGTGAACGGGGTGTGGCGATCGGTCGCGGCCGGGGCTCGCACCGCGGGCGAAACGGGTTACGTCCGGGTGGTCTGTTAGGTGCTTTCTTTGCTGTGCTATTGTCTGTCGTTGCGCGAAGTTTCGGCCGATATGCACCGCTTCCGCGCCCTTATCACGTGAATCTCTGACCCCTTGTGAGGAGTTGCCAACCTTGGCACGCCCGATCTCTGCCCCCGTTGTCCGCAGGAGTTTCTCCCGACTCGAAACCCCCCTCGAAGCCCCCCATCTGATCGACATCCAGCGTCGCTCGTTTGAGGATCTCACCGATCCCGAGACCGGCATGCTGCGGGAGACGATCAACGACGTTTCTCCCATCGAGGACTACACCGGCAATCTCGCCATCGTCTTCGGTGATTTTGAATTTGATGCGCCCGCCCACACTCTCGAAGAGTGTCGCGAACGCGATCTCACCTACTCGCGCCCGCTCAACGTCACCGTTTCCTTCCAGAACCGGGAGACCGGAGAGATCCGCGAGCAGACCGTCTTCATGGGCGACTTCCCGTGGATGACCGAGCGTGGAACCTTCATCATCAACGGCACCGAGCGTGTCGTCGTGACCCAGCTCGTCCGTTCCCCCGGCGCTTACGTGATGGCGCCCAAGGATCCGGAGAAGCAGGTCTTCACGGCGAACCTGATGCCGGCCCGTGGTTCCTGGCTCGAGCTCGAGATCGACAAGAAGGGCCGCGTGTACGTGCGGATCGACCGCAAGCGCAAGCTGCCGATCACCGTCCTGCTCCGCTCGATGGGCTACGTGACCAACGAGCAGATCCTCGATCTCTTCGACAACTCGGTCTACATCCAGCACACGCTGGCCGCCGACACCGAGGCCACGCTGACCGAGGAAGGCGCCCTGATCGAGCTGTTCAAGAAGCAGCGTCCGGGCGAGCCGCCGTCGGTTGACGCCGCCAAGAACCTGCTCGAGCAGCTCTTCTTCGATCCCAAGCGCTACGACCTGACCCGGGTCGGCCGTTACAAGCTGAACGCCCGTCTCGGCCTTGACATCGATCTCGACACCCGCGTGCTCACGCACGACGACATCATCTCTCTGATCAAGGAGCTGGTCAGCCTGCCGAAGATCCTCGGCATGCCGGAAGAGATCGACGAAGAGAACCCGATCAAGGACTACGCCGCCGAGGCTCTGACCTACCCGCGCGAGAACGTCTCCGACCACCTCGACGAGTACGAGCACTTCGGCAACCGTCGTCTCCGCACGGTCGGCGAGCTGATCCAGGAGCACTTCCGGATCGGCCTGTACCGCATGGAGCGCGTGGTCCGCGAGCGCCTCACCACCGAGGACTCGGACGCGATCACCCCGCAGACGATCATCAACATCCGTCCCGTGGTGGCGGCGCTGAAGGAGTTCTTCGGCTCCTCGCAGCTGTCGCAGTTCATGGACCAGAACAACTCTCTGGCCGGCCTGACCCACCGTCGTCGCCTCTCGGCGCTCGGCGCGGGCGGCCTGACCCGTGAGCGCGCCCCCATCGAGGTGCGCGACGTCCACCCGACCCACTACGGCCGCATGTGCCCGATCGAGACCCCGGAAGGCCCGAACATCGGCCTGATCGGCTCGCTCTCCTCCTACGCCCAGATCTCCGAGCACGGATTCGTGACGACCCCGTACCGCGTGGTCAAGGACGGCAAGGTCACCGACGAGGTGGTCCACCTCGACGCGACCCAGGAAGAGCACAACGTGATCGCCCAGGCGAACGCGGAAGTCGACCCCAAGACCGGCAAGCTGGTCGGCCCGAGCATCTTCTGCCGCGCCGGCGAGGGCGACTGGGTCAACGCCGCCCCGGAAGAGGTCAACCTGATGGACGTCTCGCCGACCCAGATCTGGTCGGTCGCGACGGCCCTGATCCCGTTCCTCGAGCACGACGACGCCAACCGCGCCCTGATGGGCTCCAACATGCAGCGGCAGGCAGTGCCGCTGATGCGTCCTGATCCGCCGCTGGTCGGCACCGGCATGGAGCGTCGTGCCGCGGTCGACACCGGTGACGTGGTCTTGGCCGGCGCCGACGGCGAGATCACCTACGTCGACTCCGAGGCGATCGAGCTCAAGCACAAGGACGGCGTGGACAAGTACCCGCTGTTCAAGTTCATGCGCTCGAATCAAGGCACGTTGATCCATCAGCGTCCGATCGTCAACACCGGCGACAAGGTCAAGAAGGGCGATGTCCTGGCGGACGGCTCCTCGACCGGCGGTGGCGAGGTCGCCCTGGGCAAGAACTGCATGGTCGCCTTCATGTCCTGGGAGGGTTACAACTTCGAGGACGCGATCATCCTGTCTGAGCGCCTGGTGAAGGAAGACGAGCTCACCTCGATCCACATCGAGGAATACGAGATCGACGCCCGCAACACCAAGCTCGGCGACGAGGAGATCACCCGCGACATCCCGAACCGCTCCGAGGAGAGCCTCAGGAACCTCGACGAGCGCGGCATCGTCCGCGTCGGCGCTGAGGTCACCTCTGGCGACCTGCTGGTCGGCAAGGTCACGCCGAAGGGCGAGACCGAGCTGACGGCCGAGGAGAAGCTGATCCGCGCGATCTTCAAGGAGAAGGCGCGTGAGGTCCGTGACACCTCGCTCAAGGTCCCGCACGGTGAGGGCGGCGTCGTCATCGACGTGCTGACCTTCAGTCGCGAAGACGGCGACGACCTGCCTCCGGGCGTCAACGACCTGGTCCGCGTCTACGTCGCGACCAAGCGCAAGATCTCGGAAGGCGACAAGCTCGCCGGCCGCCACGGCAACAAGGGCGTGATCTCCAAGATCGTGCCCGAAGAGGACATGCCTCACCTCGCCGACGGCACCCCCGTCGACGTGATCCTCAACCCGCTCGGCGTTCCGTCGCGAATGAACATCGGCCAGATCCTGGAGACCCACCTCGGTTGGGTAGCCGGCGAAGGCTGGTACGACGACGGTTCCGAGTCCTACAAGAACAAGGCGGAGACGCGTGACCGCGTCTACGTGTCGACCCCGGTCTTCGACGGTGCTTCCGTCGAGGACGTCGACAACGCCCTGGTCGAGTGGGCCAGCGAGCATGGCGAGGCCCGTGGCATCGACATGGGTGTCGACATGAACGAGCGCCCCGGCGCCCGTTGCTCCGGCACCCAGCAGCTCTACAACGGCCGCACCGGCGAGCCGTACGAGGGCAAGGTCACGGTCGGCTACATGTACATCCTCAAGCTGCACCACCTGGTCGACGACAAGATCCACGCTCGTTCGACCGGTCCGTACTCGCTCGTCACCCAGCAGCCGCTGGGCGGTAAGGCGCAGTTCGGCGGACAGCGTTTCGGCGAGATGGAAGTCTGGGCCCTCGAGGCCTACGGCGCCGCCTACACGCTGCAGGAGATGCTCACCGTCAAGTCCGACGACACGGTCGGCCGAGTCAAGGCCTACGAGTCGATCGTCAAGGGCGAGAACATCCCCGAGCCGTCGATCCCCGAGTCGTTCAAGGTCCTGCTCAAGGAGATGCAGGCGCTCTCTCTCGACGCCAACGTGGTGTCGGAGGAAGGCGTCGGCGACCTGGCCGAGGAAGAGGACGACCTGCTGCAGGCCGCCCAGGACCTCGGCATGGACCTGACCGAAGTGAGCTCCGGAAACGGTGCCGCAGATGAATCCCTCGATTCCGAGGGCGGTGATGCCGCCGCCGATGGCGCCGGCGACACCGAGGAAGCAGGTGCTAACTGATGAGTAACGTGATTGACATCAACAACTTCGACGCGATCGAGATCGGTCTCGCCTCGTCGAAGAAGGTCCGGTCCTGGAGCTGGGGCGAAGTCCTCAAGCCCGAGACCATCAACTACCGGACCCTGAAGCCGGAGAAGGACGGGCTCTTCTGCGAGCGCATCTTCGGTCCGACCAAGGACTGGGAGTGCTACTGCGGCAAGTACAAGCGAGTCCGTTACAAGGGCATCGTCTGTGAGCGCTGCGGCGTCGAGGTGACCCGGTCCAAGGTCCGTCGTGAGCGCATGGCTCACATCGACCTGGCCGCTCCCGTCTCGCACATCTGGTTCTTCAAGGGCGTCCCCTCGCGGATCGGCTACCTGATCGACATGGCTCCGAAGGAGCTGGAGAAGGTCCTGTACTTCGCCGCGTCGATGATCACCTGGGTCGATGAAGAGGCCCGGGCGAAGGACATGGGCACGCTGGAGAAGGAAGTCGAATCGGTCATCGCCGAGTACGAGTCCGAGCGCCAGTCCGCCACCCAGGAGCTCGACGAGGCGCTGAAGCGCCGCACCAAGTACCTGGAGGACGGCACCCAGACCAAGTTCAACGACGACGATCACCTCTGGGCCGACTCGCTCGGCCTGACCGCCGCCCAGCTGCGCAAGCTGAGCGACGACGACCGGGCCAAGCAGATCAAGGAACTCACCAAGAATTTCGAGGCCGAGATCAGCGACACCGAGGCCTACATCGAAGAGGCGATCGAGCGGCTGCAGGAAGTCTGGAAGATCTTCCAGACCATGAAGCCGAAGGACGTCATCAACGACGAGACCGTCTTCCGTGAGCTGAAGGACCGCTTCGGTAGCCCGTTCGGCTGGGGCGAGTACTTCCGCGGCGGCATGGGCGCCGAGTCGGTGCGCGACCTGCTCGAGCAGATCGATCTCGCCGCGACCTGCGAGGAGCTCGAGGACCAGATCAACACCGCCAAGGGCCAGAAGCAGGCCCGTGCGGTCAAGCGGCTCAAGGTGGCCTCGGCCTTCCTCAAGTCCGAGAACAAGCCCGAGTGGATGATCCTCGACTGCATCCCGGTCATCCCGCCGGAGCTGCGGCCGATGGTCCAGCTCGACGGTGGACGTTTCGCGACCTCCGACCTGAACGACCTCTACCGCCGCGTCATCAACCGGAACAACCGCCTCAAGCGGCTTCTGGACCTCGGCGCGCCGGAGATCATCGTCAACAACGAGAAGCGCATGCTGCAGGAGTCGGTCGACGCCCTGTTCGACAACGGCCGCCGCGGCCGTCCGGTCACCGGACCGGGCAACCGGGCGCTGAAGTCGCTCTCGGACATGCTCAAGGGCAAGCAGGGCCGGTTCCGTCAGAACCTGCTCGGCAAGCGCGTCGACTATTCCGGCCGTTCGGTCATCGT
>Ga0153956_1002310_pt1 | contig 14355 bp, 15 predicted proteins | sample TSFL040MetaG_FD_104704 | JGI IMG/M metagenome (GOLD analysis project Ga0153956, IMG submission 104704) | Attine ant fungus gardens microbial communities from Florida, USA - TSFL040 MetaG | ecosystem: Host-associated > Fungi > Mycelium > Unclassified | place: USA: Florida, Wekiwa Springs... | reverse complement strand
TCGGGCTGCTGCGGCACGCCCTCGCCTCGGGCGCCGACCCGGTCCCGGTCGTCGCGGCGTTCGCGAGCAAGGTCCGCACGATGGCTAAGGTGGCGGCCGCGCGCGGGGGTGCGAACCAGATCGCCGGTCAGCTCGGACTCGCGCCCTGGCAGATCGACCGGGCCCGCCGCGACCTGCAGGGGTGGACCGACGAGGGCCTGGGCCGTGTCATCGAGGCCCTCGCCGACGCCGATGCCCAGGTCAAGGGCGCCGGCCGCGACCCGGTCTACGCCCTCGAGCGTCTGGTCGGCGTCGTCGCAGCCCGCGGCATCCCCGCCCGCACGCGCTGACGGGGGTCTGCGCGAGAGTTTCGACACGCGCCTGCGGCGCTCCTCGACCGCCGGGGAGCGGGTCGAGGAGCCGGCGGAGCCGGCGTATCGAGACCTCATGTCCGACCCGCATACTCAGAAGCCCCTCGACCGGAGGAGCGGGCGAGGGGCTTCGACACGGACCGGCATCCGCCGGGCCGGGAGATCAGAGCGAGGCGACGGCCTTCGCGATCGCCGACTTGCGGTTCGCGGCCTGGTTGGCGTGGATGACGCCCTTGCTGCTCGCCTTGTCGAGCTTCTTGGCGGCGACCTTGAGGGCGGCGGCCGCCTTGTCCTTGTCGCCGGCCGCGATCGCCTCGCGGGTGTGGCGGATGGCGGTCTTGAGCTCGCTCTTGACCGCCTTGTTGCGCTCCTGGGCCTTCTTGTTGGTGCCGATGCGCTTGATCTGCGACTTGATGTTGGCCATGCGTGGTCCTTCTGTCGTTGCGTCGAGTGGGATGCTGCCGACGCGGTAGAGGGGCGCGTCATGCGCCCGCGCGGTGGGACGCGCGGGAAGCCTTCCGGTCGAGCAGCGGCGCCTGGCGGGCGCCGCGTGTCGAAACCAGGGGTCTACGTTACCAGCCGATGCCCGTCGACGAGAAACCTCAGCGGGTCAGGAACTGCGCGGGTCCGTCGCTGAGGGCGGTCGCGATCCGCCAGCGCATGTCCTCCGACATCGTCGGCAGCGCATCGAGGGCGAACCAGTCGACCTCGCTCGCCTCGCCGTCGGCGGGATGCGGGTCGCCGGAGAGGTAGCGGCAGGCGAAGGTGATGTCGAGGTACCGACTGCGGTCGCCGTTGGGGTAGACGACCTCGCCGGTCACCGAGGTCGAGGCGAGGCGGTCGACGCGGATGACGACGCCGGTCTCCTCCATCGCCTCGCGCGCGGCCGCGACGGCCGGCTGCTCGCCCGGGTCGATGATGCCGGTGACCGGCGTCCAGGCGCCGTTGTCGGCGCGACGGATGAGCAGCATCCTTTCGCCGGACGCATCGAGCACGACGGCGGTGATCCCCGACAGCCACAGCGGCGCGGTGCCGATGTGCGAGCGCAGCTCGAGGACGAAGTCGGGAACCGGCACGCCCCCACGCTAGCGCCGGTCAGCGCTGCGTCAGCAGCGGGCGCAGCAGCCGGTCGAGTGCCGCACGCTCCGTCGCGCTCATGCGGTCCATCGCCTCGGGGCGCGGGATCTCGATCCGTTGCACGCGCTCGACGAGCCCGCGGCCGGTCGGCGTGATGGATGCGATGCGCACGCGACGGCTGTCCGGGGTGGGGGAGCGGACGGCGAGCCCCCGATCCTCGAGGTCGTTCATGATGCCGGTGGCGGCGGAGGCGTCGACGACGACCTCGCGGGCGAGCTCGCTCATCGTGCGGTCGCCCTCGGCGAGCACACGCAGCGCGCGCACCCGGCTGTAGGCCATGCCGGTCTCCGCGGAGACCACGCGGGTCCACTCGCGACGGCCGTCGCGCACGAGCTCGTTGAGCAGGGCCCAGACCTCGGCGGCGGAGGGGGCCTCGGTGACGGAGGGGGCCTCGGCGGCGGAGGGGGCCTCGGCGCCGGCACGCGCCTCAGCCATGGCTCGGCTCCGGCTCGGCCTCCGCCTCGACCGTGCGCACCGCCCCGGTCTCCTGCAGCAGGTGCCGGACGGCGTCCTGGCTCCGTCGTCCGATCGGCCCGGTCGCGAGGAGCGAGATCGCGAACACGACCGCGCCGATCCCGACCAGCGTCCACCACATCGCGTGGGTCGCGGCGCTGAACCCGGGCGCGATACCGCTCGCCGCGCCGATCCCGGTGATGGTCCCGGCCAGGGCGACGCCGAGCGAGATGCCCACCTGCCGGCTCGTGGAGGCGACGCCGGCGGCCGACCCGGCCCGCGAGAGCGGCATCCCGGAGACGGCGGCGGTCGTGATCGCCGCGTTGACGAAGCCCTGCCCGACGCCGAACAGGCCGAACAGCGCGAGGAGCACGGCGTCGGGGGTGTCGTCCGCGAGGGTCGTGAGACCGAGGATCGCGACGGTCCAGAACCCCGAGGCGAGCAGCAGCGACGGCCGGGTGCCGAAGCGGGCGACGAGCCGCCCCGACAGCGGACCGCAGATCAGCTGCGTGATCGCCATCGGCAGCAGGTGCAGCCCCGCGACGAACGGGGTGAGCCCGCGGACGTCCTGCAGGTAGAGGGTCATGAGGAACAGGAACGCGCCGTTCGCGGCGTAGGCCGCGATCGCGCTGACGACGGCGTTGGAGAACGGCAGGCTGCGGAACAGCCGCGGGTCGAGCACGGCGTCCCGGCGCCCCCGCTCGTAGACGATGAGCACGACGAGCGCGACGGCCGCGACCCCGAGCAGGGTGAGCGGCAGCCAGCTGTCCCAGCCGTGGCGCGGTCCCTCGATGAGCGCCGCGACCGTGCAGGCGACGAGGGCGCCGATCGCGAGCTGGCCGATCGGGTCGAAGCGACGGATCCGGCGGGCCCGGATCTCGGGCACGAACAGCGCGCTGAGCACGATCGCGGCGACGACGACGGGCACGTTGACCCAGAAGATGATCCGCCAATCCGACGCCTGCAGCAGCGCTCCGCCGAGGATCGGCCCGAGTGCGAGCGAGACGCCCACGACCGCCGACCACACGCCGACCGCCCGCGCTCGCCGGGCCGGGTCCTCGAACACGGCCGTGATGATCGACATCGCGACGGGGTTGAGCATGGAGCCGCCGACCGCCTGCAGCGCGCGGAAGGCGATGAGCCATCCGATCGTCGGCGCGAAGCCGCACAGCAGCGAGCCGAGACCGAACGCCACGAGCCCGATCTGGAAGGTGCGGCGGCGTCCGATCCGGTCGGCGGTGGTGCCGGAGAGCAGCAGGAGCGCGGCGAGCACGAGCGTGTAGGCGTCGACCGTCCACTGCAGGCTCGAGACGTCGGCGTGCAGCCCGGTGCGGATGGAGGGGAGCGCGACGTTGACGATCGTCGTGTCGAGGCTCACGAGCAGCAGGCTCATGCAGCAGATCACGAGGATGAGCACGGGGTGCGTCTGGCGGGGGAGGGGCGCGATCACTGTCATCGTGAAACGATTGTACGTCTACAAAGATTTGCGCGATGCGACAATGGTCCGTCATGTCTCCGCGCGCCCTGAAGCCCCTCGAGCCGGCTGCCACCGACCCGGCGCGGATCCGGAACTTCTGCATCATCGCCCACATCGACCACGGCAAGTCGACGCTCGCCGACCGGATGCTGCAGATCACCGGCGTCGTCAGCGACCGCGACATGCGCGCCCAGTACCTCGACCGCATGGACATCGAGCGCGAGCGCGGCATCACCATCAAGTCGCAGGCCGTGCGGATGCCGTGGTCGGTGGTTGAGCCTGTCGAAACCACCGGGCGCGAGACCACCTTCGCCCTCAACATGATCGACACCCCCGGGCACGTCGACTTCACCTACGAGGTGAGCCGCAGCCTCGCCGCGTGCGAGGGCGCGATCCTGCTCGTCGACGCCGCCCAGGGCATCGAGGCCCAGACCCTCGCGAACCTGTACCTGGCGATCGAGAACGACCTCGAGATCATCCCGGTGCTCAACAAGATCGACCTGCCGGCCGCCGACCCCGACAAGTACAGTCGCGAGCTCGCGCAGCTCATCGGCGGCGACCCGGACGACGTGCTGCGGGTGAGCGGCAAGACCGGGATGGGCGTCGAGGCCCTCCTCGACCGCGTCGTCGAGCGCATCCCTGCGCCGACCGGCGTCAAGGACGCGCCCGCCCGCGCGATGATCTTCGACTCCGTGTACGACGCCTACCGCGGCGTCGTCACCTATGTGCGCATGGTCGACGGGCAGCTGAACCCGCGCGAGCGGATCGAGATGATGTCGACCAGGGCGACCCACGACATCCTCGAGATCGGCGTCTCCTCGCCGGAGCCGACCCCCTCGAAGGGCCTCGGCGTCGGCGAGGTCGGCTACCTCATCACCGGGGTGAAGGATGTGCGGCAGTCGAAGGTCGGCGACACCGTGACCGGCGCCGCGAAGCCCGCGAGCGAGGCGCTGCCCGGGTACACCGATCCGCTGCCGATGGTCTTCTCGGGCATCTACCCGATCGACGGGTCCGACTACCCGGTGCTGCGCGAGGCGCTCGACAAGCTGAAGCTCTCGGACGCCGCCCTCCAGTACGAGCCGGAGACCTCCGTCGCGCTCGGCTTCGGCTTCCGCTGCGGCTTCCTCGGCCTCCTGCACCTCGAGATCATCACCGAGCGCCTTCGCCGCGAGTTCGACCTCGACCTCATCACGACCGCGCCGAGCGTGCCGTACCAGGTGACGACCGAGGACAGGAAGACCGTCACGGTCACGAACCCGAGCGAGTACCCGTCCGGCGCGAAGATCGCCGAGGTGCTCGAGCCGATCGTGAACGCGTCGATCCTCGCCCCGAAGGACTACGTCGGCGCGATCATGGAGCTGTGCCAGCAGCGCCGCGGCACGATGCGCTCGATGGACTACCTCGGCGAGGACCGCGTCGAGCTCAAGTACACGCTGCCGCTCGGCGAGATCGTCTTCGACTTCTTCGACCAGCTCAAGTCGAAGACGCAGGGCTACGCCTCGCTCGACTACGAGCCCGCGGGGGAGGCGCCGGGCGAGCTCGTGAAGGTCGACATCCTGCTCCAGGGCGAGACGGTCGACGCGTTCAGCGCGATCGTCCACAAGGACAAGGCCTACGCCTACGGCACGATGATGGCGACGCGACTGCGGGAGCTCATCCCGCGCCAGCAGTTCGAGGTCCCGATCCAGGCCGCGATCGGCGCCCGCATCATCGCCCGCGAGAACATCCGAGCGATGCGCAAGGACGTCCTCGCCAAGTGCTACGGCGGCGACATCACCCGCAAGCGCAAGCTCCTCGAGAAGCAGAAGGAGGGCAAGAAGCGGATGAAGATGGTCGGCCGCGTCGAGGTCCCCCAGGAGGCGTTCATCGCCGCGCTCTCCGGCGACGTCGAGTCGAAGGACGCGAAGAAGAAGTAGACCGTCGCTGAGGTGCGTGCCTGCCGTGCGGCGGGTACCCGGATTTGACGCGGCGGTGCGGGATCGGGACGATCGGCGCATGACGAACGCGGCGCCCGGCTGGTACACCGACCCGAGCAATCCGACCATCGAGCACTGGTGGGACGGGACCGCCTACACGGTCTCCCGCCCGCGCGCGGTGGCCGGGTCTCCCGCCGGACACCCGGTCGGGCACCCGGTCGCGGTCTCCCCGAAGAGCCGGCTGGTCGCGTCTCTGCTCAGCTTCTTCCTCGGCGGGCTCGGCGTGGACCGCTTCTACCTCGGCAACATCGGGATGGGCGTGGCGAAGCTGCTGGTCGGCTGGCTGACCGCCGGGATCTGGCCGCTCATCGACTTCATCATCATCGTGGCGGGCGCGGCGCACGACGGCGACGGTCTCCCCGTCACCGACTGGCAGAGCTGAGCGACCCCTCGGCGTCGTCCGCCGGCGTACGCTCGCCGGCATGGCGAGCTGGGACGACGTCCGGGAGATCGCGACGGCGCTCCCGGAGGTCGAGGAGACGACCAAGTGGGGCAACCGCAGCTGGGCGGTCACGCGCGGCTTCGTGTGGGAGCGGCCGCTCCGGCCGACGGACGTCGAGGAGGTCGGCGAGCAGACCGGACCGGTCCTGGGGGCGCGGGTCGCCCACGAGCACGAGAAGCAGGCGCTGCTCGCGGAGGATCCCGCGGTGTTCTTCACGACATCCCACTTCGACGGCTATCCCGCGATCCTGGTGCGGCTCGATCGGATCGGTCGCCGCCGGCTGGAGGAGCTGGTCGTGAGCGCCTGGGCCGAGGTCGCCCCGCGCAGGGTCGTGCAGGCGTACCTCGCCGAGCATCCCCCTACCCTGGAGTGATGGCCGCGACCCCGCTCTGGCAGGTGCCCGTGACCTACGGCGCGGTCGGGGCCACCCGCGCGCCGGACCTGCTCGCGCATCCGCCCCGCGGATACCGCCCGATCGAGCGCCGGGTGCGCATCGGGCACGGCGACGCGCGCTGGGACTTCGCCTGGACCCAGGCGATGAGCTGGGGCATCCAGCGCCGCTCCGGCCTGCGGGTGCAGCTCGAGCCGGCGCCCGCCGAGGCGATCGTCGCGAGCTACACGCCGGTCGCCTTCGCCCCGGACGGCGCCCCGGTGCAGCCGGCCGCCGTCGGCACCGCGGGCGAGGCCGTGTTCACGGCCGAGGGGACGGCGCTGCTGCGTCCGGGCGACGTCGCACGGATGCGGATGGCGTTCTGGCCGCGGCGGATCCCGGCCCGCGTGGTGTACGTCGTGGACGAGCCCGCCCGACGCGGCTTCGCGTACGGCACGCTGCCCGGGCATCCGGAGCGCGGAGAGGAGGCCTTCGTCGTCGAGCGGCAGGCCGACGGCTCGGTGTGGCTCGTCGTGCGCGCCTTCTCGCGTCCCGCGAACCTGCTGTCCTGGATCGGCTACCCCGTGACGAGGCTCATGCAGGAGATCTACACCGCCCGCTACCTGCGAGCGCTCGCCGGTCCGCTGGATCCGCCAACTCCTGCGGAGGGCTGACACCCGCGCGATAGCCTGCGCAGATGAGCGACTATCGACCTCCGATCGAGGACATCGACTTCGTCCTGGAGAACATCGTCCGCTACGACGAGCTGGCGGCGCTGCCGGACTTCGCGCACGCGGACCTGGAGAGCGTGGAGGAGCTGCTGGCGGCCGCCGGCGAGTTCGTGGCCGAGGCGGTGGCGCCCGTCGACCGGCCCGGCGACGTCGAGGGCGCGCAGTGGCATCCCGACAACACCGTCACCGTGCCGGCTGCGTACCGGCCCGCGTACGCGGAGTTCGTGAAGGCGGGCTGGCCCGCGCTGCCGTTCCCGGAGGAGTTCGGCGGCGGCGGATTCCCGTGGACGATCGGCCTCGCCGTGCAGGAGATGCTGACCTCCGCGAGCATGGGCTTCTCGCTCGCGCCGCTGCTCACGCAGGGGGCGATCGACGCGCTGCTGCACTACGGCAGCGACGAGCAGAAGGCCGCCTATCTGCCGCGCATGGTCTCCGGCGAGTGGACCGGAACGATGAACCTCACCGAGCCGCAGGCCGGATCCGACGTCGGCGCGCTCGCGACGCGCGCGGTCGACAACGGCGACGGCAGCTATGCGATCACCGGGCAGAAGATCTTCATCAGCTTCGGAGAGCACGATCTCGCCGGGCAGATCGTGCATCTCGTGTTGGCCCGCACGCCCGACGCGCCGGCCGGCACGGCGGGCATCTCCTGCTTCATCGTGCCGAAGTTCCTGCTCGACGAGAACGGCGAGCCCGGCGAGCGCAACGCCGTCAAGGTCCTCTCGATCGAGCACAAGATGGGCATCCACGGCTCGCCGACCTGCGTCATGGAGTACGAGGGCGCGACCGGCTACCTCATCGGCGAGCTCGACAAGGGCATGCGGATCATGTTCGTCATGATGAACAACGCCCGGCTGTCGGTCGGGATGGAGGGCCTCGCGGTCGGGGAGCGCGCGTACCAGAAGGCGTTGGCCTACGCGACCGAGCGCGTGCAGGGCAAGGCGGTCGGGGCATCCGCCGACTCGCCGATCATCGACCATCCGGACGTGCGCCGGATGCTCATGACGCAGAAGGCATACATCGCGGCGCTGCGCTGCCTCATGTACTACCAGGCCGGTCAGCTCGACCGCGCCAACCACCACACCGACCCCGCGGTGCGCGCCCGCGCCGCGGAAGTGGTCGGCATCCTCACGCCGGTCTGCAAGGGCTTCGGCACCGACCTCGGCGTCGAGCTGACCTCGATGGCGGTGCAGGTCTTCGGCGGACTCGGGTTCATCGAGGAGACGGGCGTCGCGCAGCACTACCGCGACATCCGGATCGCACCGATCTACGAGGGCACCAACGGCATCCAGGCGGCGGACCTCGTCGGGCGCAAGCTGCCGGTGCGCGGCGGCGCGTCGGTGACCGAGTTCCTCGACCAGGTCGGGTCGATCGACGGCGAGCTCGCCGCGGCGGGGGAGGACTTCGCGGGGATCCGCGCGTCGCTGGCAGGCGCCCTCGACCAGCTCCGCACGGCGACCCGCTGGATGATGGCGGAGGGTGCGGCGAGTCCGGACGCCGCCCTCGGCGGGGCGGCCCCGTACCTGCGGATGTGGGGGCTCGTGGTCGGCGGCTGGTTCCTCGCCCAGTCGGCGCTCGCCGCGCGCGACGGCGACGCGGCTGCGACGAAGCTCGTGCTGGCCCGGTTCTACGCCGAGCAGCTGCTGCCCGCCGTCGCCGGTCTGCTGCCGGCGGCGACCGGGGGCGCGGGCGACCTCTTCGCCCTCGACGCCGCCCAGCTCGCGTCGTAGCGGCCGTCCTCGACCGACGGCTCCTCGAGCCGCTGTAGCGTCGAGGGGTGCCGTCCGCCCTCCCGATCGCCGACCCGGCGCCGGCCGACGGCCTGCTGCCGGCCTCGGCGTCGCAGGGGTGGCGTGCGCGCGACCTCGGCGTGTACGTGCACGTGCCGTTCTGCCGGGTGCGCTGCGGCTACTGCGACTTCAACACCTACACGGCCCAAGAGATCCGCGGCGTCAAGCAGTCGGACTACGCGGGGCAGGCGCTCGCCGAGCTCGATCTCGCCGTCGGGGTGCTCGGCGAGACGGTGCGCCCGGTCGCGACCGTCTTCTTCGGCGGCGGGACCCCCACCCTGCTCCCGGCGGCGCAGCTCGGGCAGCTGCTCGGCGGCATCCGCGACCGGTTCGGCCTCGCGCCCGGTGCCGAGGTGACGACGGAGGCCAACCCCGACTCCGTCGATGCGGCGTCGCTCGCGCAGCTCGCCGACGCCGGCTTCACCCGCGTGAGCTTCGGCATGCAGTCCGCCGTGCCGCACGTGCTCGCGACGCTCGACCGCACGCACGACCCCGACCGCATCCCGCTCGTCGTCGGGTGGGCGCGCGAGGCCGGGCTGCAGGTGAGCCTCGACCTCATCTACGGCACGCCGGGGGAGTCGCTCGAGGACTGGACGGCATCCCTCGACCTCGCGCTCGCGCAGCGTCCCGACCACCTGAGCGCCTATGCCCTCATCGTCGAGCCGGGCACCCGGCTGCACCGCGACATCGCGCGCGGACGCATCCCGGAGCCCGACGACGAGCTGCAGGCCGACATGTACGAGCTCGCCGACGAGCGGCTGACGGACGCCGGCCTCGCCTGGTACGAGGTCAGCAACTGGGCGAGCGACCCGGCCCACCGCTCCCGCCACAACCTCGCCTATTGGACGGGGCAGGACTGGTGGGGCGTCGGTCCGGGCGCGCACAGCCACGTCGGCGGTGTGCGCTGGTGGAACGTCAAGCACCCTGCCGCCTATGCCGAGCGCATCGCGGCGGGCGTCTCGCCGGCAGCCGGACGCGAGACCCTGGACGACGACGCGCGGCGGATGGAGCGGATCCTGCTCGGCTCGCGCATCGTCGACGGGCTGCCGATCGAGGCGCTCGAGCAGGACGGCCGTTCGGCGGTCGCCGTGCTCATCGCGGACGGGCTCGTCGAGGGACCTGCCGCGATCGGCGGACGCGTCGTGCTGACCCGCCGCGGACGGCTCCTCGCCGACGCCGTCGTCCGTCGTCTGACGGACTGAGCGGGTCGAGTAGGCCGCTACGCGGCCGTATCGAGACCTCACGTCGTCGGGGTGAGGTCTCGATACGCCGCTGCGCGGCTACTCGACCCCCGGCGAAAACGCCGAAGCGCCGAGCCCCGCAGAGCCCGGCGCTTCGTGCAGAGGACTACTTGATGATGCGGACCCCGAGCGGGTAGCGGTAGTTCTGGATCTCGCCGTTGCTGAGCTTCACGCCGCCCATGATCGAGAAGATCAGGTTGACGATCCAGGCGGCCCAGCCGACGAGCGTCAGCAGGATGCCGAAGATGATGCCGGCGATCGGGATGAAGCCGAGGATCGCGGAGAGGATCCCCGCGGCCACGACGACGATCACGACGTTGATCGTCCAGTTCAGGTTCTCCTTGCTCTGCTCCGCGATGCGCGGGCCGCGGTCCTTGAACGCGAAGAAGAAGATGAGCGCCGGGATGAGCGGGATGATGTTCAGGAAGGTCGCGAGGACCGTGTACTGCTTGTCCTCCGCCTCCGTGAACGGCGCAGAGGGCTGAGGCTGAGGGGCCGGAGCGGAGGGTTCGGTCATGGGATGTTGCCTTTCGGTCTGGATGCGAGGCATCCGTCGTTGAGGGAAAGTGCAGGTGTCGCACCCGGCGTCCTCCCCGAGGGGACCGGCCGGGCACGCCCCACAAGATAGCGGCAGGGGAACGGCGGGGCAACGATTTCGTCACGATGCGTCGGGCTACAATTGGCAGTCGGAATCCCCGAGTGCTAAGCGTCCCCGAGTGCTCGGGACGGGCGACGACGGAAGGCGGTGCGCGATGGTCTCGGAACGCGGTCTCGCGGTGCTGCGCGTCATCGTCCAGGACTACGTGGAGTCGCGCGAGCCGGTCGGCTCGAAGAGCATCGTCGAGCGGCACTCGTTCGGCGTCTCCTCGGCGACGATCCGCAACGACATGGCGCAGCTGGAGGAGGAGGAGCTGATCGCGGCCCCGCACACCTCCTCGGGCCGCGTCCCCACCGATAAGGGCTACCGGGTGTTCGTCGACCAGCTCACCGAGCTGCGTCCGCTCACCGCCGCCCAGCGCACCGCGATCGAGACCTTCCTCGGCGACGCCGTCGACCTCGACGACGTGCTCGCGCGCACCGTCCGCGCCCTCTCGCAGCTCACCAACCAGGTCGCGCTCGCGCAGTATCCCTCGTTCGGCAGCGCCCGCGTGCGGCACATCGAGGTGGTCGGGCTCGCGCCGACGCGCCTCATGACGGTGCTCATCACCGACACCGGGCGGGTCGACCAGCGTCTCGTCGAGGTGCCCGAGCCGGTGGACGCCGAGCTCGCCGCGCTCCTGCGCGAGCGGCTCAACGAGCAGCTCGGCGCGGTCGCCCTCGCCGACACGGCCGAGAAGCTCGCACGCCTGCCCGACGCCTTCCCGCCGCAGCACGCCGACGTCGTGCGCGCCGTCGCGACGAGCCTCGCCGAGCAGGTCGCCGCCAACCGGCAGGATCGCCTGGTGATGGCGGGCGCCGCCAACCTCGCCCGCACCGAGGGCGACTTCCGGGGCAGCATCTTCCCCGTGCTCGAGGCGATCGAGGAGCAGGTGACCCTGCTGCACCTGTTCTCCGAGATGGAGGTCGACGAGCTCGAGGTGCAGACCCGCATCGGCCGCGAGATGGCGGAGTACGGCCTCGGCGAGGCGAGCGTCGTCGCGAGCGGCTACACGGCATCCGGGGGGAGCATGGCGCGCCTGGGCGTGCTCGGCCCCACCCGCATGGACTACTCGAACAACATGGCAGCCGTCCGCGCGGTCGCGCGGTTCCTGAGCCGGCTGCTCGGTGAGGACTGACATTCCTGTGGCAGATGTGGACCACTACGAGACTCTCGGCGTCGCGCGCGATGCGAGCCCGGAGGAGATCAAGAAGGCGTACCGGCGGCTGGCGCGGGAGCTGCATCCGGACGTCAACCCGAGCGAGGAGGCGTCGGAGCGTTTCAAGAGCGTGACCCATGCGTACGACGTGCTGAGCGATCCCGAGCAGCGCGAGCGCTACGACCTGGGCGGCTCGGGGAGCCCGTTCGGCGGGGGAGGCCAGGCCGGGTTCGGCTTCGGCGACATCTTCGAGACGTTCTTCGGCGCCGCGCAGGGTCGCACCAACGGCCCGCGTTCGCGGCGCGAGCGCGGGCAGGACGCGCTCCTGCGCATCGAGGTCGACCTCGCGGACGTCGTGTTCGGCACCGCGCGCGAGCTCGAGGTCGACACGGCCGTGCTGTGCGCCACCTGCAACGGCTCCTGCTGCGCTCCCGGCACCCAGCCCGTCACCTGCGACATCTGCCGCGGCACCGGCTCGATCCAGCGCACCGTGCGTTCGCTGCTCGGCAACGTGATGACGTCGTCGCCGTGCGGGACCTGCCGCGGGTACGGCACCGTCATCCCGAACCCGTGCCCCACCTGCGCCGGCCAGGGCCGCGTGCGCGCCAAGCGCACCGTGCACGTCGACGTGCCGTCGGGCGTCGACACCGGCATGCGCCTGCACCTGCCCGCCGAGGGCGAGGCGGGCCCGGCCGGCGGCCCGAACGGCGACCTCTACCTCGAGGTCAAGGTGCGGCACCACGACACCTTCAGCCGCAACGGCGACGACCTGCTCGCGACGCTCGAGGTGCAGATGACGGATGCCGTGCTCGGCACGAACGCGTCGCTCCAGGGGCTCGACGGCGAGGTCGCGCTCGAGATCAAGCCCGGCACGCAGAGCGCCGACATCGTCACCGTGAAGGATCGCGGCATCACCCGCCTGCGCGGCGGCGGGCGCGGCGACCTGAAGGTCGGCATCCAGGTGGTGACCCCGGTGCGGCTGAACAGCAAGGAGCAGGAGCTCATGAAGCAGTTCGCCGCCTCGCGCCGCCCGGTCGCGCCCGAGTTCGCCACCTTCCAGCAGGGCCTGTTCGCGAAGCTCCGCGACCGCTTCCTCAACATCTGAGCCATGGCCTCGCTCTACCTCGATCCCGACCTGGAGCCCGCGGATGCGGGGGTCGGGGCGCGCGTGACGCTGCGGGGCGAGGAGGCCCGACACGCGGTCGGCGTGGCGCGGACCCGGACCGGCGAGCGGATCGCGATCGCCGACGGCGCCGGCTTCGTGGTGCGCGGATCGGTCGTCGCGACGGCGCCGGGCGAGCTCACGATCGAGATCGAGGAGACCCGGCACGACCCCGAGCCGGAGCCGCGACTGTGGCTCGCGCAGGCGCTCGCGAAGGGCGATCGCGACGAGCTGGCCGTGCAGGCGGCGACCGAGCTGGGCGTGAGCGGGATCATCCCCTGGCAGGCCGAGCGGTCGGTGTCGCGGTGGGAGGGCCAGAAGGCGGCGAAGGGGCGGGACCGCTGGGCCGCGATCGTGCGCGAGGCGGCCAAACAGTCCATCCGCTCCCGGGTCCCCGAGGTGCTCGCGCTCGGCGTCGCGTTCCCGGGGCTCGTGCTCGTGCTGGAGCCGACCGCGGAGCGCGCGCTCACCGAGGTCGAGCTCCCGGAGACCGGGGACGTGACGCTCGTCGTCGGCCCCGAGGGCGGCCTCAGCACCCGGGAGCTGGCCCTCGGCATCCCGGTGCGCCTCGGCCAGGAGGTCCTGCGCACCTCGACCGCGGGCCCGGCCGCCCTCGCCGTCCTGAACGCCCGCCTCGCCCGCTGGTGAGCCTCGGGCTCCGTCAGCGTCGAGTGATCGCGCGAGATGCCGTTTCCGGCCGCTTCCGGCCGGGGATTCCGGCCCGAAGCGGCATCTCGACCGGGACGACCGGGGGAGGACCGGGGGGCGGTCCGTAGACTTGGGGGCATGGGAGAGCCCACTGTCTTCGAGCGGATCGTCGCGCGCGAGATCCCGGCCGACATCGTCTACGAGGACGACCGGCTGATCGCCTTCGCCGACATCGCGCCCAAGGCGCCCGTGCACCTGCTCGTCGTGCCCAAGACGGCGCAGTACGCGAACGTCGTGGAGCTCGCCGCCGGAGACCCGCGCCTGCTCGCCGAGATGGTGGAGGTCGCACGCCGCCTCGCCGCGGAGCGCGCCGACGGCGACTTCCGGCTCGTGTTCAACACCGGCCCGAAGTCCGGGCAGACGGTCTTCCACGTGCACGCCCATGTGCTCGCGGGCGACCTCACGGAAGGCAGCCTTGGCCTCGTCTGAGGGCGGTCGCGCCGAGCTGGAGGTCGACGGCGTCGCGATGGTGCGCCTGCTCGGCCCGCAGGACCGGCTGCTGACGAGGATCGAGCACGAGTACCCGGACGTCGTGGTCGCGGTCCGCGGCAACCACGTCACCCTCGAGGGCCCCGATGAGCAGGTGCAGGCCGCCGAGCGCCTCGTGCGCGAGCTCGTCACGATGGTGCGCGAGGGGGTCGAGCTCGGCGACGCGGAGCTGCGCAGCTCCGCGCGCATCCTCGAGAGCGGGGCGGGCAGCCCGGCCGAGATCCTCAGCCAGG
>Ga0153956_1002308_pt1 | contig 14371 bp, 11 predicted proteins | sample TSFL040MetaG_FD_104704 | JGI IMG/M metagenome (GOLD analysis project Ga0153956, IMG submission 104704) | Attine ant fungus gardens microbial communities from Florida, USA - TSFL040 MetaG | ecosystem: Host-associated > Fungi > Mycelium > Unclassified | place: USA: Florida, Wekiwa Springs... | reverse complement strand
CGGATCCACCACCGTCACCGGCGATGTGCCGTACTGGTGGGTTTCCACATAGCGCAAGCCGACATTGTAGCGCAGCTTGTGGCCAGCGATGGGCTCGGCGCCGGTTGCCTGGAGATAGAAGCCGTAATTCTTCTCCTCGATCGTGCCGGAGTTGCCGCCCGGCGTGGCCGAAGCCGCGAAGGGATAGGTTTCCGTCACGCCCGCATGGGCGTTGGGGATCGAATTGGCCGCGGCATCGAAGGCGTAGTAGTGTGATGCCGCCGCCAGCGCACCATAGTTGGCGCTGATGAAGCCCGTCGGGCCCGGCACGATGTAGTTGGCGAGTTGCGCCTGCGGCACCAGCGAACCACCATAGGTCAGGGGCGCGAAGCTCGAACTGTAGCCCGTGCCGTAAGCCGGATAGACCGGATAGGTGGTGGTGCCCGGCGTAGCGGCGTTCAACGCCGTGGCGGCCGCACCGGTGGTGTTGGTCGTGGTCACCGTACCCCGGCCATCGCAAGCCGGCTGGGTGTTCGACGCCGGCAGGAACTGGCTGGGATTGCCGCCGCAGATCGCGTTCTGCCACTGCTGCGAGGCGTCAATACCCGTGATGGCGCGGAAGGCATCGTCATAGGCCGCACCCGCATGCAGCGCGATACGGTCGCCGCCCCAAGTATAGTCGACATGCGCGCCCGAGGTCGCCGTGTAGCGGCGGCCGTTCTGCAGATTCACGCGACCATTGGCCCACTGGAAGTTGTTGGGGTTGTTCAGGTCGAGATTGGTGGTGATCTGCGGATAAGCCGAACCCGGCGCGTTGTCGAACACCGCGGTGACGCCACCGGCCGGCGGCGTGCAGCCCGGCACGCCCGCTGGATTGCCCGCGCTGGGGCAGGTCACGAACAAGTAGGTCGGGGAGTCGCGGAAGAAGTGACTGCGCGAGGCATTGACCTGGAAGTCCAGCTTCATCAGATCGTTGATCTGCCAGCTGCCGCCCGGATTAATGCTGAAGAAGTCGCCCTTTTCATGATAGGGGCGGGCTTCCAGGAAGAACTGGGAGTTGGCGAAGGTACCCGAGGTCACCACGCCACCCAGACCGTTGGTGGCGGCCACCGAGCCCGGATCCAGCTGCACATTCATCGGGATCAGCGGGGTCGCGCCGCCGCCACCGCGCACGCCCCAGTCGAGGTCGGAGCGGTCTTCGTCATTGAAAGTCCGTCCACCGATCAGGTCCAGGTAGAAGTGCAGGCTGTCGGTGGGACGCCATTCGGCGCTGACCACCGCATTGTAGCGATCGCGATGGCCGCGCTCATACATGGTGCGGCCAAGGCGCGGCAGCAGCATGTTGGAGACCTGCTGGATGGTCAGACCGGGGTTCGAGGCCAGCAGCGACGCCTGATCGATCGGCGCGCCGGGAACCAGGCCGCCGGTGGTGACGTTGGCCGGCACGAAGTTGGGAATGGACCAGAAATTGGCGCCCAGCGTGTCGCAGGTGGTGGCCGCGCACTGTGCGCCGGCGCCCGCGGGAATGGTCGCGGTGCTGCCGGGGCCGGTCAGCGGGCCGGGCGAACCCCAGCCGGCATTGCCGTCTTCCCAGCCGGTGGTGAACACCTTGTTGGAAACACCCGCCAGGCCAACCAGGATGCCGAAATTGTCCCAGGTGTCGGAAACGAGCATCGAGCCGCGATAGCCCATGGACGGGGACTGGCTGTACTGGCTGCCGCCCACGTTATAGGTGAAGCGGAAGCCTTCCTTATCGAACGGACGCGCGCTGCGCAGGTTCACGTTACCCGCCGCGCCGCCTTCGATCAGGTCGGCGGTGGGCGACTTGGACACCGAAAGCGAGGTGAACAGTTCGGTGGGGAACATGTTCAGGTCGACTTCGCGGTTGGCGTTGGAGGCGTCCGCCGCGCCGGTCGAGGCGACGGCGACATTGGCACCGTTCAACGTGATCTTGGTGAAGTTGGTGCCCAGGCCGCGAATCTGGACGTTCAAGCCTTCGCCGTCGATTTCGCGGCTGATGGTGACGCCGGGAATGCGGTTCAGCGATTCCGCGATGTTCGTGTCGGGAAACTTGCCGATGTCTTCGGCGAAGACCGAGTCGGTGAAGTTGGTCGAATTGCGCTTGGCGTCGGTCGCCTTTTCCAGCGAGGCGGCGTAACCGGTGACGGTCACCGCTTCGACGCCTTCCTGCGCGCGCACCGCGGACGGCGCCAGCAGCATCATGGCGGCCAGCATGCTGCCGCCCATAAGCAACGTTTTGGACGAACGGAATCCAGCAGTCGAATACATGTGATTTCCCTCCCTGGTGCCCAGCGGGCACTTATTGCTCCCATGAGGCGGCGAGGCCCCAACGCGCCGCCCTTATGTTAGCGGTCACATTATCACAACAGATATCCTCGTTGTTTTCCAGCGTCAAGACGGGTGATGGGACCGCTACCGCCTTTACGCGACAAAACTTCGCGGGGTGGCGAAAACACCACGACCGCTATTTTGAGACCAATGCGCAGGATTGTTTCTGGCCTGGGACCTCGGCCCGGAAGGCAAAAAGACCACCCGCCAGCGGCTGGGCCGCCAAAGCTGCGGCATCCAGGCCTTTTCTGGCTGTGGTAGCGTAGACTGTACGCAGATCGGCGCCGCCGAACGCGATCTTGGTGACATTGGCAACCGGGAACGGGATGTGGCTCAGCAGTTCGCCCCCGGGCGAATAGCGGCGCACCGCGAAACCGCCGAACAATCCAGTCCACAGACAACCTTCCGCATCCACCACCGGACCATCGGGATACCCCGCGCCCTCCTCCACGCGCACAAAGACACGGCGGTTGGAGAGCGCGCGCCCCTCCCCCCGGTCGAAGGCGTAGATCAGCTTTTTCAACGTATCGGTGTGATAGAGGATACGGCCATCGGGGCTGAAGGCCGGGCCGTTGGTGATGACATAGCCGCTGTCACCCACCGCGAGCATGTCGCCCTCCAGGCAGTAGAGACGACCGGTCGGGGTGCTTTCGCCGTCATCCATCGAGCCGAACCACAGCCGGCCATCCGTGTCCACCGCGCCATCATTCAGCCGGTTGCCCGGCAGGTCCGGCTCGACCTTGCGGATCAGGGCAAAAAGGCCGGTGACGGGATCGAAGTCGTAAAGACCGGTCTTGGCACCGGCCAGAAAATGCCCATCCGCCAGGGGCACGATGAACCCTACAGGCGAAGGCGCGTTCCAACTCCGGGTCCCGCCGGCAGGATCGAAACGATGAATCCTGTTCTGCTTGATGTCGGTGAACCAAAGCGCCGCGTCCCACCAGACCGGGCCTTCACCCAGGACCGCCTGGACGGGCCAGACGCAGTCCGGCGTGCTCAGCCCCACCCGGCGTCGATCCAGTATTCGTGGCCCGTGCACATGCGCCCATCGTCCGAGGCCAGGAACAGCACCAACGCCGCGACATGCTCGGGCAGCACGCGCGCCTTCAGGCATTGCTGGCCGACGATTTCGGCCTCGCCTTCGGGCGTGTACCATTTCATCTGGCGCGGGGTCTTGACGTTGCCCGGCACGACGGTGGTGACGCGGATATTGTCGGGACCTAGTTCACGCGCCAGCGCGCGGGTCATGCCCTCGATCGCCGCCTTGGCGGTTTCGTAAAGCAATAGGCCCGGCAGACCCAGATGCCAGGAAATCGAGCCCAGATTGACGATGGCGCCGCCGCCGCGGGTCTTCATGCCGGCGGCCGCGGCCTTGGCGGAAAACAGCATGTGGCGCAGGTTCACCGCCATGCGCTCGTCCCAATAGGCCGGTGTAATGTCTTTCAGTTCATGGCGGTCGTCATTGCCGGCATTGTTCACCAGCACATCGATCGGCCCGACGGTCTTGAAGAACTTCTCCACCGCGGCGAGATCGGTGAGGTCCACATTGTGGAACACCGTCCTGACCGGCTGATCGGTGAGCTGGGCCGCCAGCGCGTTGCTTTCCTTGTCCAAGATGTCGAGGAAAATCGTTTCGGCCCCCTGGCGCGCGAAAGCTTCGACCAGGCCGGCGCCGATTCCGGAGCCGCCGCCGGTCACGACGACCCGCTTGCCTTTCAGGCTGGGATAAACGGCTGTCTTGGCGCGGACAGCCGCGTCATTCGCCACCAGAACCCCCGAAGGAGCATTCGCCATCTTACAGCCCGCAAAAAAATGATTGCGCTAACAATAGCAGGCCGGCAACGCTGTCAAGCCTTGGCTGGTGGCGTTTTGCGGCGCAGCGAGGACCGCTCCTGCATGGGGCCGGTGGATTCCCGGGTCACAAGGGTAAATTTGAGCAGCTTGTGAACGACCTGCGGCGAGGTGCCCGACCTTCGGCCCCGGATCTGTTCGATCAACAGACGGACGGCCTCTCGCGCCATGTCGACGATGGGCTGGCGCACGGTGGTCAGTTCCGGCCAAACGGTGGTGGCCACGGGCGTATCGTCAAAGCCGGCGATGGCGATATCGCCCGGAACGTCCAGTCCCTTGCGATGGGCCACCGCCACGGTGGCGGCGGCCATGTCGTCGTTGGAGGCGAAGATGGCGGTGGGATTCCAGTTCTCCAGCAGCCGCTCCGCCGCCTCCATGCCCGAACGGTAGGTGAAATAACCCTGCGCCACCTGGTCGGTGCCCACCGACAGGCCAGCCTCGGTCATGCCTTCTATGAAGCCGCGGAAACGCTGGCCCGAGGCGGTCTGGTTAGGGTGGCCATTGATGAAGCCGATGCGCTTGTGGCCCAGGCCCAGCAGATGCCGGGTCATGGCGCGCGAAGCCTCGAAGTCATTGATCGAAACCGCCGAGAATACCGGCGCAGGCCGCCCTGACGCCACCAATACGGCGGGGATGCCTGATTCCTCGACAGCCTTGAGCGATTCCTCGCTGTCGCAGAGCGGCGCGGGAAGAATCACCCCGTCGATGCCGCCCTTGACCAGGCGATGGATCGCCTCGCGTTCATTTTCCACGCCTTCGCACTGCTCGATGACCAGCTGGCTGCCGGAGATGGACGATTGCTCCAACGAGCCGAGCAGGAATTCGCTCAAATAAGCCGCCGACGGATTGGAATAGAGAATGCCCAGATGCATGGCATCGGCGCTCGCCAGGCTGCGCGCCGCCAGATTGGGCGAATAGCGCAACGCCTTGACCGAAGCGGCGACGCGCGCGCGGGTCTCCTCGCGCACATTGGCTTCGGAGTTGATCACGCGCGACACCGTCATCGGCGAAACGCCGGCATGACGCGCCACATCGTGGATGGTCACCACACTGCCGCTTTTGCGGCCGCCCTTCTTGGCCAAGGTCTTCTCCTGACAGGCCGTCAGCCTACACAAGCTTTGCCATCGGCATCAAGTTTCAGACTTGGTCTTTACGGGACCGGAAGAGTCGCGCGGCACCAGGGTGAAATCCAGCATCTCCAGCGTCAGCCGGGGCGTGCCGCCGCTGCGCTTGGCACGCACCTGATCGATCAGCATGCGGACGGCCTGGCGCGCCATGTCGGCGATGGGGCGGTGGATGGTGGTCAGTTCCGGCCACATCATGGTGGCGAGCGGCGTGTCGTCGAAACCCGCCACGGCAATGTCGCCCGGCACGTCCAGCCCCTTGCGGTGGGCGACCGAAATGGTGGCTGCCGCCATTTCGTCGTTGGAGGCGAAAACGGCGGTGGGATTCCAGCCATTGCCCAAAAGGCGCTCGGCCGCGTCAAGACCGGATTTGTAGGTAAAGAAACCCTGCGCCACCTGGTCGGGACCGACGCTGAGGCCCGCCTCGGTCATGCCCTCGATATAGCCGCGGAAGCGTTGACCGGAAGCCGTGTGGCCGGGATGGCCGTTGATGAACGCGATGCGCCTGTGGCCCAGCTTCAGGAGATGGCGGGTCATGTCGCGTGCCGCCTCGAAGTCGTTGATCGAAACCGCCGAGAAGCCGGGCACCGGCCGCCCCGAGGTGACCAGCACCGCCGGTATGCCCGCGTCCACCACGCCCTTCAGCACTTCCTGGGAATCGCACAGCGGCGCGGGCAGGATGATGCCGTCGATGCCGCCCTGGCCCAGGCGTTGCATCGCCTTCTTCTCGGCCTCGAGATCCTCGCACTGTTCCAGCACAAGCTGGCAGCCTGCCAGGCTCGCCTGCTCCAGACTGCCCAGCAGCAATTCGCTGAGATAGGCGGCGGTGGAGTTGGCATAGAGGATGCCGATCATCACCGTCTCGGCGCTGGCGAGATTGCGCGCCGCCAGGTTCGGCTGATAGCGCAGCACCTTGATGGATTCGTTGACCTTCTCGCGCGTTTCCTCGCGCACGCGGGGACCGGAATTGATCACGCGCGATACGGTCATCGGCGATACGCCGGCATGGCGCGCCACATCATGGATGGTAACGCCGCTGCCGCTGCGTCGCGGACTTTTCTTGGACAAGATTGTCCCTCCCCTGAGTATTCTTCCTATCAAAAGCGCGGCGAAAGGAACATCGGCTTTCCGCCATGACAAGTTGACTATTCCGTAGGCGGCGGAATATCGCTTGGCCCGGCCCGCCTGGGAATCACTCATGAATCGCACGTTTTATGGCTCTAAAAGCGACGGCGCGGCCGTTCACGCCTATACCCTGTCGAACAGCCGCGGCCTGGACACCACCATTCTGGACATGGGTGGCACCATTACCGGCATCAAAGTGCCCATGGCCGAAAACGGCCCCCGCAATGTCGTGCTGGGGCTGGAAGACCTGGCCGCCTATGAAGCCAGCGGGTGGTGGAACTGTCTGATCGGGCGCTTCGCCAACCGGCTGTGCGGCGGTTTTACCCTGGATGGTAAACATTTCACCCCGCCGCATGACGCAGGGGGTGTGACCCTGCATGGCGGCCGCGAACTGTCCTGGGGCATGCGGATCTGGGAGGTGACAAAAGCGACGGGCGACATGCTGACGCTGCGATTGGTCAGCCCGGACGGCGACCAGGGCTTTCCCGGCATGGTGACGGTGGACGTGACCTACACCCTGCAGGACGACGGCCTACGACTGGACTATGCCGCCACGACCGACGCGCCGACGCCGCTTAACCTGACCAACCACATCTATTTCAACCTCAAGGGCCAGGGTAGCGTAGCGGACCAGCTATTGACCCTCAACGCCGACGCCTTCACGCCCACCGACGCCCAGCAGATTCCGACCGGCGAAATCAAACCGGTAGCGGGCACGGCTTTCGACTTCCGCACCCCCACCGCCATCTGCGCGCGGGCGGACGGCGACGATCCGCAGATCAGGCTGGCGCGCGGCTATGACCATAATATGGTCCTGAACAAGAGTGCGCCGGGCGCGCTGGAACTGGCTGCGCGCATGGTGGAACCCGAAAGCGGGCTCACCCTGGAAGTGCTGACCACAGAGCCGGGCATGCAGGTTTATTCCACCAACAACGTGAAGAGTGCGCGTAATGCGGCCGGCCAGGTGATCCAGCCGCGCGACGCGCTGGCGCTTGAGACACAACATTTCCCCGACAGCCCCAACCGGCCGGGCTTTCCGGATACCATCTTAAGGCCCGGACAGACATTCCGCTCGACCACCCTGTTCCGCTTCCCGTAAAATCGCCGCCATGAAAAGCATGGTTCTGGCCTTGGGCTTTCTCGTCTTGTGCGGCGTAGCGAACGCACGCGATTTCACCAGCACAGTGATGGAGGACGAGCATATCGAGAAGATGCGGCCCGAATTCAAGACGCCCGACGAACCCAATCAGTTGTTCTTCGTCCAGCGCTCGCCCAATTCCAACACTGTGGTCTATGCCGCGAAACTGGACGCGCATGGCGAGATCGACCGCAGCGATCCGGTGGAAGCCTTCTGGCGCAAGTTCAACATCGACAGCGCCAAGGCCGGCCTGAACTTCATGGAACGGATGATGGCCTATGGCGTGAAGGTCGACCGGGCGCAACCGGGCAAGCCCGTCACCTTCACCATCGCCGCGCTGCCCGAGCGCAAACTGACCCTGGCGTTGGATGGCCAACACAAGCCGGAAGCCTTGATGCAGATGGGCGGTCGCACCGTGAAGCTTGCCTATGTCTACCTGCATGTGGTGGAGGGCGGACTGCTGCCCCAGGTGCCCGAACTAGACATCCTGGGTACCGACACCGCCACTGGCAAAGCGGTGCACGAGCACTTGGTGCAGAAGTGATTACGCTTCGTCGGTGAAAGCCGGCGTTTCCTGCAACTTCATGCCCAACCCGCGCCGATTCTGGATGGTAAGCAGCACCCAGCCCGACGCGGCCAAGAGCAGCACCGGCACCAGCCAGCCAGCCATCACCGCCGGCACATAGCCGAACTCGCCCATCAGCAAAAAAGCGCGCGCCGCGAAATGCGCCAAGTATCCCGCCAGCAGCACCGACACCAGCGCCAGCCAGCGCGTCTGATAGGCGAAATAGAGCATCGAAAGTCCCGCGCCCAGCACCGTCATCGCCAGCGCCAGAAACGGCTCGGCATAGAGCGCCTGCAACCGCGTGCGGAAGCCGCTCTGGTCGCGCGACATGATCTGCGCGCCCGCCAGTTCGTGCAGTTCGCGCAGATGCAGATATTGCGGCGACAGGCCGAGATTTTCGAGCCATAGGGTATTGAGTGTCATGGCGACGGCGCGGTGGTCGAACGGCACCTCACTTTCCTCGGCCTGCGCCGCAGTGGTGATCTCGTCGCCCCGGTCGGCAAAATCGGCGCGCCAGTAATGACCGCCGGTCAGCATCCAGCGGCCGTCGGCCTCCGGCACCGCCAATTGGGCGGTATCCACCTCGTTAAGGTGGCCCTCGCTGTCCAGCTTGTAGACCGTGACATTGTGCAGGCGGATCGGCGGGCCATATTCGATCTCGGCCCGCAGCAGGCCATCGGGCAGCGCGATCCAGTGATTGCCGCCGCTCTGGTGGCGGTCGAGCCGCTTGCCTTCACGCCCCAGCACTTCGGCCATCTGCACATGGATGGCGGCGGGGCGCAGCACGCCGTCGATGCCGAACAGTGCGCCGCCCACCAGCAGGCCCGCCAATATCGCCGGCGTCAGGCATTTGAGCGGCGAGCGGCCACTGTTCCACACCAGCATCCGCTCGCGCGATTCCGTGAAGACGCTTTCGCTCCACACCACGCCCAGGAAAGCGGCGAAAGGCACGAAAGGAGGCAGCAAATCGGACAGCCTGAGCCCCGCCAGCCGCAGGATATGCCAGGCCAGCCACGGCCCGTTCTGGCGGGGGTCGGCAGAGAGCAGCGCCACCTGCGGCCACAAATCGATCGTGATGGCGATAGTCATCAGGGCCGCGGCCACCATCAAGGTATGACGCAGATAGGCGCCCAGCATGGTGCGGGTATGGATGCCCAGCGGCGTGAGAAAAATGGGCCGCGCCCCGCCCGCCAGAGGCTGGCTCATGAGCGCGCCAATTGCGGGCGGACGAAATCGTTGTGCCACCACACGGTAAGGGTCAACACCAGCCACGCCACCGCCGCATAAAGCAGGAACACCGGCAGCAGCGCTCCGACCACACTTGTTGGCGTGACGGTGGCGATCAACCATTCGCAGCCCAGGTTGACCGACATCAACCCCATGCAGGCGAAGGGCAGCGCGAACCAGTTGGTCAGCCGGGTGGTCCCCGCCACCGCCAGGAGCGCGACCAGCGGCGCCAGGAACGTCAGCAGGCTGCGCGAGAAACGCTCGGCCAGCATTTTCATCTGGGCGGCGCGGTTGGCGTCATCGGGGATGAACAACTGCTCGAAAATGGTCTGTTCTTCAGGGATGCTGCCTCGTGAATTGAAGGGCAGAAGCTGGTCCACCATCATCAATTGACTCATGTCCCGCACCTTCATGGTAACGCGGGGAATATCCTTGAACTCGTCCAGGCAGGTCTTGCAGATCGGCGCGGTATGGGGGGGCTGGCCGCTTTCCGTGGCAAGCGGATGGGCATCGGCGAAGGTATGCGAGGTGAAGTCGTTGAGGTTGAGGACGATGCGGCCCTTGCGGTCCGGTCCATCCAGCCGTGCCTGGGCGGCGGTGACCACGCGCGAGGTATGCGGCGCGATCTGCTGATAGATGAACAAGGTGCGGTCATGGTTTTTCGGCTGCGGCCGGGCGTCGATCACCTGCGTCGCTCCGGGCGCGGCTGGCGGCGACGCGCCGCCCTGCACATGGTCCACGGCGTAGGCGACGTAAGAGGGGAAATAATAGAACTCGCCCTTGGCGACGCCTTTCTTCAGCGAACGCAGTTCGGAACTGAACAGGATGCCGCGCTGGGCATAGCGCGACAGCGGATCCACGATGCCCGAGCCGATGGCGCAGACCACCTGCCCGGCAAGCGCCACCGCCAGGATCAGTGCGCTCAGCTGCACCGGCCCCAGGCCGGAAGCGAACAGCACCAGCATCTCGCGGTTCTCGCGCATGCGCAGGAGGGTGGCGTAGGAGGCCATCAGCACGGCAATGGCCAGCGCCAGGTCGAAAATCTCCGTCGAGGTCAGGCCTAGGATCACCACGATGCCACCCAGGTCTGCTTCATGGCGCACCGCGTCGCGGAACACCCAGGTGAAATGCTCGGCCAGGAAGATCGCCTCGATCAGCACGATCACCGCCAGCGCTTGTCCCATGACGCGGAGGAAGAAGCCCTTGGCGTAATCGCCGCGCACAAAAGCGCGCAGCATCTCCGCAACGCCCGTTGCCTGGGCCGGTCCGCCGATCACCGGAGTTTCGCCCGCCGCGCTCAAAGCCGGAATGCCTCGCCCAGATAGACCCGGCGCACCGCTTCGTTGGCGACGATGCTGGCGGTTTCGCCTTCCGCCAAAACCCGGCCGCTTTCGATCACATAGGCGCGGTCGACAATGGACAGCAACTCGCGCGCCTTATGGTCGGTGATCAGGACGCCGATATCGCGGGCCGCCATGCCGCGGATAAGTCCGGTGATTTCGTCGGTGGCGTGCGGGTCCACACCGGCGAAAGGCTCATCCATCAGCGCGAAGGCCGGCTCGCAGGCGAGCGTGATGGCGATCTCGCAGCGGCGGCGCTGGCCGCCAGACAGCATGCCCACCTTCTTGTGGCGGATTTCCTCCAGCCGATATTCCGCAATCAACCGATCCAGTCGCCGGCGCCGCGTCTTCCCGTCCGCCAGCCGCGCCTCCAGAACCAGGAGGATATTCTCGGCCACCGTCAGCCCGCGCGGCACGAAGGGCGCCTGGGGCAGATAGGCGATGCCGAAGCGGGCACGGTCATAGAAGGGCATGGTGGTGATGACATGGCCGTCCAGCGAGATGGCGCCGCCATCGGGCGCGACCATGCCGGTCAACATCTGGAAGGTGGTGGTCTTGCCGGCGCCGTTGGGGCCCAGCAATCCCACGACTTCGCCGCGCACCAGGTTGAGAGTGACGTCTTCGATGACCCGGCCGCGTCCCGCGAAGGACTTCACCAGATGCTGCGCAGAAAGCATGCCCTACTCTTCGAATCCTGTGGCAACCCATGCCGCTGTGGGACCCGCCGAATCGGGCCCAAGTTCCCGCTTTTCGCCCCTGCGGGGATACTATGACGCAGGTTTTCGGCTGTACAGGCGCGGGCCGGAGCCGGAGAAGACCCGGACTCTGCGAGAATGCGTCAGCCTTATGGTAGCCTGAATGCTACCGAATGTTACGTCTTTCGACCCGCGAAACCGCGAATTACAGAAATTCCAGCCTGGATTTTGTTACCGGAGAACCCGTTTTAACCCCGTTCAAAAGGGTTTTTTGGGGCCAGATACTTGGACTTACCGTGATGGCGAAGGTTGTGGCATAAGCATTTCCGGTTATGCTTCCGAACGTCGGCCTGCTGGGCCGCTGGGGCTAGTGTTTTTTTGAAATTCATCCGAGGGGCTATGACGACCCATTCCGCGGCCGCCGAGCAACCGGCCATCCCGGCCGAAAATGACCAGCCCGAGCGCAAGAGCGTCGTCGATGACTTCGCCGGTTACCGTGCGCTGCGCCGGCGTTTCCAGGACCTCAGTGCATCGGGCATGGCGCTGCCCTTCTTCCAGCCGCGCGACGGCGTCAGCCATTCGGTGATCCGCCGCGAAGGCCAGAGCCTGGTCAGCTTTTCCGGCTACAATTATCTCGGTCTCAACGGCCACCCCGCCGTTCTGTCGGCGGCCAAGAACGCCATCGACAAATACGGCACCTCGGCGTCGGCCAGCCGCATCGTCGCCGGCCAGATCGAATTGCACGGCGAACTGGAACAGAAGCTTGCCCGCTTCCTGGGCACCGGCGACGCACTGATATTCATCAGCGGTTATCTTACCAATGTAAGCGTTATCGCCCACCTGCTAGCCCGTCCCGACGCCGTCATCTATGACAGCCAAGCACACAACAGCATCATTACCGGCGCCCGCCTGTCGGGCGCCAAGACCTTCACCTACCAGAATGGCGACTGGGACGGCCTGGACCGCCTGTTGGAAAAGGAACGCGCCGGTTTCTGGCGCGGGCTCATCGTTGCTGAAGGTGTCTACAGCATGGATGGGCAGATCCTCGACCTCAAGAAGGCGGTCGAGATCAAGAAAAAGCACGATGTGCTGCTGATGGTGGACGAGGCGCACAGTTTCGGCATCGTCGGCCAGACCGGCCGCGGCGTGCGCGAAGCCCATGGCATGCCGATCGATTCGATCGATGTCTATATGGGCACCCTGTCCAAGACCCTGGCTTCCAGCGGCGGCTATATCGCCGGCGACCGCGGCCTGATCGAATATATGCGCTTCCTCTGCCCCGGACTGGTGTTCAGCGTGGGCCTGTCGCCCGCCGACACCGCCGCCGCTCTGGCTGCGCTCGACATCCTGGAACGGGAGCCGCACCGTCCAAAGCGTCTGCGCGAACGTTCCCGCTTCTTCCGCCAGGTAGCGCGCGAGAGCGGCCTGATCATCGGCGGCGATGAGGATTCCCCTGTCGCCTCGCTTGTCGTCGGCGACGACAAGCTGGCTATCGCGCTGTCGCACAACCTGCTTCAGCACGGCATCGAGGTGCAGCCCATCGTCCGCCCGGCGGTGTCGGCCACCACCGCGCGCCTGCGCTTCTTCCTCACCGCCAACCATACCGAGGAACAGATCCTGGAAACGGTCCCCGCGATCGCCCGGGAACTGGAGAAGCTGCGCAAGGCCGCTGCCGAGTAGCCCCGCCTCCGTGGACCGGCCGCTTCGCGTCGCGCTGGTCACCAGCTCCTACAATTTCATCGCCGATGGCGTGGCGCTGACGCTCAATCGCCTGGTTGGGTATCTGCTGGATCACGGCGTCGAGGTGCGCGTGTTTGCGCCGGTGGCACCTGTGCCCGCCTTCGCCCATCAGGGTGAGATTGTGCCGGTGCCCTCGCTGCCCCTGCCCGGGCGCCCGGAATATCGCCTGGCCTTCGGACTGGGCGGCGCGGCCAACCGGGCGCTCAAGCATTTCCAGCCCGACATCATCCACATCGCGGTGCCGGACCTGTTGGGCCATGCCGCGCTGGCCTTCGCGGAGACGCACAACATCCCGGCCGTTGCGACCTATCACACCCGCTACGAAACCTATCTCAAGCACTATTGGTACCTGGCGCCGCTGGAAGGGCTGTTGAGATCCATCCTGCGCCGTTTCTATGGCCGCTGCCGCGAAGTTTATGTGCCGTCGGATTCCACGCGCAACGCGTTGCTGGCCGATGGTCTGCGTGACAATTTCAAGCCCTGGCCCCGCGGCATCGATACGGACCGCTTCTCGCCCGCCAGGCGCAACACGGCATGGCGCGAGAGGATCGGCATCAGCACCGGTGAGTTGGTGGTGCTGCACGTCTCGCGCCTGGTGCGGGAAAAACGACTGGACACGCTGACCAATGCGCTGAAGCAGCTAAAGGTGCCGCATCGCGCGGTGATTGTGGGCGACGGGCCGGATCGCGGCTTTGCGGAACGGGCATTGCCCAACGCCATCTTCACCGGCTTCCAGGACGGCGACGGCCTCGCCACAGCTTATGCTTCCTCTGACCTGTTCATCTTCCCCAGCGACAGCGAGAGTTTCGGCAATGTCACCCTGGAAGCAATGGCGTCGGGCCTGCCATGCGTTTGTGCCGACGCCACCGGAAGCCGCTCGCTTGTGGTTGACGGCGAGACCGGCTTGCTGGCTGATGCATCAGACGCGTCCGCCTTCGCCGCACACTTGACACGGCTGGCCGAAGATCCGGCCCTTCGCCGCCGCATGGGCGAAGCCGGGCGGATGCGGGCGCTGACCTTTTCCTGGGAGGAGACGCTGGCGCGGATGCTGGGCTATTATCGCGCCTTGCGGGAAGCCACCACATGAAGATCGTCGATGTCTGCGAATTCTACTCCCCGACCGGCGGCGGGGTGAAGCGCTACATCGACCAGAAGCTGGAATTCGCGCCACGCTTCGGCCACGAACTGACCGTGATCGCGCCCGGCACCGAAAACCGCCGCGAAGCGCGCAAGGGTGG